>Ga0102924_1006072_pt1 | contig 11463 bp, 9 predicted proteins | sample PaiPotPPM11metaG_FD_80116 | JGI IMG/M metagenome (GOLD analysis project Ga0102924, IMG submission 80116) | Iron sulfur acid spring bacterial and archeal communities from Banff, Canada, to study Microbial Dark Matter (Phase II) - Paint Pots PPM... ...
ATCGGGGAGGGGTCGATCTGGGTGGGCAACCAGCAAGACCACACGATTTCTCGAGTCGATCCGAACACGAATCGCGTGGTGTCCATCATTCGGCTCCCCGGTGCCCCGTGGCAGATGGCGGCCGGCGCCGGCGCGCTCTGGGTCACCGACCCCGTTGCGAGAAGCGTCTACCGGATCGACCCGGCGACCAACCGTCTGGTAAAGAGCATCCACCTCGATGGCGGCGCCTACGGGGTCGCCGTCGGGGCAGGCGCCGTCTGGGTGGGCGGCAGTGACGGCATCGGGACGATCGAGTCGCTTTCGAGGATCGACCCCACCACCGACCAGGTCATCGCGACGATTCCGGGGCTGGGCGACAGCGAAGAGGTGGCCGTGGGAGGGGGCGCCGTCTGGGTGATGAACGGCCTCGGCGGTCAGGCCTTCCGGGTCGATCCTGCCAGCGACCGGATCGTGGCGATGATCGCTGTCGCCCGCTGTGCCGGGGAAGCCGTGTTCAGCGCCTCGGCGCTCTGGGTCGCGACCTGCCCCTCGGACGACTTCTCCGATCAGTTCATTAGCCGGATCGATCCCGCCAGCGGCAGGATCGCCGCCGTCATCCCCCTCGCCCGCCCGCACCTCGCAACCGGCTCCAACTTCATCCATATTGCCGCGGGTCAGGGCGCAATCTGGGTGCTTGACACGCGCGACGACTCGCTGGTCCGCCTCGACCCACGCACGAACCGGCTGGCGGGCGAGGCTTCACAGATCAAGGTCGGCCTGGCGGGTCTGGCTGTGGACCAAGCCTCCATCTGGGTCGCTCGGCACGTCAACGGAACGCTGCTTCGGCTGCACTGGAGGTGATATCGTCGAGGCGCCGACGGATTCCGGGCACCCCGGACGACTATGGAATGAGGGGTGTGACCATGCGATTCCGGCTCGCTCACTGCGTTGCCGCGGCCTGCCTCCTCCTGGCGGCATGCGGACCGAACGTCCGGTCCGCGACAACTCCGGGAACCGATTCGGCACAGGCTCCGGGCTCCCTCGGCATCAAGGTGCCGGTGCACCTGGTCGATAAGGGCTCGGGATCCGGGTTGACCTGGAAGGACGAGATCTGGTTCGACGGCAGAGCAAAGTGGCGCCTCAATTTCCTGGCGCGAACCGTCCCAGCCCAGACCGCCGGCGACTTCACGGTCTGGGATGGCCACCAGCTGGCCCACTACGATGCCGGGTCAAATCAGTACTCCCTTGAGAGGGCCGGGCCGAACCCCAGTCCTTTCGGCGACCTCGTGTGGAGTGGCCCATCCCTTTCCTGGAAAGACCGCTGCGATGTCACCGGGAAGCAGCTCCCGAATGCGCAGCTCCTCGGCCACCTGGTGCACCACTTCCGTTGCGGCACCGGGGAGGTGTGGGTGGATGCCCAGACCGGCCTCGTCCTCAAACTGATCGACACAGGTCGCCAGCTCGAGGTCACCGATCTCCAATACGATCCCGTCTTTCCACCGAGCATCTTTGCGGTGGCCGCACCGCCGGACGCCCAGGACGTCACAAATGGGACACAGACCACGCCCAGGGCACTCCATGCCGGAATCAGCACGACGATCCCAGTGGGAGCCTATCCAGGCCCGATCGGGTTTGGCGCCAGCGCGATCTGGGCAGTCGGCTGTGCGGCGGCGTGCGATACCGACCAGCCGGATAGCCTCGTCTATCGGATCGATCCAGCGACCAACCTGGTGGTTGCGACGATCCGATCGGGAACTAGCGGCCTCGCTGCCGACGATTCATCGGTATGGGTCACCGCTGAACTCAACAACCTGCTTCTCCGGATCAATCCGGCGACCAACCGCGTCGTCGCGAGCATCGGCGTGGGGCAAAGCCCGCACGGGCTGGCGATCGGCGAGGGTGGAGTCTGGACTGCCAACTTCTCGGGCTCGGTCACGCGCGTCGATCCCGGAACCAATAAGGTCGCGGCCACCATCAGTCTGCCTTCGGGAGCCGAAGTCCAACGAGTCGCCGTTGGCTTCGGATCGGTCTGGGCGCCGAGCGGCGATGGACGTCTCCTCCGCATCAACCCGAACACCAACAAGGTGTCAGCCACCATTGCCATTCCTCAGGACGCACTCGGTGTGGCGGTGGGCGAGGGCGCCGTGTGGGTCGATATCAATCCGGAGCTGGGAAGCGGAACGGGGCCGGGCTCCGTCGTCCGGATCGATCCGACCGCCAACAAGGTGATGGCGACGATGCCGGTTGGTCACGACCCGAATGGGATCGCGGTCGGCGACGGAGTCGTCTGGGTCGCAAACCAGGGCGACGGCACCGTCACAAGGATTGATCCGCAGACGAATGCGGTGATCGGTCAGCCCTGGAACGTTGGCACCGGCCCGGCCGGCATCGTTTTCGCTGCGGGAGCTGTCTGGGTCGCCAACAACCGCGACGGGACGGTCGTCCGCATCAACCTCTGACGACCCGGCCCGAATGGCTGGCCATCTATTTGACGTCAACCGTGACGGCTACCGCAGCGAACTGTGGCGAACGTCAGGGAACGTTGGCGGACGAAAGGCCAGCGACTCAAGTACAGGGCGAACGTTGGCGAACGACTACGAACGCTGCTGAACTACACGCAACCGGTCTTGAAAACCACTAGGGCGCAAGCCCTCGTGGGTTCGAATCCCACTCCCTCCGTATTCAATTTTGACCCCCGGGCCATGCTTCCACCGGTCAGCTGACTGGCAACCTGACTGGCAACCGCTCATCGTGAGGCAACTAAGGAGGTGGCTACGATGGGCAAACGGGTGCGCGGTTACGGAGCGGTCTATTTGCGGCCGGATGGGCGCCGGGAGGGCCAGATTCGTATTCCATGCGGAGGTCGGCGCTCCTTCTATGCCCGGGCCCGCCCGAACGTTATCCACCGGCTTTCAGAGGCGCGGTGGGCGCTCCGTCAAGGATTGCCAGTCAGTGCAGGAACGACGTCGCTAGCGGCCTTTTTCGGACGATGGCTGTCGGTCACCGCAAGCCAACTGGGGCCGAGCACGGTCCGCGCCTAGCGCCTCGATGCCCAGCGGTTAGATATAGGTATGGCTCCGGCTGAAAGCAGGGGGCACGGTCGCAAACCTGCAGCTGTCACTTGCGATTGCCGGCGCGAAATTCCTCGCAGCGATCAACGAGGGCGCCGGCGAGGCGGGGGTCGCTGGCAAAGTGGAGATGGATATAGCTGGCGAGGACGTTGCGATGGTGGTATCCCTCCTCGCCCTGATCACCCCGGCTGGTTCGCAGTTGGTAGCAGCGAGAGGTTGGTTCGTCGCCGCTGATCTCCGAGTGGTGGAAGAGATGTCCGCGAGCGCGCCGGCCGGCACCGAAAAGCCCGCCGGTGGTTTCGACCTCGACGTATGCGAGCTTGAGCGGGGCCGGCATAGTCGTGCTAAAAGGCAGGATCCCGCAGAGCGGGTAGACGGAGTCCCCGACGCGTAGATGCTCGGCCAGGTACATGAGGCCGCCGCACTCGGCGTAGACCGGGCCCCCGTTGAGTGCAAATTCACGGATTGCAGCCGTCGCGCCCGTGTTCTCCGCAAGCTGCTCCGCATGGAGCTCCGGATACCCACCACCGACGTAGAGACCATCCAGGTCGGGCGGCAACGGATCCCGGATCGGAGAGAACTCGACCAGTTCGGCACCGGCCTGCGCTAGCAGTTCCAGGTTGTCGGCGTAGTAGAAGCAAAACGCCTCGTCGCGCGCGATACCGATCCGAACGCGCGGGGTAGGCGGGGCAAACTGCAGCGGCGCCGGCCGCCGCTGGGTCCTGGTGGTGCTGAGGAGTTGGTCGACGTCAACGTGATCTTCGATCAGATTCGCAACCTGCTCGACGTAGTCCTGACGCTTTTCGTGAGGCAAGTGCAAGCCGAGATGGCGCTCCGGGATCACGAGGTCGGCGGCGCGAGGCAGGGCGCCGAGGATGGGGATGCCATCGCCGACGGCGTCACGGATCATGTCGGCGTGAGCTGTGCCCCCGACGTTGTTGAGAATGACTCCCGCAACTCGGACGGCCGGGTCGAAGCTCACATAGCCGTGGATCAGCGCCGCAGCACTGCGGGCCATCGCTCCGGCGTCGATCACGAGGACGACGGGGAGGTCCAGCAGCTTGGCCATTTCGGCGGTGCTCCCACGGTCGCTCTTGCCCTCGCTGCCGTCGTAGAGGCCCATGACCCCTTCGATCACCGCGGCGTCGGCGTCTGCGGTCGCGGTGGCGAACCGCTGCCGGTTGATGTCGGCTCCGAGCATCCAGCCGTCGAGGTTGCGGGACGGCCGGCCGCTCGCATGCCCGTGATGCAGTGGGTCGATGAAATCGGGACCGACCTTGAACGGCTGGACGGTGAGGCCACGACGCCGGAGGGCCCCGATCAGGCCCAGCGTAATCGTCGTCTTGCCGACCCCGCTGTGCGAGCCGCCAACGACGATCGCGCTCAGCGGCTTTGAATCCAAGTCAGTCGTTCGGGTGGACAAGGGTATTCTCAAGCTACCATGCGCGCGATGAGGATCGTCTCACTCCTGCCGAGCGCGACGGACATGATCGCCGACCTCGGCCTGCTCGATTCGCTGGTCGGCATCTCGGAGGACTGCAACTGGCCGCCTGAGGTCGCGAGCAAGCCGGTTGTGGCGCGCACCCGGATCGATGTCTCCGGGTTGACCAGTGCACAGATCGACCAGATCGTCACGGTTTCCCAGTCGGAGAGTCATTCGCTCTACGCGGTCGATGCCGGCCTGATGAACGAGCTTCGGCCCGACCTGGTGATCACGCAGGATCTCTGCGAGGTGTGCGCCGTCTCAAGTGGTGATTTGAAGACCGCCTGCCCGATCGGCGTCGACGTGTTTTCGATGAATCCACGCACCTTCGACGATGTCCTGGAGTCTGTGATCGTGCTCGCGGACAGACTGGGCGTCCGAGAGCGCGGAGTCGCCGTGGCCGGCGCCATGCGCACAAAGGTAGAAGCGGTCCGCAGCGCGGTGTCCGGCCGCGATCGTCCTCGGGTGTTCGTGGCCGAGTGGACGGACCCGCCTTACGGGTCCGGTCATTGGCTGCCGGAGATGGTGGAAGTAGCGGGTGGCACCAACGTGCTCAGCAAGCCGGGCGAATACTCGTTTGCGACCACGTGGGACGCCGTTCTTGCCCAAGAGCCCGACCTGATCGTCCTCGCGGCATGCGGCTTCAGTCTTGAGCAGTCACTCGAACGGACTCATGACCTGCGGCTACCCGTGAGGACGGTCGTCGTGGACGGCGACGCACATTTCTCACGGCCAGCGCCCCGGATCGCCGATGGTATCCGGCAGCTCGCACACCTGATTCATCCCGAAGCCGTACCCGACCCGGGGCTGCCGTACGCGGAGTTGCCCCTCGAAACGGTGGTCGCGCCCTCGTAGCCGATCCCGGACCCCTATACTGCGAAGGTCGGGCCTCAGTGGCCCGGCCGGTGTTGTCGCAGCGAAGCCGGTGCGATTCCGGCGCTGTCCCGCAACTGTGATGCCCCAATGGGGGATGAGCCAGGTCGCCTGCGCGACGCCGAGCGAGCAGCCCTCGTGGGAAGGGCGGTAAGCACGGCACCGGCCGGCAAGCCCTCTTTCCTTTTCCGAGTGAGAAAAGAGGAGGTTCCGGTGTCGAGATTCAAGGCCATGCGGCCGTTCGTGATCCCGCTGGCGCTGGCTCTGCTGATCGTTTCCTGTGGGGGAACCGGCGGGACCGGTGCGGCGAGCGCAGATTCGTTTCCGCTTACGTTGACGACCGGGAAAGGCAAGGTAACGATCCCGCACCGTCCATCGCGCATCGTTTCGCTGTCGGCGACCGCTACCGAGGACCTCTACGCAGTCGGGGCTGGGAAGCAGGTCGTGGCTGTCGACTCCTACTCGACGTATCCCGCGCAGGCGCCGCGGACCTCCCTCTCGGGATTCACCCCAAACATCGAAGCCATCGCCGGGTACCGGCCGGACCTGGTCCTCGTTGCGGACGATACCGACAATCTGGTCAGTCAACTCGGCAAGCTGCAGATTCCGGTGCTCGTGGAACCGCCCGCCGCCGATTTGAATGGGGTTTACGCCGAGATCAACCAGATCGCGCAGGCGACCGCACACTCGGCTCAGGCCAAGTCGGTTGAGTCCGGTATCCAGCAACAGGTGCAGACGATCGTGCGGTCGGTGCCCCGGCCGGGCAGATCCTTGACGGTCTACCACGAGCTCGACCAGACCTACTATTCGGCCACCTCGAAGACATTCATCGGGCAGATGTACACGCTGCTCGGACTGCAGAACATCGCTGACCGCGCACCGGGCTTGAGCGCCTATCCGCAACTTTCGGCCGAGTACATCATTTCGTCGGACCCGGATCTGATCGTGCTGGCCGACACCGTGTGCTGTCAGCAGAGTCTCGCGACCGTGCAGGCGCGGCCGGGCTGGAACGCCATTAGAGCGGTCAGGACGGGCTCGGTCGTGCCGGTGAAGGACGAGATCGCTTCCCAGTGGGGGCCCCGCATCGTCCTCTTCCTGCAAGCGGTTGCAGCTGCGCTCAAGGCGCTCGAAGGGTCAACCAAATGAGACCTCCTCGGGGCAGCAGTTATGGTTGAGCCGGGCAAGCAGACGGCCAACCGGATACTGAAGGCGTGCTCCGGTTGTGGCCAGCGGTTCGGGTGCGCCCAGGGCGAGCCGGGCTGCTGGTGCGAGGCGGTCGTGCTCCGGCGCGAGACGCTTGCCGAGATCCGCGCCGTGGCCACCGATTGCATTTGTCCAGCCTGCCTCAGCACCTTCGCGGAGAAGGATCACGCGGAGAGGGAGGCCGCCACCGAGGTCACGGCAAAGAACAGCAATGCGACCATCTGGGCCAAAGCGCTGCCACATTCCGCCGTCCGGTCGCGAGGGGTCTCGGCGGCGTGGGGCATCATCGCCCTGGCCTTTCTCGCGGGAGCCCTGCTGGTGGGGCTCGCGATTGGTCCGGCCGCGATCGGGCCCGGATCGATCATCGGATCTGTGCTCTCACATCTGCAGGTGTTTCATGTTTCCGCTCCCCTCAGCAGCGTCGATGAGGCGATCCTCTGGCAGGTGCGGGCTCCGCGGGTGGTGCTCGCGGCTCTCGTAGGCGGGATGCTCGCCGTTGCAGGCTCCGCATATCAGGGAGTGTTCCGAAATCCCCTCGCCGACCCCTATCTGTTGGGCGTGGCCGCCGGCGCCGGCCTCGGTGCCACCCTGGCCATCGCTTATGCCGCTGCCGGGACTGACACCGGGCTGCTACTGCCATTGGCGGCTTTCGCCGGCGCCGCGCTTGCGGTGGCGGGCGCGTATGTGCTCGGCCGTTCCGCCGGCGGAGTGCACGGCACCAGCACCCTAATCCTTTCCGGGGTCGTCGTCGCGCTCTTCATGACGGCGATCCAGACCTTCGTGCAGCAGCAGCGGTCTGAAACACTGCGCGCGGTCTACTCCTGGATCTTGGGCGGATTTGGGACCGCTGACTGGCACGCCGTCGCGGTGGTCGCGCCTTACATCGCCGTCAGCTCCGCAGTCATCCTGATGCACCGGCGTGTCCTCGATGTCCTGAGCTTGGGCGACGAGGAAGCGGCGAGCCTCGGCCTCGACGTACGTCGAGCGCGTCTGCTGCTCGTCCTGGTGGCCACCGTCGGCACGGCGGCGGCGGTCGCGGTCAGCGGCCTGATCGGCTTCGTGGGGATCATCGTCCCGCACACCATCCGCTTGCTTGTCTCCCCAAGCTACCGGGCGATCATCCCGCTCTCACTGCTGGCCGGCGCGGGATTCCTGGTCCTGGCGGACGTGCTTGCGCGCAGCCTCATGTCTCCGTCCGAATTGCCGATCGGGGTCGTGACCGCCTTCTTCGGGGCTCCCTTCTTCGCGATTCTCCTGAGAACCTCACGGCGGATGGTCCTGTGAGCGCGGCGCTGGAGGCTCGAGGCGTCTCCGTGACCATCGGTCGCGCTCGCATCCTGTCTGACGTCTCCGCGACGATCGAGCGAGGTGAATGGGTCGCGGTGATCGGGCCCAACGGCGCCGGCAAGACGACCCTTCTGCGTGCCCTCGCCGGACTGCTCGCCTTCGCCGGTCAGGTACTGGTCGAAGGTCGTGCCATCCTCTCCAGCACGCGGCGGCAGGTGGCGCGCCAGATCGCGCTTGTGCCTCAGCAGCCCCAGACGCCCCCGGAGCTGACGGTTGCCGAATACGTGCTGCTTGGACGAACGCCACACATCGGCTACTTCGCCACCGAAACGCGGTCCGATCGGCTCGCCGCCGAGCGAGCCATCGCGCGCCTCAGCCTGCGTCAGTTCACCGATCGCTCGCTGGGTTCGTTGAGCGGCGGAGAGTTGCAGCGGGTGGTGCTTGCCCGCGCGCTGGCGCAGGAAGCGCCGATCCTGCTCCTCGACGAGCCAACCAGCGCGCTCGATCTCGGCCGGCAGCAGCAGGCGCTCGAGCTGATCGACGAGCTTCGTCGTGACTCCGAGCTCACGGTGGTATCGGCCCTGCACGATCTCAGCCTCGCTGGTCAATACTCAGACCGCCTGCTCCTGCTCGATGGGGGCTGCCTGGTTGCTCAGGGGAACCCCGACGCGGTGTTGTCGGAAGAGGCCATCGCCACGCACTACGGCGCGCGGGTCCGGGTGATCCGTGAGAACGGCAGCGTATTCGTGCTGCCGCGACGCGAGGAGACGCGATGGGCGCATTGATGGTGCAAGGAACCTCCAGCTCGGCCGGCAAGAGCTTGATCACGACCGCGCTCGCGCGCGCCTTTCATCGGCGCGGGATCGATGTGGTCCCGTTCAAGGCTCAGAACATGTCCAACAACGCGCGCGTCGTACAGGGAGGCGAGATCGGCACGGCTCAATACCTGCAAGCGCTCGCCGCCGGTGTCGAGCCGGACGTGCTGATGAACCCGATCTTGGTCAAGCCGGAAGGTGACAACCGAAGCCAGGTGGTCATCCTGGGCAAACCCGACCTCGAGCTCAGCCGCTTGCCCTGGCGTTCGCGTAGTCAACTGCTCTGGCCGGTCATCGAGCGGTCACTGCAACGATTGCTGGCGGAGCACGAGTTGCTGCTGCTCGAGGGCGCGGGAAGCCCCGCGGAGACCAATCTGCGCGACACAGACCTCGCGAACATGCGGACGGCGATGGCTGCCGCGGCCCGTGTCGTGTTGGTCGCCGACATCGACCGTGGCGGCGCCTTTGCCCACCTTTATGGCACCTGGGCGCTGGTGCCCGAAGCAGAGCGCGCTCTGTTCGCTGGTTTCGTGCTGAACAAGTTCCGCGGCGACCCCGCTCTATTGCCGCCAGCACCCGAGCAACTCGAACGGCTGACCGGGGTGCCCACACTTGGAGTTGTCCCGTGGCTCGACCACGGCCTGCCGGACGAGGACGGAGCCGCGACACCGCTCGCTGCGCACGGTCGGCCTTCGGTGGCGGTGGTGCGGTACCCGACGGCTTCCAACCTCGACGAGTTCAAGCAGCTTGAGCAGGTGGCCGACTTGCGCTGGGCCAATCGGCCGGAGGAAGTCGACAGGAGCGACCTCGTCATCCTCCCTGGGTCAAAACATGTGGCCGCGGACCTCTCCTGGCTCGTGAGCACGGGCATTGCGGAAGCGGTCAGAAGGCGAGCACGGGCGGGGCGGCCGGTCCTCGGCATTTGCGGCGGGCTGCAAATGCTGGGTCAGCGGATCGAAGACCAGGCTGGCGTCGACGGCTCCGCCGAGGGGCTGAGTCTGTTGCCACTGCGGACGACCTTCACCGCCTCCAAACGTGCTGAGCGGACCTCGACCTGTTTCCGCCCGCTCTCAGGACCATGGAAGGCGCTGGGCGGGAAGTCGATCTCGGGCTACCAGATACGACATGGACGAAGCACGACCACCGCCCGGACTGATGAAGCCCTCCCGGACGGGCTGGGGTTCGTGAGCGGCGCCGTACTGGGCATCTACCTGCACGGTCTTTTCGAGGAGCCCGGAGTACTTGCCGATCTGTTTCACGAGCGGCCTCGGCGCTCGCTGGATCAGGCCTTTGACGAGCTTGCGGACGCCATTGAGGAACACCTCGACGTTTCCTTGCTTCTCCGTGAGGCGGGCATCCGATGAGCGGGTTAGACAAGCCCGGCATCCGACCACCGAAGCCGCCAGCGGCGCCGGTCGTCAATCCGCGCTCGCTCGTGCTCGTCAACACGGGCCACGGCAAGGGTAAATCGACCGCGGCGTTCGGCGTGATCATGCGTGCGGTCGCCCGTGGCTGGCGCGTCTGCGTCATCCAGTTCATCAAGTCGGGAAGGTGGAAGGTCGGCGAGGAGAAGGTCGGCCGCCAGCTTGGCGTCGACTGGCTCAAGGGTGGTGACGGGTTCACCTGGGAATCGCCCGACCTTGACCAGAGTCAGGGACGTGCGGCCGCCGCGTGGCAGCTCGCGGCCGCCGCCATTGCCGGTGCGGAGTATCAATTGGTCGTGCTCGACGAGATCACCTATCCAATGAATTGGGGATGGATCGACAGCAACGCCGTCATCGAGGCGATTCGGAGCCGACCGGCCACCGTGAATGTGATCGCGACCGGCCGGGATGCCCCGGAAGCACTGGTCGAGGTCGCCGACACCGTGACCGAGATGGTCAAGGTGCGGCACGCATACGACCGCGGCATCCGTGCCCGCCGCGGCATCGACTTCTGAGGACGGGGCTTGAGCTCCCACGAGCAGTTCGAGAGGCCGAGCTTACCGCTCGGCTTCGACAACTCGCGCGCCCGGGATCGCCGCGGGGATCCCGCCGGGTGGCGCTTCAATGACGAAGATCGCGCGGCCGTGATGCGCGCGATTGCCGAGCGCCGCGACATCCGCCGCTTCCGTCCCGACCCGCTGCCGGACGACCTCCTGCGCAGGCTACTTGAAGCAGCCCACCAGGCGCCTTCGGTCGGCTTGATGCAGCCCTGGCGCTTCGTCGTGGTCCGCAGCGAGCAGACGAAGGCCGCGATGCAGGCGATCGCCGCTCGCGAAAGGCTGGTCCAGTCCGCGCATTTCGACGACCGGACGCGCCAGTACCTCGACTTGAAGATCGAAGGCATCCGGGAGGCCCCGCTCAGCATCTGTGTTTGCTGCGATCGCGACGGTAGCGGCGGCGAAGTCTTGGGTCGCCACACCATCCGCGACACCGATCTGTACAGCACCTGCCTGGCGATCCAGAATCTCTGGCTTGCCGCCCGTGCGGAGGGCGTCGGTATCGGATGGGTTTCCTTCTACCGGCCCGACGATGTCGGCGCGCTGCTGCGCCTGCCGCAGCAGGCCGTCCCGGTCGCCTGGCTCTGCGTTGGCTATCCGGACGAGCGGCCCAGCCGGCCGGGGCTGGAAGCGGCCGGCTGGGAGCGCCGACGAGCGCTCGAAGGATTCGTTTTCTCCGAACATTGGGGCGAACCGGATCCCGCCGCGCAGAACGCAGAGCTAGTCGCCGCTGGCCACTCGCCGGCACAGGTCGAGCAGCCGGACTGGTGG
>Ga0102924_1006074_pt1 | contig 11460 bp, 9 predicted proteins | sample PaiPotPPM11metaG_FD_80116 | JGI IMG/M metagenome (GOLD analysis project Ga0102924, IMG submission 80116) | Iron sulfur acid spring bacterial and archeal communities from Banff, Canada, to study Microbial Dark Matter (Phase II) - Paint Pots PPM... ...
GCCGCAGGAGACGCAGCTCACCCTGCTGTGACGCAGCCGCCGAAGGGGCGACACGGCGGCGCCGGGCGCGGCGCCATGATCTCGGTCACTTATCCGTCAATATCCCTGACAAGTGACCGTGATCACGGAGCCCATCTAAGTGAGCAACTCAGACGCTGTGGGTGGCCGGCAGGCCGGCCCGCCGCCAGGCCTGGAAGCCGCCGTCCAGGTCGGTGGCCCGGCTCAGCCCGAGGTCCTGGAGCGCGGCTGCGGCCAGGCTGGACGTGTAGCCCTCCGAGCAGAACACGATGACCCGCAGGTCATACCGGGCCTGGGGCAGGCGCGCGCCGGAGGCCGGGTCGAACCGCCACTCCAGCACGTTGCGCTCGACGACCATCGCGCCCGGGATCTCGCCCTCGGCCGCGCGCTGGGCCGCAGGCCTGATGTCGACCAGCACCGCACCCTCGGCCGCCTCCCGGCGGGCCTGCTCCGGGCCCACCCGGGCCAGCCGGGCCCTGGCCGCGGCCAGCATCTGATCGATGGTCATCGCCGGGCTGGTCATGTCGGTTTCCATCCTCACGGGGCTCCTACGTTAGCGGCCGCGATCTTTGCGCGGCGGGGTTCTGGGTAGCGGGCAGCGCCATGAGCAAGTCCGAGGAAAGCGCGACCCGCAAGACCGTCCTGATCGCCGGCGCGGCCAACCTGTTCGTGGCCCTGGTCAAGGTGGCCGCCGGCGTGCTGACGGCGTCCAGCGCGCTGCTGGCCGAGGCCGCCCACTCGGCCGCCGACACCCTCAACCAGGTGTTCCTGCTGACCTCGATCCGGCGCGGCAGCCGGCCCGCCGATCCGCGCCACCCGTTCGGCTACGGCCAGGAGCGCTACTTCTGGTCGCTGCTGGCCGCGTTCGGCATCTTCGTGGCCGGGGCCGGGTTCTCGGTCTTCGAGGGGGTGCTTTCCATCACCCGCCCCGGCCACGGCCACGACGTGCTGATCGGCTACGTGGTACTGGTGGTGGCCGGGGTGGCCGAGGCCATTTCCTTTCTCCGGGCGCTGTCGCAGTCCCGCGGGCAGGCCGCCGGCGAGCACCGGGGCCTGATGGCCCATCTGCGCGGCAGCGCCGACACCACGGTGAAGGCGGCCCTGTTCGAGGACAGCGCGGCCATGGTCGGGCTGGTGCTGGCCGCGGCCGGGCTCGGGCTGCGCCAGCTGACCGGCTCGGAGGTCTGGGACGGCGCCTCGTCCATCGCCATCGGCGGGCTGCTGGTGCTGGTGGCGGTGCGGCTCGGCCTGGACAGCCGGGAGCTGCTCATCGGCCGGGCCGCCGACCCGCAGGTCCAGCAGTACATCCGGGACGAGATCGAGGCCACGCCCGGCGTGGACGGCCTGCTGGAGCTGCTGACCATGCACATGGGCCCCGATCACCTGATCGTGGCGGCCCGGGTGGCGTTCAGCGATCAGATCGACGCCAGCACCGTCGAGCACCTGTCCGAGCGCATCGACCGGCGGCTGGCCGAGCGGCTGCCGGTGACCTCGCATGTGTTTATCGATCCCACCGACACCACCAGCGGGAGCCGGGGCGCGCTGCTGCCCGAGCCCGGCCCCGCGGCGCGATAGCGGAAGGGACCGCGACAGCGGAGGGGACCGCGATAGCCGAAGGGACAAGGCGGCAGCGGCTACCAGTCCGCCTCGGCCGTCTCGGTGGCGGCCAGGGCCAGGCCCGAGGCGGTCATCTCGTAGCGGCGCATCAGCGACAGCGGCGGGGAGTAGGCGTGCACGCTGACCGCGGGCCGGCCGCTGGCGTTGCTGACGTCGTGCAGGTAAGCGGGGCCGAACGAGCGCCGGATGCCGGCCTTGATGACCCGGCTGGCGACCGCGGTCTCCCCCGGCCGTCCCGTGCTCTCCAGCAGCTGGCCCTCGGCCACGGCGAACGCGCCGCACGCCTCGCCATGATCATGGAAACCCGTCTGCTGCCCCGGCAGCCAGCTCAGCAGCCACACCTCGTAGCTGGCCGTCTCCTCCAGGCGGCAGTACCAGCGGTGCCCGGCGCGGAACCGGACCAGGTGGCCCCACTGGCCGGGCGCGGCGGCGACCGAGCGGACGATCGCGCCGAGGCCGGCGGGACTGATCGGTCCCGCGGCCGGGCGCACGGCGGGGACGCGGCCGGCGGAGACACGGCCGGCGGAGACACGGCCGGCGGAGACACGGCCGGCGGTTACCTGGTGCAGCGCGGTGTCCATCCTAGCTTTCCTATCTTCTTGATCGGAATTAGGGACGGCAGCAACCTAGCACGGAACCTGCTCCCCGCACGCCCTATCCGACCCTGGCGTCACGGGCGTCGCCAGGCCCTCAGCGGGCAGGTCACCCGGCATCGGCGCGCCGGGGGCGAACTAGAGTGGTCTGCCGTGACAGCCCAGTACGCCGCGGCCGAGCGGCACGCACCCGATCCCCTGGTGGCCCGGACCGTGAAGGTCAGCGACCCCGGCGATCTGGTCGCCTGCCTGCCGCACCCGGAGGTGGTGGCCTGGCTGCGCGGCGGCGAAGGGCTGGTCGGCTGGGGCGAGGCGGCCCGGCTCACCCTGCCCGCGGGCGCCGACCGGTTCGCGGCCGGGCAGGCCTGGCTGCGCGAGCTGTTCGAGGCCGCGGTGGTCACCGACGAGGTCGGCCTGCCCGGCACCGGCCCGGTGGCGTTCGGCAGCTTCACCTTCGACCCGGCCCGCGGTGGCTCGGTGCTGGTCGTGCCCGCCGCGGTGCTGGGCCGCCAGGACGGCCAGGCCTGGATGACGACCATCTCCGGCGGCGCCGGGGCCGGCCTGGCCACGGCCAGCACGCCGGTCACCGCCCCGGCCGAGGTGCGCTGGAGCGACGGCAGCCAGACCGCGCCGCAGTGGCAGAACGCGGTGGCCGCGGCCGTGGCCCGGATCCGGGCCGGGGAGCTGCGCAAGGTGGTGCTGACCCGTGACCTGCACGCGGTCGCCTCGGCCCCGCTGGACATGCGGCTGCTGCTGGCCCGGCTCACCGCCCGGCACCCGGGCAGCTATACCTTCGCCTGCGCCGGGCTGACCGGGGCCACCCCCGAGTTGCTGGTCCGCCGGGTGGGCCAGGAGGTCAGCTCGCTGGTGCTGGCGGGCACCGTGGCCCGCGGCGGCACCCCGGCCGAGGACGAGGCGCTGAGCGCCGCCCTGCTGGCCTCGGCCAAGGACGCCGAGGAGCACCGGTACGCGGTGGACTCGGTGCGCGAGGCCCTGGGGCCGCTGTGCGAGCGGCTGGAGCTGGCCGCCGAGCCGGAGCTCCTGCGGCTGCCCGACGTGCAGCACCTGGCCACCCCGGTGCACGGGACCCTGGCCGGGGACGCCTCGGCGCTGGCGCTGGCCGCCGCCCTGCACCCGACGGCCGCGGTGTGCGGCACCCCCACCCCGACGGCCCTGGAGCTGATCAGGGAGCTGGAGGGCATGGACAGGGGCCGCTACACCGGCCCGGTGGGCTGGGTGGACGGCCGCGGCAACGGCGAGTGGGGCATCGCGCTGCGCTGCGGCGAGATCGCCGGGCCGCGGGCCAGGATCTTCGCGGGCGGGGGTATCGTGGCCGGATCTGACCCGGCCGCTGAGCTGGCCGAGGCCCAGGCCAAGTTCCGGCCCATGCGGCTGGCGCTGGAAAGCTGATCGCTTTCGCCCCACAACACGGCGCACCGGCCATAACGGATCAAGGTATCCGGACGGGCATATCCGGCCGTCCTGACCTGCGCCAGGCGCGGCATTCCCGGGATCCCCGGCCCCGCGCAATGCCCCGCGCCCCGGAATTGAATACGGAGAGTAATGAATGTCACAGTGCGGACCGGTCCCGGCTGATCCCGGCCGGACGATCTTCTCTCGCTTCCGCCGCCCGATCCAGGAAGCATTGTCACAGCATGGTTGCGGTTCTGTAACCCCTTTCGATGGCTTCGTCCGGGCGGCTGGACAGGGGCCAAGGGGCTCGTGTAGTCACTAATAGTTACCGGTAATGTGCCTGAGCGGTCTGTCAGGCCAGAAGGAGCCTGCTCATGAAACCTCTACCCAAGCGGGTAGCCGCGCTCGCGGTGGTGGCGCTCGCCGCCACGGGGCTCGCCGCCTGCGGGAAGTCCTCTAGCGGGGGATCGAACACCAACTCGGGCGGGGCCACGCCCGGCGGGGTGCTGCACATCGTGGCCGCCAGCGGCCAGTCCCAGTTCGACCCGGTCTCGGCCTACGGCACCTGGGACTACATGATCGAGCACGCGTACACGCGCCAGCTGGTGCAGTACCCCAGCAAGTACTACGCCGCGCTCGGCGACGCGGCCTGGAAGGCGGACACCACGCCGACCGCCGACGTCGCGACGCAGGTGCCCTCCATCTCCAACGGCGGGATCACCGACAGCGGCAAGACCTACACCTTCCACATCAAGCAGGGCGTGGAGTGGAACAACGGCCGCCAGGTCACCTCGCAGGACTTCCTGCGCGAGTACAAGGCGTTCGCCAACCCGGTCCAGCCGGTCGGAAACTCCGGCTACTTCCTGAGCACGATCGCCGGGTTCAAGACCTACTTCGACGCTGAGACCGCGTTCTTCGCCAAGAAGTCCAACAAGCCGACCGCGGCGAACATCGCGAATTTCCAGAACACGCATTCCATATCGGGAATCACGACGCCGAACTCCTCGACGATCGTGTTCCACCTGACGCAGCCGGCCGGCGACTTCCTGGACATCCTGGCCATGCCGTTTAACTCGGCCCGGCCCGTCGAGTACGACAAGTACGTGCCCGACAGCCTCCAGATGCGCGACAACATGATGTCCGACGGCCCGTACAACATCACCTCGTACACGCCGGGCAAGTCGGTCACGCTGACCAAGAACAAGTTCTGGAAGCAGTCCACCGACCCGCTGCGTCACCAGTACGTGAACTCGATCGTGATCACCATCGGCGTGACCAACGCCACCACTCAGATCGACGAGATCAAGGCGACCACCAACGGCTCGGGCGCGCCCGAGGACATGCAGATGGACACGCCGTTCGCGCCGAACCTGATCCCGAGCGAGAAGGGCAACCCGGCCTTCCACATCTTCCCGTGGAGCAACACGAACCCCTACGTGGTGTTCAACCTGCAGAGCCCGGACGCCAGCCACGCCATGAACAACCTCAAGGTGCGCCAGGCGCTCGCCTGGACGCTCAACAAGTCGGCCATCCAGAAGCTGTACGGCGGGCCCTCGGTGGCGCAGATCATCAGCACCGCCATCCCGCCGGGCAACCTCGGCTACAAGCCGATCAACCCGTTCCCGACGCCCGGTAACCAGGGCGACCCGTCCAAGTGCAAGGCGCTGCTGAAGCAGGCCGGCATCGCGCACGGCCTGACCCTGACCGACCTGTACATCAACGACAGCGTGAACACCTCGCTGTTCCAGTCGGTCCAGGCCAGCGCGGCCAACTGCGGCATCAAGCTGGTCGGGAAGGCCACGCCGATCTCCAGCTACTTCGTGGACCTCGGCAACGCGCCGCAGAACAGCAAGCCCAACCAGTGGGACGTCGCCCAGGCGGCGTGGATCCCGGACTGGTTCGGCGACAACGGGCGGACGACGATCCAGCCGTTCTTCCAGACCGACTGCGCGCTGAACACCGTTAACTACGGCTGCGTCAGCAACAAGCAGGAGGACACCGACATCAGCAACGCGCTCAAGGCGCCCACCCCGGCCGCTGCGGCGCCGTTCTGGGCCTCCGCGGACGCGCTGGCGATGCAGCAGGCGTGGATCGTCCCGCTGGTCGACCAGTACAACCCGACGATCTACAGCTCGCGCGTCGCGAGCCCCGGATCGCCGATCCCGGTCTGGGCGCCGAACATCGGTGACCCCGACATCACCAACATCTACATCAAGAAGGCCGACCAGTAACACCGAGTAGTGCCGAGCCCGGCCGGGTACGCCCTGCATATCCCGGCCGGGCTCGCGCACACGGGTCCTATAAGGGGCGGCTCGGCGAAGCTCCTCGATAGAGGTACTGTCAGGGCAGCGCGGCACGCAGTGATGGGTAGCCGTACAGCCCGTGCGGGATCACCGGGGTTTCGCGCGGATACAGATTTATGGGCATATAGGGTCTCAATGTCATTCAGGCGAGGCCCAAACGGAGGCATGCATTGAGCCTGCTCGAGGTATCTGACCTGCGGGTGAGCTTCGGCACCGCCGACGGTGTCGTGAAGGCAGTCCGCGGCGTTTCTTTCAGCGTCGACACCGGCCGCACTCTGGGCATCGTCGGCGAGTCCGGCAGCGGCAAGACGGTGCTGACCCAGACGCTGCTGGGCCTGGCCCCCGGCGGCCAGGTCTCGGGCCAGGCCCTGTTCGACGGCACGGACCTGCTCAGCCTGCGGCCCGATCAGCTGCGCAAGGTCCGGGGCGCGGAGATCGCGGTCATCTTCCAGGACCCGCTGACCAGCCTGCACCCGCTGTACCGGGTGGGCTGGCAGATCCGCGAGATGATCCGGTCCCACGACAGGTCGGTCAGCAAGGCCCAGGCCCAGGAGCGGGCGGTGGAGCTGCTGGCCAGGGTCGGCATCCCGCAGCCCCGCCAGCGGGTGAACGACTACCCGCACCAGTTCTCGGGCGGCATGCGGCAGCGCGTCATGATCGCGATGGCCCTGTCGCTGAGCCCCAAGATGATCATCGCGGACGAGCCCACGACCGCGCTGGACGCCACGGTCCAGGCGCAGATCCTGGACCTGCTGCTGCAGCTCCAGCAGGAGTCCGACACCGCGCTCATCATGATCACCCACGACCTCGGGGTGGTCGCCGACATCGCCGACGACGTACTGGTCATGTACGCCGGGCGGGCCGCCGAGAAGGCCAGCAAGCACGACATCTTCTACCGGCCGCACCACCCGTACACCAAGGGCCTGCTGGAGTCGATCCCCAACAGCTCGGCGGCCGGCGAGCGGCTCAAGCCCATCACCGGCCAGCCGCCCAGCCTGATCAACCTGCCATCGGGCTGCGCGTTCCACCCCCGGTGCGCCTATGTCATGGACCGCTGCCTGGCCGAGGAGCCCAGCCTGGTCGCGGTCGGCGACGCGGGAGAGCACCGCTCGGCCTGCTGGCTGCCGGTGGCGGCGGCCGGCACCGCGGCCGAGGCGGAGGAGATCCGCCGGCGGGCGGTGACCCAGGGCCGCCACGACGCGGCCGTCAAGGTGGCCGAGGAGATCGCCTCGGCCCCCGAGTCCGAGGGAAGCGTGATCTGATGAGCGAGACCTTGCCGAGCGCGCAGGCGCGGGCCGGGCTCGACGGCGGCGACGACGCCCTGGTACGCGTCGACAACCTGGTCAAGTACTTCCCGGTCAAGGGCGGCGGGCTGATCAGCCGCACGGTCGCCAACGTCCAGGCCGTGGACGGGGTCTCGCTGACCATCGGCCGCGGGCAGACCATCGGGCTGGTGGGCGAGACCGGCTGCGGCAAGTCGACCCTGGCCCGGTGCATCGCCGGCCTGATCCCGGTGACCTCGGGCACGGTGACGTTCGAGGGCCAGAACATCACCAACCTGTCCCGGCGGCGGATGCAGCCCTACCGCCGCGAGATCCAGATGATCTTCCAGGACCCGTACGGGTCGCTGAACCCGCGCCGGCGCGTGGGGTCGATCATCGGTGACCCGTTCGCGGTGCACAAGACGGCCGCCGGCAACGAGCGCAAGAAGGCCGTGCAGGAGCTGATGGAGCGCGTCGGGCTGAACCCTGAGCACTTCAACCGCTACCCGGCCGAGTTCTCCGGCGGCCAGCGCCAGCGCATCGGGGTGGCCAGGGCCCTGGCCCTGCGGCCCAAGCTGATCATCTGCGACGAGCCGGTGTCCGCCCTGGACGTGTCCATCCAGGCCCAGGTGCTCAACCTGCTGGCCGACCTGCAGCAGGACTTCGGGCTGTCCTACCTGTTCATCGCCCACGACCTGGAGGTCGTGCGGCACGTCAGCAACGCGGTGATCGTGATGTACCTGGGCCGGGTCGCCGAGGCCGGGCCGAGGGACCCGGTCTATGACGCTCCCCGGCACCCGTACACCAACGCCCTGCTGTCCGCGGCGCCCGCCGCGGACCCGGACGCGGCCGCGGCCCGGCAGCGCATCATCCTCAGCGGCGACGTGCCGTCGCCCATCAACCCGCCCGCCGGGTGCCGGTTCCACCCGCGCTGCCCGAAAGCCCAGGAGCTCTGCGGGCAGGAAACCCCGCCGCTGGAGGTCAAGGCGGGCGATCCTGCCACGCACGTGACCTCGTGTCACTTCCCCGTCCAGGAAGGCGAAGTCCTGGCCCGCGCCGGGCGCACCGCCGGAAGGCCGCAGCGATGAGCATTAGCGAGCTTGAGTTCCAGGCCAAGTCCGTCGAGGACGCCCCGGCCCAGGCCATCGAGGGCCGCAGCCAGTGGTGGCTGACCTGGCGGCGGCTGCGCCGGGACAAGATGGCCGTGGCGGCGATGATCGTCATCGTGCTGATCGCGCTGTGCGCGATCCTGGCCCCGGTCTTCGCGTCCATCACCGGTCACGGAGAGGCCCAGGTCTTCCCCAACATCGGCGTGACCGCCGACGGGCTGCCCGTGGCTCCGAACCACATCTTCTGGCTCGGCACCGACAACCTCGGCCACGACCTGTTCGTCCGCATCATGTACGGGGCGCAGGTATCGCTGTTCGTGGGCGTGGTCACCACGCTCATCGGCACGGCGGCCGGGGTGACCGTCGGCCTGGTCAGCGGGTACTTCGGCGGCTGGGTCGACGGCATCCTGGCCAGGATCGTCGACTCGGTGCTGGCCTTCCCCTACATCATCCTGGCCCTGTCGCTGGCGGTGGTGTTCGGGCCCAGCCTGACCATCGTCATCGCGGTCATCTCGTTCTTCTCCTGGGCCGGAATCGCCCGGGTGGTCCGCGGCCAGACGCTGTCGCTGAAGGAGAAGGAGTACATCGAGGCGGCCCGCTCGCTGGGCTCGGGGCCGTGGCGGATCATGTTCATCGACATCTTCCCCAACCTGATGGCCCCGGTGCTGGTGCTGGCCACGCTGAACATCCCGGCCGCGATCGTGTTCGAGGCCACGCTGGACTACCTGGGCCTGGGCGTGCAGCCGCCCACCGCCAGCTGGGGCAACATCCTGGCCTCGGCCCAGTCCTTCTACCAGGAGGCCTGGTGGTTCCTGGTCTTCCCGGCCGTCATCCTGGTCATCACGACGGTCGCCTTCAACCTGCTGGGCGACGGCGTGCGCGACGCGATGGACCCGCGTACCGAGCGCGTCTTCGCCGCGGGCCGCGGCCGCAAGCGCCGCAAGCTGGCCAAGCCTGGCGGCGGGCCCAGCGCCCAGTTCCCCGATCCCCCGCGGCAGCCGTCGCCGGGCGGCGTGTAAGGACCTGATGACCCATGTCACTCCTGCGCTTCCTGATCCGCCGGATCCTGTCCGGCATCGTGGTCCTGTGGCTGGTCGCCACGCTGGCGTTCTTCCTGTTCTTCGCCCGGAACCCGGCGATCGTGGCCCGCGCCCTGGGCGGCCGGGCCGCGACCTCGGCCGTCCTGGCTGAGATCACCCGCCGCCTCGGCCTTAACCAGCCGATCCTGACCCAGTACTGGCACTTCCTGGACCGGACCATCCACTTCAACCTGGGCGTCTCGTACTTCAGCGGCGGCGAGCCGGTCAGCACGATCGTGTCGCAGGACATCCCCCGCACGGCGTCGGTGCTGGTCGGCGGGGTGGTGCTGTGGCTCATCGTGGGCCTGGGCGTCGGCATCCTGAGCGCGACCAGGGCCCGCTCCCTGTTCGACCGGTCGGCCACCGTGGGCGTGCTCATCGGCCTGTCGTTCCCCACCTTCGTGCTCGGCGAGATCCTGCTGCTGATCGTCTACCTGCCGCTGAACGAGCACGGCTACCACTGGATCAATACCGGCTATGCCCCGCTCAGCAATGGCTTCCTCACCTGGGCGGGATACATGATCCTGCCCTGGATCACGCTGGCCACCGTCCAGGCCGCCGTCTACACCCGGTTGTCGCGCGGCTCGCTGCTGGACACCCTGGGCGAGGACTACGTCCGGACGGCCAGGGCCAAGGGTCTGAGCGAGCGCCGGGTGGTCTACCGGCACGCGCTGCGCGGCGCGCTCACCCCGGTGGTGTCCCAGCTCGGCATCGACGTCGGCACGCTGCTGGGCGGCGTCGTGGTGGTGGAGAACGTGTTCGCTGTCAACGGCCTGGGTCAGGGTGCCGTCGCCGCCATCGCCAACGGCGACCTGCCGACCATCATCGCGTTCGTGCTGATCGCGTCGGCGTTCGTGGTGGTGGCCAACATCGTGGTCGACCTGCTCTACGCCGTCCTGGACCCCAGGGTCCGCATCTCCTGAGCGACCGCCGCCCGCGCGGCGGTCCCCAGGGCCTGGCGCAGGGCCGCGCCTGCGGCGCGGTCCGTGCGCACCTCGGCCAGCCGCAGGCCTGACCCGTCCAGCCCTGACCCGTCCAGCACAGCGGGCAGGCCGGCGGCCGAGGTGATCCGGGTGTACGGCAGCCCGGCCGCCGCGGCCAGGTCGCCCACGCCGGTCCCGTGCGGGGTGCCGAACACGCGCTCGAACGCGGCCGGGTAGGCGGCCTGCTCCAGCGTGGAGAAGATGCCGCCGCCGTCGTTGTTCACCACCAGCAGGCACAGGTCCGGGCGCGGCTCGCCGGGGCCGATCATCAGCCCGGCGGCGTCGTGCACCAGGGCCAGGTCACCCAGCAGGGCCACCGCTGGCCCGCCCCCGGCCGCCTGGTCGGCCAGCGCGGCGCCGATGGCCGAGGAGACCAGGCCGTCGATGCCGCTGGCCCCCCGGCTGGCCAGCACGCGCAGGCCCGAGCGCGGGGCCAGGTGCCGGTCCAGGTCCCGGACCGGCAGGCTGGAGGCCGTCCACAGCAGCGCACCCGCGGGCAGCAGCGCGCCCAGGTCGCGGGCCAGCCGGGGCTCGCTCAGCCCGGCCTCTCCGTCCGGCAGACCGTCCAGCAGGCCGTCCGCGGCTCGTGCCGCGACGGCGTCGGCGCGCCGCCAGGCGTCCAGCCAGGCCGGCTCACCGGGCCCGCCCGGCCCGCCGGGCGCCCCGGTCAGGCGGACCGCGCCCGTGACGTCGGTGGCGGTGCGGGCCGGGTCCGACCAGCGGCCAGGCGCGGCCGCGATGACCACATGCCGGGCCGGGGGCGCCGCTCCCCCGCGCAGGAACGCGAGCTGGCCGCGGGACAGCCCCGGCCGGCCCGCCGAGACGATCACGTCGGGCCGGTGCGCGGCCGTGAACTCGGCCGATTCCAGCAGGTAGGGATAGGCGGTCAGGGCCGCAGGGCCCTGCCGGGCGCCCGACGAGGGCTCGGCCAGCAGCGGCCAGCCCGCCGCGCGGGCCAGCTCGATGAGCGGGCCGGGGTCGGCGCCGTCCCCGGCCACCACCACGCCGCGCTCGGTCCAGGGCAGGTCGAGCACGGCCGGGGCGGCGCCGGCCGCGAACCGGGTCCACGGCGCCCCGCCCGGC
>Ga0102924_1006075_pt1 | contig 11460 bp, 11 predicted proteins | sample PaiPotPPM11metaG_FD_80116 | JGI IMG/M metagenome (GOLD analysis project Ga0102924, IMG submission 80116) | Iron sulfur acid spring bacterial and archeal communities from Banff, Canada, to study Microbial Dark Matter (Phase II) - Paint Pots PPM... ...
ACCCGTCACCGCCTCCATGGCCCCCACCCGACGACCAGACCCAACCGCGCGGTCAAGAAATGGCGAACGTGACCGGCGTCGCGGCCGAGCCGTCGCCAGTTTCGTCGCCGTCAGCACCCCCGCCGGCTCAGGCGAACGGAGTCGCCCCGGTCGCCGTCACTTCACGAGAGCCCGAGGTCGCGGTATCGACCGCCGCTGATCGACTGCGCCGGCTGATCGCAGCCATGGCCCCGGACGGCCGACGGCTCGAGGACCTGTTCATCCTGCAGGTTCTCGGTCCGGTCACCGCCGAGGGCTGGGCCGCGCCCACCGACCGGGGAGTCATCTTGGCCCTGGCCTGCTGGCTGGCCTTCCACCGCGACCGGCCCAGGTCAGCCAGCGACATAGTCGACGCGCTCTACCCCGTCGACGACAAGCCCCTCAGCGGGAAGGCTGACACGGTGCGCACCAACGCCACCCGCCTCCGCCAGGCGATCGGCGCCGACCGGTTCCCGTCTGGGTCGGGCAATAGGGGCTACCAGCTCATCACCGGGGTCACAACCGACTTGGAGCTGTTCGGCGATCTCGTCGCCTGGGCCGACGCCCACCCCGACCGGGCAGTGGAGTACCTCGAAGCGGCGCTGGAGCTCGTGCGCGGCCGGCCGTTCGAGGGCGCACTGTCAGACCCTGCCTATCAGTGGGCGCTGGCTGAAGGTTGGGAAGCCAGGGCGATCGAGAAGGTCTCCCAGGCCGCCCACCGTCTCGCGATCCTGCACGCCGAGCACGGGGACAACCCCCGGGCACTCGCCGCCATTCGCAAGGGCCTCGAGATCAGCCCCGACTCGGTGCTTCTACGCGGCGACCGCCTCCGCCTCGCCACCGACCCCACCGATCGGCGCGTCGCCTGGCGCGAAGCCGTCGGTGCGCTCGGACCGTCCGAAGCCGAAGAGTCCCTCGGCAGCCTCTTTCGCCGATACGACGACACCGACAGCTGATCGGCCAGACCCTGTCGTTCAGGACACGATGCCGTGTCGGGCGTTCCAGCGCTGCGCTCCCTGATACGCGTCGACGAGACCCCAGATCCAGAACGCGGGCACGAGCACGATCCCGATCAACACGAAGATCAACACGAACGACACCAGGTAGCCGATCAGGATGAACACCCCCTTGCCCACATCGCCGTTGACCATCGACCCCACACCGGGGATGAAGAACGAGATCAGCAACGACACCGCCGGGCTCTTCGGCGCCACCGCCATCGGCTGGCCATAGCCGTAAGGCGAGGCGGCGCCGTACGGAAAGGGGACAGCAGGCCCGGGCGGTCCCGACCACTGCGGCGCTGCGGACCCCGGCGTTCCCTGACCCCCGAACGGCGGCAGCGGGCCCGGGTAGCCGCCGGAGCCAAGACCGGGACCCGGCGGCGGCCCGCTGACGTGGTCGGTCCACGAAGTGCCGTCGAAGTAACGCTGTGCCGAACTCCCGCCCGGGTCCGGGTACCAGCCCGCCTCCGCCACCACATCCCTCCCCAGGCGAACGTCCACTGCTGAGCGTCGAGCCAGATCGTACTGCCGCGTGCTCGCTCACGCTGTCGGACATCGGTGATATGCCGCCCGGTGAGCAGCCCGTCACGATCCCGTTGGCGCAGCTCGCGCCCCACTGTGCCAGGGACAACATGGCGCGCAAACTCCCCTCACCTCGGGTTCGAGCCGGGTCCCTCTGCCATGATGGGCAGCAGGGCTGCCGCAAGCTCGCGGTACTCCTCGAGGGGAAACGTCGCCCCAGCGAGCACCTGCACACAGACGTGGTCGGCGCCCGCGTCAAGGTGGGAACGGACGCGGTCCGCGACCGCCTCGACACTGCCCCACGCGACGACAGCATCGATGAGTCGGTCGGTTCCACCGCCAGCCATGTCCTCGTCGGTATAGCCGAGCGCTCGGAGGTTCTCGGCATAGTTGGGCAGCGCGAGGTAGCCAGCGGTGAAGGCGCGGGCACGTTGACGGGCAGCGACGGGGTCCTCCTCAAGCACCACTGTGACCTCAGGAGCGAGCAGCGGCTCGGGTCCTAGGAAGCCCCGGGCCCGGGCGGTGTGCTCGACAGGGACGAAGTACGGGTGCGCGCCTGCGGCTCGCGCTCCGGCCAGCTCGAGCATGCGAGGACCGAGCGCAGCGAGCACTCGCCGATGTCGCGGGACGGGTGTGGGAGCAGCGTCAAGCGCATCCAGGTAGGCCACCATCTGAGAGAATGGCCGGTGGTAGTTCGGCACCAGGGGGCCATGGCTAGCACCAAGGCCCAGAAGGAACCGGCCGGAATTGGCAGCTTCGAGCCCGGCAACCTGGGTGGCAAGCTCGTCGGCCGGAGTGGTCCAAATGCTCACGATGCCGCTCGCCACCACAGCGTGTGTCGTGGCGTCGAGGAGCCGGGCGAAACGGGCGGCGAGACCTGGCTCAAACCCACCCGAACTCCACAGCGCCCCGTACCGGAAGTGCTCAAGTTCTGAGGGTACGTCGATTGCGGCATCAGGGCTCCGCCAGCTGGCCCCCCACCACACGCCCACACGACCGAGTTCCATCGCAGCCGTCACCTATCGAGGAAGCTTGCGAGAACTCGGAGCGAGGTCCACACGATCGTGAACGATCATGGCTGTCCGGACATCCATCACTCCCCGAGACGTAAGACGAACGTCGGGGAGCACGGCGAGCGTCAAGAACAGCGACAGGAACTCGAGAGGCACAGCGCGATCTGCGAACGCGACGGCGTCTGTCATGTGTCGTACTCGCTCGTCGATCTCATGGACGGTCAACCTGGAGAGGAACCCCCCTCGATCCAAGTTGATCACTGTGGTCCCATCGGTGACGGAAGGTCCGCTCGCCACCATGCCGCGATAGAGCTCGACCATCGCTGCTTCGTCACACCCCAACAACAGGATGTCGCCCGACCCGGTGAACGCCGAGGCCAGGGCGGTCGTTGAGACTCCGAGAAGCTGGGCGCCCACGACCCACCGGCCCTTGCGATCGATGAGCGCTGCGTAGGCATCACTCCTGCGGGTGCTGTCCGGCGGCACCAGGCGGGTGATGATCCCCTCAAGCCGGATAGCCGGCCCCGCTTCGCACACCATTCGCAGCTCGGCGACCCCCAGGGGAGCCTCGAGCAAGGGTCGGGTAGCACAGCGCTCCCAGACCCCGTCGTAGTCAGCCTGCGACGGTGGTGACACAAGCCCGCCGAGCCAGACACGCTCGACATTGAAGTTCGCCAAGCTGTCGACCGCGACCACATCGGCCAGGCGCCCCGGTGCCAGCGACCCGATGTGGGCGTCGAGACCGAGATATGTCGCCGGCCGAACCGTCGCGCATCGGACGGCCTCGACCGGCGCCATCCCATGCTCCACTGCTAGACGCACCAGCCGATCAAGGTGTCCGTGCGTCACCGTTGCGGAAACAGGTCCGTCGGTAGTGAGCAACACCCGCTCGAGGGGAACTGATGATCGCACGATGGCCGTGACAATCTCGGGGAAATCAGGGCGGAGCGAGGAGTGGCGGATCATTGTCCAGAACCCCAGCCGGAGGCGTTCGATGGCTTCCTCACCGGTGACTGCCTCGTGATCATCGGTCACACCGAGCACTGCCGCAGTTAGCAACGTCATCGACGAGGCTCCAGGAAGATGCCCGTTGATTCGCAGGCGGAGCTGCTCCGCCTCCGTCACGATGGCTGCGAGCCGCCCCGCGTCGAGCAGAAGCGCCCGCCACCCGGTGAGCTCACCGAGGGAGACGACGTCGGGTAGTCGCATGAGACGCGCCATGCGGCCCTCATCGAGGAGCTCAGCCTCCATCGCGGGGTCTCCGTCGAGACACGGGCGCAAAGCCCACAGATAACGCACGGGCCCCGGCACCAAGGCATGGACGAGCGCCTCCAACACGGCGTCGGAGAGGTGGGTAAGAAAGGTAAGCAGATCGGCGCACACCGTTGTAGTCCCGCACAGGCGCACGGCCTCTCCGAGCGACCACGGGTCGTAGAGCAGGTCCGGGTGACAATGCGCTTCCACAAGGCCGGGGCACAGGACGAGTCCATCTAGCTGCTCCTCAGCTATGGCGTCGATACCTCGTGTTCCTAACCGGGCGATCCGCCCCGACGCGATGGCGAGGTCGGCTCGCTCGAGCTCACCAGTGAATACGTTCAACACTCGGCCACCGCGGAGCACCAAGTCAGCCGGCTCCTCACCCCGGGCGTCCGCCACGAGGTGGCGGCGCTCCGCACGGTCCCCACCGCGCGGCAGAACCGCCCCGAGCACCTGGGTCACGACATGTCTGGGGGACCGGCGACCGACGCCCCCACCACAAGGGACACGCGTGCTACGACCGCTAGCACGTCTCTCGCGGCCCGGCACTCACCGCCCAAAATAACGACACCGCCGCCAAGGGATGCGTCGGGGTGGCGCTCCTCGACCTCCCAACGGGTCGCGACGGTCGCATCAGCAAGGACTGGCGCCTTGAACTCAGCATGTTGCTCTTGTACGCCCAAGGCGTACTTCCCGAACCATTTGCTGAGAACGCCACCCATGATCCCGACGAGCAAGGCCCCCGGCGCAGGGCACGCGCCGAATCGGGTCTGACTGGCGAACTCAGCATCCACGTACAAGGGAGCGAAGTCTCCAAAGATCCCCGCGGCGAGCACCATGTGGGATTCGGTGACAGTCAGGCGCCCCTCCAAAACCTGACCAACTTCGACCTGCTCGAAGCAGAGGCTTCCCGGTCGGACGGCGGCTTGCGTCATCGTCTACTCCTCGCCGAGTTCGTCGGGCGCATTGGAAATGATCGCCGTGCCGCCGAGCTCCATGACCGCTTGACCGTGCTGGTTGCGACAGACCCCCTCGAAGACCACGATCCCGCCCTTGAAACGCGGCTTGGGCGTCTTCGAAGCCACGGTCCACTCCACCGACACAGTGTCTCCCGGATGGATCGGACCTTTGAAGCGCTCCACTTGCTCTAGGTACCCGACCGCCGCGCCATCGAGATGCATCCCAAGTGTGACGGCCGCGATGCCTGCCACCAAGGGCCCGGGGGCGATCCGCCGCCCATACATGCTGGAGGCACCGGCTTCGTCATCGGTATGGAGTGGGACGGCGTCAGCGAAGAGGGCGTTGGCAAGCAACGTGTGCATGTTTGTGATCGTCACCTGCCGTCCGAAGGAGTAGCCGATCGTCAGCTCGTCATAGCCTCCCCGACGGCCCATCCGTCAGCCCGCCAGCCAGCCGCCGTCGATATTCAAGACGCTGCCCGTGATGTAACCGGATTCCTCGTCGGCAAGGAACAGCACCGCATCGGCGATATCATCGGGTTCAGCGAGCCGTCGGAGCGGGATGTTCTCGAGGAAGCGCGCCAAGCGCTCGGGGTCATCGGCGCGGCCGGCGAGCATCGGGGTACGGGTAGGGCCGGATCGCAAGTTGACGACGCGGATCCCGTACTTGCCGAGGTCCACGGCCATGGCTCGACAAAGCGTCTCGGCCACGGCGTTTCCGCAGCAATAGTGCAGCCTGCCGGGGGTGACTCGCTCACCGGTGAAGGATCCGACATCGACGACGACGCCGGGGGTGCCGCGCTCGATCATGCGCCCGACGGCGATCTGAGACACGATGAATCGCCCGGTGACGTTGTTCTCGAAAACCTCGTCCCATTGCGCCTCGGTCATGTCCAGCACTCTGCAGGTCTGCAGGATGCCAGCGGCATGGACGACGAGATCGATACCGCCCGCTTGCTCCTCGAAGGCATCGATATGTGCACCCATGGCATGGCGGTCACGGATGTCGCCACTGAGCGCGCACCATGCCGGGAGGCCAGCGGCGTCGATGGTCTCCCGCAGCGGACCTTCGGCGATATCGATGCCTCCGACGGTCATGCCCTCAGCGGCAAGTCGTCGCACGATCGTGGATCCGACGCCGCCTGCGGCGCCGGTGACAATGGCTGTACGACCAACACTCATCGGGTGACGCTCCGAACTTCAGGCCGGACGCCGTTGTTCGAAAGGTTGACAATCGGATCCAGTGACCCCATCTTCGATGCTCCTCTCATCCAATTTCCGCGGCGGCTAAACGGTGAACATGTCGCCGGCGAGGTAGCCGCCGTCGACGTCGAGGCAGGCACCCGTGATCCAACTGGCGCGATCGGAAAGAAGGTACGACACGGCGTGGGCGATGTCGGCCGGCTGGCCATGTCGCCCGATCGGCAGGGATTGGTACACCACGGATTTCTGCTTTGGGTCGTCCATCCACCCACCGGCACTTACCTGACTGCTGCTGTCCTTCGCGGAGATCCAATTGCCGCTCATTCCGCTCTCTATGCCCTTAGGTTGAATGCAGTTCACCCGGATCCGATGCCGGGCGAGCTCCAAGGCAAGCCCCCGGGTGAGGGTGACGACACCGGCCTTTGAGGCGCAGTAGTGGGCCCGATTCATCATCACGCGGACTGCAGCGACGGAGCCGATGTTTACGATCGCCCGGGGCCCTTCCAACCCCATGCCGGCGAGGGCGAATTCGATGGAGACGAAGAGCGGCGCCTTGAGGTTCACCCGCATGGTCTTTTGCCATTCGGCATCGGAGATCGATTCGAAGGGCCCCAGGCTGATCACACCCGCATTGTTCACGAGGCCAGTGGGAGGGCCGAACCGTTCGGCCAAGGTCGCGAGAGCGGCGGCGACCTCGGGACGCTTGGTGATGTCAGCGACGAGGGGAACCCCCGCGCCTCCCGCCGCCTCGACGATCGAAACGGTCTCCTCTGTCGGTTCCCGACGTAGGTCGAGGCATCCGACGACGTGGCCTTCAGATGCAAGACGGAGGGCGATACCCCGCCCGATCGGACCCCCGGCCCCAGTGACCAGCGTGATCTTGTCGTGCGAATCGCTCATGACGGTTCCTTCACCTCTTCCCCTGTCGAGTCGCGGTCCGATCCCGCGGGTGGCTTCGTCGCGCCGTAACGACGCCAGTACTGCTCCGGGATGTCGTCCGGATTCTTGTACCAGTACCAAGTACAGGGATCGCTGCTGTAGTCCAGCGGTGGGACCGACGGATAGAGCGGCATTCCGTACCACTTGATCGGAAGGCTCTCATTCATAAAGCTGCAATGTGAGCAGTAGAGAGGGAAGCCTTCTCTGTCGTAGGACCAGTCGTGTGCTTCTCGAGTAAAGCCGTACAGGGGACTCGCTTCGTAGCGCCCTAAGCGGACGAGGCGCTGTCCGCTCCCACACGGGTTCATCGCGAAGGTGAACTTCTCGTCATCCTCGGTGATAGTGAACGAACCAGGCATCGGGCCGACGCCGCTGGTGCTGTGTGCCCGCCAAGTAGCGGCAAGTGCCTTTACGATCGCACGCCGATCCTGAGCCAGGATCTTGCCGGCTCGGTCGTGCCACATGGGTTCGAGCAGGGCCTGCCACGCCTGCTCCACGGCGTCCTCTCCGAGACGGTCGGCGATGAACGAGATCAGACCAAGGATCTGCTCGGCCATAGCGTCGTGCAGGAACCGCCATTCGTGCTTCATCTCTCCGCACAGCTCTGCCGCTTCGTCGCCTCGCCCCTCGGCGAGGAGCTCGATCGCACGATCCATCGTCGGACGGGCCATCTCCTGCAGCTCTCGGTCAGTGAACCAGCGCTCAGCCGTCACGACTCCACCTCCGCGCGGGGCACCCCGCGATCGCCGCGAGTTCCCAAATAGGCCTCGCGAACCACCTCGCTCGACAGGACCTCCTGAGGGGTACCCGACGCGATGACTGCACCAGCATTGAGGAAGACCACGCGGTCACAGGCCTCTCGAACAAAACGCATGTCGTGCTCGATAACGAGCACGCTCATGCCGGCATCAGCCGCGTCACCGCGAATTCGCCTGACAAGTGCGAGGCGTCCCTCCTCGTCGAGCCCTGCGGCCGGCTCGTCGAGGACCACGCACTTCGGCTCCGCTGCGATGGCACGGGCATAGGACACGCTCTGACGCACGGGGGCCGCCAGGCTCCCCGTTGTGTGGTAGCGGATGGGACGAAGATCGAGACGATCCATCGCCGTGGCGCTGCGCGCCGAGACCGTCGCCCCGCGTCCGCGCCCGGCACCGACGAGGAGGTTCTCCTCGACGGTCGATTCGTCGAAGAGCTCAAGCGCCTGGAACGTTCTGCGCAGGCCCCGCTGCGCCCGCCGAGCGGGGCTCATGGTGGTGACGTTCTCGCCCAGGAACCAGATCGAGCCCCGGTCGGGCCGCCGATGGCCTGAGATCACCGACACCAAGGTCGACTTGCCTGCGCCATTGGGCCCAATCAACCCCACGATCGAGCCTCGAGGCAGTCCTAGCGAGACGTCGGACAGCGCGGCGAGATTTCCGAACCGCACCGAGACCCCTCTGACCTCAAGGATCGGACTGTCATCAACCATCCACCCTCGCCTCCCACCGAATGTTTAGGGGCTGATAGGACCGGGGCATGTGACCAAGAAACTCCGGTCGTGGCGCGTCGTCGTCCAGCGCTATCGGGCCGAGTTCCTGCAGGAGGCATTGCATCGCCTCGGCCGTCTCCCAGCGGGCGAGGTTGGCGCCGATGCATTTCCGACCGCCATAGCCGAACGCGAGGTTGGTCTTCGCGTCAGATCGCGTTGGATCGAAGCGGTCGGGGTCTTCGAAGTGGGCCGGGTCACGGTTCGCTGCCGAGAGCACGGCGTGCACGCGCTCCCCAGCGTGAAGATCCTGACCGGCAAGTTCAACTGGACAGGTAGTCGCCCGCACTCGGAAATGGATGACCCCATAGAAGCGCAGGACCTCCTCGACGAAGGCCAGGGCGAAAGACGAGGATGCCGCGAGCTGTTCCTGATACTCGGGGCTTCCCGCCAGAATATGGACCGCATTGCGGATCAAATGGGCTGTCGTCTCACTCCCGGCGAAAAGCATCACCCTCGCCTGCGCCAACACGTCGTCCTCGTTCCAACCATCCAACAACTTCGGCCCTTCGGCCCACAGCGCGCTGATGAAGTCGTCAGTGGGATTCCGCTCTCGGTCACGAACGATCGGCATCAGCACGTCCTTGAGGTGGGCAGCAGATTCCCTCGCGCGTTCCAGAACGACGGGGTCCTCTCCGAATGTCTCGCTCCACCTCATGATGTCGTCATTCCAGAGCTTGCACCGCTCCATCAAGTCCTGGTCCTCCATGGAAACGCCAAGGAGGGCGCAGATCACATAGGCCGGAAGCCGGTCCGCGAAGAGCTCCGACAACTCAGCGCGACCCGCAGCGCGCACCGGCCGGAGCAACCGCTCCGCCAGAGGTCGGACGATCGTCGGCTGGTATTCCTCCACCTTCGCCGTCGAGAAGAATCTGGTCAGAAAGCGGTGCACTTTGGTGTGGTCCTCACCGCGCAGCATCAGGACCTGTCGGTCGCCTCCTTGGACCTCGGCCGCACCCTGGAAGTCCCAGTAGGGATGGGCGAATGTGTCCTCATCACGCTGGATACGAGCGCACTCGTCGAACCCGAACGCCATCCAGGCCTGCATGCCGCTGTCCCAGAGCACGCGCGCGTTGGCGTCAAGCACTTGGCGGTACGCCGGGAATGGGTCGGTGTCCTGCAAGTCCTTGTAACCACAGCCCAGGACCTCGTCAATGTCCCGTCGATGTGCGTTCGTGGTCATCTCGGCCCCTTTCGGTATGGGCGTTCGTGGCGAATCACAGGTCGAACGCCCTCAGCTGACGTAGGCACTGAACAGGTCCCCCCGAGCGAGCACGTCGGCAGGCGCTCCCGCCGCGCGCATCACCCCTCCGGGCCCGATGACGTACACCTCGTCGACGAGACGAAGCAGCTCTTCGGCGGCCTGCTCGGCGACAAGCATCGCCACGCCGCTCACCTTGAGGAGGGCGAGAACGTCGTAGAGGCTCTCCACCACCAGCGGGGCGAGCCCGAAGGACGGTTCATCAAGCAGTAGGAGCTTGGGGCGCGCCATAACGGCGCGGGCCACAGCCAGCATCTGCTGCTCGCCGCCCGAGAGGGTACCCCCGGCCTGGCGGAGTCGTGTTCGGAGGACGGGAAACAAGTCCATGATCGCGTCGTCGTCAAGCAGCCAGGACTCGGGACGCCGCAGCCGCGCCAACTCAAGGTTCTCGGCCACGCTGAGCCCGGGGAACACTCCCCGGCCATCGGGTACCTGGGCGATGCCGCAGCGAGCCACTTGATACTGGGCCAAGGCGTGGACGGGACGCCCATCCAGATGAATCGAGCCTTCGCTGGGATGAACAACGCCAGATACCGTTCGCAACAGCGTCGTCTTGCCCACGCCGTTCGCTCCGAGCAGACCGACGACGGTGCCCTGGGGCACGACCAAGTCGAGTCCCGACAAGACGGCGGCACCGCCGTAGCCGGCCGTCACGCCGCGGACCTCGAGCAGGGGAGTCGTCGTGTCACCCATGGGTAGCCATGTCCGCCATGGGCACCGCAGTGTCGGCTATCCCGCCGTGGTCAGGCTTGGGTCGGAGGTTGTGCCCTCGAGACATTCCCCATCGCAGGATGCGCGCCAGAATATCCCTGACTCCATTGGGCCACAGCATGAGCACGACGAGTACCACTGCTCCAAGGAACACGTTGCTAAGGGCTGGTATGGCGGTGCTCTTGTCAGGGACGATGACAATGAAGGCCGCTCCGAGGAGCGCGCCGAATGTCGAAGCGCGTCCGCCCACCACCACCGCAACTACGAGATAGATAGAGGTCCAGAGGGTGAACGACTCGGGCGACAAGTATCCGGTGTTGGTAGCGAGCACAGCCCCGCTCAAGGAGCAAAGCGCCGAGCCAACAGCGAAGGCAGCCACTCGCCGCAGGGTCGGGTCAAGACCCGATGCGGCCGCGGCCACCTCGCTGTCCCGGACGGCCCGCCACGAGCGGCCAAGCGACGACCGGGCAACGACGGCGACCACAGTCGCCACGATTGCGGCGGCTATCACGGCAAACATGTAGAGATGCCGGAGGCGCCCGCCCCCTACGCCGATCAACGAGGGGACTCGCATCGCGATCCCAGAGTCACCGCCCGTGATGCTGCCGAAGTAGGAGATCGCCTCGGGCACGGCCAGTGCGAACGTGAGGGTGACGACGACGAGGTAAACACCTTTCAGCCGGGCTGCGGGGAAACCGAAGGCTGCCCCGATAACCCCGCCGACGACGACCGCGACGGCGGCGGCACCAAAGAAGGGAACGCCGGCCTTCAGTTGGAGCAGAGCAGTGACATAACTGCCTGCCAGCATGAACCCGGACTGCCCGATCGAGAGCTGGCCGCTATGTCCATAGATGAGGTCGACGCCGAGCACGGCAATGGCCATGCCGGCAACGGTGGCACCAATCGAGAGCCACGATGACGACAGCAGCGGGGTGAGGCCAAGCCCGACAGCCCCGACGGCGAGGGGAGACCACCGGCCGAGCCTCCAAGGCAGGACGGGCCGGGCCTCGTCGCCGATGACCCGGTGCGCTCGGCGGCCCGGGATCTTGGC
>Ga0102924_1006077_pt1 | contig 11457 bp, 14 predicted proteins | sample PaiPotPPM11metaG_FD_80116 | JGI IMG/M metagenome (GOLD analysis project Ga0102924, IMG submission 80116) | Iron sulfur acid spring bacterial and archeal communities from Banff, Canada, to study Microbial Dark Matter (Phase II) - Paint Pots PPM... ...
CAGCCGCGCCGCAGCAGGCCAGCGGCAACCAGATCGGGGCTGAAGCGGTAACGGCGGCGGGCCACTTCGCCAACACGACGTCGACCGCCAACCGCAACGTGCAGTACGTGGTCGTCTCGCCCACCGGCACCAATCCGGACGGGTTCAACACGCTCTTCGGGCAGTTCTGCGCCTGGCACGACTACACCGGCGACACAAGCCTCTCCGGCGGCGCCGTCAGCTCACCGTACGGACCGCTGGCCTTCACCAACCTGCCCTACGTCACCGACGCCGGAAGCTCGTGTGGCGAGAACTTCGTGAACTCAGGCTCGGCCGGGACGCTTGACGGCGTTTCGATCGTCGAGGGCCACGAGTACGCCGAGACGATCACCGACCAGTTCCCGGCCGGAGGCTGGACCGACAGCTCCGGCAACGAGAACGGCGACAAGTGCGCCTGGATCTCCTCGGGTCAGGGCGCCTCGCAGGACATCACCCTGACCACGGGCACGTTCGCCGTGCAGTCGACCTGGGCCAACGACTTCAATGGCGGCGCCGGCGGCTGCGAGGTCACCCATCCGATCGTCTCAAACGGCGGCTCCACCAACACGGTGACCGTCACCAACCCGGGCAACCAGACCAGCACCCAGGGCCAGGCCGTGAGCCTGCAGATCACGGGCACCGACAGCGACACCAGCCAGACGCTGACCTACTCCGCGACCGGTCTGCCCGCCGGTCTCTCGATCTCCAGCTCCGGGCTCATCAGCGGCACGCCCTCAGGCACGGGAACCAGCTCGGTGACAGTCACGGCCACCGACGGGACCGGGGCGAGCGGGAGCACGAGCTTCAGCTGGACCGTCAACCCGGCGCCCTTTGACTTCTCGATCAGCGCGAGTCCGTCGAGTAGCTCGGTGAAGCGTGGGACGTCGGCCAAATTCACGATCACCACCGGTCTCACGAGCGGGTCGGCGCAGTCGATCTCGCTCAGCGCCAGCGGAAGCCCGGCGTTGCCGGCCGGCTCGTGGAGCTTTACCCCAAGCTCGGTCACCGCCGGTGGGAGCTCCACGCTCACCGTCTCCACCCGCTCGCTGAACATCGGCACATACACGATCACGATTCAGGGAACCAGCGGGAGCACGTCGCACTCGACCACGGTGTCGCTGACGGTCCGCAAGCGCTGATCCGCTCAGTAGGCTCAGAGTCATGTTCGACTCCCTGGCCGAGAAGCTGCAGGCAACGCTGGCCGACGTCCGCGGCCGCGGGACCCTGACCGAGGACGACATCAACGCCGCCATGCGGGAGATCCGTCTGGCCCTGCTCGAGGCCGACGTCAACTTCAGGGTGGTCAAGAGCTTCACCGCGGCGGTCAAGGAGCGGGCGCTGGGCGCCGAGGTGGTGGGCAAGCTCAACCCCGGCCAGCAGGTGGTCAAGATCGTCTCCAACGAGCTGAGCGAGCTGATGGGGGGCTCCTCGGGCGAGCTGGCGTTCTCCCCGCGGCCTCCGACGGTCGTCGTCATGGCCGGCTTGCAGGGCTCGGGCAAGACCACGGCCACCGCCAAGCTTGCTCGGTACCTGCGCGAGGAGCACGGATCCTCGGTGGCCGTGGCCGCGTGTGACGTCTACCGGCCGGCCGCGGTCGAGCAGCTGATCAAAGTCGGCGGCCAGGCCGGGGCCGCCGTCTACGAGCAGGGGACAGACAGGGATCCGGTAAAGATCGCCGCCTGGGCGCGTGACCGGGCCATCTCCGAGGGCAAGGACGTGCTCATCGTCGACACCAGCGGGCGTCTGCATGTCGACCAGGAGCTGATGGCCGAGCTGGCCAACATCAAGAAGGCGGTCAATCCCCACGACGTCCTTCTCGTCGTCGATGCCATGACCGGCCAGGATGCGGTGGCGGTGGCCGAGCAGTTCGCCGCGACGGTGCAGTTCGACGGCGTGGTCATGACCAAGCTCGACGGCGATGCCCGGGGTGGAGCAGCGCTGTCGGTCAAGGCGATCACCGGCAAGCCGATCCTGTTCGCCTCCACCGGGGAGAAGCTCGACCAGTTCGAGCGCTTCCACCCGGAGCGGATGGCCCAGCGCATTCTCGGCATGGGCGATGTGATGACGCTGATCGAGAAGGCCGAGTCGGTCTACGACGAGGAGCAGGCGGCCGAGCTCGAGCGAAAGCTGCGCAAGCAGGAGTTCGGCCTTGACGACTTCCTCGAGCAGCTGCGCCAGGTGCGGCGCCTGGGTCCGTTGCAGTCGCTGTTGGGGATGATCCCCGGGATGGGCAAGGAGCTGCGCGGCGTCAAGGTGGACGAGCGAGAGTTCGACCGCATCCAGGCGATCATCCTTTCCATGACCCCGGAGGAGCGCCGTCACCCGGAGCTCATCAAGAGCTCGCGGCGCTTGCGGATCGCCAAGGGCTCGGGTACCAACGTGCAGGCCGTCAAGGCGCTGATCAAGCAGTTCGAGCAGATGCGCAAGGTGATGCGCCAGCTGGCTCAGGGACGGATGCCCGACCTGGGGGCGTTGATGAGAGGGGCCCGGTAGCGGTCGGCCCGCTACCCTCACACGCGCATGGCTGTAAGACTCAGACTCACGCGCATCGGCTCGCACAAGAATCCGATCTGGCGAGTGGTCGTGGCCGACCAGCGCTCCAAGCGCGACGGCCGCGTGATCGAGACAGTGGGGCACTACAACGCCCAGACCAATCCGTCAACCGTGGTGCTCGACGAGGAGCGGATCCGCGATTGGCTGGCCCGCGGCGCCCAGCCCTCTGAGACCGTGCGCAAGCTGCTGCGCATCCAGGGCATCAGCTAACCGGGAATCCGGGCGCGAGACATGAAGGAGCTGCTCGAGTACCTGGCGCGCGGGCTCGTGGAGCACCCCGACGCGGTCAGCGTCAGAGAGATCGAGGAGGATGGCGCCACCGTGCTCGAGCTCTCCGTCGACGAGGACGACTACGGCAGCGTGATCGGGCGCGGCGGGCGCACCGCCTCCGCGCTGCGCGCGGTGATCAAGAGCGCGGGGGCCAGGCAGAACCGCCGCGTGTTCCTGGACATCGTCGACGACTAGTGGGGGGGACCCTGCTCCGGGCGGGACGTGTCGGAAGACCGCACGGACTGGACGGCAGCTTCTACGTGGTCGACCCCAATCCGCCGTTGCTCGAGCTCGGCGCGGCGCTGCTGCTCGACGGCCGTCCCCTACGCGTCGTCCGCCGCTCCGGAGACGACAGGCGCCCGATCGTGCGGCTGGAGGGCTGCGAGGAGCGAGACGCGGCCAAGGCCCTCCAGGGGCGGGAGCTCCTGGCCGAGCGAGCACAGGCTCCGGAGCTCGAGGCGCAGGAGTGGTGGGCCGAGGACCTCGAGGGCTGCCGGGTCCATGACGGCGAGCGGCATGTGGGAACCGTCCGCCGCCTCATCGCCCTGCCGTCGTGCGAGGCGCTCGAGGTCGAGCGGGAGGGCGCCGGGGATCTGCTCGTCCCGCTCGTCACCGACGCCGTTCGGGAGGTCGACATCGCCGCAGGGGAGATCGACGTCGATCTGCGCTTCCTGGGCGAGGCGTGATGGACATCGACATCTTCACGCTCTTCCCGGAGGTGTTCGAATGGTTCGAGCGCCAGCGCCACGTCGCCAACGTGCTGGCTCAGGGCCACAGGCTGGGCTACGTCAACTATCGCCACCACACGCCGTTGCGGGCCGGGCAGGTAGACGACACTCCCTTCGGGGGAGGGGCGGGGATGGTTTTGCGGGTGGACGTCGTCGAGTCGGCGCTGCGCGCGCGCTACGGCCGCGACCCCGTCGAGCTGGGGACCGAGCGCCGGGTGATCGCCCTGACGCCGGCCGGGAGGCTGCTCGATGACGCGCTGGTGGACGAGCTCTCGGCCTCGCCGGCCCTGACTGTGCTGGCGGGCCGCTACGAGGGGTTCGACCAGCGGGTTATCGACCATTTCGCCACCGACCAGGTATCGATCGGCCGCTACGTGCTGGCCGGCGGCGAGCTGCCGGCCATGGTCCTGTGTGACGCCGTGCTGCGCAAGCTGCCCGGTGCGCTGGGGCATGAGGAGTCGGCGCTCGAGGAGTCCTTCAGCGCCGCCCTCGAGGGTGCTCCCGAGTACCCGCACTACACGCGCCCGGCCGAGTTCCGCGGCTGGACGGTGCCCGAGGTCCTCCTCTCCGGCCACCACGCGCGGATCCGCGAGTGGCGCCTGGAGCAGAGCCGAAACCGGGCTTGGGAGTCCAGCTAGGGCGGTTCGCTACCATGAGCCACTCGCGTCCGGGCCGGCCCGGCACGCACTCAGACAGCCTTTGCCTCGCCGGTTCTGCCGGCAGACCGGATCAGAGATGAGCACCGTCATCGAAACCCTCGAGAGCGCTCAGCTGCGCCGCGCTCCCGCCTTCGACGCGGGGGACCGGGTGCGTGTGCACTTCCAGGTCGTTGAAGGGACCCGGCGCCGCACGCAGGTCTTCGAAGGCATCGTGATCAAGCGCCAGGGACACGGGGTGCGGGAGACCTTCACCGTCCGCAAGCAGTCCTTCGGGGTCGGTGTCGAGCGCACCTTCCCCCTGCACTCGCCCAAGATCGAGCGCATCGAGGTGGCGGCGCGAGGGGACGTCAGGCGGGCCAAGCTCTATTACCTGCGCGGACGGGTGGGCAAGCGCGCCCGGGTGCGCGAGCGCCGCGACATCACTCCGGAGCAGGCGCTCGATCGTGAGCTGCTCCACGCCCCCGTCGCCGAGCCGGTCCCGGAGGGCGAGCCTGCCCCCGAGGCCGAGCCGGTCCCGGAGGCCGCCGACGAAGCGCAGGCGGAGGCCGTCGAGCCGGAGGCCGTTGAGGTGGTGGCGCCCGAGGCCGTCGAGCCGGAGGCCGCGGAGCCCGAGGCGGCTGAGCCCGAGGCCGCCCCCGACGCCCACCAGGAGTGAGGCTGGCCCGCAAGCCGTTCGTGCGCTCGGGAGTCGAGCTGCTGGCCGTGGTTGTGGTGTCGCTCGGGCTCGCCCTGGCCATCGAGGCTTTCCTGGTCAAGCCCTACCGCATCCCGAGTGGGTCGATGCTGCCGACGCTGGCGCTGGGGCAGCGGATCCTGGTCGACCGGATCGGGTCGGACTTCACCGTGCCGCACATCGGCGACATCGTCGTCTTTCATCCTCCCGCCGCCTACGCGGCGGGTTGCGCGGATCCGGCGCAGGGCGAGACGGCGCAAGGCCAGTACGAGTCCCAGGCGTGCGATGTGGCCGCGTCCCGGCGCTCCACGCAGACGTTCGTCAAACGCGTGGTGGGTCTGCCGGGCGACCGTCTGCGCATCGTCGATGGGCACGTGTACCGCGACGGGGTGCGGGAGCGCGACGGCTATATCGAGGCCTGCGGCGATGCGCCGGCCTGCAACTTCTCGCAGACGATCACGGTTCCGAGCGGCGACTACTACATGATGGGGGACAATCGGGGAGAATCAGACGACAGTCGCTTCTGGGGGCCGGTCCCGCGAGCCTGGATCATCGGAAAGGTCTTCTTCACCTACTGGCCCCCGAGCCGCATCGGCTTCATGTAGTCCTCCCGAGTGACTCCATTGTCCACGAAGACGCCCAAATCGACCGTGAAATCGCTGCTGGAGCTGATCCTCACGATCGCCGTGGCCATCGGTCTGGCGCTCCTCATACAGGCCTTCATCGTGAAGCCGTACCGCATCCCGAGTCCCTCGATGGTCCCGACCCTGGCCATCGGGCAGCGGGTCCTGACCAACCGCCTGATCAACCACCCCAGCGTCGGAGACGTCGTGGTCTTCCATCCGCCGGCAGGCGCCGACCCGGCTACACCCGACTGCGCCGCACCCAACCAGGGGGCGGGTCACTCCCAGGCCTGTGACGCTCCGACCAGGCAGGAGTCCCCGCAGACGTTCATCAAGCGGGTGGTGGCTGGCCCCGGGGACACGATCTACATCCTTAACGGCCACGTGTATCGCAACGGGGTCCGTGAGAAGGACCCCTACATCGAACCATGCGGGAACGACCCTTCCTGCACTTTCCGGACTCCGATCAAGATTCCGCCCGGGGATTACTTCATGATGGGTGACAACCGTGGAGCCTCTGACGACAGCCGCTTCTGGGGACCCGTCCCGGACAAGTGGGTCATCGGCGTCGCCTTCTTCACCTACTGGCCCCCCGACCGAATCGGCTTCCTCTAACCGTGCGGCTCGGCGGCGCCGTCCGTCCCGCCACGATCGGCGCCTGTTCAAGTTCGACCGGGAGCTCGGGACGCGCTTCGTGGCCGGGGCCGACGAGGCGGGGAGAGGATGCCTGGCCGGCCCGCTGGTCGCGGCGGCGGTGCTCTTCGATCTCGAGCGCATCGGCCCGGCGGAGCTCAGGGCCCTGGGCGCACTGAACGACTCCAAGCAGCAGCTCCCGGAGGCGCGGGCCGAGCTGTTTCCGGTGATCCTCCGTACGGCGGCGAAGGTCGCGATCGTCTCGCGGTGCGCCCCGGGCATCGACCAACGCGGGTTGCACGTCACCAACCTGGCGGCCCTGCGCGATGCGCTGGCCCGGGTCGCCTGCCCCGGGTGCATCTGCCTGAGCGACGGATTCTCGGTCGCGGCCCTGAGGCAGCGTCAGCTCGCGGTCGTCGGTGGCGATGCCAAGAGCGCCGCGATCGCAGCCGCCTCGGTGATCGCCAAGGAGACGAGGGACCGTTACATGCGTCGAGCCGACGCGGTTCACCCCGGCTGGGAGTTCGCCAGCCACGTAGGCTACGCCACCCCCGAGCACCGGAGCGCGATCCAGCGCCTCGGCGTCTCGCCCCTGCACCGCCGTTCGTTCCAGTCTGCCGCCTACCAGCAGCTCGGGCTGGCCGGCTGGTAGCACTCCGCGCGCTCAGAACGCATCCTCGAGATGCTCGAGGCTCAGCAGCCGCCCGGTGGCGTCGAAGGTGACGCCGATCGCGTCGAAGCGCAGCGCCGAGGCGAAGGGCCGATCGTGCCGTTCGCTCAGCCAGCTCCGGGCCATGGCCCGCACCTGGCGGCGCTTGTGCGGGCCGACGGCGTCGAGTGCCCCGGGGCCGCCAAGGCCGGGCCGGCGCAACCGCCTCGTCTTGACCTCGCAGAAGGCCAGCGTCTCCCCGTCGAAGGCCACGATGTCCAGCTCACCCCAGCGCGTGCGGTAGTTGCGCTCGACGATGCGGTAGCCGCGTCTCGCCATGTGCTCGGCGGCCAACCGCTCGCCGAGAGCTCCGAGGCGGCGCCGTGGATCCTCGCTCATGCTCGTCACGCTACGCACCAAGGTGTGACACGTGGGTGACGGCGTGTCACAAATGTGTGCCAATTCCAGTCCGAAAAGTGACTGTTTTGGTGCACGCCGTGACCCACGGCTGACACGATCGTGCGTAGTGTCGCCGGCATGCTCGCGCGGCTGGCCACCTTCGCCATCGACGGCGTCGATCCCCGCCAGGTCTGGGTCGAGGTCGACATCCGTCCCGGCCTTCCCACCTTCACCGTTGTGGGCTTGGGTGACGCCGCCGTGCGGGAGTCGCGCGACCGTGTGCGCGCGGCGATCCTCAACTCACACTTCGAGTTCCCCAAGACGCGCATCACCGCCAACCTGGCCCCCGCCTTTCTGCGCAAGGTCGGTCCCGGCTTCGACGCCGGCCTGGCGCTGGCCGTTCTGGCCGCCAGCGGCCAGGTCCCGGCCGAGGCGCTCCACGACTACGCCGTGTTCGGCGAGCTCTCCCTGAGCGGACACCTGCGCGACTCACCGGGCGCGCTGGTGGTCGCCGAGGGAGCCCGCAGAGCCGGGCTGCGCCGCCTGATCGTTCCCCGGGAGCGCGCCCGCGAGGCGGCGCTCGTGGAGCGCCTGGAGATCGTGGCCGTGTCCACGCTGCGGGCCGCTGCCGAGGTGCTGATGGGGGCACCCGTCCCCGAGCTCCCCACCGAACCTCAGCCAGCGCGCTGTGCGGAGGCCGAGGGCGAGGGGCCCGACCTGGCCGACGTGCGGGGTCACGCCGCCGCCGTTCTCGCTCTCCAGATCGCGGCCGCCGGGGGCCACAATTTGCTGCTCGAGGGGGCACCGGGAACCGGCAAGACGATGCTCGCGCGGCGGCTGCCCTCGATCTTGCCCGCCATGACTCGCGCCGAGGCGGTGGAGGTCACGCGGATCCAGAGCGTGACCGGACTGAGTGCGGGTGGACTGTGCCGGCGCCGCCCCTTCCGGGCGCCCCATCACACGATCTCTGCAGCGGGACTTGTGGGAGGCGGGTCGCCGCCCCGTCCCGGCGAGGTGACCCTGGCCCACCGCGGCGTGCTCTTCCTGGACGAGCTCTCGGAGTTCCAGCGCTCGAGCCTCGACGCTCTCCGCCAGCCGCTCGAGGATGGCCAGGTCACGGTCGTGCGCGGTCAGCAGGCGCTGGTCTTCCCGACTCAGTTCATGCTCGTGGCGGCGACGAACCCGTGTCCCTGCGGGTTCGCGGGGGTCGAGGACCGCTGCCGTTGCGCAGAAGCGGACCTGCGCCGCCACCGCCGCCGCCTGAGCGGGCCTCTGCTCGATCGGATGGACCTCCTGGTGACCGTCAGTCGTCCCGCCGAGCTCGAGCTGCGCTCGCCTCCGCTCACCACGTCAGACCATGCGCGCGAGCGCGTGGCCGAGGCCCGCGAACGGCAGGCGCGCCGGCTGGCGGGTGTCTCGGTCCGCTGCAACGGCGAGCTCGGCGCCCGCCTCGCGGCCCGGCATATCCGCCTCGACCCGGCCGCTGATCGGGTCCTCTCCCACGCCTACGGGCAGGGAGCCCTGAGCGCGCGCGGGCGCCTCCGGGTTCTGCGCGTCGCCCAGACGCTGGCCGACCTCCGCGCCGGAGAGCGGGTCAGCCAGGAGGACGTGCTCGGAGCGCTGGCGCTGAGGCAGCGTGCGGCCGGCGCCGAGAGCGAGTGGTGGTCGAGCCTCGAGGTGGCATGAGGAGCCAACAAGCCGCGCCCAGCCAGCCGCTCCCGGGCGTGCCCAGAATCCGGGCTTGCCCCGGTTGCCTGCGACGTACGCGGCTGCTCTCGTTGCTCTCCGGCCATCTCGACGTGGCCCGCGCTCGAATCGACGACGTGCTCGCGCTCGGGGACGAAGAGCTCCTGGCCGCTGTGGCCGGCCGCCGCCGGGCGGCAATCGAGGCAGCGCTCGGGGAGTTCGACGCCGGCGGCGCGCTGAGGCGACTGCGCGCGGCACGGCTGAGCGCAGTCTGCCGCTGTGAGGAGAGCTACCCCAGCGGCCTCAGGGACCTGACCCATCCTCCGGCGGTGCTTCACATCGCCGGGAGGCCGGACCTGCTCGAGTCAGGGGCGGAGGTGGAGACGGTGGCGATCGTCGGCTCGAGGCGGGCATCGCCCTACGGCCTGCAGGTGGCCCGCTCACTGGGCCGCTCGCTGGCCGCGGCGGGACTCATCGTCGTGAGCGGGATGGCGCACGGGATCGACTCGGGCGCCCATGAGGGCGCGCTGTCGGCCGGTGGGCGGACCGTGGCCATCCTGCCGGCGTGCGCGGACGCCCCCTACCCGCGCTCGGCCCGAGCCCTGCACCGGCGGATCGCCGCCACGGGCGCGGTCGCCTCGGAGCTGGACGCTCCGGGCGCGGTCCGGCGCTGGATGTTTCCGGCCCGCAACCGGATCATCGCGGCAACGGCGAGGATGACGGTGGTGGTCGAGGCCGCCACCGGATCGGGGGCGCTGCTGACCGCGGCGGCGGCGCGGCAGCTGGGCCGCATCGTGGGAGCCGTCCCGGGACGCGTCACCTCGCCCCAATCCCGGGGCTGCCATGAGCTGCTCGGGACCGGCGCGCGCCTGATTCGCGGACCCGAGGATGTGCTCGAGGCGCTGTTCGGAGCCGATGCCGGAGCCGCCACCCCGCCGACGCCGTGCAAACCGGCGCTCGACCCCGTGCAGCGCACGCTCCTCGATGCCATCGCGTCGGGGGAGGAGGCCCCCGTCGCGCTGGCACGCGTCGGGGTGGCTCCGGGAGAGGGGCTGGCCATCCTGGGCTGGCTCGAGCTCGCCGGCTACCTGCGCCGCGAGGCGGGCGGGGCCTTCAGCGTAATGCCCTGAGCCGGCCGGCCCGGGGCGGGCGGCGACTAACCTCGCGCTCGATGACTGACCGACGCATACCGCGGGTCCTCTCGATCGCCGGCTCGGATTCGGGCGGAGGCGCGGGCATCCAGGCCGACCTCAAGGCGTTCGCGGCCTGCGGCGTGCACGGGATGACCGCGCTCACGGCGGTGACGGCACAGAGCACCGTGGCCGTGGACGCTGTGCATGCGATCCCTCCCGAGATGATCGTGGCCCAGGTGCGTTCGGTTCAGGACGACATCGGCGTCGAGGCGGTGAAGGTCGGCATGGTCGGCGGACGCGAGGCGATCGCCGCCGTCGTCGAGGCGCTCGACCTGCTTGCACCCGGTACCCCGGTCGTGGTCGATCCGGTGATGGTGGCCGAGTCCGGCGCGCCGCTGCTCGATCCTGACGCCCGCCAGGCCCTCGTCGAGCAGCTCCTACCGCGGGCCACGGTGGCCACGCCCAACCTGCCCGAGGCGCGTGCCCTGGTAGGCCAGGAGCGGCTCGGCGCCGGCGATGACGACGCCGACATCGAGGCGCTCGTGCGAGCGGTGCGAGATCTGGGCCCGCAGATCGTGGTTTTGACCGGCGGCCACCGCGCGTCGGCCAGCGACCTCTTCTACGACGGGGAGCGGCTGGTTGAGATCCCGGGCGAGCGACATCGGGACGGGGCGGCCCACGGATCGGGCTGTACGCACTCCTCCGTGCTTGCCGCCCGACTGGCCTGGGGTGATGATCCGCTTCAGGCCGCACGTGTGGCCAAGGCCATGGCCGCGCGCGCGGTGGCCGGCGGCCTGCGCCAGATCGGGGCCGGAGCCGGCCCGGTCAACGTTCTGGGGCTGTAGCGCGGCGCCGTACCCTCGGCCCGGCTCGCGGCCCGGCTCGCGGCGCTGCGCGCTGCGCCCTGCTCGCGGGGGGCCGCGCCCACAGGGGGGCCGGCGGGCCCCCCTTTGACATAATCCGTATGTGAGGTTCCTGCGGATGAAGCCTGGCCACGGCGAGGTGCTGATCGCCGAGGGCGACGTGGGCGTCCACCAGGACCAGGAGCGGCTGATCGAGGAGTTCCGCCGCCAGCTCGACGATGGCCTGTGGGCCGCCGTCCCGCTGGCCGGGCCCGGCGGCCGGCGCCATTCGATGATGGTCAGCAGCTTCGACGAGATTCCACGGGACGCCGACCGGGTGATCTTCTTTCCCCGCGCCGCGGGCGGTAGGTAGGTCTGAGCGGCGGTGCTGCTGGCTCTCGGCGCCACCGCCCTCGTCGCCGTCGCGCTGCTCTCCGACGTGATCGCTGTACGCCTCGAGCAGTTCTGGGGCCGTCTGCGCGCCGGGCGCCGGCGGGTGCCGGCCTTCGCCTATGACCCCGGCCGTGAGCACCGGGCCGAGCAGCGTGCCCGGGCTCTCCTGCGCTCATGCGTGGGCGAGGAGGAGTGGGC
>Ga0102924_1006080_pt1 | contig 11450 bp, 11 predicted proteins | sample PaiPotPPM11metaG_FD_80116 | JGI IMG/M metagenome (GOLD analysis project Ga0102924, IMG submission 80116) | Iron sulfur acid spring bacterial and archeal communities from Banff, Canada, to study Microbial Dark Matter (Phase II) - Paint Pots PPM... ...
CAGCACGTCGAGCAGACCTGGGAGACCCCGTCGCTCGACGAGATCCCCAAGCTCAGCGAGGCCCACGTCGCGGCCATGGAGGCGATGGACGACGACGTGGTGTGGCAGCAGGCAGGCATGCACCACGTGCTCCTCCGGACCGTCGGCCGTCGCAGCGGCAAGGAGCACAAGGTGGCGCTGCCGACCTGGCTGGATCCCGAGGGACGCCGCGTCGTCGTCGCGTCCTTCGCCGGCGCGCCCGCGCACCCGTCCTGGTATCTGAACCTGAGCGACCGGGCCGCGAACCCCGAGGTGCGGTGCAAGGTCCAGGGCGGGCAGTACTGGTCGGAGCCCGAGATCCTCGACGGCGCCGAGTACGACCGCATCTGGGCGCTGCTCGTCGCCGACCGCGCCTGGTACGCCAGCTACCAGCAGCGGACCGACCGCCGCATCCCGCTGGTGCGGCTGCCCGAGACCCGCCCCGCCTGAGCGAGGGAGCGACATGGAGTTCGGGATCTTCATCCAGGGCTACCTGCCCGGCCCGCAGGCCCACGACAGCGAGGCCGAGCACCGGGCGATCATGAACGAGGTCGAGCTCACCCGCTGCGCCGACGCCAACAACTGGAAGTACTGCTGGGTCACCGAGCACCACACGCTCACCGAGTACAGCCACATCTCGGCCAACGAGACCTACCTCGGCTACCTGGCCTGCGCGACGGAGCGGATCCACGTGGGGTCCGGCATCTTCAACCTGAGCCCCCGGGTCAACCACCCGGTGCGGGTCGCGGAGCGGGTGGCGATGCTCGACCACCTCACGAGCCGGCGGTTCGAGTTCGGGACCGGTCGTGGCGCCGGGTCGCACGAGGTGGCGGCGTTCAACATCCACGACACCAGCTCGACCAAGCCGGAGTGGGAGGAGGTGGTGCGCGAGATCCCGCGCATGTGGGAGCAGCGCGACTACACGTTCCAAGGCGACCACTTCGCGGTCGACCTGCCCCACAACGTGCTCCCGAAGCCGTACGCGCCGGGGCACCCGGCGATGTGGGTCGCGTGCGGCAACCCGCCCACCTTCGGCAAGGCGGGCACCTACGGGCTCGGCGCGCTCGGCTTCAACTTCTCGCCCATCGTCGACATGAAGCCCCAGATCGACGCCTACAAGGAGGGGATCGCCAGCTGCACCGAGCCGATCGGGCAGTTCGTGAACGACAACGTGATGATCACCAACGGGGTGCGCTGCTTCGAGGACCGGGAGCGGGCGCGGGCGATCACGACCCGGGGGCCGGGGGCTTACCTGTACTCGCTGGTGTGCCTGTACCACGACACGTTCCCCAAGCCGGAGGGGGCGCCGACGTGGCCCGAGCCGCCGCTGCGCATGCTCCCGGAGTTCCTCGACGACGCGATCGCGATCGGCGCCGTGCTGTGCGGCACCCCGGAGGAGGTCTGCGAGCAGTTGGCCGTCTTCGAGCAGACCGGCGTCGACCAGCTGGTGTTCGGCTTCCCGAACGACCTCAGCGTCGAGGAATCGCTCGAGTGCCTTGAGACCTTCGGCCAGCGGGTCATCCCCGAGTTCGATAAGGACCCGGTGCACAGCACCGACCGGTACCGCGCCACGGCGCAGCCGAAGTTCGCCGCCTTCGCGGACGCCCCGCCGCCGATCGAGAGCGTGCTCTCGCAACCACCCGCGCCGTAGCCGACGTGGTGCCTGGCCCGGCCGCGCCGCGCCGAGCCCGTGCCGACCGGCCCCCGGTCAGCTCGTCGTGGTGGTGCTGGCCGGCGGCGTCGTCGTCGGTGGCGCCGGCTTCGTCGTCGGGGTGGTGGTCGGCGCGGGGCGGGTTGTCGGCGCCGTGAGCTGGGTCACCGTCTGGGTCTGGGTGGCCTGCCCGCCGGCGGTCCGCTTGGCGGTCAGTGTGTAGGTGTGGGGCGCGCCATTGCATGCGAACGGCACCGTGTCGGCACCGCTCGATCCTGAGTACGTCTTGTACGGCGCCGGGCCATCGATCGAGAGGACGACCTCGTTCGCGTTCGTCGTGGTCCACGAGACGCCGATCGTGGTCGGCCCGGAGCAGGTCACGGTGCTCGGGATGTTGAACGAGCTGATGCTCACCGCGTTGTTCGAGTTCCCGCCCGAGCTGGTGAGCAAGAGGATGAGCAGGACGATGATGATCACCGCCGCCACGACCCCGGCGACGATCGCCCAGGTCCGGCGCTGGCGCGCCCCGCCGTCGTCGTAGCCGCCGCGGCCGGGCGGCTGCCGCGATGGCGGGAGCGCCTGGGTGCGATCGCCCATGCCGCCGATCGGCTGCGTCGGCTCGCCGCCCCAGGGCTCGGTCACGCGACGAGGTTACGGGCGGGTTCGGCACTCGGCTGTGATCGACGCGGTCGGTGCGGGCTCATCCGATCGGCACCTCGACCGCCTCGACGCCGGTTATCCACGGCCGGCCGGCGCGCTGCACGTCGGCCCACTTGTCGAGGCCGTCGCCGGTCTGTCCGAGCTCGGCCGGGGTCGGGCCGATGCGCGCCGCGACGGGGGCGAGCGCGGCGGCGTCGAAGCGGTAGACGTCGACCGCGTTGCCGCCGAGGATGGCGGCCGTCTCGTCGACCGGGATGTCCCAGAACGCGGTGCGCAACCACTCCTTGGTGTGCGGCCACGTGCCCTCCGGGTGCGGGAAGTCGTTGCCCCACATCAGGTTGCCGACGCCGATCTCGTAGCGGCGGGCCAGCTCCCGGCGGCGGGTGTTCGACGCGCCGATGGCGCAGTTGCGGTCGAAGTAGGCGCTCGGCCGTCGCTGCAGGCGGGCGGTGAGCCCCTCGCCGAGCTTCTTGGCGCCGTGCTCCCGGTCGAACACAATGTCGGAGGTCCACAGCAGGTCGGGCGCCCAGAAGGCTCCGCACTCGGTCACCACGAACCGCAGGTCCGGGAACTGCTCGAACTTGCCGGCCCACAGCAGGAACCACAGCGGGCGGATCGACCACCACCGAACCTCGGTGACGTAGATGCCGACGTGCTCGCCGTAGGACTCGGCGTCGGCGGACCCCGAGTGCACGTGCACCGGCAGGCCGAGCTCCTGGCAGGTCGCCCACACCCGGTCGTAGCGGTCGTCGTGGTACGGGGGGTACGGCTGCCACCGGGACGGGATGAGGATCCCGCCCCGCAGCCCCGATTCGGCTGCCCGGACGATCTCGGCCACCGCGGCGTCGACGTCGTGGAGGATCGGCACGATCGCGACGCCGGCCCGCCGCTCCGGGCTCGCCGCGCAGAGCTCGGCCAGCCACCGGTTGTGGGCCCGCGCGCCCGCCATCAGCAGCTCGGGGTCGAGGTCGCCGCGGGCGCCGAGGCCGGCGCCGAACGGCGCCGAGGCGCCGGAGGTCACCGCGTCGGCGTCGGGGAAGATCACCTCGCCCGCGACGCCGTCGGCGTCGAGCTCCTTGTCGCGTCGCGCCGCGTCCCAGCCGCCGCGCAGGCCTTCCTCGTTCTCGCGCTCCCACGCCTCCGCGAACTCCTCGTTGCGCAGGCCCCGGTCGCGCGCCTCCTGGTCGGCGACGGCCCGGGCCGCCAGCTCCTCGTCGAGGGCCTGATGGTGCTTCGGGTCGAGCCAGTCGCGGTACTGCTCGTTCGGGAGCCCGGCGTGGCAGTCGGAGGAGATGACGAGGTAGCGGGACATGCGGGGACCTCCTTCCCGGTCAGCCGGCGACGGCCCGGACGTAGGTCGGGTTCTCGCGCTTCAGCATCGAGTCGGCCCGGGCCCGGATCTGCTCGTCGGTGCGCTCGCTCGGCGGCAGGATCCAGAAGTCGCCGGCCCGGACCGCGTCGACGACCCGGCCCGCGACCTCCTCGACCGGCGTGTACTGCACGTCGACGCCGGCCTGGCGCATCAGCTCCTCGTACTGCTCGAGGGTGACGGGCGGGTTGGCCCGCGGCTTCGCCTTCGCGAACTCGGTCGGCCGCTGCCGCCACGCCTCGAAGAGGCCGGTGCGCAGCATGTGCGGGCCGGGGAACAGCACCGAGGCTCCGATCACGGCGCCGACGTCGCGGAGCTGGGCGTCGAGCACCTCGGTGAGCGTGACGACCGCGGCCTTCGTCACCGAGTACTGCGGGGTGCCGAGGATCGGCGCCACGCCGCCGTTGCCGGACGACGTGTTCACGACGTGGCCGGGCTCGCCGTGCTCGAGCATGGTCGGGACGAAGGCGTTGATGCCGTGGATGACGCCGTACACGTTGACGGCCATCGCCCAGCGCCAGTCGTTGAGCTCGTGCTCCCACACCCGGCCCTCGGCACCGGCGCCGATCCCGGCGTTGTTGCAGACGAGGTGGACCCGCCCGTGCTGATCCACGACCCGGTCGCGCAGCGCGGCCACCGACTCCCACTGCGACACGTCGGTGACGACCCCGGTGACCTCGTGGCCGGCGTCGCGCAGCTCGGCGACCGTCGCGTCGAGCGCCGAGGGCTGGACGTCGGCGAGCACGACCCGCATGCCCTCGCGGGCGAAGCGCTCACCGAGCGCCCGGCCGAGGCCGCCTCCGCCGCCGGTGACGACCGCGACCTTCCCGCCGAGGGACTCGATCACTCCTCACCGACCGGGGACAGGTTGTCGTAGCGCTGATGCACGTACGGGCGGAGAAACTCGCCCGGCACCCGGGAGTGGATCTCACCCCGCTGCACGCTGTGCCGCTCGCAGAGCTCGATCTCGACGCCGCCGAGGACCGGTAGGTCGGCGACGGGGTCGAACGGCGAGTCGGTCAGCGTGACCTCGCCCTCGACCCGCTCGAGGGAGCGGGTCTGCTCCTCGCGGTGGCAGTAGACGAGCGACGGCTCGGCGTCGAAGCCCTTGCCGTCGGGGGCGGGCAGGAACTTGAAGTAGAAGTCGGTGCGCTTCCCGTCCGGCGGCGTGGGGAGCGTCTCGGCCACGAAGCCGGACACCGTGACGAACGTGATCCCGAGCCGGGTGAACCGGGCGACGACCCGGTCGCCCTCCCGCTCGAGCGTGACCTCGGCCAACTTCTTCGGCTCGCCGAACGTCTCCCGGCCGCCGACGACCGACTGCTCGGTGGTCATCGGCATGACGAGCGGGTAGTCGCCGGTCGTGCCCTCGTGGCGGCAGCGGACGGCGAACGTGCCGGCGCCGAAGGTCGGGAGCCCCTTCATGTCGACCCGGGCGATCGTGATCCGCACCCGGGGCTGGTCGGCCGGCTCGAGGGGCGGCGGGAGCACCGCCGCCACGACCTCGGGGTCGGTCTGGTAGTAGGCGGTGAGCACCGTGGCCCACGCGCCGGTCGCGGTCGCCTCGACCTCCCGGTTTCGGAGCTCCTCCTCGGTGCGGGCTCCGTAGCGGATGCGTCCCATCAGCTGCTCCTTTGGGTTGGGCTGGTCACGGCGCGCGCGGTGCCGCCGTCAGAGCTCGGCGAACGCCGGGCAGCGCCGCGCGTCGGGCGGGATCTCGCTGGCGTCGATCGGCCTCGCCACGTCGTCGACGGCGGGCCCGACCCGGGCCGCGACCGGCTCGAGCGCGTCGAGGTCGAAGCCGTAGAGGCGGGCCGCGTTGCGGCCGACCATGGCCCGCACCTCGGGCTCGGGGACGCCCGCGAACGCGACCCGCAGCGCCTCCTCCGAGTACGGGAAGCTCGCCTCCTTGTGCGGGTAGTCGCAGCCCCACATGATCCGGTCGATGCCGACCTCGTGGCGCAGCGGCACCTCGGTGGGCCGGATGAAGCTGGCGCCGACGTGGCACTGGCGCGCCCAGTACTCGCTCGGCTGCAGCGACAGGCCCGCCACGACGTCCCGGCCCCACTCGACCTCCTGGGAGCCGGTCGCGGAGCGCATCCGCTCCGCGAAGTAGTCGAGGCGCGCCAGCTCGTCGGGGATCCACCCCGTGCCCTGCTCGGTGAAGACCAGCTGCAGCGCCGGGTGCCGCTCGAGCACGCCGCCGAACACCAGGTGCGCGAAGGCGCGGTGGGCCCACCACGTGACCTCGAGGAGGAACACCACCTTGTCGATCGGCGTCTCGTCCATCGGCGGGACCGCGCTGCCCGAGTGGTGGTTCACCGGCATCCCGAGGTCCTCGCACACGGCCCAGATCGGCTCGTAGCCGCGGTCGTAGAGCGGGGCCAGCCCGGTGCCGGGCGGCGCGCCCGGGAGCAGGACCCCGCCCGTCAAGCCGGCGTCCTTCGCCCAGCGGATCTCGTCGACCGCGGCGTCGACGTCGGCGAGCAGGATCTGTGCGATGCCGGCCCGCCGGCCCGGCGTCGCGGCGCAGAAGTCGGCCAGCCAGCGGTTGTGGGCCCGCAGCCCCGCCCATCGCAGCTCGAGCTCGCCGCGATCGGCGGCGGGAGGCCGGGCGGTCAGCGACGAGCGCGGGTAGAAGGGCGGGACGGTGTTCGGGAACAGCACCTCGGCGACGATGCCGTCGCTCTCGGTGTCGGCGAGGCGGCGGTCGCTGTCCCAGTTGCGGCTCGCGTTCGGGCCCTCGAGGTCGGGGAACGGCACCACGTAGTCGGCGACCCAGCCGTCGAAGGCGTCGAGGTAGCGGCGCTCGAGGTAGTCGCGGTACTGGTGGATCTCGGCCCCGGCGTGCCCGTCCGCCGAGATCACGACGTAGCGGTCGGCGGTTGCGCCGGGGGACGGCGCCATGCAGCAGCTCCCTGCGCGAGCGGGCGCCCGAGCGTAGCCCGGGCCGGGCGCGCCCGGACCGGGACCGCGGTGGTCGGGAGGGGACGCGTCGCTGCGTAGGCTCGCCGCCGCGTCGCGCGGAGGAGCAGGGGATGCCGACCGGAGACTTTCGCGAGCGGTACGGGCCGTGGGCCGTCGTGCTCGGCGCCTCGGAGGGGCTCGGCGAGGCCTACGCGCGCGAGGCCGCCCGGCGCGGCCTCAACGTCGTCGTCGCGGCGCGCCGGTCGGGGCCGCTCACCGAGGTTGCCCGCTCGCTGCACACCGACTACGGCGTCGACGGCGTGCCGGTCGTCTGTGATCTCACGTCGCCCGCCTTCCTCGACGCGCTGCGGGCGGTCACCGAGCCGCTCGAGGTCGGCCTGCTCGTTCACAATGCGACCGGCACCTTCCTCGGCCCGTTCCTCGACGAGCCGCCCGAGCACGCCCTCGAGCAGGTCGCGATCAACGTCTCGTCGGTGCTGGGCGTGTGCGAGCTCTTCGGGCGGGGGATGGTCGCCCGGGGCCGGGGCGGCGTCGTGCTCATGGGCTCGGGTGCTGGCGTCGCCGGCACGGCCGGGCTCGCCGTCTACTCGGCGACGAAGGCGTTCCAGCTCACGCTGGCTCAGGCCCTCCACACCGAGTGGCGGGATCTCGGCGTCGACGTGCTCGGCGTCGTCGGGCCGGCGATGGACACGCCGAACTTCCGGCGCTCCTTCGACCACGACCCGGACGCGCTGCCGCACCCGCCGCTCGCCCCCGACGACGTCGCCCGCGAGGTGCTCGACGCGCTCGGCGAGGAGATGGAGATGATGCCCGGCGAGCCGAACCGTGAGGGCTACCGGTTCCTGTCGGCGCTGCCGCGCGTCGAGCAGGCGCGCATGCTTTCGGCGTCGTTCCACCGGTCGGGTCACGCCGCCGAGCAGTCCTGAGCCGCCCGCGGTGCGCCTTTCGGTCGACCTAGTAGCCGGCCGGGAACGAGTACGAGCGGAACCCGACGTCCGTGCCGACGTTCAGCTGGATGAGCGTGTGGTTCCCGAGCGTGATGTCGCGCGGGTCGCCGGTGAAGCGGACGCCGTTCCGGTACGCCGTCACCGTCCCGACCGCGGGGCCGACCTGGGTCGGGCTGAGCGGCTGGTGCCAGATGTCGAAGTAGTCACCGAGGGTGTAGGTCCGCCGGATCGGCGACTCGATGTGGATGATGCCGTCCGAGGTGTGGGCGTGCAGCCAGTAGAAGCAGGTGCCGGAGAACACGATGCCGGACTGCTCCTGGCGCGGCGGCTCGATCCCGATCCCGCGGGGGATGGTCCGCTGCTGGCCGTTCACGAACACGGCCAGGTGCGAGTGGATGTGGAAGAGCAGCTGCTCGCCGTGGTCGCACGGGATGCCGTCGACGGGCTGGCTGCCGGAGCGGTCGAAGCTGGCCGTCGACGCGAGCAGCGGGCCGGTGCTGGTGACCGCCGACGACGAGGAAGAGCCGCTCGAGGCGACGACGAGCGCCGTGCCGGCGACGACCACCGCCGCCACGACCGCCACCCACGGCCACGGCGGGCGCCCCGCGCCGCCGCCGGCGGCCATGCGCCGCCACGCGGGCTGCCGCGCCGGTCGGGCCGGCGCGGCCGAGGGCCGGCGTGCTGTCGAGTAGCGGCGGGTCTGGCGGGACCGGCGCTTCTTCGACACCGCGGCACCGTACCGCCGCCCCTCGGCGGCCCCGCCGCGGGTCGCTGAGTGGGCTCACAGCCTCCGCTCGCGACTACGCGCGCCCACCGGTGTCGACGCCGGCGCGGGCCGCCGCCCGCGTGAAGGTCCGGGCGTCGCGCACCGCGCACGCCCGGGCGTCGTTGTTGAAGTACACGTACCCGTCGACGTCGGCGCCCCAGCGGTCGGTGAGGCGCTGCACCCACGTGGCGAGGGCCCGCCGGCCGTAGCCGGGCGGCGTCGCGGTCCGGCCCTCGTGGAGCCGCAGGTAGCACCAGGCCGCGGTTCGCTCCAGCGGCCCGTGCTGGGAGCGGCGGTCCCAGAGGCAGAGCGCGGCGTCGTGGTTCGCGAGGAGCTCGTAGAGGGCGTCGGCGTGCCAAGACTCGTGGCGCGGCTCGACCGCGACGCGCACCGAGCGCGGGAACGCGGCGAGGGTCTCGGCCAGCCGCCCGGTGTCGACGCGCAGGGTCGGCGGCAGCTGGAGCAGCACCGGGCCCAGCTTCGGCCCGAGTCCGGTGGCCCGCTCGACGTAGCGCGCCACCGGCTCGGCGGGGTCGCGCAGGCGACGCACGTGGGTGAGGTAGCGGCTCGCCTTCACCGCCATCGTGAACCCGCTCGGCGTGCTCGCGGCCCACCGCTCGAACGTCTCCCGCTCGGGGAGCCGGTAGAAGGGGCTGTTGGCCTCGACGGTCGGGAACTGGGCCGCGTAGTACTCGAGCCACCGCGCGGTGGCGAGCTTCGAGGGGTAGAAGGCGCCCCGCCAGTCGCGGTACTGCCACCCCGACGTCCCGATCCGCAGCGTCACGGCGCCGCGGCGCGCCGTCGTCGGGGACGGAGCGCTACGCCGAGGAGCACGAGCGCGACGCCGCCGGCGCCGGCCGCGACCCACACCCAGTCGTCGCTCGGGTCGGTGGCCCGACGTCGTCGGTGGGCCGGGCGGGGCCGGGGCCGGGCGGTGGCGGGCGGCGTCGTCGTGGTCGTGGAGGTGGACGGGGCGACCTGCTGCACGAACGCGTTGACCTGCTCGGCGACGAGCTGGGCCATGGCCGCCTGCCCGGCCGGCGTGAGGTGCAGGCCGTCGCGGTAGACGAGCCCGGGGTTCGACGTCGCCCGGGCGCTCCAGTCCGCGATCACCAGGTTCGGCCACCGGCCGGTCGCCGCGGTCAGCTGCTGGTTCATGGCCGGTGTCCAGCTGGCGAACTGCCGCAGATTCACCCAGACGACGCGGCGGACGGGGCCGATGGCCTGCAGCACGCCGTCGATGCGGTGCCCGAACGTCGTCGGGTCGCCGGCGTCGTTGTTGCCGAGCGCGACGATGACCAGGTCGCCGATCGCCGCCTTCTGGGCGGTGATGACCGACGCCGCCCCCAGGGTGGACAATCCCTCCTGGGCGTAGACGGTGAGGTGCCACCCGGCCTCGCGGGCCGCGATGGCGCTCTGGGCCCCGAGCAGCACCGAGTCGCCGATGATGAACAGCCGCGGGTCCACGCCGCTTGGCACCTGCGCCCGCGCTGGTGCGCCGGCGAGCGTCGTCATCGCGCACAGCGCGCCGAGCGCGGCGGCCCCGACTCGCGCCGCGACGATCTTCGACCGGGTGGGGAGCACCGCGCGAGCTCAGGTCGTCGCGGCGGCGAAGCGGTCGGTCAGCCGGTAGAAGCGGGCCGGCGTGTCCCACAGCACCGGCCGCACGTCGGTGAGGGCGCCGTCGAGGTGCGCGAGGAACTCGTCGAGCGCGTCGGGGAAGGCGGCGTCCGGGTGCGGGAAGTCGCTGGCCCACACGACGTGGTCGGCGCCGAGCCGCCCGATCGTGAAGGCGGCCAGCTCGTCCTCGGGGTCGGAGGAGATGACGCACTGCCGCTCGAAGTACTCGCTCGGCCGGAGCGACAGCGCCGCGGTCTCGGTGGCGCCGAGCCACTCGTCGTGCTCGTCGAGGCGGGCCAGCCAGTAGGGGAGCCACCCGGTGCCGGACTCGAGGAACGCCACCCGCAGTGCCGTGTGCCGCTCGCACACGCCGCCGAGCAGCAGCGCGGTGGCGGCCGTCATCTGCTCCAGCGGGTGCGAGCAGGCGTGGCGGGCCGCGAAGGTCTCGAAGCGGTCCCGGCCGATGGTCGGGGCGCGCACGCCGAGCGCCTCGTGCACGGCGAGCACGAGGCCGGTCTCCTCGAGCGCGTCGTAGAGCGGGTCGAAGCTGGCGTCGTCGAGGTAGACGTCGGCGACGTGGTTGGGACGCGCGATGACACCCACCAGCCCGAGCTCGGCCGCGTGGCGGGCCTCGGTCGCGGCCCGCGCCGGCGCCCGCTGGGGGATGACGCCGACCGCGGCCAGGCGGTCCGGCGCCGTCGAGCAGTAGTCGGCGGCCCACTCGTTGTAGGCCCGGCACGCCGACGCCGACTCGTCGTCGTCCAGCTCGGGGAGGTAGGGCACGAACAGGCCCATGGAGGGGAACAGCACCGCGGCGTCGATGCGCTGGGCGTCCATGGCCCGCAGGTAGGAGGGGGCGTCGAAGCCGTGCTCGAGCTGGTCGGCGAGCTTCGACGAGTCGCCGCACAGCTCCACCGGTGTCGTCGCGGGCAGGTCCATCACCGCCCGCCCGGCCGGCGTCCAGGGTCGGAACAGGTCGCCCGGCTCGACGACGTGCGCGTCGGCGTCGAGGATCCGCCAGCCGTCATGCACGGCCTGTACCCCCTTCGCGCCTCGGACTCACATCCGGCGGGCGGCGAGCGCCCCGTCGATCGGGATGACGCAGCCGCTCGTGTAGCTGGCCGCGTCCGAGGCCAGGAACGCCACTGCGTCGCACACCTCGCGGGCGGTGCCGAGCCGGTGCATCGGGTTCAGGTCGGCGATCCGCTGCCGGAGCGCCTCGGGGTCGGGCGCCTCGGCCGAGAACCGGATGAACAGCCCGGTGTCGGTGGCGGACGGCGCGACGACGTTCACACGCACGTTGTCTCCCGCGTGCTCGATCGCCGCCTGCTTGCAGAGGTTCACGAGCCCGCCCTTGGCCGCGCAGTAGGCGGGATGCCCGGGCGCCACGATGAGCCCGAGCGTCGACCCCATCGCGACCACCGACCCGCCACCGTTGGCGACCATGTGCGGGATGGCGGCCTTCATGCAGAGGAACGGCCCCTTGAGATC
>Ga0102924_1006081_pt1 | contig 11449 bp, 7 predicted proteins | sample PaiPotPPM11metaG_FD_80116 | JGI IMG/M metagenome (GOLD analysis project Ga0102924, IMG submission 80116) | Iron sulfur acid spring bacterial and archeal communities from Banff, Canada, to study Microbial Dark Matter (Phase II) - Paint Pots PPM... ...
GGGTGATGACTGCGGTATCCGACGCGGACCATCGCTATCGGCTCAACCACATCGATCTCGTCGTGCCGGACGGGCAGCCTGTTCGATGGGCGCTGAACCGGCTGCACGGTGCGCAATTGAAGGATCGCGTGTACGGACCCAATCTGACACTGAAGCTTTGGGCGAAGGCGGCGGAGTTGTCGATCCCGATCTTTCTGTATGGCAGCCGTTCTGAGGTGTTGGCGGCGCTGCGGGCGCAGCTGGAGCGGCGGTTCCCCAGCATAGTGATCGCAGGTTCGACACCCGGACAATTTCGCCAATTGTCCCTCGCGGAGCGCGACGAGGTCGTGGCATCGATTCACCGGAGCGGGGCCCGCATGGTGTTCGTGGGCCTGGGGTGCCCTCGGCAGGAGGTATGGGTATATGAGTACCGCAGCTTGCTCGGCGTGCCTCTCGTGGCGGTCGGAGCCGCGTTCGATTTTCACGCTGGGCTACTGCCCCAAGCGCCGAGCTACATGCAGCGGGCCGGGTTAGAGTGGTTCTATCGCCTAACGCGTGAACCGCGCCGGCTATGGCGTCGGTATTTGCTGATCAATCCGCCGTATGTCGCTCTCGTAACCTTGCAAGCCGCCGGCCTCAAGCACTTCGATCCGCTAGCGGTACAGCCGCCGGCCACTGAGCTGCGCTACGGCTGACGGCCAGTGCCGCGGCGTGCCGTCCCGCGGCGCGAGGGGCGGCGTTGACGTCACGTACGGCTAACCGATTACATCGTGGCTACGAACGCAAGCAGAACCCAGAATAGTCCTAGCCAGGCCGCGGGGTTGGTGCTCGCGCCTACGAGTAGCGTGATGGTACCGCCCATGCACGCGGCGCGCATCCGGACGTCGTGCGCGGTTGCTTCAGGGGCCAGCGTACGCTGCAAGGCCAAGAGAATGCCGGCGCCGAAAAAGAACAAGGCCATGAGCCCCCCGGCGTGTAGCATCTCTACGGGAAAATTTTCAGAAACCGACCCGGGGTTCCCCAATGTTTCGGAAATGTGCCGGTAGGCCGACGCACCGTGGCCAAACAATGGACTGTGCGTGGACTCATCGAGCATTGCCTGCCACATCTGCAAACGCCACGACGCTGTGCCGGACGTGAGCACACTCACCTGCACGAGCCGCCGCGCGACGAGCGTTCCAGCCTCTGACCGGGTTACAAATAGAATGACACCTATTGTGCCGAGGGCGATCGGAAGGGTGAGCAGCCGAAGCGTTGCTCTACCTGCGTGCACGTGCGCTCGGAGTCGCCAGAGTCCCCACGGTACCGCCACGCCACATCCGAGTGCGAACCCTATCCATGGTCCGCGGGCAAGCGACAGAAGGGAGGCACCGCCATGTACTATCAGGGCGCCTACGGTGCGCGACACACGGCTGGCGCCCGTTGCGAAGACAAGATAGATGGCAGCGGCCGCCGCAAACGCAGTCGTGTAGGTTCCCGTGACCGTGCCTAGGCCGAGCATATAGGCGCCCTCGACCGTCGGGAGGCCACTCCGCGCGGCAAGTAGCGCGCGAGCACAAAAGCTGATGGACGCCAGGACGCTGCTGATGACTAAGACAGTCATGAATCGCCGCCATTCAGCCGGACGATCGGCGAGACCTATATAAACCAGTGTGAACGCCCCGATATTCAGCATCAGCAAGCCGACGTCCGCTACACCCCGGAACAGATATTCAGATGGCGTGGCGAGCGCTGTACTAACGGCGATCGTCAGCACAAGACTCCAGAACAGCAGTGGCAGGGTCCCCATCCCGCGGGCGAGCGTCCTCCTATACGCGACGACGCAGGTGATGCCGAATACCAGCGTCCAAACGTGCAACAGACGCAGTGAGAGTCCGCCGCCGACAGGTAGCGCGATTGCGTAGTCGAACGGCGCGATCGCTGCTGCCGTCAGGAGTCCCCAGACCGGCAGCCCTCTTACTGATCTGTCCGGGAAGCTCGCGTCAATCGCGATCGTAGCCACTTTTCAGGTAGGCAACCCAGAATATGAGGAGTAAAGTCAACACGACTGAGCCCACGCCAATCAAGATCCGCAACGGGCCACTCGGGCGTTCGGGCGGGATCGCATGGTCCACCCGAGCGACCACAGGCGCATTGTTGTACTCAGTGAGGCGGGAATTCTCGACATTCGATTCGAGTTGCTGCATCAACGTGCGCAGTCGCTCAACCTCGGCGGTCAAACGGGTGTATCGATTGCGCAGCACCGGACTGGATTCGAAGGTGCGATTCGCCAGCATGAATTCCTCGAGACGTCGCTCCGCCTCGTCCGAGCGACGCTGTACGTCGGTGAGAAATTGCTCGGTGAACAGACGGCGAGCCGCGGCCTGACGGTGTCGGAATTCGATGTTTAGTTGATCTATGATATCAACTGCACGGTTGGCCATTGACGCCGCGGCGTAGGGCGAGCGCGCATAGACTGAAACGAGCACCACGTTAGAGATTTGAGTTTGAACGCTCAGGTGTCTTGTAACCGACTTGCGTGCTTTCCAGCGCCGGTCCTTCTCGTTTCGAGCGGTGGGTACCAGATACTCCGCGACCGTCCGCATGGTGCCGATAGAGTCGATCTCAATGCGCGACGAGGCGAGACTGTCGAGGAACGATTGGGACTTGAATAGGTCCACGAACAGCCCCGGCGATTGGCTGCCGCCGCCTAGGGCGCTGATTCCCAAGACACCGATTATCGACGAGAGGCCGCCACCTAGCGCGGACGATAGATCAGGCGAGCTGCGCGAATCTGGGAAGAACGATGCACGCGCTGTGTAGGTCGAAGGCAGTAGAATCGCCGTCGCTGTGCCAACCAGTGCGGCACCGATGACCAGGGCACGAGAGACAGCGAGATGCCGTCGGATGTACGCGAAAGTCTCGGCCACTCGGCTCTTGGTCGAGGAGACTCTCGCGCGGCGAGATTGCGCTTCGCTCGTTTCGTCCTCGAAATCTGTGGAAGGGCGGTCTATCTGGTCGATCGGTGGCGGCGCCAGTGTCACGAGCTTGCTCCCAAATTCACCTCGGGTTGGTTAACACGTTGATCGACTCGGACGCCGATCGCGCGCAATGCGTCCACGACGTCGTGCACCTCGATCTCCTCGATGCACGGTCGATCTGGTCGAACGCATCGCTTTTCGCCGCACGGGTGGCACGGAAGCCCAACGCTGAAACACACCGTACGCGACCGAGGCGAATAGGTTCCCCAACGGACAGGATCCGACGACCCAGTGAGTGCGACGCAAGGAGTTCCCACGGCCTCGGCAATGTGCAAGGCTGCCGAGTTGTTGCAAACGATCGCATCCGCTGCCGCGATGAGCTCAAAAAATTTGTCCAGCTCGGGAAACGCGGTGGGGACTGGGATGCAGCAAAGCGATTGTACCTGGCCCACGAAGTCCCGGTCCGGCTGACCGCCCACGAGGAGAACCGGAATCCGCTGTGTTTGTAGAATATCAAGTAGCGACGCTGTCTTGGCCGCGCTCCACTGCTTGTATTTCCAGCTGGCTCCGGGATGCACGATGACGCCGGGCCGCCCGACAGCGACAGTACGATTGACCCCGAGGAGCGTGGGTTTGGTGTCAACCGCCTGCCCGCTCCATAGGCGTATCTGTTGTACGTACTCACTGTATCGAGGAACGTGCACCGCGGTTGGGAGCGCACGCACGCCCCATGCTGACCGAGTCGGCCCTCCCGTTCGATCGACGACCACCCCGGTGCGCAGCGACAAGCAAAAAAGCTGCTCACGTATATCACCCCGAAACAATAGGTGCGTGTGGGCCCGAAAGGCACGCAGGGCCCGCCAGGCTCGCCTTACGGCGCCGTAATCGATGGTCCACGGAAGATACTTGTCGCGCGGAAGCTTTCCGCGCGTCCAAAATGCCGCGAATGGGATGATTCGGTCTGCCACACCGGTTCTCCGAAGCGGCTCTCCGTATTCTGGATGAGTGACGAGCGCGATTTCCGCGTCTGGCCGCGCCTCTCGGAGCGCGCAGAGCCCCGCGGTGGCCGCGATAGAGTCACCGAGCCGCCAAAGCTCGACGAATGCGATGCGTTCTCGCTCTCTCGGGGCTGTCACCCTTGTGCTCGCAAAGTGATCTGGGCACGACAAGACGTTAAGCTTGGGGCGCTATGGACATCAACGATATCTACCGACCGCTGCTCACTCATTTCCGCACGCGGCGCGTTGTTGCCTTTTACCGCCAAATGAGAGTGCACTCCAGCACTCGCGTTCTCGACGTGGGAGGGAGCAGCTTTTTTTGGGATCTGACGGCCAAACTCGGGCTTCCAACGATACGAGAAATCACGGTTTTGAATGTGTATGAAACGGACCAGACACAGTTGCCTAGCAATGTCCGTTGGATCAAAGGCGACGCGCGGCGGATGCCGTTCAAAGATGGTGCTTTCGATATCGCTTTCTGCAACTCGGTTATCGAACACGTTGGCGACGCGGCTGCTCAGGCAGAGTGCGCGACGGAAATCAGACGAGTGGGGAAGAAATATTGGGTACAGACGCCCGATCCTCGATTCTTTGTGGAGCCGCACTACTTAGCACCGTTCGTTCATTGGATGCCCAAGGACTGGCGCGCGCGATTCGTTCGCTACGGAACGATCTGGGGCTTGGTAACGAAGCCATCCCGCATCGATGTGGAAGACAGGATCCGCGAGATCCGGCTCCTTTCCGCAAAGGAATTTGCCTCCATGTTTCCTGACGCGGAACTGACGGTGGAGCGGTTCGCCGGCTGGCCGAAATCGCTGATCGCGACTCGGCGGTAAGACGGCGCGTCTGCGGCCGCGGCCCGCACCCCGCTGAGACCCAATTCCCGCGTCCGCGTGCGCGCGGAACGCGGTTCAATTGGCCCTCGCCCGCGCCCGGTCCTATTATTGGGTAAACATATAGCAGAGGTCGCTGGCAGGTGATGTATTAGCCTCGATGATGGTTCGATGTGCGCTGTTCGTGGCGACTATCGATTGAAAGCTCTTTGGCGAGCCGTAAACCGCAGCTGGCGGGTGGTGGCCTGTCTTGGAGCGGTATCGTGTACCAATACCGGAACTGGGCCCACCAGCGGCGTTGGCGGCGCGCTCAAGCTGGTGAAGGTAGCCGGCGACACGCAGACAGCGGTTGGCAATCATGCCGTACGGGTGCAACCCAGCGTTCGCCTGGAGGACCTGCAGGGCCACGCGGTTCGGACAGTGGCCGTTGAGTTCCTGGTAACTACCGGGCACGGATCGGTCACGGGCCAGGCCGGCTTGGGCGACACCGTGTTCACCGACTCAACCGGCCTGGCCACGGCAACTAGCTGGACATTGTCGGTCGGGACGAACGTACTCACAGTAGTCGCCCCCCGCGCAAAATCCGTGGCTTTTACGGCCACAGGCGCTGCATTCAAGGTCGCCCGGATAAGTGCAGGAGACGGCGGAGCCTGCGCTCAAACGTCGCCGACGGCGACCTGGTGTTGGGGAGATGACTACTGGCACGAACTCGGTACAGGCGGCAACTCGAGCGGATATCCATCCCCAAATCCAGAGCCGGTCGCACTGCAGCACGCACTTCCGTTTGACACGATCTATACAGGCGGGAGGTACGCATGCGGACTCACCTCTGGCGGCCTCGCGTATTGTTGGGGCTACACGTATCCGGATTACAAGAACTACCCGTTCGTCGAAAACTTCGCTTTCGTGGACACCGTTCCCACGCTGGTTGGCGGGGGACTTACGTTCACAAGTCTCGTGGCGGGCGGCGATGTTACTTGCGGACTCGTCGCGGGAGGCGCGGCCTACTGCTGGGGTGACAACAGGTACGGCCAGAGCGGGAACGGGAAAGCGGACACGAATGGCGTCACGATTGCGACGCCGGTGGTAGGGGGACACACGTTCATTACGTTAGGCGCGAGTAACTCAAGCGGCGATGGTCCGGATGCGGGTGGGCACGTATGTGGCGTTACATCGTCCGGCGCGGCGTTTTGTTGGGGAGAAAACACCTGGGGGCAACTGGGCACCGGTACGCAGGGTGGGCCGCCGCCCGACTCGGCGACGCCGACCCCAGTACCGGTAACAGGGCTGCCCCCGGTCGTCTCGATGAGCGCCGGCATCAGTCACACGTGTGCTCTCACCTCATCCGGCGAGGCATTCTGCTGGGGCTATAATGGCCACGGCGAGCTCGGTGATGGGACGACAGTAAGCCGACCGTTCCCATCTGCTGTTCAGGGTGGCCTAGTGTTCCAAGCTTTGGCCGCCGGAGGAGACAATACCTGCGGCCTTGTCGCGTCTGGCACCCTGTACTGTTGGGGACTGGGCGGATACGTCGGCGATGGAACCACGGTGGATCGGACCGCGCCAACAATGGTCACAGGTGGAATCACATTTAGGGACGTGTCCGTAAGCGGTGTCGCCAATTGTGGGGTGGCGATCGACGGGGCGGCATACTGTTGGGGTCAAAACCAGCTCGGCGAACTCGGAGACGCAACCTACAGAAACCGGTTGAGCCCCGTAGCTGTGGCGCCGCCTGGGACACCGCCCGACACCACGCGCGCGGCAATCGCATTGCGGCCGGTTTCGAAGCATGCGCCTTTTACCATAACAAGCCCGGCGGGGACCGGACGAAACCCACGGCCGGTACCGCGCACGGGCGCTCCACGATGAGGCCGAAGATTCAGCGCGCGTAGAGCGCCGCTCATCGGATCGGGTCGCTGCCGGGCGTCGGGTCGGATGCCTTGGTCCTCCGGGACGGCCGAAGCGACGACAGACGCCACTGCTTCATCCACGCTGCGGCCGATCGAATTTCACGCACGTTGCAGACGATGCCAGTGACCGCGAAGGCCGTCACGTACACCGGTCCGTCTACGGCAAGGCGACCAATAGCGCACATTGCGCGGTCCGAACAGCCAGGGGGTAGGCCGATGCTGACTAGACCTACGCGTACCGCAAAACAAGCGCCCGCGGCGACGACGCAGAGGCTGCCCGACACGAGCAGTGTACGGGTCAAATCTCGAATTACCGGGCGCTGCAACCTGCGCTCCATGACGACCGCGCCGATGATGACCGACGCGACCATTCCTACAAGGTACCCGACAGGAATCGCTGCCTCACCGAGTCTGGCGAGTTGCGACCAATCCACGGCCCCGGCGATGATCGATGCCAGTATAAGCACGATCATGCCTGACCACGCAGCGCTTGCGGCGTAAAGCACGCGGACTACCAAGCCGACTATTAGCACGGGAACTGTGGCTGTCGCGTAGATGCCAAACAATCGACCGGTTGCCACAACCGCACTTGCCGAAAACGCACCACGTCCGAACAGCACGGCGATAATCGGCTCTCGATCGATCGCCATGAAACAGGCCAACGGCACGATGACCAAGAGAGACTGGCGAAATACTCGGGCGATCAATCGCGCCGCGGCATCTCTATCGCCACCCGGACGGGCGGCCTTCGCGATGTCGCCGAATGCAGCCGTGTGGAATGCAAGGCTAACGGTAGACGCGATCTGGCTTGCTCGTAGGGCGTAGTACACAGTGGCAATGCTGCCGACCGACAATCCAGCTAGGAGAAACCGCTCCCAGCTACCGAGGAGAATCGTTGACGCGCTAATGAGCACGATTCCAGGGGCGGCCGTGCGGAGCAGTGGCACGAGGGCCTGATGTCGTAATCGCGGCCGCATTCGAGCGCCGACGCGCGCAAGCGCCGCTAGAGGTGGCACAGCAAAAGCCGCTGATCCAACTAGCAAACCCAACGTAATGGCGGTCACAGGAGGAACGCCGCCAGCGACGACGAGCGTGCCGGCGATTCCAGCGTTCCATGCTACGCGTCCCAGAGCGGCTGGGTTGTACAGGTCAAGGCCGTAAAGACCGGCCCCGATGCCAGTAGCAACGGCGTAGATGACGAGGCTTGGCAAGGCGCCTCGCAGCACACCGATCGTCGCGGCCACGCGCGCAGGCGAGTCTGGGCGAAAGGCGTGTTCGACAACAAAGGGTGCGGCCACAAGGCCAATCGCCGCCACAACCGCAGTCAGCGCGAACAGCCAAGTGCCGGCCGCGGCCACAAGCCCGACCGCGTCGGCATCGCCAAAATCTTGACGCCGCGCCGTCACGGCTGGGACGAACGCGAGGCCGAACCCTCCGACCAAGAAAATGCTCGTGCAGCAGTCGAACAGGAACACGGCGATCGCGAGAGCGTCGGCGTAGATCGATGTCCCAAATCGGTACGCGATTGTCGTCTCACGGATAAACCCGGCCACCGTTGCGGCAACCGTCAGCGCGGCCAGAGCCGAAACTCGCCGGTACACGCGCTAGCCCCGCGGGGACTCGTGGAGCAGATACACGTACCAATCCTGCGGGCCGCGCCTGACGTAGGTCTCGACGGACACTTGGCCTAGCGGGGTAGTCGACCCACGCTAACCAACTCGGCGAGTTGTCGCGCCACGATTTCCGTAATGAGCTCACCCGAAACAACTACCGCGTCGGCATGTTCGACCGCGATTTGATCAGGGTCGGTGATGTCGTCGATCGCGCGGTGGCCGAATGGCCGCCACAAGCTGCTTTCCGGGTCATTTTCGCCAAGGAGCACACCAACCGTCTTCGTGGAGGACGGGAGAATTGCCAGCACTGGCGCAAACGCGTAAGCCCGTCGCGCGTAATTTGCGTAAACCGTGTGGGCCCGTGCTGCGGCTTGCGTGTGGAACCTTCGCGCGGCGGCGGCGGTGACGGTCGTCGCCGGGAACAGCGGCCGCGAGGGAGTGAGGACGACGCCAGCCAGCGCCGTCAATGGAGCGAGGGCAGCGCACGCACGCCACACGCGAGAATACGTCAACCGAACCGCCGCGCTTAGCCATAGGACGGGTACTAGGAGAAGGAAGTAGTACGGTGCCATGATGCGTGCTGTCGCCTCGCTTCCCATGATCGCTGCATAAGCGAGTGCGGCAATGTATCCGGAAGCGACGACCGCAACCGCGATTCTGTCTGGGCGCCCGGTGCGGCCGCCGCCCTCGGCGAGCCGGCCACGGACAACCCGAGTCAGAGGGATCGAAGCAATCAACGCAACAATTACCACTCCCAACCCTGCGGTTTCTTCCTGGGGCAGCTCGGCGACTTCCAGCCGAAAACGGGGAAAGTCGGTCGCCAGCCAAGATCGGAGTCGCGTGGGCAGCGCCGCGGTGGCGAAACGATTTACGCTTGCCGCGGCCGGGAGGATGGGTGGCGCGAGATTCGTGTACGCAGCTTGGAGCCCGTTCCCGACCAATCCGGCTACGGGATCGGAGAGCTTCATGTAGCCTGCGTTCGTCGGGTCTCCCGTAGAGTCGCCAGTGTGCCGTCTGTTGAGAATGACCGTAGGCAGTACCGATGATGCGAAGCAGGCCAAAGCGATGGCCGTTGCCGCGATTGGGCGCCGCAGGGAAATACGCCAGAGAGGCGACAGCGCCACTAACGGTGCGAGCGCGAGAGGAAGGTTTGACGCCTTGACGCCTGTCATGAGAGCTGTTGCAAGCGCGGCAAGCGCGAGTGCCTGTCCTGAGCTGGTTCGCCGAGCGACGGCCGCGAAATGCAGCGCGGCTAACAGGTATACGGCTCCCAGAGCATCGTTGCCGATGCCACCAGCCTGCATCGCGAAGACCAGAGCCGATGGCAGGAGCCACATCCATACGTACGCGACTCGCGCCCGAACGCCGAGCGATCGAAAGACGCTGAATGCAAGGCCCGGAAGCAAGGCATACGACAGCATGTTTATCAGGAAGAACAGCCTGTCCGAGTGCGTCAGCACGAAGAGCGGAGTTAGCAGCCATTCCTGCACGCACCCGCTGTAGTTGATGCGCGGATTCGGCGTTCGCACCCAGTGCCAAGTACCCGCCGCCACCCAGTGTAGCACACGCGGAAACCGGTAGCTGAGGGCGTCATAATTGTTCGGGGCGTATAATGCTCCTCCCAAAAACGAGAGGGTCCACAGCACTGCGTAAAAGGCCGGAAGTGGCTGCCGAAATCGGCGACGCGCTGTGGCGCGAAGCGGCAGACGAACCGGGTGTGCTGACGCGCGCCCGCGCTGTCGGACCCAGAGCAGTGCCGCCGCCAGCCCACCTAATGTGATTACGACGCCGTAACCGGCCCGCGATAGGCCGTGTAGCAGCGACAGTCCCCAGCCGGCGATGCACGCGCCGGCCGAGAGAAGAATCCAGCTAGCCAGCACGTTGTTCATCGAGCGACTGGTCGGCGGTCCGAGGAGCTCGCCGAGCTGCAGGTCAAGGCCGTGTAACGAGGATGACCGTTGCCAGACTGGCTATAACACCCGCAACTGTGCCGGCGACCGCTAATGCGTCGGGCGGGTGCTGCGTGAGGTCTTTCTGGGGCACATACACGGAGCTTCCGGCTCGGGGCTCGGGCGCACTGACGAAAAACAGGTGATGGCTCACACTCTCGATCTTGCCATCTGGTTGGCGGACGTACGCGTGCCCTGGATCCGCTTTGTAGGTAGGTCCGCCGGCGGCGCGGACGTAGTAATTGATGTTCTCGCCAGGGACGTACGTAACGGCAGTTGGAGCGTTGACCTCTCCGCTAACGCGCACAACGCCGGTATACGACGGGATATCGATAGAATCGCCGTCCTGCAGAATCAAATCATCTCGGTCATGCTGGTTGTGCAGTACCCGGGGAAGGTCAACCCCGATTCTTCCGGTTCGATCCTGCGACCGATACAGCCCGATGCCGTCGGGGTAAGCTTCGTTGGTCAGTCCTCCGGCCCGAGTCAGCACGCTGGTCAGTCGCTCTGATTTGGTTGTGAGCGTGTAACGGCCTGGCGATAGCACTTCCCCGGTGACGACCACGGACCGCTGCAGCTGCCAGTTCGGTTGCCGCAGGATTAGCACATTGTCATACGGGTGGAGCGTGACTTCCGGCGCATTCGCGCTCGGGGCGGGGACGCCAGGAGGTCCTACGTATGTTTCGTCCGGCCCCTTCGCGACCACGTAGGTAGAGTCGAGAGGCACGCGCACCGTGATTGCGGTTACGGCCCCCGCCCGGTTTTCCGGCAGACGAGCGATCTCGGCTTCGCGGAGGTCCGCGCTCTGCTGCGGTCCTCCGGCCAATAGCACCAGGTCTCGCAGTGTCATACCGTCCCGATACGAATATCGGCCGCCTTTGCGTACTGCTCCGGCGATCGCGACATAGCGCCGTGATCGGAACTCGCGCAACGAGAAAATTTGGATCGCATCGTCTTCGCGGAGCGGGATGTCTTCCACGGGGGCGCCCGTGCTGTCGCGGAGAGCGGTTCGAAGTTGAGAATGAACCGAGTCGGACACCAAACGGGTTACCAATACCTCGCCGAGGTATGCGTCCGGCCTGAGACCGCCGGCGAGCTTGATCGCGTTTGACAAATGCTCGCCCGCCGTGAATCCTTGCGCGCCTGGCTGCCAAACGTCGCCGCGAACCGCGATGCGGTTGCGCAGACGCGTATCGACCTTGAATAC
>Ga0102924_1006082_pt1 | contig 11447 bp, 13 predicted proteins | sample PaiPotPPM11metaG_FD_80116 | JGI IMG/M metagenome (GOLD analysis project Ga0102924, IMG submission 80116) | Iron sulfur acid spring bacterial and archeal communities from Banff, Canada, to study Microbial Dark Matter (Phase II) - Paint Pots PPM... ...
ACAGCAGGCGGACCGGCCAGGCCCGCCGGGCCGACAGCACGCTGTCGACGCTCATCTCGGCCGTGTGCGGGGGGAGGCCGAGGCCGGCCGTCCTGACCCGCCGGGTCCCGTTCCAGTGCAGCAGCAGCGGGGCACCGCCCAGCTCCGGGCCCAGGCACTTGCCCCGGCAGTAGTCGCCCACCGCCCAGGCATCCCCGGCCGACCGCGCGGAGACTCCCGTCAGCACGTCGTCCAGGCCCGGCTCCGGGCTGGCCGCCCGCGCCCAGCGGACTCCGTTCCAGTGCATCAGCAGCGCGCGGGACGGCGGGTTGTCCGAATTGCAGCGGTGCGAGCAGGACAGGCCGACCGCCCAGGCGTCGCGGGCCGACACCGCGCTGACCGAGTCCAGCGTGCCCAGCACCCGCGGGCGCGGCACCAGCGACCAGCGGATGCCGTTCCAGTGCATCAGCAGCGCGCCGGTGGCGCTGTCACCGTAGCTCCCGACCGCCCAGGCGTTGTCCGCGGACGTGGCGGTCACCGAGGTCAGCACGCTGGTGCCGGACCGGTGCGGGCTCGGCACGACCGCCCAGCGGACGCCGTTCCAGTGCAGGAGCAGCGGGCGTATGTCCGTGTCGCCGCGGAAGTAGAACCCGGCCGCCCAGACATCGCGCGCCGACACGGCGGTCAGCCCGTTCAGCAGGCTGAAGGCGGCGGGCCCCGTGCTCGGGTTCGGGCTGGCCACCCGCGACCACCGGCGGCCGTTCCAGTGCTCGATCAGCGTCCGGATGACCTCGTTCCGGCGGGTCAGGTAGAGGCCCACGGCCCAGGCATCCCTGGCCGACACCGCCTGCACCGCCTCCAGGTACTGGAAACGGGTCACATTGGGGCTCGGCACCCGCGACCAGCGGCGGCCGTTCCAGTGCTCAATAAGCGTGTACTGGTCCTGGCACCTGCCGGTGCACCGCCTGCCCACCGCCCAGCCATCGGCCCGCGCGCGGACATCCACGCCAGCCAGCTCGCCCTGGGCGCTGGCGGCCAGGAAATTACGAAACAAGGCGCCCCGCCCCAGCCTCTCCAGCCGGCTCAGGGCCGAAGCGGGCCTGGCAACGCCGTGGGGCTGGCCGGCCCCGTAGGCGGCACCAGCCAGGGCAGGCAGCCCCGCCGTCAGCACCACGACCCCGGCCATAGCGGCCAGCCGGGCCATGCCTTGTTTCATATCTGTAGTCTCTCTCCGAGTCGACCGAATGGACCGAATGGACCGGAGGGAGCGTACCGTGGCCGATGCGCCCGTGTTGCTGGTGATGGACGTCCAGCGCGCGATCGTGGATCGCTTCGCCGAGGATGAGAGCTACTTGGACCGCCTGGCGGGCGCGATCGCCGCGGCCCGCGGCGCCGGGATCCCGGTCGTGTACGTGGTCATCGGCTTCCGTCCCGGCCACCCCGAGATCAGCCCGCGCAACAAGACGTTCTCCGCGCTGGCCGCCACCGGCGCGTACAGCGCGGGCAGCCCGGCGACCGAGATCCACCCGGCCGTCGCGCCGCACCCGGCCGATGCCGTGGTGACCAAGCGCCGGGTGTCGGCGTTCGCCGGCAGCGACCTGGAGGTGCTGCTGCGCGGGCTGGGCGCCGGCACGCTGGTGCTGACCGGCATCGCGACCAGCGGCGTGGTGCTGTCCACGCTGCGCCAGGCGGCCGACCTGGACTACGGGCTCGTGGTGCTGTCGGACGGGTGCCTGGACGCCGACCCGGAGGTTCACCGGGTGCTGACCGAGAAGATTTTCCCGCGTCAGGCCGAGGTGGTCACCGTCGCGGAGTGGGCCGGCGGCCTGTCGGCGGGCTAGCCTGATAGCAGGATGGAACTAGCGGGCCAGGAGCAGGCCGGGACGGCGGGCCAGTGCCCGTTCACCGTGGATCATCCGGTGATGCGGCAGCGCTGGGAGCGCCTCACGTTCCTGCACTGGTCCTTCGAGCCGGCCGATGTGCAGCGGCTGCTGCCCGCCGGGCTGACCGCGGAGACCTTCGACGGCGCGGCCTGGGTCGGCCTGGTGCCGTTCTTCATGCACGTGGCCACGGGCAGCGGCCGTGAGGCCCCGTGGGTGTCCCGGTTCTGCGAGACCAACGTGCGCACCTACGTCCGCGATGAGCAGGGTCGGGCGGGCATCTGGTTCTTCTCGCTTGACGCCGCGCGGCTGGGTGCCGTCGTGGTGGCCCGGTCGACCTACCGGCTGCCCTACTTCTGGTCGGCGATGCGGCTGGAGCAGCGCGGCCCGGAGATCGCCTACGGATGCAGCCGGCGCTGGCCGGGCCCGGCGCCGGGGCCGGTCAGCCGGGTGCGGGTGCGCATCGGCGAGTTCCTGCGGCCGGACGAGGTCAGCGAGCGGGACCACTTCCTGACCGCCCGGTGGGTGCTGTTCAGCGTCTCCGGCTCGCGGCAGCGGCTGGCCCGCGCCTGCCACGCACCGTGGCCGTTGCATCAGGCCCGGGCCCGCCTGGTGGACGACCAGCTGATCACCGCGGCCGGGCTGCCCGCGCCCCGGGGCGAGCCGCTGGCCCTGTACTCCCCCGGCGTTGACGTGCGCATCGGCCGACCCGAGCACATGTCCATGCATGTCGGAAGCTCAATCTGGGCATCTGACAGTTAACGGAGCGTGCGCGGTCTGGCACCGCGCAACGCAGCGTTAGCCGGGTTGACGGCGGAAGGTGGGCCCGCCATGACCTTCGCCAGCGTGATCGTGCTGTGCGTCGGGGTGCTGGTGCTGCTGCTGGTGGTCGGCCTGGTCCGGCTGTCCCGGCGCCATTCTTACCGGCTGCGCGACCTGACCAGCCTGTCGTCCGGGATCGACCCCGACTGGGAGCGCGTCCGCCGGACCATGCGCCGCCCGGGCAACCTGCGTGATGCGGGCCGGGACGCCGATGACAGCGGACACCCGCCGGAGCAGCGCAGCTCGTAACCGGGCTGACCGCCTACCGCTGGACGTCATCGCGGTGGGCGCCGTAGAAGGCCGCCTGGCGCGTCATCCGCTCGCTGGCCGGAGCGTCACGGGGCAGGCTGTAGACGGTGCCGGGGAAGTCCAGTCCCTCTTGCACGGCCCAGATCTGCTCGTGCTCCCCCGGCGGCAGGATCCGGGCCGGGTCGCCCACCGCGATCCAGCCGATCGGCACCACCGCTCCGGCCGGCAGGACCGAGCTGACGTGGACGACGCCGTGGATCCGTACCTCCGCGCCGGCCCCGATCACGCAGCCGGGAAACAGCGCGGAACCAGTGGCCAGGAATGCCCCATCGCCCACCCGGGCCCCGTTGACGTGCGCGTGCGGCCCGACCAGCACGTCGTCGCCGAGCACCACCGGGTGCGCCGCCCGGCCGCGCACCAGCGCGTTCTCCATGATGACGCAGCGGGCCCCGACGGTGACCTGGCCGTCCTCGGCGGTCAGCACCGCGCCGAACAGGACGCGGGCATCGGGCCCGACCCGTACCGCGCCGCACAAAACCGCCGTCGGCGCCACGTAGGCGGTCGGGTCTACCTGCGGGGACTGGCCCCGGTGCTCGATCAGCATGCTCCCAGCCTGCCAGGGCCATGCATAAACAACGGATTCTGGGTGAGTTGATGGAAGTCCGATCCGAAAGGGAGGTGCATATCAGTGAGCTGGCTGTGGATATTCCTGCCGGTCGCACTGGTCGTTATCGCCGCCGTCATCGGCCTTCCGCTCTGGCAGTCCGTCTGGGCACGGGACAGGAACGAGGATCACTCCGCCCTGCACCCGGAGCACCGCCTCCACCGCGAGGCGGTCAGCGCGGACGCGACGCCCCAGTCGCGACCCCACCACGTTCACCACTGAGCGCGGCACCGAGTTCGGCACCGAGTTCAGCCCCGACAAGGCCGGTCAGGAGACCTTGCAATGATTATTCTCGGCATCATCCTGCTCATCCTGGGCTTCCTGCTCAGTATCCCGATCCTCTGGACGCTCGGCATCATCGCGCTGGTCGTGGGCCTGATCCTGGTCCTGCTCAGCAGCGTGGGACACGCCGTCGGCGGCCGACGACATTACTGGTGACGGCGGTCCGGCCGCGGGTAGATCTCCAGATCCGCGGGCCGGACCGCCAGCCACACCGTTCGGCCGGGGCTGAGCGACAGCTCGGCCACGGCCTCGGGCGTGACGTCGGCCAGGGCGGCCGGCTGACCGTCCAGGCTGAGCCGCACGCGCTCGGCCAGCAAGGTCAGCCCGGTCACCCTGGCCGGCCAGGCGCAGCCGCAGTCCGCCTCGGGCTGCGGCTCGCTGCTGACGGCGATGGCGGAAGGCCGGACGGCGACCAGCACGTCGCCCCGCGGGCCCGGCCCGCCGCGCGTGAGCCGGCCGCCGCCGGACAGGCTGACGCCCGAGTCGTCGGCCACCCCCTCGTACAAGTTCAGCCCCACCAGCCGGGCCACGTACTGCGTGGCGGGCTGGCGGGCCACCTGGGCGGGCTGGCCCTGCTGCACGATCCGCCCGTCCTCCAGCACCAGCAGCTCATCGGCCAGCACCAGGGCCTCCAGCGGGTCATGGGTGACCAGCAGGCACGGGCCGGGGAAGTCGGCCAGGTGCCGGCGCAGCTCGGCCTGCACGTCGAGCCGGGTGCCGGCATCCAGCGCCGACAGCGGCTCGTCCAGCAGCAGCAGCCCCTGCCGCCCGGCCAGCGCCCGGGCCAGGGCCACCCGCTGGGCCTGGCCGCCGGACAGCTGGCCCGGCTTGCGGCCGGCCAGGTCGGCCAGCCCCAGCCGGTCCAGCCAGTGGTCGGCGGTGCGGCGGGCCTCGTGACGGCCGGCGCCGCGGGCGCGGGGCCCGAAGGCCACGTTGTCGGCCACGGTCAGGTGCGGGAACAGCCGGTAGTCCTGGAACACGAAGCCCACCGGCCGCCCGGCCGCCGTCACGAACGCGCCGCCGGCGGCGTCGTCCAGGACCTGGCCGGCCAGCTCAACGCGGCCGCGGTCCACCGGCGTGAGGCCGGCCAGGACGTGCAGCAGGGTGGACTTGCCGGCCCCGTTGGGCCCCAGCACCCCGAGCACCCGGCCGGGGGCGGCGGCGAACGCCACCCGCAGCGTGAAGCTGCCCCGGCTGACCTCGGCGTCCACCACCAGCCCGGCGGGCCCGGCGTCCGTCACGCCGCCGAGCCGCCCCGCAGCCACCGGTCCCGCAGCGACACCAGCACCACCACGCTGACCAGCAGCAGCACCAGGCTCAGCGCGATGGCCGCGTCGGGGTCGGTCTCCAGGGCGTAGTACACCGCGATGGGCATGGTCTCGGTGCGGCCGGGGAAGCTGCCCGCGAACGTGATGGTGGCCCCGAACTCACCCAGCGCCCTGGCCCAGCACAGCACCGCGCCCGCGCCCAGCGAGGGCGCCACCAGCGGCACGGTCACCCGCCGGAACACCGTCATCCGCCGCGCCCCCAGCGTGGCGGCCGCCTCCTCGAAGCCCTGGTCGGACGAGCGCAGCGCGCCCTCCACCGTGATGATCAGGAACGGCATGGCCACGAAGGTCTCGGCCATGACCACCGCCGCCGGCGTGAACGGGATGGTCAGCCCGAACCAGGAGCTCAGGTACCGGCCCAGGAACCCGGTCGGGCCGAAGGCCAGCAGCAGCGCCACGCCGCCGACCACCGGCGGCAGCACCAGCGGCAGGGTGACCAGCGCGCGCAGCAGCCGCTGGCCGGGAAACCGGGTCCGGGCCAGCAGCCAGGCCAGCGGCACGCCGATGACCAGCGAGATGGCCGTCGCCGTGGTCGCGGTCCACAGCGACAGCTCCAGCGCCTGGGTGGCGTCCGCGCTGGCCAGGGCCGGCCCGAGGCTCGACCACGGGGCCCGGATCAGCAGCCCGGCCAGCGGCAGGACCAGGAACGCGATCGCGACCAGCGCCGGGATCAGCAGCGGGGCCGGCGCGGTACGGGCCGGGCCGCCGCGCGCCGCGGCCCGCCGGCGCCGGGCCCGCGCGCTCAGGCTCACCGGCGGCACGACCGGTCAGGGCTTCTCGAAGCCGTCGGCGGCCAGCACCTTCTCCCCGGCCGGGGACATCACGTAGTTCACGAACGCCCGGGCGGTCGACGCGTGGCTGCTCTTGCTGATCGTGGCGATCGGGTAGGTCGTGGTGGCGTTCTGGCTGGACGGGATCGCGACCCCCCTGACCTTGCTGCCCGCCGCCTTCACGTCGGTCACGTAGACCATGCCCGCGTCCACGTCGCCCAGCTCCACCTTGGTCAGCACCGACTTCACGTCGGTCTCCAGGGTGACCGGGGTGACCGAGACCTTGGCCTTGCTGAACACCTTCTTGGCCACCACGCCGCAGGGCACCTGGGGCTGGCAGACGGCCACCTTGACCGAGGACTTGGCCAGGCTGTGGACCGAGGAGACGTGCCCCGGGTTGCTGGGTGGCACCGCGATCTCCATCTTGTTCTTGGCGAAGTCGCTCGCGCCCGCCGCCTTCCCCGCGCTGACCACCTGGTCCATGTTCTTCACCGCGGCCGAGGCGAACACGTCGGCGGGCGCGCCGTTGATGATCTGGGTGGCCAGGCCCGAGCTGGGCCCGAAGCTGAACGTGACCTTCGACCCCGGGTGCAGGGCCTCGAACTGCTTGCCGAGCTCCGTGAACGAGCTCTGCAGCGAGGCGGCCGCGAACACCGTGATGGAGCCCGACGTACTGACGCCGATCGAGCGGGTAGTGGTGGACGCGGCCGGGCTGGAACTGGTGGCCGAACTGCAGCCCGCGACCGCACAGCCCGCGACGGCCGTGAGCCCCGCCGCGGCAAAGATCAGACGACGCATGCTAATCCCCCTGAGCCGGCAGGCCGCCTGCGCGACGGGTACGTCGCGCCCCCCAGCGTTGCCTGCTAGTAACGATGAGACTACAGAACGTCGTGCCTCGGAGCCCGTCCGCCCCGGCGTGTCGCCCCGGAATGCGCAGCCCCGTGATCACGGTCAGTTCTCAGTGATTATCACCGACAACTGACCGTGATCACGGGGCTCATCTAAATGATCATGGTGGTGATCCATAAGCTATTAATGTAATAGGGATTATAGACTATACTGACCTCATGCAGACCTTCGATCAGCCCGTGATCGCGGTCGTGGGCGGCGGCGCCAGCGGCACGCTGGCGGTCGTCCACCTGCTCCAGCGGCTCCGCCCGGCCCCGGCCGGCTCGGCCCCGCTGCGGATCTGCCTCATCGACCAGCACGGCCGCCACGGCCTGGGCCGCGCTTACGCCACCAGCCATCCCGGCCACCTGCTGAACTCACCCGCCGGCGGCATGAGCGCGGTGGCCGGGGACCCCGGCCACCTGACCCGCTGGGCCGACGCCGCCGGCCTCCAGCACGACGGCTTCCTGCCCCGGCGCGACTACGGCCGCTACCTCACCGACCTGCTGTCCAGCGCCGAGCACCACGCCCGGGCCGCCGCGCGCGTGACCCGGATCACGGCCACGGTGACCGAGATCAGTGAAGCCGGCCCGCACCGCCCGCTGCGCCTGCGGCTGACCTCCGGCGGCCCGATCGACGCCGACGCAGTCGTGCTGGCCACTGGAAGCCTGCCCCCGGCCAGCGCCCGGCCCATGCCCGGCGGCGCCCGCTACCTCGCCGACCCCTGGGCCCCCGGCGCCCTGGACCGGGCGGCCGACGGCCGCCCGGTGCTGATCATCGGGACCGGCCTGACCATGCTGGACGCGGCCATGGCCGTGACCGATGCCGACCCCAGGACCGTGGTGCACGCCGTCTCCCGGCACGCGCTGCTGCCACGCGAGCATCGCCCGACGCCGGCACTGGCTGCCCCGGCGCTGCCTGCCCCGGCGCTGGCTGCCCCGGCGCTGTCTGCCCCGGCGCTGCCCGGCCTGGTGCCCGGCGTCGGGCCGGTCCGGCTGGCCCGGCTGGTCCGCGAGGTCCGGGCCGCCGCGGAGCGCCACCCCGGCGACTGGCAGGACCTGGTGGACGCGCTCCGCCCGCACGTGCCCGGCCTCTGGGCCCGGCTCTCCCCCGCCGACCAGCGGCTGTTCCTGCGCCGCTACGCCCGCTACTGGGAGGTGCACCGGCACCGGGTGCCGCCCGCGACCGCCGCCCGGGTCGCGCGGCTGCGCGCGGCCGGACGGCTGCGCCTGCTGCCCGGCCAGGTCATCGCGGCCTGGGACGAGCCCGACGGCATCCGGGCCCGGATCGCCGCCGAGGGCTCGGTCACCGACCTGACCGCCGGCTGGCTGGTCAACGCCACCGGCCCGGCCGCCGATGTCACTAAGGTCGCCGACCCGCTGCTGCGCGGCCTCCTGGACAGCGGCCTGATCCGGCCCGACCCGCACCGGCTCGGCCTGGACGTCGGCCCCGGCAACACCGTGCTGGACGCCTCCGGGCGGCCCAGCGACCGGATCTTCGCCCTCGGCCCGCTGCTGCGCGGCCGGCGATATGAGACCACCGCGATCCCCGAGATTCGCGATCAGGCCGCCGTCGTAGCCCGCGGCCTGATGATGCTGATCAGCCCGGCCGCCCGGCGCGGCAGCGCGGCCTGAGCGACCGGGCCGCCGTACGGCGATCTAGCGCTGGCGGCCATTACGGGCCGACGCCGGCGTGGTTTATGGTGCGCCACAGTAACCCCGACCGGAAAGGCCAGCATCCATGCGCCAGCGCTCGCTTCTCGCCATTGCCGCCGCCACCCTGACCGTCGGGCTGGCCACCGCGGCCACCGTCACCGCGGCCACGGCCGGCGCCGCGGCCGGCACCACCGCGGCCGGCCACGGGACGGCCAGGGTGGCCAAGCGGACCCTGGAGCCGCGCCGGGCCGGCGACCCGCCTGGCAACGGCTGCGGCTTCGTGAACGCCATCCCCTACGACCGGTACAAGGGCCTGCCTGACCCCACCACCCAGCAGCTGGCCCGGCCCTACCTGGCCAAGATGTACACCACCCAGGGCGTCATCGAGTTCAAGGCCCTCACCACCGCCGCCCCGTGCACCACCTACTCGTTCCGGTTCCTGGCCCAGCGCGCCTACTTCAACCGGACCCACTGCCACCGGCTCACCACGCAGGGCATCTTCGTGCTCCAGTGCGGCGACCCGACCGGCACCGGGTCGGGCGGGCCGGGCTACAAGTTCAACGACGAGAACCTGGCCGGCGCGACCTACCCGGCGGGCACGGTGGCCATGGCCAACGCCGGCCCCAATACCAACGGCAGCCAGTTCTTCTTCGTCTGGAAGAACACCACGCTGGCGCCCGACTACACCCCGTTCGGCGTCGTCGTGAAGGGCCTGAACGTCCTGCGGAAGATCGCCGCCGCCGGCGATGACAGCCAGAACGGCCCCGGCGACGGGTACCCGCACCGGTTCACCATGTTCCGGCACATCCACATCATCTTCACGAAATAGCTGAAACGGGCCGCGGCCGGCGCAGCTGGCCGCGGCCCGGAACCCGGTGCCGTCAGCCCCCGTCGCTGGCGCTCTCGTGCCGCCAGCCGTCGCCGAACTCGTTGTCGTGCAGGTGGCGCAGCTGGTGCGCGTAGTGGTCCAGGCGGTCGGCCGCGTGCTGCATCTCGTGGAAGTCCTTGCCGTGCTCGCGGGCGGCCGTGCGCTCCTCGGCCCGCTTGCGGACGATGTGCAGTTCCTCGCGGCTCAGCTCGACGATCTTGTCCAGCGCCTCTTCCATGTTCATGGCGTCAGCCTATTACCGGCAGCACCACGCCGGCCGGGTGCGCCGCGTCGTGGTAGACGTCGAACCGGCAGCGCACCGCCCTGGTGGCGGTGCCGAACGGCTCGCCGGTGCCGAAGTTGCGCGCGTAGCGCGGGAACGCCCCCGCGCTGACCTGGAGCCGGATCCGGTGACCGGCCCGCAGCCGGTAGGCCGTCGGGGCCAGCTCAACCCGCACGGCCAGGATCCCGTCCGCCCCGTTCTCCACGTCGGCGGCCGGGACCGTGTCCGGGCTGAGCCGCCGGATCCCGTCGGTCACGTTCCTGGACACCCCGGCGGCATCCACGTCACACAGCCGCACGAACAGGTCGGCGTGCCGCCGCCCGGTCCGCACGAAGATCCGCGCGGTCACCGGCCCGGCCAGGTCCAGCGGGGCGGGCAGCGGCTCGCTGGTGTAGACCAGCACGTCGGACCGGGCCTCGACGGCCGCGTTGTCGACCTGCTTGCCCGGCGGGAACAGCAGCGGGCCGCCCGCCGACGGCGTCGGGTCGGCCGGGTCGTAGACGAACGTGTCCGGCCCGCCGCCGTCCGGCGCCGGGTCCGGGCTCAGCTCGCCCCCGGCCCGCAGGTACCAGGGCGAGCTGGTCACGCCGGGCGGCGGCCAGTCGGCCAGCTCCAGCCAGCGGTCCGCGCCCTGGAGGTAGACCCGGACCGGCGCGCCGTCCGGGGCCGGGCCGCCGCGCAGGTGGTGGTCCAGCCAGGCCACGTCCTGCTGGGTCATCGCGCGCAGCTCGGCCGGCTCGCCGTGCAGCCACGGCCCGATGGTGAGCCGGGCCGGCACCCCGGCCGCCCGGATGGCCGCGTAGTCCCGCAGCTGGCCGGGCAGGAACAGGTCCCACCAGCCGGTCACCATGCTGACCGGCGGCAGCGCGCCGGGCCGGGCGTCGTGATCGATGGCCGGCCAGAACGGGTCGCCGGGCGCGCCGTGCTGAACGAAGTCCCGCCAGTAGGCCACCGGCGCGCCCGCCACGGTCAGGTCGGCGGCCTGCAGCGGCACCTGGCGCAGCGCGCGGCGCATCCGGCCCCGCTGCAGCGGCCCGCGGGCCAGCGCGGCCAGGCCGCGCTCCTGCCGGCCGACCAGCCCCGACCAGCCCAGCGCGTTGAGCAGGTTGGGCGCGCCGTGGTCGTAGAACGCGGCCGAGAACGCGCCGGTGGTGATGTTGAGCGAGACCGAGCGCAGCGGCGGGTCGGCGTACGGCGCGATGGCCCACTGGGTGTGGCCCAGGTAGCTGCCGCCGGTCATGGCCACCTGGCCGTCGCACCAGGGCTGCTCGCGCAGCCAGGCCACCGTGGCCAGGCCGTCCTCCCGCTCGGGCAGGAACGGCCGGAACTGGCCGCCCGAGCCGAAGGTGCCCCGCACGCTCTGGATGAAGACCTGGAAGCCGCGCCGGGCCAGCGGCGCCGCGAACGCGAAGCCGACCGGCCCGGACCGGCCGTAGGGCGAGCGCACCAGCACCACAGGCAGGGGCCCGTCGGCCCCCTGCGGCCGGTAGTGGTCGCCGAGCAGCACCACGCCGTCGCGCATCGGGACGCCCAGGTTCGGGCTCACGTCGTAGGGCACGGCCGGGCCGGGCAGGCCCAGCGCCCGGTCGGCAGCCCGGCCGGCCAGGTGCAGCAGCGGGTTCACGCGCTCACTGTGTCACAAACACCGGGTCACAAACACCGGGTCACAACACACTGTCACAACACGGGCAGGTAGCGGTCCAGCTCGAACTCGGTGACCTGCCGGCGGTACTCCTGCCACTCCTCGCGCTTGTTGCGCAGGAAGAAGTCGAAGACCTG
>Ga0102924_1006083_pt1 | contig 11446 bp, 12 predicted proteins | sample PaiPotPPM11metaG_FD_80116 | JGI IMG/M metagenome (GOLD analysis project Ga0102924, IMG submission 80116) | Iron sulfur acid spring bacterial and archeal communities from Banff, Canada, to study Microbial Dark Matter (Phase II) - Paint Pots PPM... ...
ACTGGATTGATTAGCGGAACTGGATTTCGTAGATCCGGCGCGATTGAGCAGACAGAAAAGCTCCGGCACGGAGCAGAATTCAAAGACACGCCTCAGTTGCGTACGATCGAGGATCTCCTCGACCAGTTTCGTCGCATTCATCAGCTTAAATATGATTGTTCGGGAACGAGCCGACTCACGCAGGCCCAATAATACTCCCAAGCCACCCGCATCGATGCGCTGAATCCCAGCCAAATCAATCACCAGCATCCTGATGTACGGCTGATTGAGTACTGCGTTCCGCAATATCGAACCGGCGTCGCCAGCCACAATTCGGCCATGGCACCGGAGAACACCGATGTCTCCCAATTTCTGAACGGTTATCTTCAACATCGTTATCCTTATCTCCTTCAGTCATTTCCAGAGATTTTCCCTTTGGAACACCATCCGGCTTCGACTGCCTGAAACTCGCTGCTACTTATATAACGAACGAGGAGCAGTCGGATTGACAAGTTCTGCATCTTTTTTTGAGGTTATGTACATGACCCTGACGTAACACTTGTCCACCGTAACAAGGACGAAGTTCATTGTGAAGGTTGATACAGCCGAAGGTGCAAATGGGGACTCGAACGGAGCGAAATCACCGAAGGCCAGTAATTATCACGCCGTGTTCGTCCGCCAGCAGGTCACGTGAGCGAGGCAGAATTTCAGGCTGAACTGGAGGCTGCAATCGAGCTGGCCCTCTTTCTGACGGCAAAGTCCAGCTCCCATATGATTCGTGGACAATCGGATATTTGGAGGGAATTGGACGTCGGAAGGCGTTATCGATCCAATTCTGACATGCGCCAAGCAATCGTGCCGACTCTGAAGTCATTAGATAGAAACGGTAGAATTGTCGAGTGACGAATCAGAGCCAGATGATCGCGGCGCAGCAAGCGGTTCTTGTCGGGCCAGTCGCTCCGGTTAACCCTAAAGAGATGGGCTTCGCTGGTCTCAATTAAGATTTGTTCCTTGCGCCCCTCGCGCGTACGCCAAACCGAGCTGGCCCAGTTAGATAGGGGTCTTCGCCAAAGTCTTCCTCAACGCGACCCCAGCGTGGCTCGCGAGCCAAGTCCAGAACGGCGCCTGAATCATGTCCACGCCAACGGATCGAGATTCAGAGGCAAATAGCTGATCCAGTCCTTTCCGCAATCTCCCTATCCCATGTGGCGGCGAGATTAATGGGCGCGGGAAAGACCGTCCCCTTGTCATAGCCATGCAACGCCTTTTCTATGAAGAGCGCGTATGAAGAGCGCGGGAATGCCCAGGCGGTTATGCTCGATGACCCGCTTCTGAACGGCATTCGCCTGATCCGGTGCTGGGTATAGGTTGTGGATGCCTCCAACCCCTAGATCCCCCAGAGTTTTTGTGCCTTTTCCGGCAGAAAGACTGCTTCAGGCGCCGTATGGGTTGAGTCGACCAGCGCGGTTGCGCCGGAATACCGGTCCAACTGCCTCACCTTTTCTTCCAGCGTCATGCGAGAAAGCAAATCTCGAAAGCGTGATTCAAATGGGAAGCCTTGGCTTGCTTGTAGAGACGTTCCGAAATTATTCTGCATGCCGTGCATCGCTGGTGCGACAGCACATGCATCAGCCGCGTCTTGCGCCTTCCATGCCTGCCAGCACACCTCGCATGTACGCAAAGCTGCTGATCGCGCCGGGCAAAGGATTCCATGGATTTCGTATTCGAGATCGACGAATCCTTTGTAATTGACCGACGCCAATGCGGCGAAGATTCCACTCACCGGCATGATGCCATCTCCAACGGCGACCTGGATCTGTTTGTCCTGAAAGCTCGTCAGGTCTTTCATGTGCACGTTGAAAAGACGCGGGCCCACCTCGTGAATGGCCTTCACTACGTCTGTACCGGCGCGCACTGTATGGCCGACATCAATACAGCATCCAATGCGCGGATCGGTGTTCTTCACCGATTGCAGGATGTCGAGCGGCGATGGCCATAGTTTGTCTTCCGGTCCGTGGTTGTGAATCGCGATTCGGATGTCATATTCCTTCACGAACTTCTCGATGCGGGGAAGTGTCTCCGGTGTCGGATCGCCTGCGACAATCACGCCAATGTTGGCGCGCTTGCAGTACTCAAACTTGTTGCGAATGTCCTCGTCTTGATCCTTGGCGAAGTAGACTGCTCCCGCCGCGTGCAGATGAATACCAGCCGCAGCATAATCGGCCAGCGCCTTGGCTTCTTCCTGCAGATCGACAGGAAGGTGATCTTTCACGTCCTTGGCGTTCAACTCGATGATGTGACACTGCTTCATGAATTCAATCAACTGTGCGCGATTAAAATTGCGGAACGTATAGCTCGCCAGTCCTAAACGAACGGAAGACGATTTCGCGTCGATAGACGACGCTTGGCCGAAGGAAGGAACCGCACTCGTGGTAGCGCATGCTGCTGCAATCAGACCTCCGGATTGAACAAAACTACGACGAGAAATTGTTTCTTTCATAAGTTCTCCTCGAGGTGCCGAATGAATTTCCTATTCAGATCCTCACAGATGCGGCGCCCATCCCTTCTCGTAATCGCGCCCCCACATCTTCCCAGCCTCGGGATCGTTCTGGATTTGTCCGTTGCTTGCATCCAGTTGCAGCTCGCGATTCACGGCCCAGGCGACATTGGAAAGCTGGAGCATTGTGACGGCAATGTTGCCCTCTGATACTGGAGCGCGAAGCTTCTCTCCCTTGCGGATTCCAGCGATGAAATTGGCAAAACGCGCATTGGTCATGGAGTCGCGGGCAGTCAGATCAGCGGATGAAGTTGTACTGCCCACCTTGAATTCTTTTGCCTTATTTCCATTTATTATAGATCGTAAATCTCGTATCCACCTCGATCCACGAGCACGGTGCCAGTGGTGCCCATAACTGTCACGCCGCGATCGCGGCCGTAGAATTTCATGCCCTGGCAGCACTTTCCTTCCCACGAAATCACTTTGTTGGGATATTCAAAACTTGTGACGAGCGTATCGTAGAACTGCCAGTCGTCTTTGTAGTGATATCTGCCACCTGAGGCGCTAACGCGTTCGGGAAAATCCACACCGAGTGCCCAACGGCAGACATCCACTTCATGCGTGCCGTTGTTGAGGGTCTCGCCCGTCCCATAAATCTTGAACCAGTGCCAGTTGTAAGGATGAACGTTGTCTTTATATGGTCTTCGTGGCACCGGCCCCTGCCAGAGATCCCAATCGAGTTCTGCCGGCACCGGCACCTCTTTGCCGACCCCAATCGACTTCCTCACGTTGCTATACCAGGCTTTGGCGTAATAGGGCGTACCGATCAGTCCGCTATGAATCCGGTCAACGATCTCGATAGTGTGAGCGGATGAGCGCTGCTGATTGCCCATCTGTACGAGCTTTCCATACTTGCGTTGTGCTTGGACTAACAGCGCCCCCTCAGCCGGATTGTGACTGCACGGCTTTTCTACATATACGTGCTTTCCTGCCTGCAGGCCAAGAATTGCCATGGGCGCGTGCCAGTGGTCAGGCGTGGCAACGGTGATCGCGTCGATATCTCTGCGTTGGAGGATGTTTCGGAAATCCTTCTCGTTGGTAGGAGAATATCCCAACTCGCGCTGTGCGTCTGCGGCAAACTTCTTCTGGATGTTGCTGTCGACATCGCATATGTACGCAACGCGCGCGGCCTCGCGATTCGCCGCCAAAGAGGAAAGATGCGCATAAGCGCGTCCATTAAGGCCGATTACTGCAAAATTAAGCCGATCATTGGAACCAAGAATCTGCGCATAACTCTTCGCCGTGGATGCGATCGCTAAGCCTGTCGCCCCCACAGCAAGAGTGTCGAGAAATTCACGCCGCGTCACCATGCTTCCTCCTCGTTTAAGAAACAACCGCTACACGTCGAACTCTATCGTCCCGCTAAACTCAGGACGCCTGCTGCAATGCTTGCTTCATCCCATCCCAGCAGATCCGCGTTGACGTCCCGGGCGAGCCGCCGCTTTCCCATTGCGTCTCAAGGCTTACGGCTTCACGATAACCCGCTTCCCTGAGTTCGCGAAATTGCGCGGCCCAATCGATCAAGCCCTTGCCGACTGGCGACCACTCAACCTTGCCCTCTGCGTTTTTGACTGCATCCTTGCAATGGCATCGATGAATGAGATTCTTGGCCAGCGATTCCCACGCTGCCGGGAACGCATCCAGTTCACCGCGCATCACGGCATTCGCTGGGTCCCAATTGAGGGCCAGATGCGGTGTCTGAAGTCGGCTTCTGCCGTTGTCTCGATAGGCGGGACCTTGCACTCAAGCTTGCCACTCAGGTCGTCTGTGTGGGTCACGATCACCCTAAACAGACATCCTTGTCAGAAAACTTGTCATGTACAGCTCAGAAGGTGTACCTGCTTATCCAAACAGCAAGCACAAATTTTTCGGGACATCTGGGTCATATAATTCGTGGTTTTAAGGCGAAGGCGCGGACAGGCGCGCCTTTTGAGTGAGCAGTAATTGCGCGTCCGGGTTTTAGGCCGCGGCTGCGAGGGGTTGGATATGCCCCAGTTGAGTTAAAAGTGTGTATTGATCGTAGTAGCAGCCGCCCGAAACCATCCGCCCATCCTTGTCGAAGTGACAGATTTCACAGAATGCCAAAGACATTTTGCGACCGGTTGGCTTCAGTGACCCGAGCGGCCCGTCGTTGGTACCTTCGGCGGTGAACTGGGCAACCACGATGTCTCCTGCGTCAATGTACTGGGAATTCGTAATGCGCCCGTCCGAGAATGCCTTGGCCCACCCTTCAGTCCATTCTCTAAACTTGTCCCGATTGTTGAGCGTGATATTCCGGGCCGTGATCCGTGTAGGCAAGACCATTAACTGCGTTGCTGACCACGCCCGCGAAGTCGCGCTTGTTCCAACTTTCGTGCGCTGCGCGGAGCGTCTTCACGTTTTTCGCACTCATGTGAGTGCCTCCTTTCTTAAACGGTGCGAGGTCGGGCGGGCCATGTGTGGAACCCGCCCGTGTGCGCGGTGGCTTGTTTCAGGCGGCTTTGCCGGGAGCGATTCTGTGTGTGGTTGAGCTCTCGACATTGAAGGTCCGGATTACGGGCTCCGCTTCCAGGAGGTGCCGTACCATCTCGTGGATGGCGGGATATTGCTCCCGCTGGTACCGTTCGGCATCTTCCTTACTGTCCCAAAAGCTCAATGCCAGGATCTGATTGGGTTCTGTGTCCGATACCAGAAGGGTCTCATCCACAAACCCGGCTTGTTTCTTCAAAATCGGCAGCACTTTCTCGTTAATGGTGCTGGCCAGTTCTCGGGCTTTTCCCGATTTGGGTGTTGCTTCGACAGTTCGTGTAAACATGGGAAGCGCTCCTTTCGGTTGTTGAGAAGGGTGAAAGGAACGTCGCGCAGTGTGCGCGGCGACCACTAGCTTTCTTGGAATACCACCAACCTACGCCGCTCCCTAAGCATTGTCAATTACAACAGAAATAGTGCGACCAACGCTGGAAGGGCGAGCATTCGCACGGGACGTGAAGAATCGTGTTCGTGTCTTTGGGTTCGCACTTCAACACACCTCGATTGCGTCGATGGTGGGCAGGAGAAGCAATTTGATTTTGTGACGCTCGGCTTCGCGCTGTACTCCCAGCATGACGGGCAATCTACCGCATGCACCACTGCCGATGATGACTTGGTGGCATTGCCAGGGGATTACCTCTTCTATCTTCTATCGAGAGCGGGGCGTGGCCGAACTGTTCTCGAAATTTCTTCGACGGCTGACGTAAAGGCGTTAGAGAGGCTCCAGATTGTGCGCGGCCGGAATTCCTCATACTTCGGTTCAAAGTACAGATCATGCACGCTCCGCGCAAGATGTTTCGGCGCCTCCGGCTTGCCTTCCACGAACGCCTCGTAGATGACGACTTTGGCGGTAAAATCGGTCAATTCGAACTTCTGCCAAAATTCCACCTGCCTGCGCATCGGCTCGAAGTTTCGCTGCATTCGGTCAACTCCGACTGCAATGCAGTCGATCAGGGAAAACGACTTCGAGTGTTTGGCGAGCACCGGAGTGAGATCTCCCGCGAAGGCCATGGTCGACCGTTCGACCGCTGCGGGATCATCACGACCTTTCGAGCGCAGCACGCCAAAGTCTGCGCTCAGCGGGACTTCATCACATGTATTTTGATGAATTCAAAGGAGATGAAACAAACACTGTACTGCTGTCGGCCCAAGATAACGGGATTTGGTGGCAATGTAAGAGTTGAGAAAAACATTCTAAGTCATTGAAAAAATAGTGGCTAGGGACGGAGTTGAACCGCCGACGCCAGGCTTTTCAGTCTGGCGGTAATCAGTATTTGCAACGACTTAACAGGTCTTAGGTGGCTGCGTAAGTATCTCAAAATACGCGAAAGATACTTTGTTCTTGGGCTGAGATCTTGGGCCAATATCGATGTGCTAAATGATCGATTCGCCGAGCGGATTGGCTATTCGTGTTCCGTTTCAGCGGTGTTATTCCACGTGGACAACAGCTTTGGTATGCACTCTTATTGCACCCGAAAGGCACGTTGCTAATGGTAGAAAATGAATTTCAGCATTGGGTACGCAAAGAGAGCCTCTTTGCCCAAACGCCGCCAGAGTCCTAGACTAGCAATTACGTGTCATCGCCTCGGCAAGGCGAGACACTCGCGTCTTGCACTCTCGTTGCACCCAAAACGATACATCCCGAGCCGCTCAGCGTAACAGAAGCTTGTTTCGGGTTTTCCTTATAAATCCGACAACCGTGTCACCTTGGATTTGTGCAAGGCGAATATTCTCGTCCAAATCGTAAATCGCGCGAATATGTAGATCTAACGTCATGGCTAAAGCTCGTGATTTCACGCGAATACAGCAAGCAAACTGTGCGAGTAGGATTTCATCCAACTGTATGTACGGCGGTCCCTAAAAGGAGGCTTCTGTGGTGCGGAAAATTGCGCTTGCGCTGGTCGCCATTGTGCTCGTCGTGATCGTGGGTGCTGCGATTTTCGCCGCCACATTCGACGTTAATAAATATCGGGGCGCGATTCAGTCAGAACTCCAGAAACAGGTAGGCCGTCCGGTGACGCTCGGAGAGATGCATCTGAAGTTGTTCCCGCCGCGTTTTGCCGTGCAAGACCTGGCAATCGCAGATGACGCCCGCTTCAGCCCAGATGCTCCCTTTGTGAAGGCAAAGGAACTTGACGTTTCCATCAAGCTACTGCCCCTACTGCACAAACAGATCGAAATCGATTCTCTTGATCTTCAGCAACCCAATGTGAACTTGATCAAGAATGAAGCTGGGCAGTGGAACCTCGCCTCTATGGGGCATGCTCCGGAGATCGCGCCGACCACACCTACTCAGCAGTCTGCCGCCGCACCCAAAAGCAGCAAGTCACAATCAGTACAGCCAGAAACTTCTCCGCAGCCGAATGCTGGCGCGACGAGTTCCACAGACGCCACAGAGCAGCAATTTTCGCTGGGCGAACTGACGATTCAAGACGGCCAGATTTCTCTGCTTGATCAGACTCAAAGCAAAACACCCTCTCTTTATAACCACATTGATGTGACGCTGAAGAATTTCGCGATCAACGGTCCCTTCACGGTAGATGCCACGGTACATTTGGCCGGTGCGGGAGCCCAGGATCTAAGGTTGCAAGGGCAAGGTGGGCCCGTGGCTGAGCAGGAGCTCAGCAAAACTCCTTTTCATGGCACGTTGGAACTGAAGCAAGTTGGCATCGCTGACTTCACGAAATTCCTAAACTCTCCGGCGCTCACTGGAGCTGATGGTGTAATGACTGGGTCAGACGAGAATCAATAACGATTCCGGAAAGCTTGACCTAAAGGCCAAACTCTTTCTGAATTGAGCCGGTGTGTTGTCCCACCCGGGGAGCGAGCCGCGAGCTTGTCAGCAGACCGCCGTCTACTCGAATCGGGAGCCGAGTGGTGAGAATCTCCATTCCGCAGCCATCTCTTAGAGTCTGCAGCATGGCAAGTTGCTCGAAGGCTTTACTGGCGCAGAGCTTTGGCCAATCCAGAACTTCCGCGCACCAGATGTCTGCCGCATTTAGAATCTTGAGCCAATGCTCGGTGGTGTGCTGTTTGAGACTGTGGGCGATGATTTGCTTGATTTCGTCACGACGGCAAAATCCGTCGGCCTGATCCGAAACTTCCTCGAGTGCCGGTAAATCGAGCAACTGTCCCAATGTCGGAAGATGCGTCATGGCCAACGCCAGATAACCGTTTGCCGTGTCGTAAACTCCGTATGGCGCCGCGAGGTAAGCATGCGCATTGCGGAACGCACTCCTGCGCGGAGGACGTCGCCCGTCATTCAAGTGCGTGGTGAGCACTTCGAACTGGAAATCCAGCAATGCCTCAAGCAGACTGGTTTCCACCAATCCACCACGCCCAGTCATGCCACGCCGCACCAGACAGGCCAGAATTCCCTCGCAGAGATTGTGTCCTCCAAGCATATCGGCGATGGCCAGAGCCATTGGCGTGGGAGGATCTCCCTCATTGCCGCTCAGCCACATGATTCCAGAACGCGCCTGCGCCAGCAGATCCTGTCCGGGCCGATCACGCCATTCTTCTGCATTGCCATATCCCGACACGATACCGTACACCAAACGACTGTTGATCTGCGAAACTGCCTGGTAACCGAAGCCTAGCCGCTCCATAACTCCCGGACGAAAGTTCTGTACCATCACATCGGCTCGCGCGATCAACTGGAGCAGTTTGCCCTGATCAGAAGGATTCTTCAGGTCCGCCGCATAGCTTTCCTTGTTGCGATTGATGGCGTGGAAAAGCGTGTTCTCGCCATGCACATCGGTATCGCTCAAATAAAGTGAGCGGCCGAGATCGCCAGTCCCGGGTCGCTCGATTTTGATCACTCGGGCGCCCATGTCCGCCAGCCGAAGTGTGGCCAGCGAACCCGAGAGAAACTGGCTAAAGTCCAGTACAAGAATTCCTTGAAGAGGCCGTTCTGGTCCGATATCGATACGATCTGTGAAGGCGCGAGCTGTGGCAGTGGTCACGGAAGGCTCCTGACAGCAATAGATTCAATTCTACTCATGAAATTATCTTTTCATTAGAGAAATTATGGAATAAGCTAAGAGCAAGGATTCGTAGCATGATCGCTAGACGCTTCCTTACGACTCGACAGCAGGTGACTTCGCGGAGAAGCCGCTACACAGCTCCTGCTCTTGAGAAAGGGCTGGACATCCTCGAGCTTCTGGCTTCGGTCTCCGAGGCGCTGACCCACAGCGAGATCGCCAGCCGCCTCGGCCGCACTCTTACTGAAGTATTCCGCATGCTGGTATGTCTCGAAGAACGAGGCTACATTTCCCGGACGGGGCCGGACGAGCGCTACCAGCTCACGCTGAAGCTGTTTGAAATTGTCCATCACCATCATCCGCTGCAACGGCTGATCGCTCAGGCGCGCCCGCTGGTGCAGCAGGTCGCAAGCGATACCGGCCAGTCCTGCCACCTGGCAATGCTCAACCATGCCGAGATCGTAGTTGTAGCACAGTCCGACGCCCCGGGAATCATGGGTTTCTCGGTTCGGCTGGGAGCAAATATTGACGTCTTAAACACGGCTTCCGGGCACGTGATCCTTGCCTTTCAGGGCGACAAAGTTCGCGCCTGCGCACTGGCAGCGTGGCGCCATCGCTCCAGAAAGTCGATCCCCGCCGGTCTCTACCGGCACCTGAACCAGATTCGCCGCCGCGGCTACGAAGAACTGGCCAGCTACCAGGTGCACGGAGTGGTGAACATCAGTTATCCGATATTGAATCAACACGGGGAAGGTATCGCGGCAATGACAGTCCCTTTCCTTGCACGCATCGGAGAAAGCGTTAGTCCACCGGAAGTTAAAGAAGTGTTGAGCCTGGCTTCTCGCACACTCTCCTCGGCGATCGGAGGAAAAAGGCCGACACTTCCTGCCGGCGTGGTGCAGCCATGACGCAAAGCGAGTACTTCGAAGATTATGTGGTGGGTGCGCAGCGAGTCACCTCGGGCCGCACGATCACCGAGACTGATGTAGTCATTCACGCCGGACACACGGGAGACTACTTTCCGCATCATGTCGATGCGGAGTTTGCCCGTCAGACTCAGTTTGGTCAGCGTATCGCGCACGGCACCATGACCTTTGCCATCGGTATCGGTCTCACGGCGAGTCAAATTAATCCCTTAGCCTTTACTTACGGATATGAGAAGCTGCGTTTCCCCAAGCCAGTTTTCATCGGAGACACGCTGCGGACTCGAGTCACCGTTAAGGAAAAGCAGGAGGACCCCAAGCGCAAAGGATTGGGTCGTATTGTGGAAGCTTGTGAGGTGTTCAACCAGCGGGATGAAGTGGTGCTGTATTGCGAGCATATTTTGCTGGCCGAGAAGCGACCAGCCGCTTGACCCGGCCTTAACAACGTTTCCAAAAGCAAGGAGGCTATTGTGGGAATTACTCTTAAAGGGCTCACCTGGGATCATCCTCGTGGCTATGCCCCTTTGCTCGGAGGAATTCCCGAATATGAAGAAAAAAATCCCGAAGTAAAGATCCACTGGGACCGGCGAAGCCTGCGGGAGTTTGGCGAAGCTCCCATCGAGCAATATCTGGATCGCTATGACCTCATCATCGTGGATCACTCGTTTGTCGGTTTCGCCGCGGCGCATGACGTGTTAGTCGATCTCGCCCCCTTCCTCAGCGAAGCGGAAAAACTTCATTTTGCGGCGGACTCTGTCGGGCCTTCCTGGCAATCCTACTGGTACGACGGGGGCCTTTGGGCTCTCCCCATCGACGCCGCTACGCAAGTCGCGTCCTATCGACCGGATCTGTTACGCGCGCTGTCTCCCGCTGTTCCAGCCACCTTCGACGACGTTTTGGAACTGGGAGAGAAAGCGCGCAAAGCGGGGAAGTACATCGTAGTACCAGCCTGTCCGACGGATGCGATTAGCCTTTTCTTCACGCTGAGCGCGAATCTTGGATATCCCATCGCCGAGGAAAGCGAACGTTTCGTGGACGACTCTGTCGCAACGGCTGTGTTAGATCGGCTGCACGCGCTTATCGGGAAGGCCCATCCCCGATCGGTGGAGTGGAATCCGATCCAGGTTTACGATTTCATGGTTGGCGACTCAGGCGCAGTCTACTGTCCCCTAAGTTTTGGTTACTCCAACTATTCGCGAGTTGGCAACGCAGTACGATTGAAGTTCACGAATGCTCCAAGTGCCGGCCAGTGCGGATGTGCCGGGACGATGCTAGGTGGAACGGGGATTGCAATCAGCAAGTTTAGCCCACATTCATCGGAAGCCATCGCCTATGCCAAGTGGCTTGCAAGCGCGGAACACCAAAGCGGTACCTATTTTCGCGAAGGAGGCCAGCCTGCCAGCCTGGGCGCATGGGCCGACTCGTCGATTAACGCCATGGCAGACGGCTTCTTTTCCTCCACGCTGCAGACCTTGCAGACAGCCTATCTGCGGCCC
>Ga0102924_1006084_pt1 | contig 11446 bp, 8 predicted proteins | sample PaiPotPPM11metaG_FD_80116 | JGI IMG/M metagenome (GOLD analysis project Ga0102924, IMG submission 80116) | Iron sulfur acid spring bacterial and archeal communities from Banff, Canada, to study Microbial Dark Matter (Phase II) - Paint Pots PPM... ...
AACGCCCGCCGCTGCCGAAGGCATCACCGCTGCCCGCGAACGTCACCGTGACGGCGGGCGATCCGGACTGGGTCATGTTCCATTGTGGATACTGTTGGGCCATTCCAGCACCGAGGAGCAGCAGTGACCCTTCCCGCCGAGGGCCCGGCCTTTGACGACCTCCAGAGCCTGCTGGACCTGGAGGACATCGACCCCGGCCTGTTTCGAGGAGCGGTCAGCGGCGAGCCGGGGCGGCGGCTGTTCGGCGGGCAGGTGGCGGCGCAGGCGCTCGTCGCGGCCGAGCGGACGACCGAGGCCGACGCGGCGGCGCACTCGCTGCACGCCTACTTCCTGCGGCCCGGCGACACCGGCAAGCCGGTGATCTTCGGTGTGGACCGGCTGCAGGACGGCCGGACGTTCGGCCGCCGGCGGGTCACCGCGACCCAGGACGGCACGCCGATCCTGTGCCTGGAGGCCTCGTTCACCACCGACCGGTCGGCGGCCCGGCACCACGCCGGGCCGCCGGACGCGCCCGCCCCGGAGAGCTGCCCGGAGCTGATCCGCTCGCTGCCCGGCGCGCTGCAGCCCGACCAGGCGGTCGAGCTGCGGGCCATCCCGTCCCGGCCGGGCGCCCCGGCCCGGTTCCCCGACGACCTGTGGTTCCGGCCGGTCGGCAAGCACCTGGGCGACCGGGTCAGCGCCTCGGCGGTGCTGACCTACATCAGCGACCTCACGTTCATCTCGGTGATCCTGCGGCCCGGCCGCCGCCGCGACGTGAGCCACATGACCTCACTGGATCACGTGATGTGGTTCCACAACGAGGTGCGCCTGGACGACTGGCTGCTGTACGTGAAGTCCCCGCTGGCGGTGGGCTCGGTGCGAGGCCTGGCTCAGGGCAGCATCTACCACCGCGACGGCACGCTCATCGCCACCGTGGCCCAGGAGGGCCTGATGCACGTCAACCGCTGACCCGTCTCGCTGGCCCCAGTTCGGGCGGCCCGGATCTCGCATTGTGGTACCGCCGGAAGGCGGGCCGTCATGATCATGGTCACCTCTCAGTGATTATGACTGAAAGGTGACCACGATCATGGAACTCATCTAAGTGATCATGCAGGTCGGTGGCTCAGTTGCGCGGGGCACCCTGCTCGATCATCGTTATCACGCCAATGGCCTGGGCCGGGGTCATGCCCAGGTCGCCCGAGATGGCCTGGATGGTCTGCCGCTCGGTGTCCGTCATGGGCCCGTCGGCCATCGCCACCCGCACGATCTCGGCCAGGAACCACTCCCGCGCGTCCGGGGTGAGCTGCCGGGCCACCTGGGCCAGCGAGTCCCGGATGGCCTCGGCCGGCTGGCCCATGTCGTGCTCGAGGTTGGCGTCGGTGTACCCCTGGGCCCCGGCCCCGATGATGACGGCCACCGCGCGCTGGCGGGCGGCCTGGCTGCGGGGGTCGCCCGAGCGCAGCACGGCCGAGGCCGCGGCTCGCATGCCGACCGGCAGCGCGGTCTGCATCTGCGCGGCGGTCGGCAGGCTGAGCACGTCCATGACGTAGCGGGTGTGGCAGGTGGTGCACTGCACGTGCTCGCCGACCTTGTTCAGCGGGATGATCGGGATGAAGAACAGGGTGAAGAACCGGCGGCCCGCGCGGTGCCGGTAGTGGCGGTCGCCTCCGCACTTGCGGCAGTGGAAGGTGCCCTCGCCGACGGTGTGGTAGAAGACCCGCAGGCCCCAGATGATGAGCACGGTGCTGCTCCCCTATCGTCATGGCCCGCCAGTGGCTTGAGCCCCCCGAGCGGCAGGCCCGTCCATGATTTCGCGGACGGGCCTGCCGTGGCCAGGATTACCGGCAAATCGTCTAAACCGGGATCAGCAGCTGGTCGCTCCGAAGCACCGCACGTCGTTGGACAGGGTGTCCTGGTACGGGGAGTACAGCGCGTCGGGCTGGCTGGTGTAGTAGTAGTCGTTGTGGCCGTTGATGTAGCCAGGCCCGCTGTCGCTCCAGTTGATGTCCCAGGCCCCGCCGCTGGACCCGCCGGTCATCGGGTTGCCGATGACGATGGGCTCGACCGCGTTGGCCCCGCCGCTGATGCCGTCCTGGCCGGCCGTGGCACCGATGTCCTCGATCAGGTTCTTGCCGTTGTACGGGGAGGCCTGCGGGTAGCCGAACGCCACGAACTGCTCGTTGACCGGGTAGTTCCAGGCGAAGCCGTCCCAGCCGACGGCGTTGCCGAGGGTCTTGCCGGTGCTGGATGAGTTCCTGACCGTCATGGCCGCCTCGTCCTCGGTCAGGTCCCGGTTGCTGTACCAGGCGCTGGCCGTCTCCCAGCCCCCGGTCCAGGTGAACTCGCCGAACGGCGCGTAGTTCTTCTTGAGCGTCTTGTTGCCGTTGTAGGCCGGGATGAACACCGCGGAGCTGTCCACGACCTGGTTGCTGGCCTCGGTGTTGACGACGCAGTGACCGGCGGTCCAGATCTCGTTCTCGTCCTTGGTGCCGCTGGCCGAGGCCACCGAGGTGGCCGAGCAGACGTAGTTGGCGCCATCGTTGGTGAAGAACAGCTTGCCGTTGACCTCGTAGGGATAGGTCTTCCACAGCGACTGGGGCGGGGTGAAGCTGTCGTAAGGGAACGGGTAGGTGAACGCGTCGGCCGAGCCTCCGGCACTCTGCTGCCCAGGGGGGACGACCCCCCTATCCCCCCCGCGCCGCCTGGCGGCGGCCGCGACGGCCAGCCCGGCGCGGGACGGCAGGCCCCCGGCCACGTGCGCGGCCTGGCCGGCCGGGCGTGCGGTGGCGGGCCGGACCGACGGCCGCGCGCCCGCGTCGATGAGGTCGGCGGGCCGGGCCGAGCGCAGCCGGGCCGCGGTCCAGTAGGCCAGCGTGGCCCGCTGGCTGAGCACGTGCTCGGCGGCGCCGCCGGTGACCGGGCCAGGCCCGGGGCGGGCCGGGCTGGCGCCGGCGACCGGGGCAGCCAGCCAGCCGGCCGCGGCCAGGCCGAGGGCGGCCAGCGCGGCCGGAATGGCCCGGCGGCCGGGAATGCGTGGGTGAGTCATGAGGTCCTCCCGTGAGTGGTGCATCTCCCCTTGCACCGGGACGGAGCAGCAACCCGGCCGTCAGATACAACCAAAGATCAGATACAGCAAAAAATCGCACCCACCGTGACGCCGGCCGCCAGCCCCGTTGGCGGCCGGCCATCACGGTGGGTGCCCCCCTCGTGGGGCGCCGGCGGGTGTATCACTGGGGACCCGCCGGCGCCTGTAGCGGAAGGAGCGTGTTAACGCTGCCCTGTGTTCAGCGTGGCGCGTCCTTCTACCGAATCTCTACCGGGCGTCAGACACACTCCTGGAGGATGGTGTCCCAGTGGGTGCCCTGCGGGCAGTCCCGCGGGGCCATGGCCGCGGCGTGCCCGGCCGGGCCGGCCAGCAGCTGGGCGGCCGGCGCCGCGGAGACGGCGATGGCGATGGCCGCGGTCACTCCGGCCAGGCGAAAGCGCCAGTTCGAGCGCATGACGGATTTCCTTTCGAAGGCATGGTGAGGAGAGGTGGTGAGAAGAGGTGGTGAGAGGTACGCGGGAACCTGGCGCTCGCGCTCTCTGCGTCCGGCCGCGACGCTGGAGCGGAGGCTGGCCAGCCTCCACGCGGCGCCCGCGCGCTGCTGATCCCCGTTGACCAAGGCGGGCCGCCCGGGCTGAGCCGTACGTCCCGGCCCTTGCCTTCCGCCTTACTGTCAATATGACAGTAAGCCCGCAGGGTAGTTCATGTCAACGGGACACTAAGGTAAGCTTCGCGCCATGACCGACCGCGCTCACCTGTACCTTCGCCTCGCCGTTGACATCGCGATCCTGACCGTGCGGGACAGCCTGCTGCACGTGCTGGTGATCGAGCGGGCGCACGATCCCTACTGCGGGCAGGTCGCGCTGCCGGGTGGTTTCCTGCGCGCCGATGAAGACCTGCGCGAGGCGGCCGAGCGGGAGCTAGCCGAGGAGACCGGGCTCAGTGGCGGCTGGCTGCACCTGGAGCAGCTGGCCGCCTACGGCGCTCCGGAGCGGGATCCGCGCGGCCGGGTGGTGAGCGTGGCCTACCTGGCCCTCGCGCCGGACCTGCCGCTGCCCACGGCCGGCTCCGATGCCCGCAGTGCCCGGTGGGCGCCGGTAGCGCGGGTGCAGGGCACGCTGGCCTTCGATCACGACGACATCCTGGCCGCGGCGGTGGAGCGGGCCCGGGTGCAGCTGGAGCTGACCACCCTGGCCACGGCGTTCTGCGGTAACACGTTCACCATCGGCGACCTGCGCCACGTGTACGAGGTGGTGTGGGGCATGGAGCTGGACCCGCGCAACTTCAGCCGCAAGGTGACTCACACCGAGGGGTTCATCGAGCCGACCGGGGACAAGCGCAGCCCGGAGACCGGCCGGCCCGCGGTCCTCTACCAGCGCGGCCCGGCGGAGGCCCTGCATCCGCCGCTGCTGCGCTCGGCGGCCGCCAGCTGAATCCGGGTCAGCGCATCCCCCGGCCCGGATCGCGGTGGACGCGGTCCTCCTCGGGCAGGCCCATCTCCTGGTAAAGGCCGTCGATCCGGGCCCGCGCCGCGCGGGCCGCCGCCTCGTCGCCGGCCGCCTCCCGCACGCCGGCCAGCACGAACAGCGCGTGCGCCTGCAAGTACACCGCTCCGCCGCCGGCGAAGCAGGCGACCGCCTCCTCCAGCGCCGCGACCTGCTCCTGGCCGGCTCCGCGGGCGGCGGCCAGCTCGGCCGCGGCCAGGTACACCCGGCCCTCAAGCCCGGCGTCGGCCCCGTCCCGTGCCAGGCCTGCCGCCTGCTGCAGGTGGCCCTCGGCGTCGGCGAACTCGCCCCGCCGCAGTGCCACCAGGGCCAGCCCCAGGATGGCGTAGGCGTGACCGGTGCTGGCCGGCTCGGTGTAAGGGCCGAGCATCTCGGTGAAGGCGGACCTGGCCCCGTCCAGGTCGCCGACCGCCAGCCGGGCCCGGCCCAGCCAGTAGATGCTCTGCGCGATGAGCCGCGGCCGGCCCAGCTCGCCGGCCAGCTGCTGGGCGGCCTCCAGGCAGCTCAGCGCCTCCTCGTCCTGGCCCAGCTCGAGCAGCGACTGGCCGATGTAGCGCAGGGTCTGCCACCGCCCGACCGTGTCGCCGCTGGCCTCGTACCCGCCCAGCGCCTCGCGGAACAGCTTCAGCGGCCGGACCAGCTGGCCCCGCCGGAGCAGCGCGTTGGCCAGCGTCCGCAGCGCGATGGCCTGGCCATGCTCGTCGTGGCAGCCGGCCAGCAGGTCGGCCGCGCGGGCCAGCTCGGCCGGGCCGGAGACCCCGTCGCGGCGGCTGGCGGCCAGGGCCGGCTGGCCCAGCAGGGCCAGCACGATGCCCTCGCCGCGCTGATCGCCGGCCGCCTGGCAGGCCCGCAGGGCGGTGGCGTGGGTGGCCTGCCAGTCGTCGAAGTAGCCGCGCAGCGTATAGAACTCGTGCGCCGACACGGCCAGGTCCCAGCAGATCCCGGTCAGCCCGGCGTCAGCGCAGTGGCTGACGGCGGCCGAGATGTTCAGCCGCTCCCGCTCGAACCAGTCCAGCGGGTCGCGGTCCACGTCGGCTGCCACCGCGGGCGGCGCATCCCAGTCCGGCAGCGCACTGTGGATGACCTCGAAGTCACCCCCGTACAAGGCGGCATGAGCCCGGCGGGTCAGGGTCAGCAACGCCCCGTAGGCCCGGCCCAGCACCGCCCGGCGGTCCTCCCCGGCCGGGATCTCGGTCCGGGCCCGGCGCGCGGCCCAGGCCCGGGTCAGGTCGTGGAAGCGGTAGTGCCCCTCGGGCTCGGCCACCTCCAGCATGTGCCGCGCCGACAGCTGGGACAGCGCCGCGCCCGCCGCCGCCGGGCTCCCGCCGTGCAGGGCGGCCGCGGTCCAGCGGGCGAAGCCGGGCAGCTGCAGCAGGCCGAACTCCAGGAACAGCCGCCGGGCGTCGGAGTCGAGCCGGTCGAACCCGGCGCCGATGGTGCGGGCCACGCTGAGCTCGCCGTAGGTGAAGCCCTCGGCCCCCTGCTCGGCCAGCCGGTCGGCCAGCTCGTCCGTCGGCTGGGGGTGGTCCTGGACCCGCAGCGCCCCGGCGATGCGCAGGGCCAGCGGCAGCCCGCCGCACAGGGCCACCACCCGGGCCACGCGGTCCAGCTCGCCGCTCAGGTCGATGCCCGAGTTGTCGGCCACCCGCAGGAACAGCTCGGTGGCCGCGGCCGGCGGCAGCGGGGACAGCGGCGGCAGGTGGTGCGCGCCGTCGATCTCCGGCAGCCGCCGCCGCGAGGTCACCAGCACCCCGCACCCCGGGCTGGCCGGGATCAGGTCACGGATCTGCGCCTCATCGGCCGCGTCATCCAGCACCACCAGCACCCGCCGGCTGGCCAGCAGCGTCCGGTAAAGGGCGACCCGCTCGGCCCGGGTCTCCGGCACCGCCGCCGCGCCCAGCGCGCGCAGGAACTGGGCCAGCACCTCAACGGGCTCGGCCGGCTGGTCGGCGGTGGCGCGCAGCTCCATGTGCAGCTGCCCGTCCGGGTAGTGCTGGCTGGACAGGTGGGCGATCCGCCGGGCCAGCGCGGTCTTGCCGATCCCGCCCGGCCCGCAGATGACCACCACCGGCGCCGCCCGGCCCGGCACCCGGCCCAGCAGCCAGGTGGCCTCGGCCACCAGCTCGTCGCGGTTGACGAAGTCGGGCGGGTCGGGCGGCAGCTGGCGGGGTATCACCGCCGCCGGGTCCGGCCCGCCGGTGATCCCGGCCCGCTGGGCGATGGCCGCCTCGGCCGCCGCGACGGCGGTCTCGTCACCGCGGGCCATCGCGTAGTACAGCGTGCGCAGGCCCTGCTCCGGCTCCCGGCCGGACTGGTCGGCCAGCGCCGCCGCGTAGCGCTCGTAGACCGCCGTGGCGTCTGTGACGTGATCGCTGCGGTAGTGGGCGATCATCAGCTGCTCGGACAGGCGGCGATCGTCGGGGTAGTACCCGGCGATCAGGGTCAGCTCGTCCAGGATCCGGTCGCCGTCGCCGACCGCCAGTTCCAGGTCGAACAGCCGCACCGCCGCGCGCTTGCGGCGCTGCTCAAGCCCGCGCACCTCCTGCCGCATCGCGTCGGCCGGCACGTTGGCCAGCGGGCGCTGGCCCCGCCACAGGTCCAGGGCCTGCCGCAGGAACCCGGTCTCGGCGGCCGTCTGGCGCTTGGTCCTGGCCTCCTCGGCCTGCGCCACCAGCCGCCGGAAGGCCAGCATGTCCAGGTCGTCCCCGGCCACCTTCAGCTCGTAGCCATAGCGCGGATGGGTCACCAGGTCGTCGGCGCGGCCGACCCGGCCGAGCAGCGCGCGGACCGCGGCCGCGGACTTATGCAGCTGAGCCTCGCTGACCTGGTCACTCCCCCAGGCCGCCGTCAGCAACTCGTTCTTGGACATGCGTCGGCCGGCGTTGATGAGCAGGGCGGCTAGCACCAGCAGGTTATGCCCGCCGGGCAGATCAGCCGCCTGATCATCTTCGCCTATCTGCAGATTTCCCAGCAGGCGATAGATCATCCCGTGTATCCCCCCCAAAGGTCATCACGTGACAGATCCCAAATTAGCTGGCTTATCGGGCGCGCGGGGAAGCCAAACGGAAGCATCTCGGTAGACCGGGGTGCGTCAATGGACAGACGCAGTCCGGAAGGTAGCTGAGAGTAATCGTGAGTGAATCATGGCGGCTCCCGGATCGGGCCTTAAGCAGGCCGTCCGAGGAGCGCTTCCACGGTCGGCTTGAGGTCATCACTGACAGTGAGCGGAGATCGCTGCGATCGATTGTTACTACGGCATACGAGGCGGCCTTGTGCACCGACCGTATTCTGGTCGGCCTTATCGCCATTCCGGGCCTGCGGATATTCCGCGGCGTGCGCACCGCGAGCCTGAATCAGCCGCTGATCCCGCACGCGGTGGTGGCCGGCCGGCGGCTGCTCTTGATCGAATCCGTGGCCTGGCCGCCCGGCCGCTATGAGTTACTGGCCGACGGCCGGATCTGCTGTGACGGCACCTATATCGGGCAGTCCTCGGCGCCCTTTCTGGCTGCCGTCCGGCAATGGCGGACGACCGTGCCCCAGGACCACAAGGTAAGCGGCATGATCATCATGCACGGCGGCGCGGGCGCCGATATCAGCCCGCTGGCCGCCGCCGATCGCGCCCTGGCCTGGGTCCGGGCCGAGAATGCCGTGCTCGAGGTGCGCCGGCGGCTGGCCCAGGGCCCGGAAATGATCAGCGCGAGCCTGCTCGAGGTTCTTTTCCAGGCCGTCGCCGACGAGCCATGACGCTAGGCCGCGGCCCCAGTCACCCCGGCCACCCCGGCCGAGTCGGCCGGGTCGGGCCGGGTCGGGCCGCATCGGCCGGGTCGGGCCGCATCGGCCGGGTCGGCCGTGAGCTGGCGGCCAGCCCCTGCCAGTCCCTTCCGCTCCTGCAGTCTCAGGGGTCCCGGTCGGTCACGGTGGCCCCGGTTCGGGCGGCCCGGATCTTGCATTGTGGTGCCGCCGGAAGGTGCGCACGCATGATCGCGGTCACTTCTCAGTCGATATCCCTGAAAAGTGACCACGATCACGGAACTCACCTGAGTGATCATGAAGGCAGCATTCCGCACGGGCCGGAGCCGCGCATTTGAAGATCATCAGGCCGTGGCCCCGGCCGCCCCGGCCGCCGCGGCCGCCGCGGTCGGGCTGATGATGCCGTCGGTGATCGTGACCCAGTGCGCCGGGATGGCCGGGATGCGCGGCCCCGGCAGCACGATGCCGGCCAGGTTCAGCGGGTCGGCCGCCGACAGCTGGTCCGGCACCCCGGTCAGCGGCTCACGGCGCACCCCGCGCAGTACGTCCACCGCGTCCGGGTGGGCGTACTGCTCGCCGCTGAACCCGGCCACGAACCGGCCGCCGCGGATCGTGCCCCTGGCCTCCATGCGCCGGAAGGCCCACAAGATCTCGCGCCAGGGCACGGCCAGGTTCTCCCGCGCCATCAGGTCACGGAACACCACCCCCCAGCGCGCGGCCAGCTGCTCGGCCACCGCCTCGGCCAGCTCGTCCCGGTCCACATCGGCCGCCGGACCCGGCAGCAGCGACCAGCGCCCCGGCGGACCGCCCGCGGCGCCGCGCAGGCCGCGCCGCAGCCCGCCCGGCGACGGTGGCCGGGAACGCCCGCTGCGGCGCAGCAGCGAGCGGACCGCGCGGAAGCCGTCCGCGGTGATCAGCCCGCGAGCCACCCCGTCCCACAGCCCCTCCTCCACCTCGGCCGGCAGCCGGCCGGTCAGCGTGGTCAGGTCGGGCCGGAACAGCGCGCCGTGGGCGCGGAGCGCGTCGAGCACGTCGCGGGTGCGGCCGGGGCCCGGCTCGGCCGGGGCCGCCTCGCCGCGCGCGGCCAGCAGCAGCCAGGGCAGGTCATCGCGCAGCGTCAAGGTGATCGGCGTGGCCCGCGACGGGAGCTGGCCGCGCTGAGTCACCCGGGCCGACGGGGCCGGGTCAGGCTCGGCGTCGCGCACCGACAGCCGGGCCCAGGTGACCTGCCCGGACAGGCAGGCCTCGTCCAGCCACTCGCGCCGGTAGCCGGTCACCCGGCTGAGCAGCACCGCGTTCTCCCACGCTCCCGCGGCCAGCTCGTAGCCCTGCAGCTGCTCGATCACGCTGACCACGCCCAGCCGGCCCTCGCGGCCGGTGCCCGGCGCCACGTGCTGCCAGCGCAGCAGGAACCGCATGAAGTCACGCGCCGTCACCGGCTCGATCTCGCTGCGGCGGCGCTGCCGTGAGTAGGCGTGGATGCGGGCCAGCAGCCGCCGGGCGCACCACTCCTCGGGCGCGTCGGGCGCGGTGAAGTGCCCGCGCAGCGCGAACCCCTCCGCCTCCAGCCGGGCCAGCCCGACCTCGGCCACGCCTGGCCGCAGCCCGGCCGCCCCGGCCAGCGCGGCCACGGTGGACGGGCCCCGGTACTCCAGGTGGCCGCGCAGCAGCGCGGCCGCCGCCTCGTCCTCACCGGGCGGCTCCCCCGGCACCGGGCAGTCGCAGTCGGGGCTCAGCTCCTGGCTTTCAAACAGGGCCCGGACGTACATCCGCCGCTCGGCTGCCCACCACAGCTTGCCGGCCGGACTCGACACCGCGCCCGCGCGGCGGGCCGCCGCCAGCTCGTCCAGCCAGGGCTGCCAGGACTCCTCGGCGCCGATCGCGATCGCCGTCATCAGCAGGTCGTGCAGCTCGTCGGCGTCGCGGGGGTCGGGCCTGGCCTGCTCGGTGACCCGCTCGATGGCCGCCGCGTCAAGCCGGGCCAGCTCCCCCGGTGCCACCGGCAGGCCGCGGGGCAGCTGCATGGTCCGGCTGCGCCGGTCCTCGGCCTCGGCGTCGTCCAGGAACGTGAACGGCCGGCCGTTGAGGATCTCGTGGGCCAGCACCGACGGCTCGGTGGTGTCGGCCGTGACCACCCGGACCCGGCCCGCCTCGATGCCCTCGACCAGGGCCCGCAGCCCGTCCACGTCCATGGCCTCGCGCAGGCAGTCCTCCAGCGTCTGGCGGACCAGCGGGTGGTCGGGGATCTCCAGCGGGCCGGGGGCCACGTTCTCCTGGCAGGCGGCCAGGGTCGGGAACACCGCCGCCATCAGGTCGTCGGACTCCATCCGCTGGATGGCGGGCGGGTTCTTGCGGCCGCCGCGCATCCGCAGCACGGCCAGCGACAGGTTCAGGGTCCACCGCCACCGGGACTGGAACAGCGGGGCGGTCAGCACGGCCTGGCGGACCACGGTCTCCACGGTGGGCGAGGCCAGGAACTTAGGCACCCGGTCCAGCGGGAAGCTGTGCTGCGGGCCCAGCGACAGCAAGATGGCGTCGTCGCTGGCCGCGGCCTGGAGCTCGAAGTCGAACGTGACGCAGAACCGCTTGCGCAGGGCCAGCCCCAGGGCCCGGTTGAGCCGGGCGCCGAACGGGGCGTGCCCGACCAGCTGCATGCCGCCCGCGTCGTCGAAGAACCGCTCCAGCACGATGGTGTCCATGGTCGGCAGCACCCCGAGCTGGGCCAGCCCGGCGCCCAGGTAGGCCACGATGGACTCGGCGGCGGCCCGGTCCAGGCCGCACTCGGCGGCCAGCCAGGCGATCGCCGCCTCGGGCTCCCCGGCATCCAGGAACCCGGCCACCGCCGAGCGGACCGCGCACACCTCCTCGGACAGCTCGCGGGTGCGGCCGGGCGCCTCGCCCTGCCAGTGCGGCACCGTGGGCGGCGCGCCGTGGGCGTCGGCGACCCGGACGATGCCCGGCTCCACCCGGAGGATCCGCCACGAGTGGGTGCCGAGCAGGAACACGTCCCCGGCCATGGACTCGGTGGCCCAGTCCTCGCCGACGGTGCCGACCAGGGCGCCGTCGGGCTCGGCCAGCACCCGGAAGTCGCCCACCTCGGGGATGGCCCCGCCGGAGGTCAGCGCGGCGAGCCGGGCCGCCTACCTGCACCGGGACCGGGTGGCCG
>Ga0102924_1006088_pt1 | contig 11445 bp, 7 predicted proteins | sample PaiPotPPM11metaG_FD_80116 | JGI IMG/M metagenome (GOLD analysis project Ga0102924, IMG submission 80116) | Iron sulfur acid spring bacterial and archeal communities from Banff, Canada, to study Microbial Dark Matter (Phase II) - Paint Pots PPM... ...
CTCCGGCACCAGTGCAGCGAGCACCTCGCGGTCCGGTCACGCGCCGGACGGGACGATGCCCAAGGCCGCCTGCAAGCAGGAGCGACGAACTCCGCCCGCAGGAACCGCACCCGCTCCGTCAGTCGGCGTCACCGGTTGACGTCCCTTACGATGAGCGAGATTGCAGCGCCTAAACCCGCAGCGATGCCGCTTGTCAAGCAAGCCGCGCGATGGTGATGCCGTCGTTTCCGGCAAGTCTTTGGTGACATGGATTTTATTGCAACGGCGAATCATTTTCGATTCCGCTGCCAAATGCGCAGCCTCACTTGATAAGTGGCTTCACTCAGCGGAAAAGATTCGTAAGCGCGGGGGGTGACGGAGAACGCGGGACATTGGACGCGAGGACGGCGCTTCGCGCCTTTCACTGAGGCGCCGGAATCATAGGGGCGGGTTTGAAACCCGCCCCTACAGTGATTCCGCATCGGATCATGCCTGTTGCCCGGCGATGACGCCGTGCTATCCCCGCAGCGGAACAAGGTTCACCGGACCGTCGAACAAACTCCCGATCAGCTTCAGCACCTGCACAGCGCGCTCGGCGCTCCAGCCGCCGTGCGTGGCGTTGAGCAGGAATTTTTCTTCGACGTCCGCCCGCGTGAGCGGCTCCTGCGTGCCGCCGCGCATATGGGGCTGGCGCTCCTCGATCACCGCACCGTCGCGCAGCGTAGCGCGGATGTGGCCGGTGAAATTCTTCGGATAGGGATTTTGCGGATCGATCCGGTAGCGCACCTTGGCGGCGAGCGCGAGCACCGCGGGATCGCGCACCGCCGCATCGGAGAAATCGCCAAGCCCGACATTGCCGCGCACCAAGCCCGTGGCGATGCAGTACGGCGTGGAGAATTTTCCGGCATAACCGTTGGCCGGGCGCTGCTTGGCCGCAAGCGGCTCCCACAGCCGATGCACGGTGCCCTCGCCGACCTCGCACACCATCTCGGCGACGTCGTCGGCCTTAATGCGCGTTCCGAGCCGGCGCGCGCAATCGATATAGGGATGCGTCATGGTCCCGCACGGATAGGGCTTGAACGCCAGCGTTTGCGTCACCCAGCGCGTGCCGAAGTCGCCGATCAGCGCGTCGTAATCGCCCTCGGTGGTGTGCGCGAAGCCGTGAAAGAAGCCGTGCACGCCTTCAAACACCGTGCGCGGACCGAGAAAGCCGGCTCGGCCAAGTAGCGCCGCGCGGAGCCCCGATTGCGCCGCCCAGCCGGCATGCAGGCGCTTGGTCCAAGCGCCCTCGGCCAGATATTCGATGATGCCGCTTGCCATCGAGGCAGCGGTGCCGAGCGCATCGACCATCTGGCGCTGCGTCAGCTTGAGGGCCGCGCCGACACCGGCCGCAGCGCCCATGGCGCCGAACACCGCCGTCGGATGAAAGCCGGCTTTGTGGGTCAGCGTCGGTGCCACGGTGCTCAACCGGCACATGGTCTCGACGCCGACGGCAATGCCGAGCAGCGCCGCGCGGCCATCGAGATTATGGCGCTCGCAGGCCGCAAGCACCGCCGGCACGATCACCGCGCCGGCATGGACAGGCCCGCCCTCGAACGTATCGTCGAAATCTTCGCCGTGGATCGCCGTGCCGTTGACGAGTGCAGCTCCGGCGGAGCTCAGCGTGCGGGCGTGGCCGATCGCGGTGCACGGCCCTTCGTCGTCGCAGCCAGCGAGCACGGCTTTCACATAGTCTTCGTTGCGCGCCGTGACGGCGAGGCCTGTCACATCGACCAACAAATCTTCGCACTTGCGCCGCACCGCATCGGGCAAGCGCGAGGCGTCGAGCGCGCAGACCTTTTGCGCCAGATGCTCGGCAACGGCGGTTTTGGGAAGCTCGACCGTCATGGCCGGGCTTGTCCCGGCCATCCACGTCTTCGGATATGCACACCTAAGACGTGGATGCCCGGCACAAGGCCGGGCATGACGATAAGCAAATATTCGTCCATCGGACTTTTGCTCAATACCTGTTCGCAATCGGCAATTCCTCGGCCGGGAACAGCGTGATGACGCGGCAGCCATGGTCGGTGACGACCACTTCTTCCTCGATGCGCGCCGCGGAGAAACCGTCCGTCGCCGGGCAATAGGTTTCCAGCGCGAACACCATGCCTTCCCTGATCTCGGTCGGATGCTCGAGCGAGACGACACGGGAAATGATCGGCCGCTCGTGAATGGCGCAGCCGATGCCGTGGCCGAATTGCAGGCCGAACGCCGACATCTCGTCAGGGAAGCCGAAATCGGGCGCCTTCGGCCACACCGAGCAGACCTTGTCGGTCGAAACGCCGGGCTTGATCAGCGCGATCGCGTTGTCGAGCCATTCCCGCGCCTTCTTGTAGGCATCGTGCTGCACCGGCGTGGCGCGGCCGACATTGAAGGTGCGGTAATAGCAGGTGCGGTAGCCCATGAACGATTGCAGGATGTCAAAGAACGCCTGGTCACCGGGCCGCAGCATGCGGTCGGTGAAATTGTGCGGATGCGGATTGCAGCGCTCGCCGGAGATGGCGTTGATCGCTTCGACGTCGTCGGAGCCGTGGTGATAGAGGAACTTGTTGACCTCGGCGACGATATCGTTCTCGCGCACGCCGGGCTTGAGCTGCTCGTGGATCAGGTGATAGGCGCCGTCGACCATCGCGGCCGAGCGGTTGAGCAGCGCGATCTCGTCGGCCGATTTGATCTCGCGCGCTTCCAGCATGGTCTGCTGGCCGTCGGCGACCTTCAACCCGGCTTTTTCCAGTTCGAACATCATCGGCGGCTCGATGATGTCGACGCCGATCGGCATTTTCTCGCAACCGGCTTCCTTGATCAGCGACGCGATCTCCTTGGCGTGGCGCGCCATCAGCCCGAATGCCGGATTGACGGTGCCGCGCAGCCCGATCAGGCCGGCCTTGCAGTTCTCCGGCTTGAGCCACGGCGTGTAGAGCTTGTGGTGCACAGCAGCCGAGCCGAAATCCCACAGGATCGGATCGTTGCTGGTGCGCGTCACCAGCGCCCAGCGGCAGAGCTTGTCGCGCTCCCACTCGCCGATCTTGGTCGAGGTGCAGTAGCGGATGTTGTTGACGTCGAAGACCAGCAGCGCGCCGAGCTCGGATTTCTCCAGCGCCTGCTTGACGCGGCCAAGCCGGTAACGGTGTAGCCGGCGGTAATCAACCCGTTCCTCGAAATCGACCGCGGTGATGCCCAGCGCCGGCAGCGCGCGGCCCCAGTTGTAGCGAGGATTGACGTCCTCGGCGCGAATCGTCGTCGGATCGCGGGTGATGTCGTCCATGGGTGTCTCCTCTCCTTTATTCCGTCATCCTGAGGTGCCCGCCGAAGGCGGGCCTCGAAGGACGACGGCCGATGTGCAGCAGCTTTCGCTCGGTTTACTGTAAGCCTTATGGATGCATTTGTTTATATAATTGCCGGCAGCGAGGCAGTTTCTGTGCGCGGACGATTTGTAGGGGTGGGTTTGAAACCCACCCCTACGGCATAGCGACGGCAAATAGCACGCCGACGCCCATCGATGCGGCAGCTGCGCAGCACCACATCGGGATACGGCAGCTACGCCGGAATCGGAACCTCACCGACGTCCTTCGGAACCTTGTAGCCCTTCTGCGTCGCCGGGCGCTTGGCGATTGTCGTGTACCAGCGCTTCACGTTGGGATACTGGTTGAGATCGACCGTCTGCCATTCGTAGCGCGACACCCACGGCCAGATAGCGATGTCGGCAATCGAATAGGCGTCGGCGACGAATTCGTGATCGGCCAAGCGCTTGTTGAGCACGCCATAGAGCCGATGCGCTTCCTTGAGATAGCGCTCCTCGGCATACGGCGCCTTGCCCGGATTGTATTTGGTGAAGTGATGCACCTGGCCGAACATCGGACCCGGCCCGCCCATCTGCCACATCAGCCATTCGATGGTGCGGTAGCGCGCGTCGCCGGACTTCGGCAGCAGCTTGCCGGTCTTGTCCCCGAGATAAATCAGGATTGCGCCGGACTCCATCAGGCTCAGCCCGTTATCGCGGTCGACGATCGCCGGGATACGGTTGTTCGGGCTGATCTTCAGAAACTCCGGCTTGAACTGCTCGTCCTTGCCGATATCGACTGCATGCACGGTATAGGGCAGCCCCATTTCCTCGAGCGCAATGGAAGCCTTGCGGCCGTTCGGCGTCGTCCAGGTGTAAAGATCAATCACGGCGATGTTCCTGTGCTGTCTGAGTTGAAAAGCCTTATTTCGTTTACTGCGTGCAACAATGGACTCTGAGCGATTGTCATGCCCGCGAAAGCGGGCATCCAGTACTCGCTGCAAACCTTATTGCCAAGGCGTCGGCGAATACTGAATCATCCGCCTTCGCGGATGATGACAATGCTGTTTTCTACGCCGCAGTCTTCTTTCCCCACAGCCGCGCCGAGGCGATGTCGGCGCCGTCGCGGATCGCCTTGAGCTTGAGCCACACCACCGGCTCGATGACCCATTCGCGCCGCGTGAAGGTGCCGAAGCCGCAATCGGTCGAGGCGATGACGCGCTCGCGGTCGCCGATTGCCGCCACCGCCTCCTCGATGCGCCGCGCCACCACTTCCGGATGCTCGACGAAATTGCTGGTGGTCTCGACCACGCCGGGAATGAGAATCATGTCCTTGGGAAACGGCACGCGCTTAAGTGCGGCATATTCGTGGGCGTGGCGCGGATTGGAGAATTCGATCGACAGCGCGCCGACCTTGGCTTGATAGAGCGCAGGAAGGATTTTCTCGAGCGCGATGTCGTGGATGTGGGGACCTTCCCAATTTCCATAGCAAACGTGCAGACGCACGCGATCGCGCGGGATGCCTTCGATGCCCTTGTTGATGGCCGCCACATGCCGCTCGCAGCGCTTGACGAAATCGCCGTCCGACAGATCGCGGTACATCATGGTGCGGTCCATCGCCAGATCGGGCGCGTCGATCTGGAGCACCAAGCCGGCCTTGTTGATCGCCCGGTATTCGTTGCTCATCTCGCGCGCGATGGCGTCGAGATAGGCGTCGTGCGATTCGTAGTGGGCATTGAGCATCGTCGTTGAAATGATGCCGGGCGAGGCCGCGGTCATGAACCGCTCGGAGAACGCATGCAGCTCGTCGGCGATCTGGTTGAAGCCGGCGGTTTCGTCGGTGATCGGTTTCAGATCGCGATATTTGATATCGGCCTGCGCCTCCGGCGCGCCGTGCTGGCTCTTGGGCGGATTCGGGAAGCGCCGCATCAGGTAGCTCGTGAGCTCGGGAAACTCCTCGAACTCGCGGCCGCGGCGGCGCTTCGACACGCCGGCAAAGCCGGTCATGCGTTGCGGCACATAGGTTTGAAATCCGATGCGACGCTGCTCGCCGTCGTTGCCGACATCGATGCCGGCTGCCATCTGCTTGCTGACGACGTGACGGACCGCCTTGTCCATTTCGTCGGCGAGCAGCTTTGGATCGTAAGTTTTGCCCTCCTCCTGGATGACCAGAAGATCGCTCAACGTCTCGTTGCGCGGCAGGCTGCCGACATGGGTGGTGAGGATCCGGTCGCGGCTCGTAATCATCATGCACTCCACTCAACAAATCGCGTCATCACTACCGGATTGCGGCAAATTTTGCCATCGGCATAATGCCTTGCGTGGGCATCGCATGGGCCGGTTATGGGCATGCCCCGGGGAGGAAATGCCGCGATGAGTGCGCCCGCCGACACGATCCCGCGCGAGTACAACTTCGCGGCCGATATCCTCAAGCGCAACCTCGACGCCGGACGCGGCGACAAGATCGCCTATATCGATCACCAGGGCAGCTACAGCTATGCCGATCTCGCCGCGCGCGTCGAGCGCTTCGGCCAGGTATTGCGTTCGCTCGGGGTGCGCCGCGAGGAACGTATCCTGATCTGCCTCGCCGATACCATCGATTGGCCGACGGCGTTCCTCGGCGCGATCAAGGCCGGCGTCGTCGCCGTCCCGGTCAATACGCTGCTGACCGAAGACGACTATCGCATCATGCTCGACGACAGCCGGGCGCGCGTACTGGTCGTGTCCGTGGAGCTCTATCCCAAATTCACCAAAGCCGTGTCGGCGTCGCAAGACCTCACCCATGTCATCGTCTCGAGCGGCAATGTGGAGGGTCATCCTCGTTTCGACGATCTTTTGGCCGGCGCCAAAGCCGATGCTGTCACCGCGCCGACGACGCGCGACGACATGTGCTTCTGGCTCTACACCTCCGGCTCGACCGGCCGGCCGAAGGGCGCCGTCCACAGCCACGCCGATCTCAAGCTCACCGACGATCTCTACGCCGGGCCGATCCTCGGCATCACCGAAAACGATGTCTGCTATTCGGTGGCAAAGCTGTTCTTCGCTTACGGCCTCGGCAACGCGCTCACCTTTCCGATGTCGGCCGGCGCGACGACGGTGCTGCTGCCGCACCGGCCGACGCCGGAATTGGTCGCCGAGCTTCTGAAGAAGCACGAGGTTACCGTTTTTTATGCGGTGCCGACGTTCTACGCCGGCTTTCTTGCCAGCCCCGCCGCCCCGGACCGCACGGAGCTGAAAGTGCGGCGCTGCGTCTCGGCGGGCGAAGCGCTGCCGCCAGACGTTGGACGGCGCTGGAGCGAACGCTACGGCGTCGACATTCTCGACGGAATCGGCTCGACCGAAATGCTGCACATCTTCCTGACCAACCGGCCGGGCGACGTGAAATACGGCACCAGCGGCAAGCCGCTGGCCGGTTACGATCTGCGCCTGGTCGATGACGAGGGCAAAGTCATCACCACGCGCGGCGAAATGGGCGAATTGCAAGTGCGCGGGCCGACCAGCGCCATGATGTACTGGAACAATCGCGAGCAATCGCGCTCGACCTTCCTCGGCGAATGGACCCGCTCCGGCGACAAATATGTCGAGGACGACGACGGTTACTTCGTCTACTGCGGCCGCCGCGACGACATGCTCAAGGTCTCGGGCATGTATGTCTCGCCGTTCGAGGTCGAGGGCGTGCTGCAAAGCCATCCCGACGTGCTCGAAGCCGCCGTCGTCGGCTGGCCCGACGCCGACAAGCTGATCAAGCCCAAGGCGTTCGTGGTGCTCAAGTCGCCCGATCAGGCCGCCGCCGAAATTGCGCGTACGTTGCAGGACGTGTGCCGGCAGAAGCTCGCCGTCTACAAATATCCACGCTGGATCGAATTCCGCCGCGAACTGCCGAAAACCGCCACCGGCAAAATCCAGCGTTTCAAGCTGCGCGCCGAGGCCGACGCGAAGTGACCGGCTACTTGCGTTAATGCATTGTGGGTATTAGTAGGCTGCATTCCGCCGGTTTGCCGCGGTAGCTCAGCTGGTAGAGCACCGCATTCGTAATGCGGGGGTCGGGGGTTCGAATCCCTTCCGCGGCACCACCTTTTTACTTCATGCACGCACCGCATAGTCTCCTCTTCGCAAAACTGCGAATATTGTGATTATGGATTTCGGGCTTGCGCCGTCGGCGCGACCCGAATGACGACCGAAGGAGATTCTCGTGCCCGTGATGTCCGGAAAACGCGCCTTCCTCGACTTGCTCAAGCAGGAAGGCGTCAAGGTGATGTTCGGCAATCCCGGCACCACCGAATTGCCGCTGATGGATGCCTTCGCGGTCGAAAACGATATCCGCTACATACTCGGGCTGCAGGAGGCGGCGCTGATGGCGATGGCCGACGGCTATGCCCAGGCCTCCGGCGAACTCGCGGTGCTCAATCTCCACGTCGCGCCCGGCCTCGGCAACGCCATGGGCATGCTGTACGACGCGATGAAGGCGAACGCGCCGGTGCTCGTCACCGCCGGCCAGCAGGATCTTGAATACCTCGTCACCGAGCCGGTGCTGACCGCCGACTTGCCGACGCTGGCGCGGCCGTTCGTCAAATGGGCCGCCGAGGTGCATCGCCTCGAGGACCTGCCGCGCTACGTGCACCGCGCGGTGAAGACCGCGCTGGCGCCGCCGACCGGCCCGGTGTTCCTGGCGCTGCCCGGCGACATCCTAAAAGACGACGCCGACATCGACCTCCTCGAACCGACGCGGGTTGCGCCGCGGATGCGCGGCGCCGCCGCCGCGATCGCCGCCGCCGCCGACATGCTCGCCAAGGCCGAGCGCCCGGTCATCATCGCCGGCGATGCCGTAACGCAGAGCCGCGCGCACAAGGAGCTTGTTGCGCTCGCCGAGGCGATCGCCGCGCCGGTCTATGTCGAGTTCATCCCGAACACCGCCTCGTTCCCGGCTTCGCATCCGCTCTATCGCGGCTCGATAACGCGCTCGCAGGCAGGCGTGCGCGAGGTGCTCGACCAGCACGATCTATTGTTCTCCGTCGGCGGCGATCTGTTCACCTGGTCGCTGCCGTCGACCATCGATCCGTGGCCGGCGGGCCTGCCGCTTATCCATCTCGACACCGATCCGTGGCAGATCGGCAAGAACTATCCGGCGCAGGTCGGCATCCTCGGCGATCCGAAGGCGACGCTGCCCGACATCACGGCGGCCATCGCCGCGCGCATGACCGCGGGCGCCAGGAGCGCCGCGACTGCGCGGCTCAAGTCGATAGGCGACGCCAACAAGAAAGACCGCGAGGCGTTTCGCGCCAAGGCCCGCGCCTTGGCCGGCAAGACCCCGGTGCAACCGCTGGCGCTGCTTGAAGCGATCGGCGCAATGCTGCCGAAGGACGCCGTGGTGATCGAGGAAGTCCTGTCGTCCTCGCCGGGCGCGCGCTCGCTGATCAACAGCGAGGACGAGCAGAGCTTCTATGGCCTGCGCGGCGGCGGCATCGGCTGGGGACTGCCGGCGGCGATCGGCGCAAAGCTGGCGCTGCCCGACCGGCCGGTGGTGGCGCTGGTCGGCGACGGCAGCGCGATGTACACGGTGCAGGGCCTGTGGACCGCGGCGCGCTACCGGCTGCCGATCGTCTGGGTGATTTTCAACAACACCAGCTATCGCATTCTCAAGCAGCGCCTGGTCATGCTGCGCGGCCTCGCCGAGCAAGCCGACAAGTTCGTCGGCATGGAGCTCAACGACCCGGCGATCGATTTCGTCGGGCTGGCGCGCTCGCTCGGCATCGACGGCCAGCGTGCCAAGACTGTGAAGGACGCCACCGACCTGATCGGCAAGGCGCTCAAGGACGGCACCGCGATGCTGATCGATGTCGATATGGAGCGCGGCTATAAACCGATGTGATTCCTCCGTCGTCAGGCACGGCGTTTCAGAAATCGGGATGCGCGGGTCAAGCCCGCGCATGACGGCGAGAGATGCTCAGCGCGCGCCCGTCAGCGGCATATCGGCAAAAATCTTGTATTGCTGGACCCGCGGCTTCGCCTTGTCCTCCTCGTTGAGATATTCGGCGGAGCTTTTTCCGACATAGGCCACGGGCAGGATCATCACGCGGATAAACCGCGTCGGCCGGTCTGCGGCCTGAGCGAACACCGGATCTGGCCCGCTCTCGTACCACGGGCAACCGGGACCGTATGAGGTCGAGCGGCCGTGGGTGTCGATGCGGATACCGCCTTCGAGCAAGCAGCGGATGCCGGGCCCCTGATGGCGGTGCAGATAGGCGCAGCCGCCCGGGGGGAACGCGACGCTGTCGCCGCGCAACAGCAACGCGCCGTTCGGGATCGTTGCAAGCTCGGCTGAAAGCTTTTCGCGCGAAACGATGCCCTTCCCCGCGACAGCGCCGTTGCCGGCATTGTCCGCGGCCAGTTCCCAGCGCCACACCGTCGCGCCGCCGCTTGCCGCCTTCAGCGTCGCGGCGCCCTCGCCGCTCCAGGCCTCGCCGTCGCGCACTGTGCGATCCGCGACCGCAAGCGAGCCATGCGTCACGAAGATCATACGCGGCAGCGCCGGCAAAGAGACCTCGGCGGCCTCGTTTGAAAGCACGTCTTCGTAGAGCCGAAGCATGGGGGGCATGGGTGCTATTCCGTATTGTCATCATCCGCGAAAGCGGATGATCCAGTAATCCCGATACGCCGTGATTTGACAACAACCCTTGCGATTACTGGGTCCCCGCCTTCGCGGGGACGACAATGAACAAGCGCCATTTACACTCGCGCGCAGGCGTTGCTTAATCAGCCCAGCTCAGAGGATTTCCCATGCCCACGATCGATACCGAACGCTTCCGGCTGCGCAATTTCGTCGAAAAACTCATCGAGATCGGCGAATGCGAGGTGCACGAAAAGCCGATCGATCTCGTCGACGTGGGCGGCGTCCTCGACAGCACTCCGCGCGCCGTTCTGTTCAAGGCGGCGGGCCCGGAAAAAGCCGAGCTGGTCGGCAGCGTGATGGGCTCGCGCAAGCGGCTCGCCCGCGCGCTCGACACCGACGAGCGCGGCCTTTTGGGCACGCTCAGCCAGCGCCTCAACCGCCTGCAACCGCCGGTCAAGGTGTCGTCGCAGCAGGCGCCGGTGCAGCAGGTCGTGCTGAAAGACGACGACGCCGATCTCTGCGCGCTGCCGGTGCACCTGCAGCATGCCGCCGACGGCGCGCCGTATATTTCCGCCGGCATCGACTATGCGCTGTTCCCGGGCACCGGGTTCACCAATGTCGGCTGCCGCCGCATCATGCTGCGCGGCCCGCGCCAAGGCGGCGTCGACCTGATCGCGCCGAGCGACATGCGCGCCATCTATCTCGAAGCCGCCGCGCGCAAGGAGCCGGTGCCGGTTGCCTACGCGGTCGGCTCGCACCCGGCGGATTTTTTGGCGGCCATGGTTGCGCTGCCGTCGGTGGACGAGCTCGACATCGTCGGCGCCATGCGCGGCCAGCCGGCGCCAGTCGTGAAATGCGTGACCAGCGACATCTACGTGCCGGCGGACGCCGAATATGTCATCGAGGGTTATCTCGATCCGGCCGGCCACGTCGAGCCGGAAGGCCCGTTCGGCGAGTATGTCGGCTATTACGGCGTCGTGAAGCGCAATCCCGTTCTGCATATCACCGCGATCACGCATCGCGAGGATGCGCTGTTCCAGACATTGACCATCGGCGGCCGCGCGCTGTCGCGCACCGATACCGCGCAGCTCAGCGCAATGAAAACTGAGTCGGCGGCCTGGGCCGCGCTGATGGCCTCGGTGCGCGAGCCGCTCGCGGTCTATGCCACGCCGTCGAGCGGCGGCATGTACAACGTGCGCGTCTCGCTGCGCCAGCGCGTGCCCGGCGATGCCAAGAACGCCATCGCCGCCATCTTCGGCTCGCACGCCGAAGCCAAACACGTCTTCGCCTTCGATCCCGACATCGACGTGTTCTCCGACGCGGAGAGCGATTGGGCGTTCGCCACGCGCTTCCAGGCCGACCGTGACCTCATCACCGGCTCGGGTTTCCGCGTGGTGCCGCTCGATCCGTCGCTCGGCGGCGCGCGCACCGGCGCCAAGCTCGGCTTCGATTGCACGATCCCGTTCGGCAAGGCGAATACGCTGGAGTTCTCGGTGCCGACGCCGCCGGTGGTGAAAAAGGGCGCGCCGCATAAATC
>Ga0102924_1006090_pt1 | contig 11443 bp, 13 predicted proteins | sample PaiPotPPM11metaG_FD_80116 | JGI IMG/M metagenome (GOLD analysis project Ga0102924, IMG submission 80116) | Iron sulfur acid spring bacterial and archeal communities from Banff, Canada, to study Microbial Dark Matter (Phase II) - Paint Pots PPM... ...
CTTTGACGTCGATCGGCATCGTGCTGAGTTCGGCGATGACGAGCCCCGGCTGCGGTGCGGCGGCGAGCGCCGCGGCTGTCGCATCGAGCGCCTCGATCGTCGGCAGGCTGATCAACGCCAGATCGGCGCCGCGCACCGCCTCGGCCGCCGAGCCGCAGGCGATGATGCCATCCGCCGCGAGCCGTGCGGCCTTGCCGGGATCGGCGTCGAAGCCGGCGACCGTGTGCCCCGCGGCGATCAGGTTGCGGGCAATCGCCCCGCCCATGATGCCGAGGCCGATGATGCCGACCCGGCTCATGCGGCGCTCTTCGAAGCGCTTGGAGGCGACTGCACTAGAGCGATTTCGTGCGTCCTTCGAGACGCGCCCTGGCGGGCGCTCCTCAGAATGAGGAACGACTTGGATGCCATCTAAAATGTCACCTCATCCTGAGGAGCGGGAACAGCCCGCGTCTCGAAGGACGCCCGACGGCAATGCAGCGAATGTATGGCATGACTGCATCACCCCTGCATGATCGGTTCGCCGCGCATGTATTTGCCGCGGCCGAACAGCAGCGTTGGCTTGTCGGTGTAGGCGAAGCGCTCGACATGGCCGATGAAGATGATATGGTCGCCGCCATAGTGACGGAACTCGTTGCGGCACTCGAAATGCGCCGCCGAGCCGGCGATCACCGGCACGCGGCCTTCGGTGATGTAATGTTCGACATCGACGAATTTGTCGTCGCTCTGCTTGGCGAATTTGTTCGACAGCTCGATCTGGTCGTAGGCCAGGATGTTGATGCAAAAATGCGTGCTCGCCTGGAAATGCGGCAGGCTCTGCGCGTAGAGCGAGCTGCTCCACAACACCAGCGGCGGGTTCAGCGACACCGAGGTGAAGGAGTTGGCCGTCATTCCGGTCGGCTTGCCGTCGCGGTCGATCGTCGTGATGATCGTGACGCCGGTCGCGAAAGAGCCGAGCGCGTTGCGCAATTCGCGGCTGTTGAAGCCCTCAGCCGAGGTGCTGTGCACCTCGGCCTTGTGGCTGCCCGGATGTTCCTGTGACACTGCAATCCCTCGGCTAGATCGTCGCATCGGGCGGCAGGCCGAGCGCCACCCGCCCATACATTGCACCGTTGATATCCCAGTTCAGCACGTAATGCGCGTTGGCGGCGTGGACGTCGCGAAACGCGCGCTGCAGCGGGTTGCGTGCATAAATCGCGCCGCCGCCGGTCGCCCGAAACAGCACGTCGACCGCCTTCGTGCACATCGTCGCGGCATAGGCGCCGTCGCGGCGATAGCGGGCGCGCTGTTCGAGGCTCGGGACCCGGCCCTCGCCGACGATCCGCGTCGCCTCGTCGCAGTCGCCGAGCAGGACGGCCTGCGCCGCATCGGCGATCGCCGCGGCCTCGGCGAGATGCCCTTGCACGGTCACGAAATCGGCGAGGCTGCGGCCGGTGTAATAGCTGGTGCGGGTCCGCATCGTCTCGGTGAACCAGTCGACGGCGCCCTGGGCGATGCCCAGCGACACGCCGGCGATGCAGAACGCGAACAGGCTGATCGCCGGCAATTGGTAGAGAACCGATGGGTTGACGATGCTGCCCGGGTTGGGGCCGCCGGTGATCTGGCCGACCGCCATCGTCCGGTATTCCGGGACGAACACGTCCTCGACCGCGACATCCTTGCTGCCGGTCCCGCCGAGGCCGATCACGTGCCAGGTGTCGATGATCGTGTAGTCGCTCTGCGGCAAGACGAAGATGCGCGGCTCGTTGGCGTCGGTATCCGCATCCTGAACGATGGCGCCGATCATGTTCCAGGCCGAGGGGTCGACGCCGCTGGAAAACGGCCAGCGCCCGGTCAGGCGATAGCCGTCGGCCACCTTCCGGGCGCGGCCGCGCGGGAAGATCAGGGCCGAGCCGATCAGATTGTCGGGGGACTGGCCCCAGATCTCGTCCTGCGCCTCTTTCGGGAACATGCCGAGCAGCCAGTGATGGGCGGCGAGGTTTGCCAGGACCCAGGCGGTCGAGCCGTCGCCGCGGCCGATCGTCGACACCAGCTCGACGATCGAGCGGAACGGCAACTCGCTGCCGCCGACCCGCTTCGGCTGCAGGATGCGAAACAGCCCGCTCCTATGCAGGTCGGCGATCGTCTCGTCGGGCAGCTGGCGCAATTCCTCGGTCTTGGCGGCGCGCTCGCGCAGCACCGGCACCAGCGCCTGCGCGCGCGCCATCAGCTCTGGGAAATCCGGCGGGTCGCCGGTTCGGCCCATCATGCCTTGCGCCATCGCGAATTCCTCCTCCGCCGCCCTTATCGAGCGGTCCGCGTGCGCCGCATCCTACTCGCGGCCCTGCCGCTCCCGCAAATGCTGCCGGGTCATTCCGGCCAAGCCCCGGCAGAGCCCGCGTGCCCGGACTTGTTCCGGTCACCCACGTCTTTACACTGGGCGGCATCGCGAGGAAGACGTGGGCGCCCACGGATCAAGTCGGTGGGCTGAAGGCGACGGGATAAAGCCGCCCAGGTCGACTTAGGAGAGGGAAGGGACGAGGCGCGATGATCTACATGGTCGAAATGGCGTTTCGGCATCCCGAGCGGCTCGCCGAATGGCACGAATGGTACTTGGCGCATATCGATGTGCTGCTGACGGTGCCCGGCTTCCGGGCGTCGCAGCGTTTCGAGGCTGTGGTCGACAACCCGTCGCCCTTCCTCGCCCTGCACGAGGTATCCGGGCCGGAGCTGTTCGAAAGCGCCGCCTATCGCGGCCGCGGCGGCCCCGCCTCGACCGGGGAATGGCGGAATTTGCAGAGCAATTGGCACCGCAACCTGCTCGACGGCATCGAGACGACACCAGACGTGCCGCCGGATGCCTTCGTGCTGCTGCTGCGCGACGTGCGCGACATCGAGTCACCGCCAGCCGATTTGACCTGGCTGCAGGGGGTCGGGCTCGACCGCACGATCGCCGCATGCGGGCTCGCGGTCATCGATGACCCGGCGCCCTATGCCGGCCTCGCCCGCCGCGACGATCGGGTCCGCCTTTACCGGCCGATCAGCGGGAAAATCCGGGCCGAGGGACATTCCGCATGATCATCGACACCCACGCGCACACGGTGCCGGGCACATTGCTGGAGGCGATGCGGGCCGAGCGGCGCCTGTTTCCGACGGTGCGGCTCGACGACGAAGGGGCGATGCCCCGGATCGATTTCGGGGCAGGGTCGGGGCGGCCGATCCAGCCGCGCCTTTCCGACCTCGCTCAGCGCCGCGACTGGCTGAAGCAGGCCGGGGTTGACCATCAGCTGGTCGGCGGCTGGACCGATATCTACGGCTACGACCTGCCGCCCGAGGAAGGGGCCGATTGGGCGCGCTTCTATAACGAGCATATGGCGCGCGACGCCGCCGCCTGCCCGGCGCTGTCGATGCTGGCGACGGTGCCGATGCAGAATGGTGCGCTAGCGGCCCAGGTGCTGGAAGAGGCGCTCGACGCCGGCTTTCACGGCGCGATGATTGCGACCCAGCCGAAGGGCGTCGGCGGCAATCTCGACGACCCGTCGCTCGACCGGTTCTGGGAGGTCGCCTCGGCGCGTCAGGCCGGCATCTTCCTGCACCCGCATTACCTCTGCGGCGACGAGCGGCTCGCCGATTACGACCTGGTCAACGCGGTCGGCCGGCTTGCCGATACGACGATCGCAGCGGCGCGGCTGCTGTTCTCGGGACATTTGACGCGGTTTCCCGGCGTGTCGCTGCTGCTGTCGCATGCCGGCGGCGCACTGCCCTATGCGCTCGGCCGGCTCAAACGCAACCACGCGATCCACAAGGACTATGCCGACCCGGAAGAGGGGTTCCGCCGGCTCTATTTCGATACGGTGCTGTTCGAGCCGCGGGCGCTGCGCTTTCTGTGCGACGTGGTCGGTGCCGACCGGGTCATGCTCGGCTCCGACTGGCCGTTCGGCATCGGCGACCTCGACCCGTGCCGGATCATCGAGAACACGGCCCTGACCGAGGCCGAGCGCCGCGCGATCCTCGGCGAGACCGCGGCGCGCATCTTCCATGTCGACTGCAATTGCGGGGCGGGAGCATGAGCATGCGGCAGTACCGGATCGCGGCGATCCCCGGCGACGGCATCGGCAAGGAGGTGATCCCGGCCGGGGTCGAGGTGCTGCACGCGGTAGCCGAGCGCGAGGGCGGCTTTTCATTCGCGGTCGAGAGCCTGCCCTGAGGTTCCGACTACTACCGCGAGACTGGCCGCTTCATGCCCGAAGACGGCGTCGCCGCCCTGCAGAATTTCGACGCGATCTATTTCGGCGCGGTCGGCGACCCGCAGATCCCGGACCATCTGACGCTATGGGGCTTGCGCCTGCCGATCTGCCAGGGGCTCGACCAGTATGCCAATGTCCGCCCGACCCGCATCCTGCCCGGAATCACCGCGCCGTTGCGCAATTGCGGGCCCGACGATCTCGACTGGGTCATCGTGCGCGAGAACAGCGAGGGCGAATACGCCGGCAATGGCGGCCGGGTGCATCGCGGCTTCCCTGAGGAGGTCGCGACCGAGACCGCCATCTTCACCCGCACCGGCGTGTCGCGGATCATGCGCTTCGCCTTCGAGCTGGCCCGCTCGCGGCCGAAGAAGCACCTGACCTACGTCACCAAATCGAACGCGCAGCGGCACGGCATGGTGATGTGGGACGAGATCGCCGTCGAGACCGCCGGCGATTTCCCCGACGTGACCGTCGACAAGGAGCTGGTCGATGCGATGACGACGCGCATGGTGTTGCGGCCGAAAAGCATCGACACCGTCGTCGCCACCAATCTTCACGCCGACATCCTCAGCGACCTCGCCGCCGCGCTCGCCGGCAGCATGGGGATCGCGCCGACCGCCAACCTCGACCCATCGCGCCGGCATCCATCGATGTTCGAGCCGATCCACGGCTCGGCCTTCGACATCATGGGCAAGGGCATCGCCAACCCGGTCGGCACCTTCTGGACCGGGGCGATGATGCTGGAGCATCTCGGCCAGGCGGATGCGGCGGCGCGGCTGATGCGCGCCGTCGAACAGGTCACCGGCGCCGGCGCGCCCTTGACCCGCGATCTCGGCGGCAGCGCGACGACGCGCGAGGTGACCGACGCGGTGATCGCCGCGATCCGCGGCGCCAACGACTGAGGGAGGCGGCGATGGCGGCGGAGTTCTACGACGCGCTCGAGACCCGTGAGCCGGCCGCGCGCGAAGCCGAACTGATGGCGGCATTGCCCGGCATCGTCGCCGCCGCCAAGAGCAAGGCGCCGGCCTACCGCGATCTGCTCGCCCGGGTGCGGCCCGAGGATGTGACCGACCGGCGGGCGCTGGTCGACCTGCCGGTCATCCACAAAGCGAATTTGATCGAATGGCAGCGCCGCGCCCCGCCGTTCGGCGGCCTGACCACGGTTCCGGTCGCGCAGTTTGCCCGGATTTTTGCCTCGCCCGGGCCGATCTACGAGCCGCAGGCGCGCCGGCCCGATTATTTCCGCATGGCGCGGGCGCTGTTCGCCGCCGGTTTCCGAGTGGGGGACCTCGTCCACAACACCTTCTCGTATCACCTGACCCCGGCCGGGGCGATGCTCGAAAGCGCCGCCGAGGCGCTCGGCTGCGCGGTGATCCCGGCCGGCGTCGGGCAGAGCGAGCAGCAGGTGCGAACGATCGCCGATTTGCGGCCCACCGCCTATGTCGGAACGCCCTCGTTTCTGAAGATCCTGCTCGACCGGGCCGCCGAACTAGGCACCGACATCTCCAGCATCACCAAGGCGATGGTCGGCGCCGAAGCGTTCCCCTCGGCGCTGCGCAGCGAGTTCCGCAGCCGCGGCATCGCCGCGATGCAATGCTACGGCACCGCCGATATCGGCCTGATCGCGTACGAAACCGCCGGCCGCGACGGCCAGGTCTGCGATGGCATGGTCATCGACGAGGGCGTGATCCTCGAAATTGTCCAGCCGGGCACCGGCGAGCCGGTGGCGCCGGGCGAGGTCGGCGAGGTCGTCGTCACGACGCTGACGCCGGAATACCCGCTGATCCGCTTTGCCACCGGCGATCTGTCGGCGCTGCTGAGCGGTCCGAGCCCGTGCGGCCGCACCAACCACCGCATCAAGGGCTGGCTCGGCCGCGCCGACCAGACCGCGAAAATCCGTGGCCTGTTCGTTCATCCGGTGCAGGTCGCCGAGATCATCCGCCGCCACAAATCGATCATCCGGGCGCGGATCGTCATCGAGCGCCCGCAAGCGGCCGATGTCATGACGTTCCTCATAGAGATGGGCGAGCCGCCGGAGACCGAGGCGGCGATTGCCGAGACGGTTCAGGCCGTCACCAAATTGCGCGCGACCGTGACCCGCGTACCGGAAGGCAGCCTGCCGAACGACGGCAAGGTCATCGAGGACCGCCGCCCGATCGGGTGATCCTTTGGTTGTGACCTCGGCGAAAGCCGGCGTCCACGCTTCCGCGCCGATAGCTGAAAGATGGGTCCCGGCCTTCGCCGGGACGACAACAGAGCGAACTACCGCCGTGGCCGCGACGAGCCGGTGGCGGTCAGCGAGCGGGTGATCTCGTGCGCCATCTGGTCGTGCTGCTGGATCACCTGCGTGGTCTGCTCGGCGAATTGCTTCAGGTCGGGGTCGCGCGCGGTCTGCGCTTCGTGCTTGAACTCTTTCAGGTCCTTGTCGTGGTCCTGGACCATCATCCGCATATAGGTGTGGTCGAAGGCGCCGCCGCGGAGGCGGGACAGCCGGTCCAGATCCTGCTGGTGCTGCCGGTCGAGCTGCTTCGGCAACTGCACGCCCTTTCCGGTCGCCACAGTCTCCAGTTGCGCGTTCGCCTGAGAATGGTCCTGCTCCATCCGGGCGCCGAATTGCTTGACCTGCTCGTCCTGCGCGTTCTGCTGGGCGAGCTTGCCGAGCTCGACTTCGGCCATGCCGCCGATCGCTGCGTTCTTCATGAAATCGAGATCGGCGCGGCTCATCTGCTGCTGCCCTGAGGGCGCAGTGGCGGTCCCGTTCGGGGCGGTTGCGGGCGCCCGGGCGGTCTGGGCGAAGGCCGGCGCCGTCAGCATCAGCGCGACGGCGGCGGTCGAGGCAAGGGCGATGCGGTTACGCATAGTCAGCTCCCGGTAACAAAGAGGGTCTGAGCTGCCAACGGGGGCGTCGGAGCGAAGTTCAGCGGTTGCTCCCGCCGTGCCATACTGGTTCCTCGTTGCGCAACCGGAGGTGACGCCATGGCAAACATCCAGCCCTACGCCGCGCCCGGCGTTTACGACCCGCCGATCTATTCGCAGGCGGTCAAGGTCAGCGGCGCCCAGACGATCCTCTACATTGCCGGGCAGGTCGCCTACGGCCCGGACGGTACGCCGATGCATGCCGGCGACTTCAAGGCACAGGCGCGCGCCGCGTTGCAGGCGCTGAAGGCGCAGGTCGAGGCCGGCGGCGGCAAGATGGCCGACATCGTCAAGGTCAACACCTACCTGACCGACATTCGGCACCGCGCCGATTACGGCCCGATCCGCGAGGAGTTCTTCGGCAAGAAGATGCCGGCGCACACGCTGGTTGCGGTCACCGCGCTGGCCGCGCCCGAATTCCTGATCGAGATCGAAGCAATCGCCGTGCTCTGAGGCTCGGCCGGGGGCCGATCGCCGACACCACCCGGCTCTCAGATCCGTGGGGGCAGCGCCGTGTATAACTGGTTCAGCGCGTTCATCGACGCCTTTATCCGCTGCTCCTTCGCCGCGTTCGTGCTGGCGTCGATCGTGGCGATGGCCGAATCCGCCCGGCTGCTGGGCATGGAGGACGCGCGGCTCGCCCTCGAACTGGGGTTCCTCATCGCGATCCCGGTCAGCCTGCTGGTGCGGCCGACCGCGGCCGTGATCCCGCATGTGAGCGCCGAGCGCACCCATGCGCTGATGTCGATGCTGGTGCGGATGCGGTACTGCCCGCAGCATACAGCGCACGGATATACGACCTTCGCCCTCGCCCGGGGCGGGTTGCGCCGCGCCCCGGTTCTGGTGGTCGGCGTTACGCCCGAGGCGTACGAGATTTTCGGCGCCTATGGCGAACTCCGCCGGCTGCAACGCCAATTTGCCAAGGTGCGCCGGCCCGACCGCGCCTTGCGTTCGCCCGGGCGCGCGGCTATATAGCCCGGCTTCAATCGGCAGCGGGCCGCGCTTCGGGCGCCATACGGGCATGCCTTGCCGCCGCAACCTTTGCAAAGGACGGGAAATGCCCAAGCTGAAGACCAAGAGCGGTGCGAAGAAGCGCTTCGCGCGCACCGCCACCGGCAAGATCAAGCGCAATTGGGGCCACAAGCGCCATCGCCTGATCAGCAAGTCGAAGCAGCAGAAGCGGCTGCACCGCGGCACGACGACGCTCGAGCGGGGCGATGCCAAGCTGGTGCTGACCTATATGCCGTATCTGAGGAGCTGAGCAATGGCCCGGGTCAAACGCGGCGTCACCACGCATGCGCGCCACAAGAAGGTACTGGACCTCGCCAAGGGCTATCGCGGCCGCGGCGGCACCGTCTACCGGATCGCGATCGAAAAGGTCGAGAAGGCGCTGCGCTACGCCTATCGCGACCGGCGCAACAAGAAGCGCGATTTCCGCGCCTTGTGGATCCAGCGGATCAATGCCGGGGTGCGCGAGCACGGCATCACCTACTCGCAATTCATGCACGGGCTGAAGCTCGCGGGCGTCGAGCTCGACCGCAAGGTCCTCTCCGACCTGGCGATCCGCGAGCCCGAGGCGTTCGCCGCGATCGTGACGCAGGCCAAGGGCGCCATCGGAGAGGCGCAACCGAAGGCGGCGTAGCCGATGAATCGAGCCTCGATCGTTCTTTCCATGTCATTCCGGCGAAAGCCGGAATCCACCCCTGCCGTGGGTCCCGGCTTGTGTCGGGACGACAAAACGGGAGTGCGATTTATGCGGGCTGCTGTACGTTAAGGGCCCCAACGAGGAACTGTGTCGAAAGGGGCCGTGACGGCCCCTTTTTTCATACGCGGATGAGAGATGGACGCTGCTGATCGCCTTCCCGAAGATTTCGCCCGCGAGCTTGCGGCGGCGGAGACGCTCGACGCGCTGGAGCAATTGCGGGTCAAGTATCTCGGCCGCAGCGGCGCGTTGACGCTTGCGATGCGGGGCCTCGGCCAGGTTGCGCCCGAGCAGCGCCGCGACATCGGCGCCAAGCTCAATGCGCTGAAGGACCGCTTCACCGAACAGCTCGACAGCCGCAAGACCGAACTCGGCCGCGCCGCGCTGTCCGAGCGTCTCGCCGCCGAGCGCGCCGATGTGACCTTGCCAGTGCAGGTCGGCGGGACCGGGCGCATCCACCCGATCAGCCAGACGATCGACGAGATCGTCGAGATCTTCGGCGAGATGGGGTTTGTCGTCGCCGAGGGGCCGCATATCGAGGACGATTTCTACAATTTCACCGCCCTCAACATCCCGCCGGAGCATCCCGCCCGGCAGGAACACGACACCTTCTACCTGCCGCCGCGGCCCGACGGTTCGCGCCTGGTGCTGCGCACCCATACGTCGCCGGTGCAGATCCGTACGATGCAGAAGCAGCAGCCGCCGATCCGCATCATCGTGCCCGGCCGCACCTTCCGCGCCGACCACGACGCGACCCACTCGCCGATGTTCCACCAGGTCGAAGGGCTGGTCATCGACCGCAGCACCCATATGGGCCATCTGAAAGGCTGTCTGATCGAGTTCTGCCGCGCCTTTTTCGGTGTCGACGATCTGCCGGTGCGGTTCCGGCCGAGCTATTTCCCGTTCACCGAACCGTCGGCCGAGGTCGATATCGGCTGCTCGCGCGAGGGCGGCGAATTGAAGATCGGCGCCGGCAGCGGCTGGCTGGAGATACTCGGCAGCGGCATGGTCCATCCGCAGGTCTTGCGCAATTGCGGCATCGACCCCGACGAGTACCAGGGCTTCGCCTTCGGCATGGGGATCGAGCGGGTGGCGATGCTGAAATACGGCATCCCGGACCTGCGCACCTTCTATGATTCCGATCTGCGCTGGCTGCGGCATTACGGCTTCGTGCCGCTCGATATCCCGTCGCCGGTGCGCGGCGCGTTGCCGCCGGGGATCGGCGCATGAAGACGACGCTGTCCTGGCTGAAGGATCACCTCGAAACCGGGGTGCCGGCTGGCGAGATCGCCGACCGCTTGGTCATGCTGGGCCACGATGTCGAGGGCGTCGAGGACCGCGCCGCGTCGCTCGCCGGCTTCGTCGTCGGCCGCGTCGTGTCGGCCGAGCAGCACCCGAACGCCGACCGGCTGCGCGTCTGCGTCGTCGATAACGGCACCGAGCAGATCCAGGTGGTTTGCGGCGCGCCAAACGCCCGCGCCGGCATCAAGGGCGTCTTCGGCCGCGCCGGCGTCCGCATCCCGAAGACCGGCGCAGTGCTGACCGAAAGTGCGATCCGCGGCGTGCCGTCGCGCGGCATGCTGATGTCGGCCTACGAGCTGGCACTGAGCGACGACCACGACGGCATCATCGAATTGCCGGAAGACGCGCCGCTCGGCGCCGACTACGCCGGCCTCTTGGGCCTCGACGACCCGGTCATCGATCTGAAGGTGACCCCGAACCGCGCCGATTGCCTCGGCGTTCGCGGCATCGCCCGAGACCTCGCCGCTGCCGGGGCGGGCAGGTTGAAGCCGCTCGACACGACCCCGGTCGAGGGCCGCTTCCGCTCGCCGATCCGAATCCATATCGAAGACCGCACCGCCTGCCCCCTGTTCCTCGGGCGGCACATCCGCGGCCTCAAAAACGGCCCGAGCCCGCGCTGGCTGCGGGACCGGTTGGAGGCGATTGGGCTGCGGCCGATCTCGGCCTTGGTCGATGTCACCAACTTCCTGACCTTCGATCTGAACCGGCCGCTGCATGTCTTCGACGCCGGCAAGGTCAAGGGCGATCTGACTGTCCGCTTTGCCCGGCCCGGCGAGCGCATGCCGGCGCTCAACGGCCGCGACTACGAGCTCGACCCCGAAATCACCGTGATCGCGGACGATAACGGGCCGCAGAGCCTCGGCGGCGTCATGGGCGGCGAGCCGGCCGGCTGCACCGAGACGACGGCCGAGGTGTTCATCGAGGCGGCGCTGTTCGACCCAGTGCGCACCGCCGCGACTGGGCGCCGGCTCGAAATCCAGAGCGACGCCCGCTACCGTTTCGAACGCGGCCTCGACCCGGCCTTTGTCGGCCTCGGCCTTGAAATCGCGACGCGGCTGTTCCTCGAACTCTGCGGCGGCGAGCCGTCGGAGGTCGTCGTCGCCGGCGCCGAGCCCGAGTGGCGGCGCGAATACCGGCTGCGCCCGGATCGGCCGCGCACCCTCGGCGGCCTCGATGTGCCCCCGGACCACAGCCGCGCGATCCTCGAATCGCTCGGCTGCGAAGTCGCCGACACAGAACCCACCGGCAACCTCACGGTGACGCCGCCCTCCTGGCGCGGCGACATCGTCGGCGAGGCCGA
>Ga0102924_1006091_pt1 | contig 11442 bp, 8 predicted proteins | sample PaiPotPPM11metaG_FD_80116 | JGI IMG/M metagenome (GOLD analysis project Ga0102924, IMG submission 80116) | Iron sulfur acid spring bacterial and archeal communities from Banff, Canada, to study Microbial Dark Matter (Phase II) - Paint Pots PPM... ...
CCAACCGCGCCGCCCGGCTGGTTCATCGGGTTCCGGCTGGGGCAGACGGGCAACGGGAGCCGCTGGAACGGATGGCTGGGCCTGGGTAGTTTGATTGGCAACTCTCGGCTGGTTGGTTTGATTGACAACCTTCGGCTGGGTAGTTTGATTGGCAACTCTCGGCTGGGTAGTTTGATTGACAACCCTCGGTTGGTTCGCTTGATTCGGTCGATTTGATGTTGGTTTCATAGTCAATACACACGACACCTTTTACATATTACCTGCACTTAACAAGTGCTTCTCTTTCAAAAAACGCCGGTGAAACAATTTGAAGCAGTCTCCAGGCTACCCATACTATAATCGATTGCCTACGAGAATGTGTCAAAAAATTGTAAAGATTTTGTAAAAGTGTGATGGTGAAGTTTCACCAATGAAAGCGGAGATGCAGAACTGATGTGGCGCCGCCACATCAGTATCATGCCCCTACGGTGATAGGCGCAGCGTTCCTTCGGCGCTGGCCGCGATCTCTTCGCGATCAAAGAGCATGGGATGATGCTCGAAACGCTGCCAGGGCTTGATGAAATCGTCGTAATGCTTGCTGGCCGGATGCCCAGATTGCCCAGGCGCGTGCATAGACAACGAGCGCGGCAGCTCAGCCATGTTCACGATCTGGCGATAGGACGGCACGACCAGCACCGTCTCCGGATCGTGTGAGAGCGTCGCCATCTGGCAAACAGTGTCGATATCGCCGCCAACGGGATACGGGCCGCGATTGAATATCCTATCAAGCGGCCTGACCATGCCCAACGGATGGTTATAGGTCATATGGTGAATCTTGCCATAGTGCCAGCGCGCGACATCGTTTCCCAGCTTTTCGCTCAACTCTGCGATGGCGGCGGAAAACGCGCTTTGCATAGCGGCATCCCACGATTTCGGGCCGTTGGGAACGGCGGAATCAGCGAACCAGGCATCATCACGCGCGTTCATCATGCGAATGAGCAAAGGTTTGCTGCGACTGGCGCTGCCGTTCGGGTTCGCGAGGATGGTCGCGCCGCGCCCCAGGTAGCCAAACAGCAGGTCTTCGTCCGCGCCAAAGACGACATCAAACACAATGCGTTCCAGCTTGCGCAAAAACACGCTGTAGATGGACGCGCCGGGACTATCAGGCGCAAGCACATACTGCCACGAGCGCACAGCGGCCAGCGCCGCTTGCTCCAGCGGCGTCCGCGGCGGGATTGCCAGCATATGCGGTACAATCTCAACGGCGGGTAAGGCATACTGATCGGACTGGATGGTTGCCATGTCGGCAAGATCGAGCCTCTCTTTGCTGAGTAACAGGTCGCGAATGCGCTGCGCGCGGTAGCCGTTGAGCCATTCGTGGGTAATATAGTGCGGATAGCTATCGTCTACCACGCGATTGTTGGCGGTGACGATGAAATGCTGCGGTGGATTGTAGATGTGGGGCAGGTCTTCAAATGGGATCAGACCCGTCCATTCGTCCTCGCCCGTCCAGCCCGGCGTGGGCAAGAGATGCTGCCCGCGCGCGCGCACCGGGATCGCACCCGCCATGATATAGCCGATATTGCCCTCGACATCGGCATAAACCACGTTCTGTGGCGGCACATCCCAATCGCGCATGGCCGAGGAGAACTCGTCCCAGTTCGTCGCCCGGTTGAGTTTTAAGATCGAGGTTACGATGCGGCACTGATCGAGGCCAGTCCAGCGCAGCGCGAGGGGCAGTTCGGTGGTTCCAGCATTCACGCCATTCTGCCCGGCCTGCTCCTGCTGTTGGGAAATGGGATAGCCGCTAATGATCGGGCCATGCCGGGTGACGCGCACCTCTTCGATCAGCGGCTCTTTCTCGCCTTTGACCTTGATCTCCTCGCGTAACACCTGAGCCTCTTCCCATTGTCCCTGGTACTCGTACTGATTTGGATTGCGCGGATTAAATTTCTCGATGTAGAGGTCTTGCACGTCGGAGATGGCGTTGGTCAGACCCCAGGCAATGTGGCGATTGTGGCCGATGACGACGCCGGGTGTGCCAGGGAAACTCACGCCGGTCACGTCGATAGCGCCAGCCACGAGATGGCACTCGAACCAGAGCGACGGCGCGGCCTGCCCCAGGTGCGGATCGTTACAGAGAATAGGCGAGCCGGTGACGCTTTTTGCGCCGTCCACCACCCAGTTGTTGCTCGCGCCCAGCGCGCCGAAGCCGCTCCATTGCTTGATTTGCTGATATTGTTCGATCAAGCCGGGGTTGATGCCGCTATATTCGACGCCGGGCGGGACAATCAGGGGATGCTTAGGATCGTAACCCGATTCGAGCTGCGCGGCGCGTTCCGCCCCCGCCTTTTCAATAATATACGCGCGCGTAACTTCGGTCTCCCAGTTGCCGCCGAGGTTCCAACCCATCAATTTGGCCCATTGGAGACTATCGACAACCTGCCATCCCGCGGGCTTGCAGCGCAAGATAGTAAACTCAATTGGCAACTTACTCGCGTTCTGATAGATAAACATGTTGACGCCGCGCGCATACGCCTCCAGCACGCGCTTTGTCTGTTCCGGCAGGCGTGGCGCTTCCACAGCAGCAGCCCTCCGCAAACCCAGGCGACGAGAAAAACGATCAGCATCAAGCGCGACCTTGCCAAAAAGTTCCGACAGGCGACCGGAGCAGAGACGGCGGTTCATTTCCATCTGCCACAGGCGTTCCTGGGCGTGGACATAGCCCTGAGCGAAGTAGAGATCGTCCTCGTTGTGGGCGTAGATATGCGGCACACCATAACGGTCGGTGATGATTTCAACAGGTTCATGCAATCCAGCCAGATGCAAATGGCCTTGTTTTTTGGGTAGAGGACGGCGCATCAGGAAATAGTACGCGCCGCCCGCCAGAGCGCCGAGTCCGGCCGCACCAGCCGCGATAATCGCCAACGTTTTTTGCCACCGGGACACCATAAATGTTCACCTCACAGATCAGGCATACTAACTGTTCAATGGTAACACGTAACCATACTTCGCGCGCGTTGTCAATGCCGACCATTTTATGGGTCTCCATCCTTGCGGGGGAAATCCGCCGGAATCCCGTAGGGGCGTGGGCTTGCCCCGCCCTGGCGAAATTTGTAATCGACAATGCATGGTTTTGGGCGGGGCAAGCCCACGCCCCTACGGTCGGGATCATTTCCTGCTTGACAACACAACCATGTATTGCATATCCTATAGATAAGCGGCAAAACACGGAATTATCCATACAAGCAAGCAACGAGGGTATTGCCATGAATCAAGGCTTTGGACAACCCTCCGGCGACCGGACGCGGAGAGGAGACCTGCCGACGGTCTATGCTCCAAGCGTCAGGCCGGAGAAAACAGGTCGCGTCAGTCCATTGAGACTGAGCGTGCTCAGCGCAGTCATTCTGTTGATCATCTTCATATTCGGCAGCTATTTCCTCGACTGGACATGGACAGGCTTTCATAACAACACGTTATGGGACTGGCTTCAGTTACTGGTTCTGCCCATCACACTTTCGGGAGCAACGCTCTGGTTCAGCGCGCACCCACAATGGCGCCGGGAATGGACAGGGATAGCGATCGTTATCGGTTGTGTCTTTCTCGTGCTGGTCTTCGGCGGCTATTTCCTCGGCTGGACATGGACGGGCTTTCACAACAATACGCTCTGGGACTGGCTCAAGCTGCTGCTGCTGCCCGTGGTACTGACAACGGCGTCAGTATCGTATACGATCAGGCAACATCAACACATGCACGGATAGTCACTGCTTGCGCCCGCGCACTTCGTACTCAAACAACTCTTTCTTAGAGTTGCGCTTGCGCAACACCCTGACGGAAACATCAGTCAGTCCAAGTTCCAGCAACATATCGCGATAGATTTGCTCAACGGGCAACAATACATTATAAAATGTTGAGTTGCCTACGATATAATGCACCTCGCCGCCTGTCGCGAGCAAGGGAACAACGCTTTTCAGGTGCAGCCACATGTCCGCAAAATATTTTTCGACGTAACGAGCTAAGAGCAGGCCGTTGGCATTCTCCACGGAAGCTATACGCGCAAGAATACCAGAAAAATAAGCGGGATAATGAGCATCGCTGCTTCTTTCCCATTGCAACAGCCTGCTAGTAGCGATGCCCCACGTACCGCCGATAGCTTGCCAGTCCAATTCGCCAGCCTCGCGCGCGTCTTTCAGATACCCCAGCCAGTACATATACGGCCTGAGTTCGCGGATATACGACATGCGATTAGGATACGGAGGGGAAGTCACCACGAGATCATATGCCTGCGTCAAGTATTGCTCGATAGAGCGAGAATCGCCTGCAATAATTTCTGCTGCCGCATCAGGATTCACGGCAGCCGTCTGCAACACATTTTCGACATCCTGGCGAAAGATATGCACAAACTCATGGTTCGCGTCTGCTTCATAAAAAGACATTTGCAGGCAATTTCCATCATCAGCGGCTTTGAAGGACATCGATTGATGATCAAACGAGGCATTTGATAAGCTCATCATGGTACGGCAGAAAGCAATCAACAACAGCGTGTGGACAGCGGAACCATGTTCAGAATAAGCATCAATACCTGACTTCAATCTACTCAAGAAGTATAGAGCATTCTGATCCCACCATCTTTCTATATTATAAAGTGGAGGTAATGCAGATACGGCCTCTGTCTCTTTTTTAGAAGCAACAGTATCAAAAAGCAGACCGACCATCTGCCTTGTTTCCTCAATATCCTGCTCTCGATAGACAGCAACTTTGGCCCGACCTAACCAGATCAGGAAAGGATTGATATCAATAGCAGTAGCAGCATAACCCTGTGAGACTGCACACAGCGGAGTGGTCGCCGTTCCCGAAAACGGATCGAAAACGTGTGTGCCGCGCGGCCATGAACCAATGATCTCATCAACGATTTTGACGGAATAGGCCGGTGTCAGGCGCAGCCAGCCATGTCGCCCCGACGTCCGGTTATACTTATGGGTTAGATCTGCCCTTTGTCTCACCTGTACAGTCAAATACGTCTCCCTTATCCTCAAGCAGTTGTGAGCAATGCTAACAAGACTTGCTCATATTGTACGCCAACCCATAATGATTATCATATTTGACAACATTCCACATTTCATCTAGATTACTTGAAATAGTTTGTGAATAAGAGGTGAACCGGAATTTGGTGCAACAGCCACTTGAAAAAAAAAAGATGTGTTATAAATATTATATGCATTACACACCATGCTTCCTATAGGCGCAGAATGCTCTACAGACTCCTTAAAAGGAGCAAGAGAAATACATACGATTTAACTCGTAAGCCTGATTGCAGAAGCGGGTAGATTTCAATGCTCGGACACAGGCGACCCATCACATTTCCTGGTAGCACTAAAAAGGTATGATCTATTTCACGAAAGGGGTCCAGGCAATGCCAAAACAAGTCCAGCGGAGTGTATCTGATACGGCAAAAACAGATGCAAGTGCGTCGCCTACCAGTCGCGTTGCTCTGGCAATAGCGTTAGCCGTGTCGCTGCTCGCAGTAAGTTTTCTCCTCTACCCACACGCTGCTCAGGCATACTCTTGTAACGTGTGTCATGGCGTAGTTACCTGGAACGGGAATAATTGGGGTACTCAATCATATCCTGAGGTTGTCGCGCTCACATGTACTCCTGCTGATTGTAAACCAGGAAACAATTATGTTCCCCACGTTGGCAACGTCCTCTGGGTAATCAATACTAACTATTCAAACTGCTATCCATACGATGCTTGCTGGGTCGAAGCTGGTTACCACACAGTAACTAATTCACAAGGAACGAGTACGTCAAATGTTTACTATTGGGCAGATGTTCGTCCCGGCACAAACAACTTTCACGTCCATACATTGGGAAACGTACAATCAGGGGATCTTGGTAACGACGTCTGGCTCAATATCGATGAGTATGGCAATACCAGCACATGGAACATCGACGTTACTTCCGCTACAAGCGGCTACTCGGGTACCTCAACGAATAATTCGATGAATCCCAATCAGATCCAGATGGGGATGGAAATGATAGGCACAGCAGGGGAAAGCGCAGATACCGGCTACTTTACCTACAACATCTGGTACGAAACGGGTAATAATAGCTGGCATTACCAGGAAAACGCGGGTAACACACACAATGACAGCCCCATAGAATCAAACTGGTATCAAAAACCCGCGTCCAATGGCTCCAATTACGGCGGAAGCTTTTACACGGGTTGTCCTTGTTGATTATACTTAAAGAAAGGAGTGAATCGCCCATGAACAAAAAAACGCTTATGGTATTTAGCGCGGTGGCTCTCTTGATCGCTGCAGGATGGGGCGTTCTCGCGCTAACCGGCGCAGCGGCGGGCAAACCGCAAGCAACGCCACCCCCTCGCCCCAAAGTTTATCAAGGGGCGACGAATCCCTATCCTCCAGGTGTTCCGGCAATTTCGCCGCGCACAAACGCCCCTATAGCATTTACAGCAGCAGACGTGGCGCAATACATCAAGGCCAATGGCTTCGCCGGTGGCCCGGTGGTAGCAGGCAGCCATCTTGTAATTGAAAAGATTCTCTTCATCACGAGCAAGCAGGCCAGCGCCCTGATTCAGGGAGGAAGCGTAGGCAGGCCAGACAATACCATTGTCTGCTACGTCCAACTGCGCGGCCCATTTATTCCCGGCGAACTTGATGTTCCTTATGGGGTATCGAATCCCAACGCAACTCTTCTGAGAGGCTACGAGATTTTCGATGCCCACACCGGAAACTCCCTCGGCTGGGGCGGGCTTCCATAAGGTGTATGCAGTGAGAGGTATGCGGGCGCACTGTAGCGCGCCCGCATACCTCTCACTGCATAACCTGTGCTATCTTCCCCCCATCGTCAGCGCCATGATCGCGTTCTGTACATGCATGCGGTTCTCGGCCTGGTCGTAGACGACGGACTGCGAGCCGTCGATAACGGCCTCGGCGACTTCGACGCCGCGATCAGCCGGAAGGCAGTGCATGTAAATGGCGTCCTCTTTCGCCAGGGACATACGGCGCTCGTCACAGATCCAGCTCTGGTAACGCTGGATCACCTCCACCATCTGCGCGTCGTCTTTGATCGTCACCAGCGGCCCCCAGCTTTTGGGATAGACGACGTCCGCGCCGACAAACGCCTCGTCCATATCATGTACGATCTTGAAGCTGCCGCTCGTCTTTTTGGCATTGTCAGCAGCGTTATCGAGAATTTCCGGCATCAACTCGAACTCCGGCGGGTGGGCCAGTACGACGTCCGCGCCGAACTGCGTGAAGAGTTCGATCACCGACTGCGGCAGCGAGAGCGGTTTGGTATACGATTTGGCGTAGGCCCAGGACATGACGATCTTCTTGCCGCGCAGGTCGTTGCCCTTTTTCTCAACAACGGTCATAAGGTCGGCCATCGCCTGACAGGGATGGTAGACATCGCACTGCATATTGATCACCGGCACGCTGGCATGTTCCGCGACGGCGCGCAAGTACTGATTGCCCTCGCCCCAATCGCAGTGACGGATGGCAATGCCATGTCCGTAGGACGAGAGGATTTTGCCGATCTCCTTGGGCGTATCACCATGCGAAATCTGCGTTTTGCTGGGATCGAGGAAGATGGCGTGGCCGCCCAGGCGCGTCATACCGGCCTCGAACGAATTGCGCGTGCGCGTGGACGAGAAGAAAAAGAGCATGAAGAGCGTCTTATCGCGCAGCAAGCGCGTGGGCAGGTCAAGTCCCCACTTCATTTTGAGGTCGAAGGCGAGCTGGAGGACAGTCTCAAGCTCCTCTTTTGTCCATTCCTGAGTGCCGATGAAGTCTCTGCCACGTAAATTTGTTTTCATAGGATGGTTCCTTTCTCATCTGGATATCTCTGAGAAATATTTTTGTGTGATGCGCAATCTGCGATTGTGCATCACACAAAAATATTTCTCAGAAGCTGATCCTTTAAGAGTTGTGCTTGTCCGGCATGATCCAGGTGCCGGTTTGGCCGGCCAATGCTCTGCCGATGGTTTCGGGCATGGTGATCAGCGCGGCCTTGCCGCCGCGTTCAAGATAGGCAATGATGGCCTGCACTTTTGGCCCCATGCTGCCCTTCGCGAAATGGCCTTCGGCATAGTAGCGTTTCGCCTCGCTGAGCGTGATGGTGTCGAGATCGCGCTGATCAGATTTTCTAAAGTTTATCGACGCTTTTTCGACCGCCGTTGAGATGAGCAGCAGATCGGCGTTGAGCGACGTCGCCAGCAGGCTGGAGGCCAGGTCTTTATCGATCACGCCCTCGACGCCATGCAAGTTGCCCGCGGCGTCGCGCACGACAGGGACGCCGCCGCCGCCGACAGCCACCAGGATGAAACCGGCGTTGATCAACGTTTTAATGGCGTCGCGCTCGATAATCTCCCGCGGCTGCGGCGAGGCTACGACACGCCGCCAGCCGCGCCCGGCATCCTCGACCATCTGCCAGCCTTCTTCCGCCATCTTCACGCGCGCGGCCTCTTCTTTATAGAAGGAACCGATAGGCTTGGACGGATTCTGCAAGGCCGGATCGTCGCTGTCCACCAGTACCTGTGTGACGACGGTGAGGCACTGGCGCGCGATATGGCGGCGCGCAAATTCGTTATGCAGCGCCTGCTGGATCATGTAGCCAATCGCGCCCTGCGTGTCCGCGCCGCACGAGTCGAGCGGCACGGTATGCAGCACATGCCGCGAATATTCCGAGCGCAGCAGGATAAAGCCAACCTGCGGGCCGTTGCCGTGCGTGATGACCACGTTCCAACCTTGCTCGATCATGTCGGCGATATGCGCCGCCGTCTCGCGCACGGCATCGAACTGGTCGGGAACGCTCTTGTGCGCTTCATCTTTGATCAGAGAATTGCCGCCGATGGCAACCACCGCTAATTTGTTCATCATCACACCATTTTCATTCATTCAAAAACAAGGGCAACATGGCGTAGAAGGTTGCGCACTGCGCCACTTCTTCGGCGGGAACCTGGTCAAGCACGCTATGCGCCCAACGTTCTTCGCCGGGGCCGAAGCCGATGGATGGGATGCCTGCCTTGCCCATCCAGTAGGTGGCGTTGGTGGAAAAGACCCACTTGCTAATCTTTGGCGGTTGCCCATAGCAACTGGCAAAAGTGGCTTTGCCAGCCTCGACGAGCGGGTGCGCTTCGGGCAAAGCCCAGGCCGGGAAAACTTTCTCGACCGGGAAGGCGAAACCGGTATAGCTCGGCTCCTCGTACATGGGAATGACGATCTCGGCCTGCTCAGCGTTGGGCAAGCGCGATAATTCGCGCAAAATGACCTCTTTCGTCTCGGCAGGATGCATGCGGCGGTCGATATAGAGACTGCATTCATTGGGAACTGCATTGAGCGAGGGCGTGACCGTGCTTAGATTGGTAACGGCAATAGAGCCAGCGCCGAGGAAGGGATCAGGGCGCGTCTTGAGTTCCTGATGCAGTCCCTCTATCCCTTGAATAAACGGAATAGCTTTATAGAGCGCGTTATCGCCGCGCTCCGGCTCGCTGGCATGGCAACTGCGGCCCTTGAAGGTGACGCTGATCTCGGTACGCCCGCGGTGGCCGCGAAAAATCTGCATCTCCGTCGGCTCGCCAATCACTACAAAATCAGGGCGAATGCCTTCATGCTCCACCAGGGCGTTACCGGAGATGCCATCGCACCACTCTTCCATATTGCCAAAATAGTAGAGCGTCCAGTCTTTTGCCAGACCGAGCTTTTTGAGCGCCGCCAGCGCGTAGATCATAGGCGGCGTGGAACATTTCTCGTCGCCCGCGCCCAGACCATAAATGATGCCGTTCTCAAGCTTGCCCTTGAAGGGGTCCCATTGCCACTGAGCGGGGTCGCCCACGCCGACGGTATCGATGTGGCTGTCATAGAGTAACGTGCGCGGCCCGTTACCGATGCGCCCCAAAATGTTGCCCATCGCGTCGTGGCGCACCTCATCAAAGCCAAGGTCGGCCATGCGCGCGCCGACAGCATCCCCCACCGGCCCAATCTGGCTATCGTAGCTGGGAATCGCCACAATGTCACGCAAGAACTGGATCATGGTGTCGTGGTGTTGCGCCAGTTCTTCGTTCACAGCGCGCTGCGCTTCATAAATGTTCATACTCACTCTGTTTCCTTCTCCTTCACTAAGTGTCCATACAAAAACCAGCCGATGCCGACCGTAGGGACCCGATTTATCGCGCCCAATCGCGCCCATGCCGATTCTGGCGCAATCAATTGCGCCGCTACACTCTTTTCCACAACGCCTGTGACAGTTCGCGCGCGCGCGCGTGAACGCGCTCCTCGTCGAGCGTGAGCAACTGGCGATTGCGCATCAGCCAGCGACCGGCAACCATCGTCGAGTTGACGTGCTGGGCATCGATGCCGAAGATTAGATGCCAGGGAAAATTGTCCGCTCTCATAGGCGTCGGCGGGTAATAGTCGAGCAGCACGAGATCGGCTACCGCGCCCACACTCAACTCACCAATACGCGGGAAATTGTCACAGAACGGACTAAAAACCGCCTCCATGATCAGCGCGTTACGATGAAACGCCATATCCAGAACGCGATCAGCAGGCATGGCGCGCGGATCGGCCAGCGCGGATTTGTGCAGCAGATAAGCCGCTTTCATCTCCTGCATCATGTTCATGCTGAAACCATCATTGCCCAGGCCAACATTCACGCCCGCTCGCAACATATCCTCAACGGGGGCGTGGCCCACGGCGTTGTTCATGTTGGAGCGCGGATTATGCACGCTGTTGCTGCGCGTCGCGGCCAACCGCCTGATTTCGCCGCCAGCGACATGCACGCAGTGAGCGGCGATGCTGCGCGGCCCCAGGATGCGCGCCTCCTCCAGACGATCCACGGTACGCACACCGTAGCGCGTCATACTGTCGTTTTCGTCGCTTATATCTTCCGCGACGTGAACATGAAAGCCAACGCCAAGATCAGCGCCGCCAGCCGCGCAGCGTTCAAGTGTAGCGGGACTGAGTGTGAACGAGGCGTGCAGGCCATAGCTGGCGGCGATCAAGCTCGCTTCGGCCTGCTGGCGGCGTTCAGAGCGCAGCGTGCGGATGAAGCGTTCGTTCTCGCGGATACCCGCGTCGATCACCTCTGAGCCGTCGCGGTCAGAGACCTCGTAGGCGAGGCAGGCGCGAATACCGGCCTGTGCGACTGCATCGGCGATGACGTCCAGGCTGCCATCAACGGCGTTGGGACTGGCATGATGATCGACCACGCACGTTGTGCCGTGGCGGATGGCGTCGGCCAGGAACACCTCGGCGCTGGCGCGCGTGTCTTCCAGCGTCAGCAGCTTGTCCAGTCGCCACCACAGCTTCTCAAGAATTTCGCGAAAGTTGCGCGGCGGCGCGCCAGGAATCGCCATGCCGCGCGCGAACGCGCCATAAAAATGCGTGTGCGCGCAGAGGAAGCCAGGCATGATCAACCCGCCGCCGACATCGACATATCC
>Ga0102924_1006092_pt1 | contig 11441 bp, 15 predicted proteins | sample PaiPotPPM11metaG_FD_80116 | JGI IMG/M metagenome (GOLD analysis project Ga0102924, IMG submission 80116) | Iron sulfur acid spring bacterial and archeal communities from Banff, Canada, to study Microbial Dark Matter (Phase II) - Paint Pots PPM... ...
AGATCGCCGTCATCGACCTCGCGGAGCCATCCGGGGAGCCGTCCAATCAGTTGTTTCAGCTGCCGGACCGGACTCCCGTGTCGATCGCCTGACGCGGCCATGCTCCTATGGTGCGGCATGGTTGCGACAGCTGTATGTCGCAATTGTGGGGCAACAAGAATATTTATCTGGGAACCTGAGCTAGTCCCGCCCGACAGCCCCGAGCAGGCGCTCGACGATCACGCAGTCCATCCACTTGCCGTCGAGTTGGCCGTGCCGGCGATAGACGCCGACCTCCCGAAACCCCAACGCGGCACACAGCCGGCGGCTCGCCAGGTTCTCCGGGAAGATGCGCGAAACGAGCTTCCAGAACCCGCGCCGCTCGGCCTCCGTGATCAACGCCCCCAGGGTTAGGCGGCCCACTCCTCGGCCACGCGCGGTGCGAGCAACGTAGACGGAAAACTCCGCCACGCCGGTATAGGCGGCCCGCGGCCGATACTCCGAGGTCCAGGCGAAGCCGATCACGTGGTTGCCATCCTCGACCACCACTGCCGGATATCGACCTTCTCGTGCTCCGAGCAGCTTCTCGACCGCCTGAGCCGTTCGCGGCTCGGTCTCAAAGGTGGCTATGCGGTCCTCGATGCCCTGGTTGTAGATCTCCACAATGGCGGCGGCATCGCGGAGCTCGGCCGGCCGGGCTTTCAGGCTGGTCGCCACTTTCTCAGGATCCTCTAATCCGGCTCAGCGTCCGCGCTCATCCAGGGGCGCGATCCTGAATCCAGCAAAAGCCGCCTCCGGCGTGGAAAAGGCGGCGTGAAGATTAAACGGACATGAGCACTCTCCATTCGCTCCTCGAGAACGCGGCGGCGGCAGGCAGCCTTTATGGCTGGCGGATGGATGCGATCCTGCTCGGCAGCATGCTCTGGGCCCTGACCGCCGGCTCCGCCCACCTCCGGCTGGCGATCAGCCGTTAGTCGGGCCAATCTTCCGGCCGGTCGACGTCGTCGCCGATTGCCTCGGCGAGGCTGACCTCGACGACGGCTTCTGGATGCGCGTTTACGACGACCTGACCTCCACGATCGCCTCGTAATTGCATCAGGTCAACGAAGAATCGGCGATCGAAGACCGGCGGATTGCCACGATGGTCACCGAAGCGAGGGACGACGATCCGCCCGGGCAAGAACGCGTGGAGCAGCTCCTCGACGGCCGCCAGCGTCAGATGGGGTTGGTCGGCGACGCCGATCAGCGCGGCGCTCGTTTCTTCCGGTAGCGCGCGCAACCCAATGGAGATCGAGCTGCTGATTCCATCTCCAGGATTCGGGTTCTCGACCATCGTCACGGCCAGCCCAGCGAGTGCATCGCCGAAAGCAGGGTCGTCCGACACGACGGCGACGACCGGGTGAAGACCGGCGTCCAGGAAACAGCGCGCGGTTTTCCGAACGAGTAGCTCACCCCGGTACGGTTGGAGCAGTTTTTGGCGACCAAATCGAGTCGATAACCCCGCGGCGAGGAGGATCCCGGCGATCAGGCGAGGGCCGCGGCCTTGAGCTCCTGGTCGACGCAACTCGCAAACCGTTGGGCCATCCGCTGCGCGACCTCTTGCACGATGCTGGTGCGCCCGAACTGGGCCACCACGCCACTCACCGCCAGGTCGGTGTTCATAACAACGCGCGTCCCCTGCTCACTTGGCTCGAGCTGCGCCGTCATCGTCGCCGAGGCGCCCCCCCGTCCGCGGGTTTCGTTACCCGCGGCCTTGATGGCTACGGTGTGTGTGGTCTCGTCCATGCTCTCGATGGTGATTTGGCCTTTGTACGAAACGCCGATCGGCCCTAATTTGACCTCCACCTTGCCCGCGTAGGTCTTGTCGTTGATCACCTCGGTGAGGGATGCGCCTGGGACACAGTGCGCGATCTTCGGCACATCAAGGAGGTAGGCCCAAGCGGCCTCAACGGGGGCTGCCAGTTCGAACCGGGTGGTGATGACCATGCCTTTAGCGTACTGATTTCCGCGCCGGCCTGCGAGACTGAATCGGTGTTGCCTCGACTCGTCGTCGTCACCGGGGCTCCCGGAACCGGCAAGACCACGCTTGCCACTCGGCTGTCGCGCGAGCTCGGCCTTCCAATGCTGACCAAGGACGCCATCAAAGAGGCGATGATGGATGCGCTACCGGTGCCCGACCGGGAGGCATCGAGGCGGTTGGGTGCCGCCGTCTTCCGCGTCCTGTTTGCGCTCAGTCAGTCGCTGCTCGACGCCGGCGTCGGCATCGTTCTGGAGGGTCCCTTCGCACACCCGCAAGCGGACGCGGAGCTCCGTGAGCTTGGCCGGCGCGCGCGAACTGTGCTGATTCATTGCGTGGCGCCCGCTGAGCTCGTGCTTGCGCGCTACCGCGACCGGTACGAGTCCGGGCGCCGTCATCCGGGCCATTTCGATGGCGTCGTCCTGGATGGGCTCGCGGCGCGCATTCAGACCGGTGAATTCGAGGCGCCGATGATCGATGTCCCGAAGCTCATCGTCGATACTCGCGACGGCTACAAGCCCACCATTGACCAGATCGTGGCCGCACTCGAGGCGACCTGACTTCTTCGAGAAACAAAAGCGGCCGGCACCTCACGGTTGCCGGCCTTCGAGCGCCTGTTGAGGCGAGTCTACGTCAGGAGACGGTGATCGGCGTGCCAGGATCCACCAGATGAATCCAGGTCAGGCCGGGCGGAAGGTGCATCGGCTTGCCGTCGGCGCCGAGGATCTTCAGCGGTTGCTCGGTATCGGTGAGGTCCCACTTCGCGATGTAGCGATGACCCTGGGTGAAGACGTCGGCCGGCCCGGTCCCCTGCAGGTCAAAGTCGACGGCCGGCGCGCCCAACACGTCGGTGAAGCCGGCGGCGTGGTGCGCCACCTGGATCAGGATCACGTTCACCGGCTTGATCGGCTGGCCGGTGTTCTTGTCGATCAGCGGACCCAACTCGGTTCCATACGAGTAGGCGGTGTCCGCGGCGGAGTAGGTGTAGGTCACCCGATGGAAGTTCGTCTGGTCGAACACGAAGCGGTTGGCCGCGGCGGGTGCCGGGCTGGCGGGCGGTGTGCCCGCGGCGGGCAACTCATAGGTGACGCGCGGCGCGTACTTCTGCACCCCCTGGGCCAGGCGGTCGCCGTCCGTATAAAGGTTGTGCGGCGCACGGCGGCTCGGGTCGCGGGAGAAGTAGATGCCGCCATCGCTGCTCTCGCTCAGCGCCGGGATGTGCTGCTCAGCGATCATTTGCAGCACCGTCGCGTTGGCACCCGAAAAGAAGATCACGCCGTGGTAGGCATGCCAGAGGCGGATCGTGACCGGGCGGGCGCTCCGAACGGGCTCGATCCGCTGGTTGCCGGACGGCTTGACGTAGATCACGGTCATCCGGGTGATCCCACCTTCGGCGAGATACTCATAGACCAGGTCGGCCTGCTGCAGCCCCGATTGGGGCCGGGCCAGGATCGAGTTCTCGATCTGGACCATGGCGGGGCCGGGGCGGCTGGGCGTTGGCGTCGGGGTCGCAACCGGCGCGGCGGTCGTCCCGCACGCGGCCAGCAGGCTCAATGCGAGGCCGCAGGCGAGCACGGACAGACGTCCATTCGGATTCTTCATTGGCAGCCTCAGTATAAGAAAACGCGATAGTGTAGCCCGCGTCATCCTGTGGTACGTTCCAAGGGATGCTTCCGCACGAAATGCTCCAGAGTCAGACTCAGGTCGAGCGCTCCCTGCTCAGCCGGACGATGGGCTGGCTGGCGCTATCCCTGGCCCTAACCGTTGGTGGCGTCTACCTCTACTTCTCCGGCGTCGTTCCCCAGAACGTCCCCTGGATTCTCTACTTCATCGTCGCGATCGGCCTGATTTTCGGGATCCAGGCGGCGGCCACTCGGAATCACACGCTCGCGGCCGGCCTGCTCGGAGTCTTCTCGGTGGTGGAGGGTCTCTTCATCGCCCCCGTAATCTACCTCTACCTACAGATCAGCCCGGACGCCGTTGGTCAGGCGTTGCTTGGCACGGTCGGCATCTTCATGGTGGCCGCCGCGGTGGTCTATCTGACCAGCATCAACATGGCGGCATGGGGCCGGTATCTTCTCGGCGCTCTCCTGCTCGGCATCCTCGTCAGCCTCGGCACGCTGATCTTCCACCTGCCGATCAGCCAGCTGGCGATCAGCGTATTCCTGGGTGTGGTCTTCGTCGGGTTGACCTTCTTCGACTTCTGGCGGGTCAAGGCAGAGCGCGCGGGCGACAACAACTCGCTGCTGCTGGCACTCAGCCTCTACCTGGACTTCATCAACCTCTTCCTCATCCTGCTCCGCATCTTCGGCGGCCGCCGAAACTAACCGGCGCGCGCGCCTGCGGCCTCGTGACTTGCCTAGGCGGCGATGCCTATCTTGCGCAGGGCGGGACCGAGTTCGCGCAAGTCGCGCTTGTGGCGTTCCCGCCAGTCGAGGATGAGGTCAGCAAAGGCCGACTTCGAAAGCCGCTCACGGCGAACGGTATTGGTCTTCGGGTCGGTGATCTCCAGTTCCACCCAGACCACTCCGGACGAAACCAGGCGCGCGGGGTAATCGTTCTCTTCGATCAACCGAATCAGCTCAAGCTCTCCAAGCATTTCCATCCACCTCGACGAAAACACGGTTCCGACGGCTCTTATTCGTACCCAACGGGGATTCCCTGCAAATCCGTCACTGTTTGAAATCAGGCCGTCGCCGGATGCCGGAAGACGCCCGGTAAACTGAGGTCGTGCTGGCCGATCTCCACATGCATTCCACGGTCAGTGACGGCTGGCGCGATCCCGACGAGGTGGCCCACCTGGCCGCTGACCACGGCGTCCGGGTGATGGCGCTCACCGACCACGACACGTTCTATGGCGTGGGCCGGGCGCGGGCCGTGGCCCACCGTCGCGGCCTCGGGTACGTGACCGCCCTCGAGGTCACCACTTTCCCGCCCAACCAGATGCGCCACATCCTCGGTCACGGCGTCGATCCCAACCATCCCCAGCTGCTCGCGATCCTCGATCGGACCCAGGGCGTCTTCCGCAAACAGACGGAGGCGTGGATCAAAGTCCTGGAGGAGCAGGGCATCGCTCGCGAGCTGGGGCTTCAAGCCTTTGCCTACAAGCCCACCGTGATGCCCGGCGCCGTGCTCAAGCTCGTCCTGCAGCACGGCTTGATGACCGAGGCCGACGCCTGGGCCAGCGTGCGCAAGGCGGTCGATTTCATGCCGGCCGATTTCTACGCGCCCCTCCCCTCCCCGCGCGAGGCGATCGACGCGATCCACGCCGCAGGCGGCCTGGCGGTGCACGCCCATCCCGGCTCCGTTCCGGACCAGGAGATGATGAAAGAAGTGCTGCCGATGCTGGACGGTTTGGAGGTTTACACCCGCCGGCACAAACCCGAGCAGATCCCCGTCTACGAGGAGCTGGCCCGCCAACATGGCCTACTGCTGACGGTGGGCACCGACTATCACGGCTTCAACGGCGACGACTACGTCGCCCCGAAAACGGTGATCGACATCCGGTACCTGGAAAAGCTGGGCTCGCGCGTGGAGTGGCCGGCGGTGGAGCAGGCGAGCTGAGCCCCACGCTGGTCGCGGCGCCGGTGGCCGACGCCCGGGCGGCGCTCCTCGAGCTGGGCGGCCGCGAGTCGACTGGCATTGCCGCTGCCATCGAGGGTCTGGCCTCGCAGCAACCGTTCCAGGTGATGGCCACCGCCTCGCTGGCCGCACGGCCGCAGTGGGCCGGCCTGGTCGACGACCTCTTCGAGCGGCCCCTCCTGAAGAATGCAAAGGCGGGCCTGCGCAATGCCCTGATGTCGACGCTCACCGGCGACACCCTCTACCGCAATGTCTTTTTTTCTTTCGCTGACGCGGTCATCCTCTGGCACTATGGCCACACCCAGGAGCGAACCGGCAGCGCCCGCCTCGACGCCACCTACGATGCGCTGCAGCGGCTGCTGGCCGGCGCCGACGCGTTCCTTGCGACCGCACCACCGAAAGTAGAGCCCGACGTCGAATACTTCCACCGGCTGCGACGCGTGCGGCTCACGCGAGACAACGCCTATCCCATGCTGCGGCGGGCCGGCCGGTTGTTGGGCGCAGTCGAGGCGGAGGTCACGCAAGAGCGGCTGCACGCGGTGCGTGGCAGCATGCTGACCAGCTACGTAACGTTCAGCGCGCAGGTGATCGCGATGGCGCGCGCGCTCCGCGCCGAGCGTGACGCGATCGATCGCACCGACGTCCTGAGCGGGCTGCGCGCGATCACGACCCTGCTGGCGACACCGCCGGCTGCACTGGCCGGCTGACCGAGAGCCGGGGCAGCGTCGCCCCGAGGCCGATCATGGCCAGCGCCCCGAGGGCCATGGGTAGCAGCGCGAACCGGAAGTGGCCGCTCCAGTCCCAGGCAAAGCCGCCAAGGGCCGGGCCGAAAAATGCCGCCCCGTAGCCGATCGTCAACATCAGACCGGTCGTGCGGGCGACCTCCGAGGGAGCCATCAGCGCGGGTAGACCCAGGTTGAGGATGAAAGCCATGCTGCTGCCGGCTCCCGCGATCCCGGCCCAGATGGGCGCCGTCTCCACCGGCGCCAGGATGTAGCCGGTGACGCCGACGACGGATCCCAGTCCAGCGAGAACGAAAGGCCATCGCCGTCCGACCATCGCATCCGCGGCGATCGTCAGCAGCAGGCTGATCGGCAGTTGCATGAAGTTGAGCACGCCGAGCGTGAGGGGAATCAGGTTATGGGCGTGACGCGCGTCGAGCGTGTCAGGGATCCAGGTATTCATGCCGAAGTACACGATGCTGGCGGTACCCATCAAGAGCCCTATGCGCAGCATGGGGCCACTACGCCAGTCAGGAAACCAGGCCGCGCCAATTTGGGGACTCGTTTTCATCGTTGGCGTGAACACCAACCAGAGCACCAGCACCATGGCGGCCGGCAGAGCCCAGACCGCGAGCGCACCCTGCCAACCAAGGGGATTGAGCAGGAATGGCAGGGTGATGGTCGCCGCGATGACCTCGCCCACGAAAATGCCGTTCGTGTAGATGGCGATGCCCCGACCGATCCGCTCGGGCAACCAGGCCTGCACGAGGGTCGGAACCGCCGGTTGGCTCACCGCGATCCCCAGGGACAGAACCACCGTGAAGATGAACAGCGCCGCGGCGCTCGGAAATGCGCCACGAAGCGCGGCACCCACGGCAAGGAGTGCAAGTCCATAGGTCACTGCCTGGCGCGCTCCAACCCGGCTCACCAGGTAGGCGCCCGGGATCGCGCCGACGGCCATGATCAAGACTGGCAGGGATGTCAGCAGCCCGCCGGCACTGTAGGAAAGCGCCAGCGCGTGGTGGAGCGCGGGCAGGGTCGGGGGGACACTCAGGACCACCGTGCGCAGGTTGATGCCGACCAGCCAGAGCAGGACCAGAATCAGACCGGGCGTCGCCCGACGCGAGTGCGCTCGGGGCGTCGCCCCTCGCGAGTGGCGCTTTAGTGCCATACGAGCGATTGAGACGTTAGTGCCATACGAGCGTTTGAGACGTTCGGCTACAAGCCGCCGACGGTCAACTCCTCGATCAGGACGGTGGGGCTGCCGCAGAACCCGCCGGCGAACATGAAGCGCAGGTCGTCAGCGACCGCGACCACCTTTTGCATCAGGGCGATCACGTTCCCCGCGACCGTCAGCTCCTTGACCGGCCGGGTCAACTGTCCGTGCTCGATCCAGTGCCCAGTGAGACCCAGGGAAAACTCACCGGAGACGGGGTTGACCGTGTTGAGACCGGAGAGCTGGGACACGTGCACCCCGTTATCGACGCGCGCCAGCAGCGCGTCGCGTGAAAGCTCGCCCGGCGTGAGCACCAGGTTTGAGACCCCCACCTCCGGCACGCTCTTGTAGGAGCGGACAGCGCTCCCGGTTGATTGGCTCTTGGTTCGTGTCGCGGTGTAGGTGTTGTGGAGGTAACCCTTGAGGACGCCGCCCGCGATCAACTCGGTCCGACGCGCCGGCACACCCTCGCCGTCGAAGGGCCGGCTGGCCAGGCCTTCCGGCAGTCGTGCGTCGTCGGTGATGGTGACGATCGGGGCGGCCACTTTTTCGCCGACCTTCCCGGCGAGCAGCGACCGCCGCTTGATCACGGCATCGGCGCTGAAGGAGCTGGCAAGGACCCCGAGGATCATGGCCGCCGCATGCGGGTGCAGCACCACCGGCACGATCGCCGTCGGCACGGGGCGGGCCCCCAGTAACCCGGCGGCGTTTTCGACCGCCTCCTTCACCACGCCGGCCAGGTCCAGCTCCTCCATGTCGCGGCCGTGGGTGAAGGCGAAGCCCGACTGCATCTCCGAATCCTGTTCCGCAATCGTCTCGAGCACGCCGTAGGCGACGGTACGCTCGAAGGACGCCTGCAGGCCGCGCGTGTTGTAGATCTCGACGTGGCCGGTGCCATCGCTGTAGACGGCGTCGCTGACGCGTCGCACCCGCGGATCGAGCGAGGTCGCGCGCCGCTCCATCTCGAGGGCGAAGTCGATCTTGCGTTGCGGCTCGACTCGGCTGAGGGCGGGTGAGGCCAGTCCCGGAAGCGGCTCCGCCGTTAGCGTCTCGGGCAGGACGTTCGCCTCGTCGTCATGGTTGAAGCGCCCATTCTCGAGCGCCTCATCGACCAGGCCGTCGAGCGCGGCGGGCTCGGTGTCCGAGGTGTAGGAAAAGCCGACACGGTGCTCTAAAAACGTGCGCACGCCGATCCCCCGGCTCTCGGCCGAGACGAGCGACTCGATCTCACCCTTGTAGACGCGAACGGTAAACTCGGTCCCGCGGGAGATGTAGACCTCGGCGTCTTCGGCGCCGCGCGCTTTGCAGCGCGCGAGAACGCGCTCGCCGATCGGGTTCACTGCCGCATCGCGCCGCCGGGAACCACGCCGGTTCCGCCGACCGTGAGCTCCGAGATCCGGATGGTTGGCTGACCGACCGAGACCGGCACGCCCTGCCCTTCCTTGCCGCAGGTGCCCGGAGCAAGTTTGAGGTCATTGCCGACCATGTCGATCTTGTGTAGCGCCCGCGGACCATTACCGACGATGGTGGCGCCCCGCACCGGCCTGCCGATGCGGCCGCCCTCGATCAGGTATCCCTCGGTGACGGCGAAGACGAAGTCGCCGCTGGTGACATCGACCTGGCCGGCGCCCAGTTTCTTCGCATACAGCCCTCGGGGCGTCGCGGCGATGATGTCATCCACCGAATGCGCTCCCGCGGCGATGAAGGTGTTGGTCATGCGTGGGATCGGCAGGTGCTGGTAGGACTGGCGGCGGCCGTTTCCGGTGACCGGGTGGTTCTGCTGGCCGGCACGAAGCCGGTCGTACATGTAACTGACCAGGATGCCGTCCTGGATCAGCACGTTGCGGCGGGTGGGCACCCCCTCGTCGTCGACGGCCAGCGTGCCCCAGCGGCTGGGCATCGTGCCATCGTCGATCGCGGTCACGATCGGGCTCGCCACCGCCTGGCCGATCTTGCCGACGAAGACCGTCGATCCCTTGCCGACGAAGTCCGCCTCCAGCCCGTGGCCGCAGGCCTCGTGGAACAGCACGCCACCGAATTCGTTGCCGACCACGACCGCCATCGGGCCCGCCGGCGACGGCGCGGCGTCGAGCAGCGCGACCGCCCGCTCGGCGGCGGCGCGCGCGTACTCGGCTGCCGAGGTCTCGTCGAAGAATTCGAAACCGCGCTGCATGCCCGGCGCCTCCATCGCGGTCTGGATCTCGCCGTTGCGCTCCGCGACCGCGTGCACCATCAGCCGCACACGCGTCCGCGAATCGGTGTGACGGGTCCCCTCCGAGGTCGCAACCAGCACCTCCTGGGCGCTCTGGCCGTAGCCAACCGCGACCTGCTTGATGGCACCGCTCACGGCGCGGGCGGCCTGGTCGGCCTCCAGCAGCAGCTCGATCTTCGCCGCCGGTCCGATGGTGTCGGGCGGGACCTCGATGCGCTGCGGCTGGCGCGGCGCACCGACCAGCTCGCCGAAGGCAAAGCGCCCGCCGCCGCGGCGGCCCACCTGGGCCGCAAGGTCGGCCGTCTTCATCAGGCCGTCCTCGGAAAGGTCCTCGGTATAGATGTAGCTGACCGTGCCCTGGTGGATGATGCGAAGCCCAGCTCCCAGGTCGTTCCCCGAGCTGACGCGCTGCACTTTGCTCTCCTCGACGCTGATCGATTGGTTTCGCTTTCGCTCGACGAAGAGCTCGACGAAATCGGCGCCGGATCGCAATGCGCGCTTGATGACGCTGTCCACGAGGGATTGGTCGAGCAGTGGCATCAGGTTGAGTGTACCGACCTTTTCCGTCGCCCCGGCTTTTCAGATGGCAGGAGTCGCATCAGTTCCTCGGCAACGTCGTCGAGTGGCTTGACGTTGCCCTCGGCCCGACACAGGATGAGCGCGCCCTCCATGCCAGCCAGGGTTGCCAGCGCGATCGGCTTCGCGCGTTGCGAGGGAACGCCGACGGCCTCGAGCTCCTCGGCGAGCGCGGCCGCCCAGGACCGAAAGGTGGCGCGCACAACGTCCATCACGCCCGTGTCGTCTGGCCCCGTGTCGATCGCGACGCCGGCAACGACGCAGCCAGCGGTGGCGCCCGAGGTCACGACCACCTGGCGCCACATGGCAATGAAGCGTCCCAGGACATCCGAGGGGCTCTGCGGGTTACCGGCGCGAAGGTGCGTGAGGACCCGCTCGGATGTCCAGCTGATGGCGTCCTCGGCCAGCTGCCTCTTCCCGTCGGGAAAGTGGTGGTAGATCGAACCCCGCGGGGCCCCGCTGTCGGCGAGCACATCCGCAAGGGACGTCGCGCTCACCCCTCGGGAACGGATGAGCGAGGCGGCACTCCGCACCATGCTCGCGCGGCTATCGTTCGCCATCAACGGTCCTCTTGACTATGACGGTCATCATAGCGCATACTATGGCAGCCACTATGACGACCATCATAATCATCTGAGGAGACAGCCCATGCCAATGATTGATGTGTACGCCGTCGACGGAACGTTTGGCGACAAGCATGCCCTGGCCAAGGACCTCGCTGCTGCCGTGATGCGGTGGGAGCAGGTACCGAACATCTCGCTGTTCCGCAACAATACCGCCGCGTTCATCCACGACCTGCCGGCCGATTCGCTATCCAACGTTGCGGGCGACAGCAACTACGTCCGCGTGCAGGTCTTGACTCCAGTCGGGGTGCTCGATCGCAACAAACAGCTCGGCGTGGTCAAGGAATTGACCGACATCGTCGCCACCACCAGCGGTGACCCCACGCTGACTACGCGAACCTGGGTGCTGATCACCGAGTCGCCCGAGGGTGGCTGGGGGCTCAACGGGCACGCCAACACCGGTGCCGATATCGCCGCGGCCGCCCGCGCCGAGCTGACGGCCATCGCCGCACAGAAGTCCGCCGCCATGTAGCCCTCGCTTCCCCACTTCCCCTCCTCGCGGGATATTCCCCTC
>Ga0102924_1006094_pt1 | contig 11438 bp, 13 predicted proteins | sample PaiPotPPM11metaG_FD_80116 | JGI IMG/M metagenome (GOLD analysis project Ga0102924, IMG submission 80116) | Iron sulfur acid spring bacterial and archeal communities from Banff, Canada, to study Microbial Dark Matter (Phase II) - Paint Pots PPM... ...
ACTTGAAATACTTGAAAAAACCGAGCAGGGAGAGGTCAACCACGATAGGAATGATCAGGCATAATTTTCGTCGAAGGGCGTCGCGGAAACGCAGAAATCCGATTCCGGCAGCGTAGCTAACCAGCGTCGAGAACGCCATGAGCGCGCAAAATTTGTAATTCCAGAAGGAGCAGAAAACATATCCGGCGATGGTGAGCCAAATGTAACGCAGTTGCCGCGACGATAGTTTCCAGAAGACAAAATAAACCACGGGAAGAAAAACAAACAGAAACACGCGGCTGTTGAAGAGCATGAGGTTGTTTTCCGCGCGCACCAGCTTTGGCGGAAATCGGTTTGCGCGGGTGTGCGGCTCGCAACCGGAGAATATCGTGAGAGCGGTGTAGCAAGGAGATTACGGTGGTAATGGCGTGCTCAGGAGAATGGCTAAGCGCCCGTTTTCGCCGGCTTCTTTGGACGAAGCAAGAGCTGGGAGGCAAGGCCTGTTAAAATGAGATCACCTCATAAACAGATTTCCCGCGGCCCCGAACTGCCAAAACTCAAATCAGCTGTGAAATGTGCAAATCGGAAATTGCCGTTTGATTAAAGGAGAGACATGGCCAAGATCGCAAAAACTGCAGACCGCAAGAAAATTATGGATACCACGAAGAGCACCGACTGCCCGAAATGCGGCAAGCCTACGCGCATTGTGAAGCGCGTAAAGGACCGCGAGCGCGGCGTTCCCGGCGGTATCTTCATTTCCTGCTCGGGCTGCGAGTTCTACGAGAAGCTCTAACCAAACTCGCCCGCTTTAACTGCCACGATTGTCGCGCAGCAGTGAGCGTCGCCGCAGGGAAACGATTGACCAGAGTTCTTCCGGATTGGTCAATGCGAACGCGCCAAAGCATAGCGCCAATACCGAGTGCTCCAGAGAAGCTCCAAAGTATTGCCACACTGCCGCGTTGGTTCCTGGATAATTCGCCGAGAATAGCAACGTGAGCATGTAAACCATGCCGCAGACGCTTGCGGGGCGCACCAGGATTCCAAATACCAGCGCAAGGCCAATGGCCAGCTCGCCATAACCCACCAAGAACGCGATTGGCGTTGCGTGGGGAAGAACGAAACCTCTCAGCACTGGGACCATAAACGGGTAAGCGCCGCCCTGCAAAAAGAGGTTGATCCAGTACTGAAAGCCTCCACCTCGAGTGAACTGCATGCCGAAGACTTTGTACTCGGCAAAGATCAGGAACAGACAACCGACTGAAATACGAAGAGCTGTCAGCGACCTGGCGCTGCTAGTTGTCATTGCGGAGGTCTGAGATGTTTTCAATGTGCGGAGGAGGCGCGGACGGGAGAGTTTTTTGAAAGCTCGTCAGCCGCTGTCCTGATTTCCTGGTTTATGGCTCGCGCCGCCGCGACAGGATCTTTGGCAGCCGTGATCGGTCTTCCCACCACTACATGTGTTGCCCCGGCCCGAATCGCTTCGGCTGGGGTCACCACGCGTGCCTGATCTCCATGGTCGGCGCCCGCGGGCCGCACGCCCGGGTTGACGATCAGGAAATTTTCGCCCAGTTTTTCGCGCAACGCTTTCACTTCGCGCGCCGAGCTCACGACCCCGGCGCAACCAGCGTCGAGTGCCGTTGAGGCAAGCCGGAGAACCTGATCAACGACTTTCCCTGGCACACCCGTCTGGTTGAGATCGTATTCATCCATGCTGGTAAGCACGGTAACCGCGAGTATCTGCAATGTGGTGGGCGCATTGGTTGTGCGGACGAGGGGGACCGCCGCCGCTCGAACTTTGCCGGAACCTGCGGCTTCCGCCGCTGCTTGCAGCATTTTGGATCCGCCAGACGCGTGCACGGTCAGCATACTCACGCCGAGCTGCACGGCCTCGCGCACCGCGGAGGCCACAGTATTCGGAATATCGTGATACTTAAGGTCGAGAAATACTCGTCGTCCGGAACCCACCAGTTCGCGCACAATCTGTGGTCCTTCCGCGGTGTAGAGCTGCATTCCGACTTTGTAAATATGAACGGATTCGCCAAGACCGCTCACAATTTTCTGTGCAGCAGCCGCGGAAGAGACATCGAGCGCAACGATTAGCCGTTGATCAGAAGTGAAATTCGCGGACGTAACCATTGCATATCAGTCTAAGCGAAACGGCATCCCTCCACTGTGACAAAGTAGCTGCTCAGCGTATGATGCTCACCGTCCTTTCTGTCAAATTCGCTAGAGGAGATCACCGTGAAAAAACTGTGTGTTATCGCAATGTTTGTGTCGATGTTCGCGCCCGCGCTGTTGGCGCAGGAAGACTATAGCGAAGGACCGGTGTGGCGGGTCTCGCTGATTCGGGTTAAACCCACGCACTTCGACGAATATTTGACCAGCCTTCGGCAGGTCAGCAAGCCGTTCATAGAGGAAGAGAAGCGTCAAGGATTGATCGTCGATTACAAGATCTTCTTGAAAGAAACCAAAAACAATCCGCAAGATTGGGACATCTGCCTCGCCGTCGAATACAAAAACCACGCCGCACTTGATGGTCTAGACGCAAAAGTGGACGCAATCCGCGACAAAGTTCTGGGAGGAAAACAACAAGCGCATCAGCTGGGGGAAAAGCGCGAGGAAATTCGCGAAGTCATCAGCGACGAGTTGCTACAGGAGATTTATCTAAAGTAAGTGGTTTGATTCAGGGCAGGACGGGCCGCCTGGCCCGTCCCGCTTCGAAGATTTACTTTTCCAGGGCTGGCTCGCGAAGCATTGCCAGAGTGGCGGCGGCCTTATGGCGAGGAATGACGTCCAGACGCACCCGTTGCAGACCCTGCTCCTCGAATCGCAGCACCTTGGCAGCGTTATAGGAGAGGTCTACGATCCGGCCGTCAACGTAGGGACCGCGGTCGTTAATTCGCACGATGACTGATCGATGGTTGCGCAGGTTCGTCACTCTAACCCGGGTTCCTAATGGCAAGGTCAGGTGGGCGGCGGTCATGTCATACATATTGAATGGCTCGCCACTGGCTGTCGGCTTACCTTCGAAGTAGTCCCCGTACCAGGAAGCTGTTCCGACTTGGTAAGGCTGAACGCTGTGCTGAGAAGAGAATGCCTTGGGGGCTGGATTCGGACTTACCCTCGGGTTCCCGGCCGCGCTGGAGCTGGTTGGCCCATGGGCCACTCCCAAGCCTACAAGTAACGCGACGGCCAGACCTTGAACTATGCGTCCTAGCATTCAATATCCTCCATTGCCAAACTCGATCTACTCGGGTACACGTTCGGTCAGTCTCCAAAATGCTACGGGGCCATGGGGGGTGTGTCAATTGGGAAGGGCGTGTATAAGTACCTTAGGACAGTTATAGATAGGTGAAGTAACCTGTCACATGTACTCAGCTTTTTCTGGCTATGTTGATGATTTATTAGAGTCATGCTTGTTTACCTATGAGTAAATAACATGATCTGTTGGGGCGCGTGCAGTATTTTCATACCTTTGTTTTCATAAACTTACATATAAAACGTAACTACTTACCTGTTTTCATCGAGTTATAGCGATTTTGACCCTCCGCTGCAGGCTGATTTTGCGAGAAACGCAATTTTCGATACAGTCGCCTCATGTCCCAAGCCCCGCCTATCGTCCTGACCATTGGTGGATTTGACCCGTCGTCGGGTGCCGGGGTCACGGCTGACATTAAGACCATAGCTGCTCATAGGTGTTACGGCGTTTCGGCAATTACCGCCTTGACCGTACAGTCCACAGCTGGAGTACGGGGAATAGTTCCGGTTGATCCCAAGTTGCTTGTACATACCTTGGAGGAGTTGCAGCGGGATGTGAAGGTCTCTGCGGTACATATAGGAATGCTTGGCAGCGGCGAGGTAGTGTCCGAGATCGCCGAATTCCTGCGAGAAGCCCAACTAAAAAACGTGGTCCTGGATCCGGTGCTGAAATCCTCGTCCGGGGCTGCCCTGTTGGATGAACCCGGTGTCGAAATACTGATTCAGCGGCTCTTGCCCCTGGCCGATGTCATCACTCCCAACGTGGACGAGGCAGCAGCCCTGACCGGACTCGAAGTGAAAGATCCGGCGCAGATGAAGCTGGCTGCTGCGCGGATGCGCGAAATGGGGGCAAAATCGGTGGTCGTCACCGGAGGACACCTCAGCAGGGCTATTGATGTGCTTAGCGTCAAACGAGATCAAGTGCAAACTTACCGGGTAGACCGCGTGGATTCGCCGAATACGCATGGCACCGGTTGCGCTTTTTCCACCGCCATCGCCTGCCAACTGGCTTTGGGGCAGTCTTTGCCGATGGCAGTTTTGTTAGCCAAAGCTTATGTGTTGGCTGCGATCAAGAACAGTTATTCGATCGGGCGAGGCCCGGGACCGGTGAATCATACATGGCGAAAGGACGGCTCTTAGGAGCGAGGACGACGAGGGAACTACTTTTCCGACTTGCGGCCCTTGAGAAGGATGCCGGCTAGAAACGATGCACACGCTACCATCAGCCACTGAATACGCCACAGTTGGACAGCTTCGAAGTCCGCAGTGTCGTGAACGCTTACGAAGCCCATGGCCAGCGCGACGATCAGGAAGGCAATGCCCAAAAGAAACGCGCACAAGGAAGGAATCGGCAACCCGAACCAGGCTTTAACGCTGCCGAATTCGAGCGCTCGCAGGAAACCGAGGTGCTTCGTCCAGCTTCGAGAGGGTATATCCGCGCGATGACGGTTGGAGCCGCAGACATGACAAAACGCAGCGCCGACCATAAACTCGGTTCCGCAACGCCTACAAGACTCGGCTAGGTTTGTCGCAGCGGGGGGCTGAGACAGGGGAGGGCGCCAAAACTCCTGGTGGGCGTCGCGGACCGCGTCACTCATAAAATTCCTGAGACCTGTGAAATCGCACGTCCTCTTCCAAAGCCCTGATTGAGCAACTTCAATTGCTGGCAGTAGTTAGCCTTTATATCTACAGTAGCCGAACATCGTAGTCGAGCAAGAATTACTCTGATAGTGCAAAGTTTTTAAAGAGGACGCAAAACCCAGCGAACCTGACTTGATTGTGACCAATCGGTTTACCATCGACTCTGTTTCTCAGATAAACTTCAGATAGTTGCTGCTTGGGTTCGACGGGTTTTCTTTGTTCCTCCGCATCGCATCTCGTGCTTTGCTCGCCATGCTATTCGCCGGCGGCTGCCTCTTGGCGCAGCGATCCGAAAACGGAATACCGTCAGCAAATCCAAAGGCTGCTCCCGAGACAGCAAAATCCTCAGCTGCCCGGCTCAATCTCCGATCCAAAGAACCGTTGTACGCGCTGGCATTCGAGCATTTCTATGACATGGAATATGACCGCTCGATCCAGGAGTTTACGCTTCTGTATCAGCGCCATCCCGATGATCCAGACTCGATTAACCACTTTTTGAATGCCCTCCTTTTTCACGAGCTATATCGCGTAGGCGCCTTGAGCGCGGGGGAATACGCGAACGATAGTTTCATTAACGCGCCGCACGAGCCTGCTGAGCCTCGTACTTCTGAGCAGATCAAGTCTCTGATTGAGAAGGCGCTGGCAAGTGAGAACCGGCGGCTAGAGGAGAACCCCAAAGACGTCGGCGCGCTCTACGCCCGCGGGGTCACGAAAGCCGAATTCGCGACCTATACGGCGCTGGTCGAGCACGCGTGGTTCTCGGCATTGAGGAACGCGGTCTCAGCCAGGCACGACCACGAAAAAGTGCTTGAACTGGATCCGAGCAACGTCGATGCCAAACTGATTGTCGGGGCGCACAATTTCGTAGTTGGAAATCTTCCGTGGGCGGTCAAGACGGCCTCCAGCGCGGTGGGGCTCGGCGGGAACAAGGAAAAGGGGCTGGACTACCTCCACGAAGCCGCGGCCGCTAATGGCGAAACCAGCGTAGATGCAAAAATCGTGCTGATCGTGTTTCTACGCCGCGAGCGCCGCTACGACGAATCGCTGCAGATTCTAAGGACGCTCGAGCCGCAATATCCACACAACGTGCTGTTTGCGATGGAAGAAGGAAACTTACTGAGCGCGAAAGGGCAGGGCGGAGAAGCGGCGACAGTATATCGCCGGGTTTGGCAAGAGGGCCGCAATGGCCGCTATGCCGGCCTGCACTATGAAATCGCAGCGACCGCCCTTGGAGATCTGCTTCGGAGACAGAAGAACTATTCCGCGGCGGCGGCGGCGTACGAGCAGGTGGGGGAAATTCAAAAGCCAGATCTTCAAATCATGCAAAAGGCCGCCCTTGGGGCCGGGGAGATGTATGATTTGCTGCAAAAGCGCGATCTCGCACTCAAGAAATACGAAGCCGTCGTAGAAGTCGATGCTCATTCGCCCCAGGCTGAAATCGCCCGCAAGAGGATGAAAGAGCCCTATAAAGGCTCGTGAGACCGCATCGGCTCTCGACGGAATTTCCGGGAACATCCGCGCGAGAGTGCGCGTATCCTACTGTGGGAGGTGAACCATGTATTGCAATTACTGTGGCAAATCCATTCAGGATGACGCCAATGTATGCGCCTACTGCGGGACGCGCATAGGTGGAGTTATCGCGCGAAAGCGCCTGGTGCGTCCGCGTGAGGGACGGAAAATTGCCGGCGTCTGCCTCGGCGTGGCGGAGTACTTCGATCTAGACGTGACTATTGTCCGACTGGTCTGGCTGATCGCGTCGGTCGTGACCGGCATAGGCCTGTTGTCGTATCCGATCGCCTGGATCGTAATGCCGGAAGAGCCGTACCGGCTACTAGCAAATGTGCCTTCGGGACAAGCGGTCACGAACTCGTAGGGGCAAGTATGCGGGAACGGAGTTCACGGTTCCTGAAGAATTTTTTCAGTGCCTTAGGGCGTTGCATTATCGAAGATGCCGTGTCCGACATGGCAGGTGCTCTGTGCGAAGGCATTGGAGGATTTCTGACTCTTCTAATCATGGTCGCCGTCTGTGCCTCTATCGTCTGTCTTTTCTATGGACTTTTCCAAGTCGGTTACGAACTCATGTTAGACCCGAACGCGACAGATGTTGCGTCGCGATTGGCCGGCATTTCGATAAGCCCCGAAAAGTGGCTGTAGTCGGTACTAGGATGCACGAGCGAGGACCCGTGCCTCCACAATTCATTCGAGAAAAGCCAGCCAATATAATCTCGGAATGCAAAAGATCGTCAGTGACGACGCCGAGATTTTCTACGACGTAGCCGGCGCCGGGCTACCTGTTATCCTGTTGCACCCGTTCCCCGCGAATCACGAATTCTGGTTACCTGTCGCGGCGTATTTGTCGTCGCGATACCAGCTCATCATGCCTGACCTGCGCGGGCACGGTGAATCCGCGCTTGGCAATGGTCCGGCGACCATGCAGAAGCACGCCTCCGATGTTGCCCGGGTTATGACCGACGCTGGGGTTGACCGGGCGCCGCTGATCGGGGTCTCGATCGGCGGCTACACGCTTTTTGAATTCTGGCGGCGGTTCCGCGACCGGGTGAGCGGATTGGCTCTGTGCAATACAAAAGCTCGGGCGGACACAGCCGAAGCCCGGACTTCCCGTCTAGAGGCCGCGAACGACGTGCTGCAACGCGGCACTGAGCCATTCTTCGAAAGCATGCTGCCGAAATTGCTAGGCGAGACTACCAGGCAGTCTCGACCTGACCTGGTCGAGGGCGCGCTTCGCATGATGCACCAAATGTCCTCCGAAGACGTCGCGGGAGTGCAACGCGGCATGGCGGAGCGTCCGGATTCGGTATCAACGCTGAAAACTATTAATGCGCCTGCCCTAATCATCACCGGAGACGAGGACATCTTGACGGGTGTCCCCGAAGCCGAGCTGATGAAGCAAAACATCGCCGGGAGCAAGATGAAGGTGATCGCCAAAGCCGGACACTATTCGCCCTGGGAGCAGCCGGAAGAAGCCGGGAAACTACTAAGACAATTTCTGGATTCGATGCAGCATGCTTAGTTCCATTCGGTCTCGATTTCTCAAGTCCCGTGTCCCAGATCCAGGAGTTCGAATCCGCCCTGCGGAATTTCTTCAAAAATGAGCTCCTCATCAACTTCCACTCTTCCCTCCTGGAATCGGGTAAGGACGTACCACACAACAACGGGGATACCTGCCAACCACAAAATCAAAACAGAGTCTGAAAGGGCCCAGTATTCCAGTTTCGAAGTCACACCCACGAACAGGAAGAATCCAAGGATGTAAAGCAGCACAATCACGACGGCCGAATCACGAAAGGGGGGATACGAACAGGTGAAAGGGATCTTCCGAAACCGGAGAAGTAAGATTTCCGCGAGAAGCAGCGACCACACCGTGACCACAGCTGTCTGCAGCACGCCAACTCTCCACCCCCAAAGATACGCGTATAGCGGAAGGGCGATTGCAAATACCCAGGGAAGAACAAATGTCAGCATGACTTTTCGGGCCAGCGGGACGCACTCGTGCCCGGTTTTGGCGAGAGAGAGGCGGAAAACCCAATTGGCCCGTAACTCGGTAGGGATGTCGAACACCACGCGCACACCGAGGATGATGCAATAGCTCAAGATCAGCGGGACCGCGAGCACTTCTGCTGACGGCAAACTACCGGCCTCAAGGGGCTTGCCGCTAAATGCAGCAAACAGAAATTGCGAAGCAGTGACAACTCCTAAGCCGAAGAATCCACCGAGAACCAATCCATGATGCTCGCTGCGCAAGAGCGTCTTCATTACGAAGCGGTAGCCCGCTCGCTGGAATGGGCTGGTCAGGATTACGCGGTCGAGTGTGCGGAATATTCGTCCTAGATGGCCGGCTGAACTAGGCGGACTCACGTCGGTGGTCTCAGGGATCCGTCTGAAACATCTCCGATAGCTAAGGGCATAGGTCACAGAAGCGGTAGCAATGACGGCCGCTGAACCAATCAAGGCCAGTCGCCCACGGCTGGCGAGCGACGGACTAGCCCTATCCCGAAGTAGCTGGCACAGGCCGAGGAACCACACCGGAGGCAAGAACCTTACTGCCGAATCGGGCTGCTCGATCTGGGGAGGAACTGCGAAGCTGGTCGAGAGCAGGGCGGCAAAACAGGCAATGATGATGCCGCGCAAGTAGAGCGAGACCCGCCGGAATACGATATACGGCAGTGTGGCCATAAGTATTCCGACAATCACAAATACGGCAAAGAAACCGAAAAGGCTCGCCAGTACCAATACGAACGCGTGAACCAGAAAGAAGTGGACGAAGAAGCTGAATGCATTCACAGATGCACTGACGACCAGCGGGAACAGCAGTGCGGAAGCCGCATTGACGTCGATCGCAAGCACAAGGGTGAGGAGGAGAATAGCCAGAAGATTCGCAAAAAAGATATTCAGCGTCGACAGGGGAAGAGGAACCAGGTTCGCGTAATCGCGACGGTCGGGAAATATGCTGTCCCACCGCCACACCGCCACCATACCTGTGACCACCATGGAAAACACAATGAAGAAATACTCGTCCGGAAACGCTGCTGAAAGCGGATCAACATCGGTCCGACCTTGCATCCACTGAAGCAGTGTGGAGTACTTTTCGAACAGGAAAACCGAGTAGAAAGCGCCGGGCAAAGGCAGGAGGGTGAGAACCAAGCCCATGCTGAGATCGAGTTCATCTTGTCCGGACTCGCCGCCACCACGGAAGATTCGGCCAAGAAACAAACGGACGAGCGTGGGGAAGGGCTTCCGAGACCAAATGTCCCACCGTCTCCGCAGCGAGAGTAGGCGAGAAGAAATCATGCGGCCTCCATTGCGCTGATGATTTCCCGGCTGACCTTCTCAGTGTCTACCTCCTCAACTAAATGCATGAACGTGTCTTCCAATGAGGAGTGCTCGACATGATCCTGGATGGATTCGGTTTTGTCGTATGCAATGACGTTCCCCTTTCGCAAAATCAGCAGGTGCGAGCACACCTGTTCAACGACCTCTAAGACATGCGAACAGTAGAAGATTGCTCTACGCTGCTCCCCCAGCGTCTTGATCAGATTCTTCAGGACCAAAGCCGTCGTGACATCAAGGCCGGAGAGTGGCTCATCAAAAATCAATATTTGAGGATCATCCATGAGCGCGGCGATGAGCAGTATGCGCTGTCGCATTCCTTTCGAGTATGACCCAATAGAGCCATGCCGATGCGGATGGAGAGAGAACAAATCGAGGAGGGCATCGATTTTATTCTCTAGCCGCGATGACGGCATTCCGCGCAGGATGCCTATCATTTCAAGGTATTCGCGGCCACTCAGATAAGGATAAAGATTCGGTTCCTCGGGAACATATCCAAGAGACTTTCGAAAACCGACTAGGTCCTTATGAATGTCCTCCCCGTTGAACAGGACCTTCCCGCGAGTGGGCTCCAACAGACCGGTTAGCATTTTCACAGTCGTGCTCTTTCCAGAGCCGTTGGGACCAAGGCAGCCGAGCACCTGTCCAGGTGCCAGAGAGAAGGTGACCTCCCTTACTGCGGGAATGGATGCATACGACTTGCTCAGATTTCTGGCTTCAAGCATGAGAACGGCGGTGGGAGAAGAACTCCAACAAAGACTTAGGACACCGTCAAGATTTTAAAAGTTCCCGCCTGGCAAAACGTTAAGATTGGAACCTGCGCACTGCAAGACATATTCCGTCATACATGGCGTGCGGGTTCGGGCAGTATTGGCCGAGTCTCTGGCGTTTGTCAATACACAAGAGGTTGCGAAGCACGTGTCCGTTCGGCACGGTACTAAGCGCCAGCGGTTCCGCTATATTGAAGGAACCAATGCCTGACAAAAAATCAGTAGTGATTCGCCCTGCCAAAGGCTTTACAGGCTCGATGAGCCTGCCAGGAGACAAGTCTATTTCGCACCGCTACGCGATGTTGGGCGCAATTGCGGATGGCCTAACCAAGCTGGAAAACTTTTCCACCGGGGCTGACTGCGCCAGCACTTTAGAGTGCCTGAAAACATTAGGCGTGAAATGGGAACGGATTGGGGATGTAGTCGCAATTTACGGACACGGCCCAAAACTAAAGGCGCCGAATGCTCCGCTGGATTGTGGCAATTCCGGTTCCACGATTCGCATGCTGAGCGGAATTCTTGCCGGACAGAAGTTTACGAGCGAACTGACCGGCGACGACTCGCTGCGCCGCCGCCCCATGGCGCGGATCATCAAGCCTCTAGAAATGATGGGGGCAAAAACCACGGCGACAGACGGCGGCCGGCCTCCGCTGCGAATTACCGGAGGGCGGCTGAAAGCAATTGATTACAAGTTACCGGTGGCGAGCGCACAAGTGAAAACTTCGCTGCTTTTCGCCGGGCTCTATGCCGATGGAACAACCCGAGTGGCGGAGCCGATTCAAACTCGCGACCATGGTGAACACGCGCTGGAGGCCTTCGGTGCACAACTCGAAAGGCGAATGAAAGAGGTGAGCATTGCTGGAGGCCAGAAATTGAACGCCATCGAGGCCACCATTCCCGGCGACTTTTCCAGCGCGGCATTTTTCTTGTGCGCGGCCGGAT
>Ga0102924_1006095_pt1 | contig 11436 bp, 10 predicted proteins | sample PaiPotPPM11metaG_FD_80116 | JGI IMG/M metagenome (GOLD analysis project Ga0102924, IMG submission 80116) | Iron sulfur acid spring bacterial and archeal communities from Banff, Canada, to study Microbial Dark Matter (Phase II) - Paint Pots PPM... ...
TGCCCGCCGCGCTCGGGTCGGCGCTGGCCGAGTTCGGCCGGCACCTCGAGTCGGAGCGCGCGCTGTCGCGGCACACCGTCCGCGCCTACCAGGGCGACGTCCAGTCGCTTCTCGAGCACGCATGGCGGCAGGGCGTGGGGGAGCCGGGCGCCCTCGACCTGGCCACGCTGCGAAGCTGGCTGGCGGGCCAGTACGAGGCGGGCGCCGCGCGCGCCACGCTCGCCCGCCGCGGTGCGGCGGCCCGCGCCTTCACCGCGTACGCGCACCGGCGGGGCTGGCTGACCGCCGACCCCGGGCCGCAGCTCCGCACCCCCAAGGCGCGACGGGTGCTGCCGCAGGTGCTGCGCCGGGAAGAGATGGACGAGGCGCTCGCGGAAACCGAGGACCGCGCGCAGCGCGAGTCCGCCGCCGGCGAGCAGGTAACGGCGGCGCTCGCGATGCGGGACGCCGCCGTTCTGGAGCTGCTGTATGCGACCGCCATCCGGGTCAGCGAGCTGTGCGGGCTCGACGCGGCAGGTGTCGACCGGGAGCGCCGCACGGTGCGGGTCTTCGGCAAGGGCGCGAAGGAACGGGTCGTGCCCGTCGGCCTGCCCGCGCTGCGCGCCCTGACCCGCTGGGAGGAGGAGGGGCGTCCCGTGCTCGCGAACGAGCGCAGCGGGCAGGCGCTCTTTCTCGGTGCTAAGGGCGGCAGACTCGACCCGCGGACCGCGCGCCGGATCGTGCACGAGAGGCTGCAGGACGCGGCCCCGCACGCCATCAGGCACACGGCGGCCACCCACCTGCTCGAGGGCGGCGCCGACCTGCGCAGCGTGCAGGAGATCCTCGGCCACGTCAGCCCGGCCACCACGCAGATCTACACGCACGTGTCGGCCGAACGGCTGAAGGCGACCTACCGACAGGCCCACCCCCGCGCGTAATCCTTAACCGCGCGGTACGCCGGCCCTGCCGCCGCTAGAGGAATTCCCGTATCTTCGCCGCCGTCGCGTGCCGGGCACAGTCCACGACGGCTATAAATGAGCGGACGATACGTCACGGCGGGAAGAGCGCCCGGGAGCGGGGATCAGATGAACCAGGCCGACGATCCGGACACGGCGCAGGCCGCCACTGCGGAGAGCCCACTGCAGCGCACCGCGGCCAACCCGACCATCGCGAACCCAGCCCGCGTATACGACGCCCTGCTTGGCGGCAAGGACAACTACACGGCCGACCGCGCGGTGGCCGAGAAGCTCGCCGCCGCCAAGCCCGCCCTCCTCGCCAACGTCCGCGCCAACCGGGCTTACCTCGGCCGGGTCGTCCGCTACCTGGCCACCGAGTGCGGGATCCGCCAGTTCCTCGACCTCGGCACGGGCCTGCCGTCGCTCGACAACACCCACGAGGTCGCACAGCGGGCCGCGCCGTCCTCCCGGATCGTGTACGTGGACAACGATCCGGTCGTACTGGCGCACGCCCGTGTGCTGCTCGTCAGCACCCCCGAGGGCGCGACCTCCTACCTCAGCGCCGAGATCCGTGACCCGGAGCCCATCCTTGAGCAGGCCGCCGAGACGCTCGACTTCGGCAAGCCGATCGCGGTCATGCTGCTCGGCGTGCTCTATATGATCCCGGACGCCGACCTGCCGTACGCGAAGGTCGCCGCCTACGTGGACGCCGTGGCGCCAGGCAGCTACCTCGCCATCTCGCACCCGGCCAGCGACGTCGACGCCGAAGAAGCCGCCAAAGCCGCCCGCGAGTACGACAACGCGCTGCCGACCACCCAGACGAACAGGAACCGGGCCCAGGTCACCAAGTTCTTCGAAGGCCTCGAGCTGATCGAGCCCGGCGTCGTGCAGCTCAACAAGTGGCGGCCCGACCCCGGCGACTCCGACCCGGGCATCGAGATCTCCAGCTGGGCCGGCCTGGGCCTAAAGAACTAGTGGCGTGGGAAGGCCTGACTTCCGGCGAAGCTGCCGAAGTCCTCGGGCGGCTAGCTACGCGTAACGCGTTCGGCTTGGTCACGGATGACGGCCAGGACCCTGTCGTTGCCCGGCGTTGCCGGGATCGCCGCGAGCACCCGGTCGAGGGTCTCCGCGACGACGGCCGTTGCCGTTGTCCGGCGGATGCCCCACGTGGCCGCCTCGTTGACGAGGTCGGCGGCGGTCACCTTCCGGATGTCGGTCTGCCCGCCGACCCGCTGGCCTAGGTGGGTGTCTGCCCGCATGGGCTGGCCGGTGCCGTCGGTCAGCTCCAGGGCGATGGTCGACAGGACGTCATAGAGCGGCGCGAGCCTGACTGCCGGGGTATCTGCATCGTGCAGCAGGGAAAAGTTCTTGGCGTGCGCGTCGGCGTTGCCGACAGCCATGTTGAACGTCGCGCGGCGCAGCAGGGCGGTCACGTCGCGGGGATCGCCGAAGTCCCGCAGGAGCTCGGCGAGGTCCCGCAGCGCGGGCCCGCCCTGTTCCTCGTATTTCAGGCTCGGCGGCGTGCCGGTCGCCTGGCACCCGTCTTCCTGGTGCACCCGGACCGGAAGGCCTCCGTCGGGCGAGTCGTGCCTGTCGTAACGCCGGACGGCATACACGGGCAGGCCGGCGACATCGAACAGTTCGGTCTCGGGCACCTCAAGCCCGGACGCCGTGGCGAGCCGAAGGCAGGTGGCCTCGTTGGCGGCCATCGGATGCTGGCCGTCGGGCTTGAGGATCCACGTCGAGGGAGCATCTCCGAAGGGAAGCTGCCAGGTGCCGTCGGTGGCCCGGCCGAGCAGGGCCTTGCGCTGGAAGCCGGCCAGCGACGGGCGGAAGCCCCGCTCGGGGGCAACGCCCAGGGGCGCGACGTCCAGCGCGCCGATGAGCCGCTGCAGCTCGCCAGGTGTCATCGGCGTGTACCGGCTACCGCCCTTTTCGCCGGGCCCCTCTCCCTCGCGGAGCATCGTTATTGCGCCCGCGCAGTCCCGGCCGAAAGCCCTGAGGATGCCGTAGGTGTCCGCGGGGCGCACGCCGGCCAAGGCCGCCATCCGGGTAAGCGCAGGTCCCTCGGGCAGCACGTTCTCGAAGAAGTCCAGGCCGCGCATGTCCCTCGGGCCAGTCGGGCTCCCGATCCTTAGACCAACAGAGAGAGCGGGGCTGCCGTTGCCCCACCGCTCAATCCCCTCCGGGCACCACTCCAGATGTATCCGAAACTCCGGCCCCGGCGTCAGGACCGCCACGGGCGTGTCGTACAGCCACGCGACGAGCCGTTCAGCCACGAGTCTGCCTAGGCCGTACGATGACCTCACACCCGACGAACCGCAGCAGCCGGAGCGCATGGGTCACCGAGCTGCCGAACTTGCCGCCTTCCAGCTCAGACAAGTACGGCTGCCTGATCCCCGTTGCCTCCGCCGCATCCGCCTGAGTCACCCCGGCTTCGGTCCGAAAGTGCTTCAGCGCCGCCCCTAGATCCTTCGCCGTGATGACCATGTACTCGTCCCGCAGTATCGCCATAGACCAATACTAGCATCCTATCGCCAAACAGCGATATCGCCTTTTGGCGATATCGTGACGCGGCAAGCGCTATCGATCATCGCAAGGTGCGAGCAGCGGCAGGCACCTTCCAAGGTCCAGATGGTCGCTGCTAACGGAGTATTCGGGCGCGTTCGGCTACCATCTCACGAGCACGGGGCGGCAGCTTCGCGCCGACTTTCACAGCGAAGTCCTGGTACTCAGTGTGGCCGGGCAGCTCCTTCAGGGACTCGGTGACGAGCGCTGCGGCCTGGGCGGCGTCACCGCGGCGCGCCGCGATCTTCGCGCGCAGGAAGGTGCGTCCCGGCCCGGCAAGCGCCGGGCTGGCGACGAGCCGGTCCAGCAGATCGTCCTCGGGCGTTCCCGTGAACCGCTCGAGGAGCATCTCATGCCAGGCGGCGAGATCATCGGTGCGCTCACGACGCCGGTGGCGGGTTTCGTCGAAGCTTCCGTACACGGTGCGGGGCCGCTTCGGGTCCGCGCGCCCGGCCGCGTCCAGCGACTCCAGGTAAGACTCGGCGAACGTCCGCCACATATCCGGCGTGGCAAGCAGCCGGGCGAGCGGAACGGCCAGGGCCGTCTCTTGCTCCGCCACCTGACCGTACCCGCGGCGGGTCCACCCGTAGTCCGACTCCCAGCGGATGAGCTGCTGCGGCACCCGGCTAGCGAAAGCCGCAGGACCGTCGTGACGAAGTACCGACTCCCACAGCACGGCGACAGCGTCGGATACGACGAACTTCGCGGCCTCCACCGGGTCGTCGGAGTGGAAGTAGTCATAGCTGCGCATGCCGCGGGCCAGGTCCACCATTTTCCCGACGGCCCGCTGCGCCGGCGCGGGGTTGTCGGCCTCAAGCGCCGCCAGCGCGTCGGCCACCAGCCCGCGGAACGTGTGCCGCCATTTCGACCGCTCAGTATGGTGCACCCTGCGGTCTCCGGCCATATAGGCCCCGGCCTCGGCTAGCTCAACGAACGTTGTCACCTTGGCAAGGATCGCGTCCGGGTCGGGCGGTTCCTTCTTCGCGATGACCTTCGGTCGGTCCGGCGGGCGGAGCTCGTCCTCGATGCGCTCGCGAAGCTGCGCTGTCCCGCGCCAGTAGAGGGTCCACAAGACCTTGCGGAGCCGCGCGTCGCCGTGCGCGGCCATCGCGGCATAAAACTCGTCACGGTTCATCCGGTTCGCGGGCATGGCACGTAATCGTAGAGCGCGTGGCGCCCTCCCACTGGCTCTTGTACCCTCCGTCAGTCTGGGTCGTCGGCGTTCAGGTAGAACTCGACGGCGGCCTCGACCCGATCCCTCTTGTTTCGAGTGACGCTGTCACTTCCCATAAGTGGGTAATAAATTCATCTATGCGTAGTGACGCGCCCGCACTGTTGCTGATTCTGCGGGCCCGGCATCTTGCGGAGATACTTACTGTGCTCCTGCTGCATCCGGACACGGAGTACAAGCTTAGCGAGCTATCCGCAACGCTCCGGGCAGCTGTCGAGCAGAGTTGCCACTAGGCTCCACGGCAATTGTGCAACGCCGCATTGCACAATTTCAGTTGGCCACCGGGCAGCGAATGCCGCCATGTAACGGAAGTTGCGGACAGACAGTCCGCGTACATCCGGGCGCGTTGTTCGCAGATCCGCGGACAGGCGCTCGATCACGCAGGCACCCCCCAGCCCACCTTGGCCAACATCGCCGGTGTCGTAGCACACGGCAACTGGTGGCGTTGCACGGGCATGGTCGACTTCATCGGGCTAGACTACTTCATGCATTCCCGGGAATGCGCGGCGCGTGCACGCGGCGTTGCGCGTAAATCGAGCCCGGCAGTTCTGGGATGATGAAGGCGACCGCAGGCGGGAGGTGTGGGTTATGAGAGTTGATCGGTTCTCGACGCTTCTGTACGGGATCGGGGAGGGGGCTGCCTACCTCGCAGTTCCGTCATCCACGCTCGCCTCGTGGGCTTACGGCTACAAGCGGCACGTCCATGGCGGTGGCACCAGCACGATCAAGCCGGTCATCACGGCGGTTCGCCCGGAGCGCCGAGATGAGGCGGCCATGCCGTTCATCGGTCTCGGCGAGGCGTATGCTCTCGCCGCGTTCCGCAAGGCGGGCGTTCCCATGCAGCGTATCCGGCCCGCCATCGACGCTCTCGGCAGCGAACTCGGCCTCGCACATGCGCTGGCAAGCAGGCGGCTATATACCGACGGGGCCGAGGTTCTCTACGACTACGCGCAGCACGCCGGCGATACGCCGGAGGGGGAATCGGCGCGCGACCTGGTCGTGGTCCGTAACGGCCAGCGGGTATTTACCGAGGTAGTGGACCAGTACCTACGGAGGGTCGATTTCGCGAACGACGGGTACGCACAGCTGATCCGGCTCCCGCAGTACCGCGTCGCCGAGGTGACCGTGGACCCGGACCACGCCTTTGGCAGGCCGAGGCTAACCCACGGAGGAGCGAAGGTCGACGACGTCGTCGACCTGTTCCTTGCTGGGGAACCCGTCGATGCCGTGGCCGCAGAGTTCGGCCTGTCGCGCGACGAGGTAGAGGACGTACTGCGTGTCTCCGCCAAAACGCCAGCCTAAGTTCTTCATTGACCGCAGCCTCGGCCGGGTCGCGGTGCCCGCTGGACTGCGCGAAGACGGTTGGGAAGTCGTAACCCTCGCAGAGCATTACGGCATGCCGCGAGACGAGGAAGTCGCGGACACCGAGTGGATCGCTGACGCGGCGTCGCGAGGCTGGCCAATCCTGATGAAGGACAAACGCATCCGCCACCGCCGCGCGGAGATAGAAGCCGTCACCACAAACAAGGCGAAGTGCTTTGTCATCACCAGAGGGGATCTCACGTCCACGGATATGGTGCGCCGCTTCGTAACGAACAAGCAGGCGATCTTTCGCGCGATCGAAGCGTCTGGCCCCTACATCTACTCGGTCCAGCAGGACCGCCTGGACCAGCTTTACCCGAAAAATGTCGGCGACGGCCCAGATCCAGGATTGGACCGCCGTTGACAAAAAAGTCACTGACCAGGTCTCCTTGTGGAAGTGGCCTGAATCGTTGGCGCCTGGGGAGCGAGCCCCGACGGGCGCAGTCCCAGCACAAAGTGCGCCTATCGCCGAATCGCCCGGCGTTTGCGAGATGGCATTGCCAGCAGGGGCGGACATATGCAGAAGCTGACCGCCTGGTGTTCCGGGCAGCCCGGCCCAACCGTGGGGTAAGGAGCCATAGTGGGGGGTCGCTGGTGGTGCGGGGGAGCGGCTGAGGTGGTCTCGAAGCGTGCGGCCCGGCACTCCCTGCCCAGTGGTGGCCGCGCCGAGCTGGAAGAGGCGCAACCCTTCTTTCTTCTTCCGAACGGTTCCGAGGTGACTCACCTCAGTCTCCCTTTCTGTGCAGCCGTGCCAGCCAGAATCCCGCTGTCGCGCGTGACGCCTCGCGATTGCCTAGGACCGTGCGGGAGCGGCGCGCGTGCTGAGAACGGGGCTAACCGCACTAGCCAGTATCGACATGTACCACGAGGACCACGGCAGTGGTCAGCCGCTCGAGGCCCCGACCGGCGTCGCCAGGGGAATCCGCCATTTCCTGACCGATCCTCGCCCGGTGCGGGTTGTCCAGCTGTAAAGCGTTTCCCGCACCCGGCCACGGGGAGCTATCGCGGATACGCGACAGGACCGCCCCTGTCGCGACCCCGATGCCGACGCGCGAACAAGGAGGCTTGTCATGGCGTCAGAGGCTAAGGCCGGGCAGCCGGAACGGAATGTGCTGGAGGACCTGGATTCCCGGATACCAACGAACTTCTACTGGTATCTAGCCGTGCTGGCCTGCATCGGCGGGTTCCTCTTCGGCTACGACACGTCGAACATCGGCTCGGCGCTGGGCTTCATCCCTTATCACCTGTCCAGCTTCGCGACCGGCTACCTCGTGGCCGGGGCGTCCCTGGGCGCGGCGGCGGGGGCTCTGGTGGCCGGGCCGCTGACGGACCATTTCGGGCGGAAGATCCTGCTGATCACCGACGCCGCCATCTACGCCGTCGGCTCGATCTTGTCCGCGGTCACGGTGGACGCGGGCATGCTGCTCGCGTCCCGGACGCTCATCGGGCTCGCGATCGGCGCCGACTCCGCGATCGCCACCGCCTACATCGCGGAGTTCGCGCCGCGCAGCCGGCGCGGCTCGCTGAGCATCATCCAGCAGTGGATGATCACCGTCGGGATCCTGGTCGCTTATCTCGTCGCGGTGGTCATCCTCAAGGCCGCGCCTGGCAGTGCGGGCGGCGCCGACTGGCGGCTCATCCTGGGCCTGGGCGGGATCCCGGCCCTGATCGCGGTGGCACTGCGATCCCATATGCCCGAGTCGCCGCGCTGGCTGATGCTGCACGGCCGTTATGGAGATACCGCGAAGGCCTTTGGCCGCCTGGGGATGGACGTGACCGAAGACGAAGTACGGTACGCGGCGGACGAACTCGCCGGGCAGGAGCGGCAACGCCAGCGGCGGACCCAGTGGACCGTGGGCGTACGGCGGGCGCTGATTATCGTGTGCGTCTTCTTCATCTTCCAGCAGATCACCGGGATCAATGTCCCCTTCTACTACGGCCCGACGCTGCTGTCGTCGTTCTTCGAGAGCGGGAACAACGCGGTCAATGCCGCGGTCGCCGGAGTCGAGGTCACGGCCATCCTTGGTGCGGTCAACGTCGTCGCCACGTACTTCGCCTTCCGGTGGATCGACAAGGTGGGCCGGCGCCCGCTGGCCATCTTCGGCTACATGGGCATGACGGTGTTCATTCTGCTGGCGGCGGCCGGGGTGGCGTTCCTGACCGACATCCCGAAGACCGTGGTGGTCATGGTCGGGTTCTCCTTCTTCATCACGTCGTTCGCGATCGGCGTCGGCGGGACGGGCTGGCTGATCCAGGGCGAAGTCTTCCCGACCGCGGTCCGGGGGCGGGCGGCGGCCATCGCTGCCTGCGTCGACTGGCTGGCCAACTACGCGCTCATCGAGGCGTTCCCGGTCTGGCATAACGCCATCGGGCTCGGGTGGGTCATGGTGTGCTTCGCCGTGCTCTGCGTCGTGGCCATCGGGTTCGTCTACCGGTTCCTGCCGGAGACCAAGGGGCTGTCGGTGGAGCAGGCCGTCCACGTCTTTGAGCACGAGGCGGACCAGTCCAACGCGACGAGCAGCCATCTAACCGAGCCCCCCGACGTCCCGAGCCAGGGCTGAGAACGCAAGCCTCAGCTGGTCCGGGTCGTGGCGAGGTAGTCGGTCGCGCGGAAGCATCCATGGACGTGGTCGTTGACCACGCCGACGTTCTGCATGAACGCGTACACGCTCGTGGGCCCGACGAAGCGGTACCCCTGCGCCTTCAGCTGTTTCGCCCACGCGTCCGCCTGCGGGGTCGACGTGGGCAGGTCGGCGATCGACCGGGGTGCCCGCTCGCGGGTGATCGCGTAGGACTTCGCGAGCTCCATCAGGCTCGGCGACGCGGCCAGCATCGCGCGCGCGTTGTCGACGGTGGCCTGGATCTTGCCGCGGTTGCGGATGATCGAGGCGTCCTGGACCAGCCGGTCCACGTCCCGCTCGGTCATCGCGGCCACCGTGGGGACGTCGAAGCCACGGAAAGCCTTACGGAACGCGTCCCGCTTCCCGAACACGACCGACCAGCTCAGCCCGGCCTCGAAAACGCCCAGGGTGAGCGCCTCGAACATCGCGGACTCGTCGTAGGTGCGGGCACCCCACACTTCGTCGTGGTAGCGGGTGGAGGCGGTGTCGCCGGCGCCGGCCCATGCGCAGCGTGGCTTCCCGTCCGGCCCAGTGATCACGTCTGCGGTCATGATGCGAATGTCCCCATCATGACGGCCCGGTACGCAGTCGAAGGATGGATGCAGTCAGGCTGCTTATACCGCAGCCAGGAGTAGTCCGGGCCGGCGCGGTGAGGTAGGACTAGGGGCATGACTGTTGGCAGCTCGGAAACGATGCGGGCGTGGGTGGTCAGCGAGCCGGGACCGATCGAGACCGGCCCGCTGAGGTACGTGGAGAAACCCGTGCCGGCCGCGGCGCCCGGCGAACTGCTCGTCCAGGTCCTCGTCTGCGCCGTCTGCCGGACCGACCTGCATGTCAGCGAGGGCGACCTGCCGGTGCACCGTGAGCACGTCACGCCCGGTCACATGGTCGTGGGCCTGGTCGCGGCGCTGGGCAAGGGCGTCACCGACTACGCCGTGGGGGGCCGCGTCGGCGTGGCGTGGCTCCGGCACACCGACGGGACCTGCGCCTACTGCCGCCGCGGGAACGAGAACCTCTGCCCGAACTCGCTCTACACCGGCTGGGACGCCGATGGCGGCTACGCGGAGTACACCACCGTGCCGGCGGCGTTCGCCTACCGGCTGCCGACCGACGTCCCCGAGGTCGAGCTAGCGCCGCTGCTGTGCGCCGGGATCATCGGCTACCGGTCGCTGCTGCGCGCGTCGCTGCCCGAACGCGGCAAGCTCGGACTGTATGGATTCGGCGACAGCGCCCACCTGGTCGCCCAGGTCGCGCTCGCGCAAGGGGCGACTGTCCATGCCCTGACCCGCGGCGAGGCGTCCCAGCGGCTCGCCCGCGAGCTGGGCGCCGCGTCGGTCGGTGGCGCGTACGACTCCCCGCCGGAACCCCTGGACAGCGCGATCCTGTTCGCGCCGGTGGGAGATCTTGTGCCAGTCGCGATGCGGGCACTTGACCGGGGCGGAGTCCTCGCCGTCGCCGGGATCCACCTGACCGACACGCCGCCGCTGAACTATGAGCGCGAGCTGTTCTACGAGAAAGAACTGCGCAGCGTCACCTCCAACACCCGGGACGACGGCCGGGAGTTCCTCGAGCTCGCCCTCCGGTACCACGTCCGGGCCACCACGCACGTGTACCCGATGTCGCAAGCGCAACAGGCGCTGCAAGACCTCAAGGCCGGCGTTTTCGACGGGGCGGCTGTTCTCGTCAACGACCGCTAACCGATCTGTTGGAGGCCCGGTGACGACCCCAGCTATCCCCAGCCGCCTTCCGGCCGGAACGACCCAGGAAGGCGACGGAATCATGATCGGGGACGGCCCGGTCCGCATTGACGCCTTCATCGACTTCCTGTGCCCGTTCTGCCGCCGCTTCGAGCTCTCGTCGGGCTCGGCACTGTCCGGATTGGTGGCCGGCGGGCAGGTCAGCCTCGTCTACCACCCGATGAACTTCCTGGATCAGGCATCGACGACGCGTTACTCCACGCGGGCGGCCGCGGCTTCGGGCTGTGCCGCCGACGAGGGGCGGTTCCTCGAGTACGCGCACGCACTGTTCGTCGACCAGCCGCCGGAAGGTGGCCCGGGCCTCGACAACGCGGAGCTCGCCGCGATCGGCCAGGCCGCGGGCCTGCCCGGCGCTGCGTTCACGGCCTGCCTGAGCGCAGGGGATTATCTGGACTGGGCGCCGTACGTGACCGCGCGTGCCGTCGCGCTGGGAGTCGAGGCGACGCCCACCATCCTGGTCGCGGGCTCCGTCGTGCGCCCAGAACCGCAGCCGATCGAGGCCGCGGTCGAAAAGGCGGCTCGCGCCGGCTGAGGCTGGCCCGCCCGGCAAGTCGGGTGGGGGGCTGTGTGAGTAGCACCGATCCGTTCGGGATAATTCTTTTTTAGTCCGGATGCGGCTGGCTGTGCGGCGGTCAGCTCGACGCCGCGGGGCGAGCCGACGCGAGGATCATGGGCGGTGCGACGCGCGGTGCTCCGGGTCGCCGAGCCCTCACGCCGGTGAGTCGGCGTCCCGCCGACCCGCTAGCGTGATTGCGGGTCAAAGCGGAGAACGGACAGCGAAGACATCCATTCCGGCCCCGCAAAATAGAACAAACTACCCCCGATCGCATCCCTCTAGCCTGATTGCGGGTCAAAATTGGCAGGGAGACTGTGGGTAGTGCTTCCGGCTCCGGCCCTGCCTGCGTGGTTTTGCGGTGGTTCGGGCGTAGGGTCGGGAGCCTGGGTCCGGTCTGACCTGCGAA
>Ga0102924_1006096_pt1 | contig 11436 bp, 12 predicted proteins | sample PaiPotPPM11metaG_FD_80116 | JGI IMG/M metagenome (GOLD analysis project Ga0102924, IMG submission 80116) | Iron sulfur acid spring bacterial and archeal communities from Banff, Canada, to study Microbial Dark Matter (Phase II) - Paint Pots PPM... ...
GCGCGGCACCGCGCGGCGAATCGGTCATCGGGGCGGGGAAATCGGTCATCGGCTGTGGGTCGATTTTTCTTTAAAGATCTTGCTTTTGACCGACCGGGAGGCTTGTTTCCGGTTGGCCAGAATCAGATCCACCCCTCGGCCGGGCCGGCGAGCCTACCCTGGCGGCGGCCTAGAACGTGTTCTCCTATAAGCTGCTGCGGCGGTGCTATGGGCGCCGAAGCGGGGTGCGATCGTGCCCGGGGCCTGGTGATGACTGAGCACATCTGATCTCATTGGCCCGGTCGGTCCCGGTCGCCCCGTAATGTGCCAGTCTGGATACTTGTTTGTCGCGTAGCCGGAATGTCGACATCATCATCGTGGAAAGTGGTCCGCGCTTTTTGCGAACCTATTACCGTGATCATGAAGCCCGCGGTCAGCCACCTGAGCTGCGCGGCTCGGGCCCGAGGTGGCCAAGGCCGGCGGGCGGCACCTGTGCCTGATCGTCAATGGGGAAGACTTTGACGTGACAGCAGCCTAGAAGGGGAGTGCACCGATGGCCGAACCGGCACCGCGGTACCCGGCGGGCAGCACCAATGACGCCAGTGTTGGCAGCCTGGTGTCCCTGGCCATGAAGGACATCTCACACCTGCTCAGGTACGAGCTTGACCTGGCCAAGCTGGAGCTGAAGGCGGATGTACGGAAGCTGGGCGTCGGCGCGGCGCTGGTGGGCGTGGCGGCCTTCGTCGGGTGCCTGGTGCTCATGCTGCTCTGCTTCGCGCTGGCCTATGGCCTGATGGCGCTGGGCATCTGGGGCTGGGCATCGTTCCTCATCACCGCGGGCGCCTGCGTGGTGCTGGCGGCCGGCGCGATCGGCATCGGCGTGCTGCTGTTCAAGCGGGTACGCGGGATGCCCAAGACTCGCCGGACCGTCCAGGACGACATGGCGCTGCTGCGCCGCGGCGACGGCGCCGCGACGCCGCCGGCCGAGACCAGGTAGCCATGCACGCAGGCGGCGACGCGACGATCTACATCGACGGTCCCTGGTCGCACCGCTCGGTGAGCGCCAACGGCACCCGGTTTCACATCGCTGAGGCGGGCGACGGGCCGCTGATCCTGCTGCTGCACGGGTTCCCCGAGTTCTGGTGGACGTGGCGCGACCAGCTGACCTCGCTCAGCGAGGCGGGGTTCCGGGTGGCCGCCGCCGACCTGCGGGGCTACGGCGGCAGCGACAAGCCGCCGCGCGGCTACGACCTGATCACGGCGGCCTCGGACGCGGCCGGGCTGATCCGCTCGCTGGGCGAGGCCAACGCGGTCGTGGTCGGCCATGACTGGGGCGGCCTGATCGCCTGGACGATGGCCGCCTACTTCCCCAAGGTGGTGCGCCGCCTGGGCGTGGTGTCGGTGCCGCACCCGCTGCGGCTGCGCGGCGCGGTGCTGTTCGACCCGCTCGGGCAGGGCCGCAGCAGCGGCTACGCGCTGGGTTTCCAGCTGCCCCTGCTGCCCGAGCGCCAGTTGCTGCACGACAACGCCCAGCGAGTGGGCAAGATGCTGTCGGCCTGGGCCGGCCCCGGCTGGCCCGACCTGGGCACGGAGCTGCGCTACCGGGACGCCATGGGCATCCCGTCGGTGGCCCACTCCGCGCTGGAGTACCACCGGTGGTTCCTGCGCTCCCGGTTCCGGCCCGACGGGCACCGCTACATCCGGGCCATGAAGCGGCCGATCCAGGCCCCGACCCTGCACCTGCACGGCGCGCTGGACGGCTGCATCCTGCCCAGCGCCGCGCGCGGCTCGGGCATGTACGTGGACGCGCCCTACCGGTGGCGGCTCATCGAGGGGGCCGGGCACTTCCCGCATGAGGAGGTACCCGAGCGGTTCGACCAGGAGCTGCTGTCCTGGCTGGCGGACCCCGAGCCGGAGCGCTAGCCATGCCCCCGGCCGCGCCCGGCAGCAAGAACCGCGGCACGGACCGCGGCCGGGACCGCGACGCCGCGGGCCGGGCCAGGAACGCCCGTCCGCGCGACGGGCTGGGGCGGCCGCTGGAGCGCGGGGACACCGGCGAGCCGACCCTGCCGGACGGGGTGGTGCTGCCCCCGGCCGAGGCGCTGGACACCGCCCAGCAGCTACTCGACGATGGCCGGCCGTTCCACGCCCACGAGGTGCTTGAGGCGTCCTGGAAGGGGGCGCCGCCGGCCGAGCGCGACCTGTGGCAGGGCCTGGCCCAGCTGGCCGTCGGGCTGACTCACGCCCGCCGGGGCAACGCGGCCGGCGCGGCCGCCCTGTTGCGCCGGGGTGCCGAGCGAGTCGGCCGCTATCAGGCGGACCGGCACGGCGTGGACGTCGACGGCGTCGTGGCCGCGGCCACCGCGCTGGCCGGTCAGATCGAGGCGGGCGGCCTGAGCGGGCTGACCCCGGATCAGCTCAGCCTGCGCCTGCGCTGACTAGCCGCTGACTAGCTCTGGCACTGCTCGGTGGACACCTGCCCGGTGGCCTGCTGACCGTGGATCACGTCGGTGGCCACCTCGCTGGCCGTCAGCGCGTAGCCGGTCTGCCGGAGCGACACGGCGGCGGCGAACACCACGCCGTAGACCCGGCCGCCCGGCGAGAGCAGCGGGCCGCCCGAGTTGCCCGGCCTGACCTCGGCCCTGATCGGGTAGATCTGCCGCTTGACCTGGGCGGTCTGGTAGATGTTCGGGCCCACGGCCGACTCGGCCGTGGCGATGCGCGCCGGGTCCACGGTGAACGGGCGGTTGAACGGGTACCCGGCCACGATCGCGTTCTGGCCATAGCTGGCGTCGAAGTTGAACTGGAGCGCCGGCGCGGCCAGGCCCGGCACGTACAGCACCGCCAGGTCGCGGTTCGGATCGTAGAGCACCACCCTGGCCAGCAGCTCGTGATGCGGATCCCGCAGCGAGGACACGTACGGGCCCTCGGTGACCCCGGCCACCACGTGCGCGTTGGTCAGGATGTGCTGGGGCGAGATCACGAAGCCCGAGCCCTCGATCTGCTTCGAGCAGCTCGGTGCCACGCCCTGGACCTTGACGATGCTGTCCTTGGCCCGCTGCAGGCCGGCCGAGCTGAGCACCGACGGATCGGGCGCGCGGAGGGTCAGCGCGCTCTCCGCGCCCAGCGCGCTGAACACCTGGGTGTACGGGCCGCTGGCCAGCAGGCTGTGCAGCGGCCGGAAGCTGGGCAGCGTCAGCGTGCCGCGCGGGACCAGCTTGTCGACCGTCCTCAGCACGAGGGAGTTCTGAACCTCGGACGAAATGGCCGGGAATGGCGAGTAGGCCACGAACGACCCGATCAGCCAGGCGACCAGCATCACGGCCACGACATTGACGACCGCGCCGCCCAGGGAGTCGACGACGGTGGCCGGCCGGCCGCGCACCCGCGAGCGCAGGGCCACGCCCAGGCTGGAGGCGATCACCATGCCGATCACCGCTGCGGCGAAGACCACCAGGATGGCGATGAACGCCTGCCAGGACAGGCTGGAGGCGACGGCCTGGGAGATCTTCGGGGCGAAGACCGCGCCGATGGCCACCCCGCCCAGGAAGCCGACGAAGCTGAGCACGCCAATGATGAAGCCCTGACGGTACCCGGCGACCGCGAAGGCGGCCGCCAGCACGATGAGGATCAGGTCCAGCAAGTCACCTGGCACATCATCAACTTATAGCGCCGACGGGGATTAGCAGGCCGATCTCCGGGGCTAGAGATTACGGTCTGGGGCGCTCTCCCGGCCCCTGGCGGTCAGCACCGCCGGGGGCAGGTTCTGCACGTTGCCCGCGTCCCAGGGCTGCTCCCACCCGCCCAGGGCCAGCAGCCGGTCCACGATGTAGCCGGTAAAGCCCCAGATCAGCATGCCCGCGGTGCGGAACGCGGGGCCGCCCTGACCGCTCGGATAGCGGATCGTCAGCCGGTTGGCCGGGTTGGCCAGGTCGGCCACCGGCACCCGCTCGACCGCCGTGACCTCATCCGGGTCGCCCGGGCCCACCGGGCCCGGCCGGCGCCACCAGGCCAGCACCGGCGTCACCGCGAACCCGCTCCGGTTGATGAACAGCTCGGGCAGCTCGGCCAGCACATCCACCGAGGCCGGGTCGACCAGCGCCTCCTCGGCGGCCTCGCGCAACGCCGCAGGCACCGGGCCGCCGTCGGCGGCGTCGATGGCCCCGCCGGGGAAGGCGGGCTGGCCCGCGTGGCGGCGCAGCCACGGGCTGCGCTGCACCAGCAGCACGTCGGGGCCCGCTTCCTCCTCGCCGAACAGGATCAGCACCGCGGACTGGCGCCCGCCCGAGGGCGGCGGCCGCATCGCGGGCGGCACGACCATCTTCCTGGCCGCAGCCGCGAGCCGGGCCAGCCAGGCCGGCGCCGTACCGTCATCCGCCTCCCCGTCACTAGCCGTCGGCGCGCTCACGAGAACGGACCCGGCTTGACGAGCTTGCGCGCCGTGGCCTCGTCCGTCGGGCCCAGGCCGTAGGACGGGCACAGCGGGCCGATGCCGCACGCGCCGCAGGCCGGCTTGCGCGAATGGCAGACCCGGCGACCGTGCCAGATCAGCCGGTGCGAGAGCATCGTCCACTCGGACTTGGGGAACAGCGAACCAACTTCTGCCTCAACCTTGACCGGGTCCTCATCGGTGGTCCAGCCGAACCGGCGCGCCAGCCGGCCGAAGTGCGTGTCGACCGTGATTCCGGGCACCCCGAACGCGTTGCCCAGCACCACGTTGGCCGTCTTGCGGCCCACACCCGGCAGCGTGACGAGATCCTTGAGCTTGCCCGGCACCTCGCCGCCGTACCGCTCGCACAGCGCCTGGCCCAGGCCGATGAGGCTGTTGGCCTTGGCCCGGAAGAAGCCCGTGGACTGGATGATCTTCTCCAGCTCGGCCCGGTCGGCGGCCGCGTAGTCGGCCGCGCTCAGGTACCGGGCGAAAAGCACGGGCGTGACCAGGTTGACTCCCTTGTCCGTGGTCTGCGCGGACAAGATCGTGGCTACCAGCAGCTCAAGCGGCGTGGTGAAGTTCAGCTCGGTGTGCGCGTCTGGGTAAAGGAGCGCAAGCTCGCGGTTGATCCGGCGAGCGCGGCGCACCAGCGCGGTCCGGGTCGGGGGCGGTGTGGGCACCGCTCTAGCCTATGCACCCGCAGGACAACAGGTACTCAACCAACAAGGCCGAGACCAGGCCGGTGCCTCAACCAACAAGGCCAAGACCAGGCCAGGTTCCGCGTTCAGTTCGGTCCCGGGGCAGCCGGCGTGAGCAGGCGACGAGATACGCTTGCCATAGTCCCGGTCAGCGGGGGTGGCCTGCGAGGTTACCTAGTGCCCTGACGGGGGGGATACCACCAGAATCGTCGCGATGAAAAGCGCGCCACGGGGGTTGCGCGTCAGCTCACCGACGATCACCGCCAGCCGAGTTTGACCGAGCCAGAGTCGGGACGAACTTCATGCGAATGTCAAGGACAGCCGGCCAGGAGCCCGCCGCGGGCGAGGTGGTGCCCGACGGCGGCGCCAGCGGCGGCCCCAGCGGCAACGCGACCGGGGCCGAGGGGAATGGCGCGGCCCCGGGTCACCAGTCCCCCTCCCGGCCGGGGGCCGCGACCGACTCGGCTGACGAGGCCAGCACGCCGCCCTCGCGCCGAGGCTGGCTCACCCGCCCGCTGGCGCTCATGCGCGTGCACTGGCTGGCCACCGCGCTGCTGTTCCTGGGCCTGGCCCTCCGCGTCCTGACCCAGTTCTCATACTCTCCGTCCCTGCTGTACATCGACTCGGTCAAGTACCTGTACGGGGCCTGGCCATACGCCGACCCGCTCGGCTACGACGTGCCGCTGCGGCTGATCCTGGCCGTGGGCAACCTGTCCGCGGTCGAGGCCGTCCAGCACCTGCTCGGGCTGGCCATGGCCGTGACCATCTACGCCGTGCTGCTGCGCAAGGGCGTGCCGCGCTGGCTGGCCGCGCTGGCCATGGGGCCGTTGCTGCTCGACTCCTACCAGCTGCAGATGGAAGCCACGATCATGCCGGACGTGTGGTTTGAGGCGGCTATCGTGGCCGGCCTGGCCATCCTGCTCTGGCGGTCGCGGGCCGGCATGAAGACCTGCCTGCTGGCGGGCTTCGTCCTCGGCCTGTCGGCCCTCATCCGCCAGCCCGGCGAGGTGCTGATCGTCCCGCTCGTGCTCATCATCATCGCGATGGGCGGCGGCTGGCAGCAGGTGCTCGGCAAGAGCCTGTTCACCGCCGTGGCCTTCATCCTGCCGATCTTCTTGTACATGTCCGGCTCGCTGTACATCAACGGCCATTTCTGGCTATCGCGCAGCGGCCAGGAGACGGCCTACGGCCGCCTGGCCGGCCTGGCCGACTGTGCCACGCTGAAGATCCCGTCCTACGAGCGGCCGCTGTGCCCGACCAAGGCCGAGCAGGCCAACGGCGCCGACTGGCTCGACCACGCCACCACCTCGCCGCTTCGCCTGTACGTGCTCAAGAACGCGCCCGCCAGCATCACCCGCGGCAAGGCCATCAGGCACTTCGAGGAGGCCATCGTCGAGCAGCAGCCGGTGCGGGTCTTCAACCGCATCGCCACCGACTCGTTCAAGCTGTTCTCGATCACCCGGCATACCGACCCCGGCGACACGCCAATCTCGCGCTGGCAGTTCCACACCGCCTATCCCAGCTTCCTGCCGACCATCGCGATCGATAAGCAGAGCACGATCGTGTTCGGGCTCAAGCTATCCGCGGGCGCCGGCGCGCTGGTCTACCACCAGCTCGACACCGCCTACGGCGGCAACGCCCACGTCTGGGTGCCCGGCGCCGCGTTCCTGCGCCGGTACCAGATCTACGGCGGCTATACCCCGGGACCGCTGCTGCTGCTCTGCGTCCTGGCCGGCGCGGCCGGCACGCTGACGATCTTCCGCCGCCGGGCCAGCCCCGCCCAGCGCCAGCTGGCCCTCGGTGCGCTGGCCTTCTTCCTGACCGGCGCGGCCGTGCTGGTGCTGTCGGACCTGATGGAGTTCAGCTGGCGCTATCAGCTGCCCGCGCTGATCACACTCCCGCCGGCCGGGGCGTTCGGCATCGCCGCCATGCTCAGGTTCGCCCGGCGCCGCAAGATCATTCCCATCCGCGCTGCCACGACTCAGGCCGAGCGGGTAACCGCCAAGGCCGGGTAATCGAGCAACAAAGTCTTGTCCCGCCTGGCCGCCGTGCCTAAAGCCAGCCGCGCCTGCGGGCCAGCCAGAACAGGCTGCCCACGGCCAGCGCCTCGGTGCCCAGCCCCAGGAACACGAACGTCTCCCAGTTGCCGATGTGCGAGATCAGGAAGGCGAAGTTCTGGCCGAAGAAGCCGGTCAGGAACGACAGCGGCAGGAACACCGTGGCGATGATCGTGAGCTGCTTCATCACCTCGTTGAGTTTGTTGGACACCATCGACAGGTAGGCGTCCATGGCCCCGCTGAGCAGGTCGCGGTAGCTGTCGATCAGGTCGCTCGTGCGGATCACGTGGTCGTAGAGGTCACGCAGGTACGGCACCGCGCCCTCGGAGTGCCCCGGTAGCTCCACCACGCTGGACAAGATCGCGGCCATCACGTCGCGCTGCGGCGAGACCGTCTTGCGCAGGCCGACCAGCCACCGCTGCATGCTGAGCATGGTGGCCAGGTTCTCCTTGCTCGGGTTGGCGAAGATCTGCTCCTGCAGCTCGTCGATCTTGTCGTCCAGATCGGACAGTGGCTGGAAGAAGCTGTCGATCATGCTGTCCAGGACGTGGTGCAGCATGACCCCGCGCAGCGGCCGGTCGGCGGGCACGTGCAGGCCACCGCCGAGCTCCACCCGCCGCCGGACCTCGTCGAGCGAGTCGCAGCCCCGGCGGCGCGCGGTGACCAGGAAGTTCTCGGCGTAGAAGGCGTGCACCTCGATGAGCTCGCCCAGCAGCGACGTGGCCGCGTAGGCCACGATGTAGACGACGTCGCCGAAGCGCTCGGCCTTGGGGCGCTGGCCGAACTCGCCCACGTCCTCAAGCGCCACCGGGTGGAACTTGAACACCTCGCGCAGCATGTCGACGGCCTCGTCATCGGGCATGCGCAGATCCAGCCAGAGCAGCTGGTCGGCGCTCAGCGCGTCCTCGACCGCCTTGCGGCTAGCCGGGGCCGACGATCCGTCCAGGCTGACCAGGTATCCGTCCACCGCCGTATCGTCGCAAGACAGCGGGGCTGCTGTCCCGTTAAGCCGGCAGTCAGGCCGCGCGCTCGCCCGACGAGCGCTGCGCGAGCATGTCGCTGACCTGATCCACGGTGCTGCTCAGCCCGCTCAGGCTGGCTCCGCCGCGCGCGGCCTGGCCCGCCGTCTGGCGCAGGACGGCCATGCCCAGGCTGACCGCCTCACCTGCCATCCGGCGCGCCTCCGGCGAGTCCCTGATCGCGATCAGCGACTGGCGCAGCCGCTTCAGGCCGTCTTTGCCCTCCTGGCAGCCGGCCAGGTAGCCGGCCACGAAGCCCACGAACGTCTCCATCTTTTCTTGCCTGCCTCAAGCGGTGGGGGGTCTACATCGGGGGGTTACATGTCGCGCAGCTCGAGGTACCGCTTCACGTCCGGTATCGACTGCACGACGACCGCGAGCACCGCGGCCACGACGGCGGCCTTGATCAGCTTCGAGATCATCGTCCTGCCTCTCTGTGATTTGCCGAGGAGTTGGTGTCGGGGGACATAACGGGCTCCACCTCGTCGGGAGCGAAGTACAAGAAGCGGCCGTGCTGGCGCTGCAGGTCGGCGGCCGGGTCATCGACCGGCAGCACGGCCAGGTGGACCTGGCCGTCCACGTCGCGCAGCACGGCCTCCACGATTGCCTCGCGGCCGGCCAGGAACAGGTCCTGGGCGTCGGCCCGCCGGGCCCCCGGCCGCATGACCACCCGGCTGTGCCGGGCCACGCGCACCCCGCCGACCAGCACGTGGTCGGTCTCGGGCGACACCGTCGGGTCCGAGCCCGGATCCCACCAGGGCACGGTGCTGTCCAGGGGGGACGACCCCCCTTGCCCCCCCGCAGTCGGCCGGTCGGTGATCACGGGCTCCGGATCCCGCGACCCATTGAGCCTGGCCCCCGCGGGAGCCTCGCGCAGGTAGCGGATGGCGCCGTGCAGGCGCTCCATCACCTCCGGCGGCAGGTCGTCCAGCCGGTCCATCATCTCGGCGACCCGGCTGTCGGTGGCCCGGGCCGCGCGCTTCTCCGCGTCGGTCAGGGCCAGCGTGCGCAAGGTCAGGATCTCGTCGATCTCGGTCGAGTCGAACAACTGCCCGGCGCTCTCGGCCGCCACCTCCGGGTGGTCGTAGAGGATCACCGGCGAGGACAGCAGGAGGTCACCGCAGTCGGGCGGCCCGGCCAGCACGGGCCAGGTGCCGATGTTCTCGCAGGCCTCCACCTCGGCGGCGGCCCATTCGGGCGGTTCGGTCATGGACAGGAACCGGCCGCCGGGCACGCCGACCAGCAGGTGCGCCGCGACCAGCGCGTGGCGCAGCCCGTCCTCCCGGACCGCGAACACGGCGCGCGGCGTCGAGTGGTTCTCCAGCACCAGCCGCAGCCGCAGCGCCTGGTAGGGGCCGGCCACGCGCTCGGCGTGCATGCTCAGCACGCCGTCCACGGCCGACCAGCGCCGGACCACGCGTCCGGCCAGCCGGCCGTCCTCGCCGGTGATGTCCTCGGCCGACTCGCCGGAACCAATGTGGAACTCTAGTTCCTGGTCCTCATCGAGTAGCTGGCCAACGGTCACCGTGACTTGTTGCTCCCGCTCGGCCGAGTCGGTCCAGGACGTGTATTCGGTGCCGTCCACGTACAGCGCGCCGACGTCCTCCAGCTCGCCGTTGTCGGGAGAGATGCCCTGGACACACCGGTCCTGCAGGTGGAGGAACCGGGCCAGCACCCGCACCTGGGCGTCGTCCGGGCACTCCAGCAGGCACTCGGTCTGGGACGCGGACGGCTCGAGCGGGTCGACCTCGGCGTAGCCGGGCGGCATCAGAACGCCGAACTGGAACCGGACCTGGTTCTTGGGCGCCGCCTGGTGGTACGGGTAGAGCACGTAGCCCTCGTACAGCACCGCGTCGGCGACCTTCCGCGCGTGAGCTAGGTGCTCGGGATTAAGCCTCATGTCGGCTCCGATGGCTGCGTGGCCGAGGCCAGCAGCGCGAGCACCGTAGCCTCCCAGGTCGGCAGCGCCGCGCGGGTCTTGAACCGCAGCAGCTCGTCGAACGTGCTGTTGCTGATCTTGATCCAGGCGCTGTTGGGGAAGTGGGCGTCAATGGCCTGCCGCCAGGTCGCCACCGGCAGGCGGAAGGTGGCCTCCTTGCTCCACGGCACCTGCTGCACCGAGAGCCGGCCCTCGGTGGTGCCGAACACGGTGCCGCTGAACAGCAGGAGCAGCGGCACCTCGCCGTCCTCGAGGCCGGCGAAGTAGCGGGTGGCCCCGATCTCCATGTCGTAGGTCAGCGGGATGGGCAGGTCCAGCTCGGTGCTGCCGGTGAAGCCCGGCACCATGATCGACACGGTGGTGAACTGGACCGGCTTGAGCGTCTCGGCCCAGCGCTGGGTCTCGCCGAACAGGTCGCTCAGCCGCGCGGCCTCGGCCTCGGAGTAGCGCCGCCGGGCGGGCTCGATCCGGATCTGGCAGCGCAGTGCGATGGCCTCGACGCGCTGTCCGCTGGTCTCGCTGATCCGCAGGGTCAGGATCATCGAGGGCGTGACCGCGTAGCGGTCGGCACGGGCCCCCACGCAGTCGAAGACGAGCTCGGTCACTGCTGAGCCTCGGCAAACACGGTGGCCCGGGCCCGGACTTGTTGCAGAAAATCCTGAATGCTGGCCCGCGCCTCCGCCCCGCCGTCGAAGCCGCGCCACTGCATCCGCATCCGGCCCACCAGCTCGTAGCAGGCGTCGATGGGCACCACAAAGTACTCAAGTGCGCCGTCGGTCCGGCTGATCAGCGCGGCCTCGACGTCGGCGGCGGGCGCGCCGAGCAGCGGATGATCGGCCGTCAGCCGCTCCCAGGCGCCCAGGTCAAGCACGCACTCGGTGGCGCCGGCCGGGCTGGGGTAAAAGCCGACGACCCGGGCAGCGGACGAGCTGGGCAGGAAGAAGGCCAGGCCGACCGGGATCTCCAGCTCGTCGAACTGGGCCGGGGTAAGCGTGCGGTCGGGGTCCTTGAGGTAGCGGTCGGGGACCGCACGGTAGCGCATGTGCGTGGCGTCGGGGCGGGTGAACAGGAGGTAGCAGGCGCGGCAGGCGCACTCCAGGGTCTGGTTCTCCAGGTCGGCTATGTGGCCATGCTCGGGCGGGAGCTCGACCTTGCAGAGCTCGCAGCGTTCGGTGTCAGGGGCCTGGGCGCGGACCGCGGGGGCCGGGGTGACTCCCTGGAGTAGCTCGGCTACTAGGGGCGGTAGCTGGTCTGGCGCGGCCTCAATGGTTGTGGGGGCAGGGGGTGTCTGCTCGGCTGGTGACGCTTGCGA
>Ga0102924_1006097_pt1 | contig 11436 bp, 8 predicted proteins | sample PaiPotPPM11metaG_FD_80116 | JGI IMG/M metagenome (GOLD analysis project Ga0102924, IMG submission 80116) | Iron sulfur acid spring bacterial and archeal communities from Banff, Canada, to study Microbial Dark Matter (Phase II) - Paint Pots PPM... ...
GCGTCTGCTGATGCGCCCATTGCTGGGGTCCCACGCCAATCGATGATGCGAGGTAGCGCATGGCGACCGCGATCTCCACCGGCCGCAGCGGCAGCCGGTGATCCGCCTTGGCGCCGATCAGGGTCGGCGTGCTTTCGACCGCATAGATGCGGCTCATCGTGCCGCCGGTTTCGACTGGCCGCCGGCGCGCGGCAAACTGCCGGGCATAGGCGAGCCAACCCGGCGCCGCGGAAATCAAATCGCTGCCGATGGCGAAGACGACATCGGCCGCGGCGAGATCGAAGACGCGCTCGACCGGCCGCCCGAATGCCTTTTCTGCGGCGGCGAATTCATTGTCGCGGTGCAGCGGTTCCCATTGATGCCAGCGCATCGCCGGGAAATCTTTCTGCAACGCGGCGATCTGCGCGGCGAGGGACGGCGAGGTCACGGTCCCAGTCAGCAGCCGGAAGCCCTCGCCGCCGCGTGACAGCAATTGTCCGCGCTGTTTGTAAAAGGCAGTGACGACATCGTCCCAGGTCGCAATCTGTCCGTGGCCGACGATCGATTGCGCCCGGCGCGGGTCGTAGAGCGTTAAAATGCTGGCCTGCATAATCGCGCTCGCGGCGCCGAGGCTCGCCGGATGGTCGGGATTGCCCTCGACCTTGACCGGCCGCCCCATCTGATGGCCGACCAGCACGCCGGTGGCGTAGCCCTCCAAGGTCGTCGCCGTCGCATAAGAACGCCAGCGCCCGGGCACGATGCCGGGCGGCTGTTCGACATAAGGAAGCAATTGCCGCGGGTTCGCTTCCGGTCCGCAACCGGCGAGGCCGCCCAGCGCCATGCTTGCCGCCATCAATTGCAGGAAGCGGCGCCGGTCGAGGGTGTCAAAGACATCGCGAAAGCGCGGCGCCTCGCGCGCAACGAACGCTGCGAAACCGGGGCTCTCGGCCAGCTCTTCGAGGCTGCGCCAATAATCTCGTCCGCTGCCGCCTGGCCGGCCGCTCATCGGTGACAGACGCCGCAATCGCTGAGCGTTTCGGTATGGATGTGATACGCCGCCATCAGCTGCTTGCCGGACGGTGTGTCGCGGCCGCGGTGCCAATGCGGGTTGAACACCTGATCGCGCGGCCGCAGATGCGGCGCCGGATCGCGGTGGCACGACAGACACCAGCTCATGTAGAGCGTCGCCGCCTTGTAGGTCAGCGGCATGTCGCCGATCGGGCCGTGGCACTCGGTGCAGCCGACCCCCTTGGCGACATGAATGCTATGGTCGAAATAGACGTAATCCGGCAGTGTGTAGACGCGGCTCCAGCGGATCGGGATATTCCGGGCGAGGCTCTGCCGATCGGGCGCCAGCATCGGCGCGTTGGTCCAGACCTGCGAGTGACAGGTCATGCAGATCGCGGTGCTCGGCATGCCGGCGTTCTGCGAGATTTCGACGGTCGTGTGACAGTAGCGGCAGTCGATCCCGAGGCCGCTGACATGGTGCTGGTGACTGTAGGGGACCGGCTGGTTCGGGGCATATCCTACCTGGGTGTTATAGCCCATGACCGGCACCACCCAGACGAGCAGCAGCAGAAGGATGAACAACGCCGCCCCGACAGCGAGCACGGCGTTCATGAACAGGTTGGCCCTCGGCCCGAAAATCGCCACCTGCGCCTCTGCGCCGCACTCCCGGATCGAGCGTTCGGGCAAGAACACGACGCGACGGCAGTGGTTCCGGCTTTCGGGCCGCTGCTTTGGCCAAAAAAGGATTAGTTCGGCGACACCTTGGGTAGGACGGAGAGGATGCCTCGTCCGCTTCGCATCTCAGCGTTTTCGTTTTTTGAGTGGGACGACGTTTGCCCGGTCGCCGGCCGGTGACCGCTTCAGGGCGCGTTGCACCTCGACGCGCAATTCGGCGAAGCGAAACGGTTTCTTGATCAACAGATCGTCGCCGGTGGGCGGGTCCTGCGCCCCGGACGGGTCGGCGTAGCCGGTAACGAACAGCACCCGTAGGCCCGGCCATTGCTCGCGTGCGAGCCGCACCGTTTCGGTGCCGCTGAGGCCCGGCATCGCGATGTCGATCAGCATCAGATCGTAGGTCTCGCCGCGCGCCAGCGCATCGAGCGCAGCCCGGCCGTTGTCGCTCTCGACGACGCCGTAGCCGATCTGCCGCAGCATGTTGACCGTGACCTCGCGCACCGCAGCGTCGTCGTCAACGACGAGGATTCGCCCCCCAGTCGGCTTCTCCTGCGATTGCGCCGGCCGCGCGGTTTCGGCGCCTTCCGCGGCGGCCGCGCGCGGCAAATAGAGGTGGACGGACGTGCCGGCGCCGGGGCGGCTGTCGATCTGCAGCGCGCCGTCCGACTGCTGGATCATGCCATAGACCTGGCTCAGGCCAAGGCCGCTGCCTTTGCCGCGCTCTTTGGTCGTGAAGAACGGTTCGATCGCCTGCTGCAGGACGTGCTCGCTCATGCCGATGCCGGTGTCCCGCACCGACACCCGGACGCAGTCGCGGCCGCCAATTTCGGCTGGCACCGAGGCGTCGCCGGCGGCAAGGTTTCCGGTCTCGATCATCAGCAATCCCCCGACCGGCATTGCGTCGCGCGCATTGATCGCGAGGTTCAGGATCGCGATTTCGATCTGTGTCGGATCGACCAGCGCCGGCCACAATTGCGGCGCCGTCAGCGTCTCGACCCGGGTCGTCGACCCGATCGTGCGCGCCAGCAAATCGTGCATGCCGGCGATCACATCGTTGAGGTCGATCGAGCGCGGCTGGAGGTGCTGCCGGCGCGAGAAGGCGAGCAGCTGCTCGGTCAGGCGGGCGCCGGTTTCGGAGGCCCGCTGCGCCGCAGCAAGAAACCGGCCGGCCGTCGCATCGCCCGCGGGGAGGCGCGGCGCGAGCAGATCGAGGTTGCCGATCACGGCGGTCAGCAGATTGTTGAAATCGTGTGCCAACCCGCCGGTCAGCTGGCCCACCGCTTCCATTTTCTGCGACTGGCGCAACCGCTCCTCGATGGCCTCGCGCTCGGTGATGTCGCGCGCGGTGGCCATGATCAGCCATTCGCCGTCATGCCGCTCCGGCACGCGCGCGAACATGACATCGATCAGGCTGCTGGCGCCGGCCATCGTGCGCCGCGCGGTATAGCGCTGCGTATCGCCGGTTTCGGCGCAGACGCGCATCAACCGCAGCGGCAGCTGCGCCGGCTCCTCGCCGAGGATGTCTTCGAGCCGCCGCCCGATAACCTGGTCGCGATCGCGGCCGTAGGCCATCTCGGTCGCCCGGTTCATGTCCTCATAGACAAAGCGGCCGTCTCGCGTCGCGCGGAACAGCGTCAGCCAATCCGGGGAGTTGTCGAAGATCGCCTTGATCTGGGCGCGGCTCGCATCGAGTTGGCGGGCGCGTTGCTCGGCCAACTGTTCGAGCCGCTGATTGAGTTCCTGCAACCGTTGCCGACTGTCGCGCAGCGCGTCGGCAGCGGCCTCCTCGTTGTTGCGGCGCCGTGTGCTGTCGAGCGTGACGCCGAGCATTTGTATCGGCACGCCGCGTTCGTCGGCGACGGTCTTGCCGAGGAAAACGAGCCAGCGGGTCTGACCGTTCGGCCAGACGATGCGCAGCTCGGTCCGCATCGGTCCCGGTCGGCTGCGGCACGCGGCAAGCACGGCTTCGGCCTCGGGTCGATCTTCCGGGTGGATTGCGTTAAGCAGCGTGCGGTAGCGATCGCCGCCGACGCCGGGTTCGAGACCGAGGTTGCGGCACATCTGGGCCGACCAGATCATCCGGCCGCTGCCGAACTCCCATTCCCAGGTGCCGATCTCGCCGGCCTCCTGGGCGCGGCGCAGATGCTCGGCCTCGGCTTCATCGCGTGACGAGGATCTCGGCGGCGCCAATGTGCACTCCAATCGCGGGACCGACCGGAGATTACCCCGCGGTGGACGAAAGAGGTGCTTGTTTTTGCGTCGATCGATAAACGGTCCCCGAAAGCCGATCCGCTTGTTCCCGCCTCACGGCGGGTCCATCTTTGGAGCGGAACGGTCCGCAAGGCGCTGACCATTGGCGGGCACCGTCAGCGGGGCAATCGACAAACGAGCTTGCTACAACGGAGGTGGACCATGTCGCTGCGCATCAACGACGAAGCTCCCAACTTCACGACCGAAACGACCCAGGGCACGATCGATTTTCACGAATGGATCGGCAACGGCTGGGCGATCCTGTTCTCGCACCCGAAGGATTTCACTCCGGTCTGCACCACCGAACTCGGCTATATGGCCGGGCTGAAGCCGGAATTCGACAAGCGCAACTGCAAGATCATCGGCCTCAGCGTCGACCCGGTCGGCGACCACACGCGCTGGTCAAAGGACATCGAGGAAACCCAGGGCCACCGGGTCACCTATCCGCTGATCGGCGACCCCGAGCTGAAGGTCGCGAAGCTCTACGACATGCTGCCGGCAGAGGCCGGCGACACCGCGACCGGCCGCACCGCGGCGAACAACGCCACCGTGCGTTCGGTCTTCCTGATCGGCCCGGACAAGAAGATCAAGGCGATGCTGACCTACCCGATGACGACGGGGCGCAATTTCGACGAGGTCCTGCGCATCCTCGAATCGGTGCAGTTGACCTCCAAGCACCCGGTTGCGACGCCGGTCAACTGGCAGCCGGGCGACGATGTGATCATCGCCGGCTCGGTGTCGGACGAAGAGGCGAACAAGCGCTGGCCGGGCGGTTGGCGGGCGCCGCGGCCCTATCTGCGGATCATGCCGCAGCCGCGATAGAGGAAGCCTACCGCGGCATGGCCGGCGCGACGTTGCCGCGCCGGCCCGGCGGCGGCACACCGGGCGCGGCGCCCGGCACTGTGCCGGGTGTTCCGGGCATTGCTTCCGGCAAGGTGCCCATTGCCGGCGACCCCGGACCCGGCGTCGGCGGCGCCCCGAGCAGGGGCAGGTTGACCGACTGCAACTGGGAGGCCGGCGGCAGGCAGCTGCGGCCGATCAGCGCCTCGAGCTGCGGATCGGTCAATTTTACGCCGTAGAATTTGTCGTAGAACTCGCGGACCGAGACGCGCGAATCCTCTTCCGTAGGGCCGGGGTAGAATACCCCCGACAGCCACAAGAGGCCGATGATCCGATTGACCCCCGGCGGCTCGTCGATCCAGCCGAACGGCGCCCGCGGCATCAGGCAGACCCGCTTCTTCTGGACCGCCGCCAGTCCGCGCCAAAACCGGCTGTGCAGCAGCGCCTCGTAGAATTGCGAGTAGGCGGCGATGATGACCTCCGGGTTCCACTCGAGCAGTTGTCTCGGCGTGATCCGGGCGTCGGTCCCGGTGCCGGCGGTCAGCGCCACGTTAATGGCCCCCTCCTCGTCGATGACCTCGCCGTCGGGCGATCCCGGCAGCGGTGTCAGCAGCCCATCCGGGCTTTCGCCGAAATAGACCCGGGGCCGCTCGCCGGTCGGCCGGATCAACAGCCGGCCGTGCACCGAAGCGATCGCATTCTGCGAGTAAATGGCGAGGTCCTCGGCGCGGTCGCTGACTCCGAGAATCTTTCCGATCGCCCGCAGCATCGCCGGAATGCGCTCGATGCTGTCGTCGACGAGGATGTACGGCACCCCGGTCGCCACCTGCATCTGCGCGGCAAAGGCAATGCGCTGCGGCGAGATCGGACCGGAATCGATGACGATGTCGGGATGGTGCCGCAGGATCGCCTCGGGACCGACAGTCGCCCCCGGTCCGCTCAATTGTCCGGTGACCGGCAGGTGCGCAACCCGCGCCGGCAGGTAGGCGCCGCCGTCGCGCACGCTCCAGCCAATCAGCTTCTGTGGCGCCAGCACGGCGATAAGCACATCGGCCGTGTGCTCGGCGGTCATCACCCGGTCGATCCGGTCGGGCAGCAGCATGTGCCGTCCGCCTGCGTCGGTGAACTCGGCCGCTCCGGCCGGCACCGTCATCCAGCCGAATAGCGCCAGCGCGCCGAGAAGTGCGGCAAACGGTTTCAGCGGCATGCGGCCTCTCGAATTCAACCGGTGGTCCCGTCCGCGACTATAGCCGGCCCGACCGAAAAGAGTACCGCCGCATTGCCGCCTCGCCGATAATGCGGGGCGGCAGCAGTTCGAGGCGCAGATGAAGATCGACGGCATCGAAGCGATCCCGATCGAGATCCCCCTCAGCAAGGTGTTCAGCGGCAGCGGCTACCGGGTCAACAGCCGCAACACGGTGATCACTCGCATCCGCACGTCCGACGGACTGTGCAGCGAGGTCTACAATGGCGACAACCGCGCCCATGGCCGCGAGATCGCAAGAATCGTCGAAGGCGAGCTGGCGCCGCTGATCCTCGGCGAAGACCCCCGGCGGATCGAGGCATTGTGGGCAAGAATGTTCGCGGTGAGTATTCCGAACCGCGACCGCAAACTGGTCATGGAGGCGATCGCCTGCGTCGACACCGCGCTATGGGACCTGCTCGGCAAATCGGTCGGCACCAATGTCGCGACGCTGCTTGGCGGCTATCGCGACCGGCTGCCGATCATCGCGATCGCCGGCTATTACGAGGACGGCAAGACACTTGCCGATCTCGCCCGCGAGATGACGTGGCTGCGCGAGCAGGGTATGGCCGGCTGCAAGGTCAAGGTCGGCGGCCTCTCGGCCGAGGCCGATGCCGAGCGGGTCGCCGCGGCGCGCGACGGCGGCGGCCCCGACTTCATCATCGCGGTCGACGCCAACCGCGGCTGGCCGACCGCCGAGGCGGTCAAATTCGCCCGGCTGATCGAGCAATACGATATCCGCTGGTTCGAGGAGCCCTGCCACTGGCAGGACGACGCCTTCGCGATGGCCGAGGTGCGCCGCCGCACGACGATCCCGATCAATGCCGGGCAGAGCGAGATTTCGAGCCACGGCGTGCGCCGGCTGATCGCCGCCGGCGCGGTCGACATCGTCAATTTCGACGCTTCGGAAGGCGGCGGCATCACCGAATGGCGGCGTGCGGCGGGGATGTGCGCCGTCCACGGCATCGAGATGGCGCATCACGAGGAGCCGCAGATCGCGGCGCACATGCTCGCCGCGGTGCCGCACGGCACCTATGTCGAATGCTTTCCCGACCCGCAGCGCGACCCGCTCTGGGCCGGGTTCATCGTCAACCGGGCGACGATCAAGGATGGCATCATCGAGGTGCCGCAAGGCCCCGGCTTCGGCCTCGAACTCGACTGGGACCAGGTCAACAAATTCCGACTCGACACGTAGCCATCGCGTTCGAATCGACATCGGCCGAACAGTCCAGCGAAGCACTTATAGCTACAGCCCGTAGCTGGCTCGCCGCCGACGCCCGTGATATTTAATCGGCCCGAAGCGACGGGACGTTACGAACATGGATTTTTCGCGAGCCAGGATCTTATGTCTTGGCGATATCATGCTGGACAAATTCGCTTATTGCGACACCGAGCGGATTTCTCCGGAAGCGCCGGTGCCGGTCCTGCTGCTGCAGCGCACGCAAAGCATGCTCGGCGGCGCCGGCAACGTCGCCCGCAATATCGCCGCGCTCGGCGGCCAGGCAGTGTTGATCGGCCTCGTCGGTAATGACCATGTCGGCGACGAGGTACGGGCCCTTATCCGGGAGACGCCGGGCCTGACCGACGCCTCTGTGCCGAGCCCCAACCGGCCGACGATCTGCAAGACCCGCTACATGGCGGCGCATCAGCAGCTCGTCCGTATCGACGAGGAGCAGATTCATCCGCTGGAGGCCGACGAGGCGACGGGCCTCGTCGCCGCGATTGAGCGCGCCCTGTCGGAGGTGGATGCGCTGATCCTGTCCGATTACGGCAAATGCGTTGCCGCACAGCCGGTCGTCGACGCGGCGATCGCGCGGTCGCGGACGCTCGGCGTTCCGGTCTTTGTCGATCCGAAGACCGAGGATTTCCGTCGCTATCGCGGCGCCACCTGCGTCACCCCGAACTTGAAGGAACTCGGGGCGGCGGCGCGGCTGCCGGTCGGCACCGATGCCGAACTCGTCGCCGCGGCGCGCAAGGTCATGGCCGAGGCCGAAGCCGCGGCGATCCTCGCCACCCGCTCCGAGAAGGGCATGGTACTGGTCGAGTCCTCCGGGGACGTCCATATCGAGCCGGCCCGCGCCCAGGAGGTCTACGACGTGTCCGGCGCCGGCGACACGGTAATCGCGGTGCTGAGCCTTGCGGCCGCCAGCGGCTATCCGCTGCCGCAGGCGATGCATCTCGCCAACCGCGCCGCGGGGATCGTCGTCAGCAAGCTCGGCACCGCCACGGTCGAACTCGACGAATTGATGCTCGAATTGTCGCGCGATGTGACCGACAAGGATTGGCACCACGCCAAGTATTACAGCGCAAACGACGCCGAGACGCTGGTTCGGCGGTGGAAGAGCCGGGGCCTGAAGGTCGGCTTCACCAATGGCTGTTTCGACATCGTCCATGCCGGCCATGTGTCGCTGCTAGCGGCGTCGCGGGCGCAATGCGACCGGCTCTTGGTCGCGCTCAACACCGACCGCGGCGTGCAGCGGCTGAAAGGGCCGAGCCGGCCGGTCAATTCTTTGGCCGACCGCACCGCCGTGATCGCCGCCGTCGAGTCGGTCGATGCAGTGATCAGCTTCGACGAGGAGACGCCGATCGAGTTGATCCGGCGGCTGAAGCCGGATGTGCTGGTCAAGGGCGGCGACTACACGATCGATGGCGTTGTCGGCGCGGATATCGTGCAGGCCAATGGCGGCAAGGTGGTGCTGGTGGATCTGATCGAGGGGCGCTCGACGACCCGCCTGATCGACGCGATCCGCGGCACCTCGGCAGCGTAGCGGGCTCCGTCATGATCGTGGTGACCGGCGGCGCCGGCTTTATCGGCTCGGTCCTGGCCGCGCAGCTGAACGACAGCGGCCATGCCGATCTCGTTCTCGTCGACCGCTTCGGCACCGGCGGCAAATGGCGCAACATCGCCAAGCGCGACTTCTCCGAAATCGTCACCATCGAAGGGCTATGGCCGTGGCTCGAGCGCTGCGGCGACAAGGTCGAGGCGGTCTTTCACCTCGGCGCCAATTCCGCGACGACCGCCAACGACGCCGACGAGATCATCGCCACCAACCTCAACTATTCGGTCGCGCTGTGGCGCTGGTGTACAGCGCACGGCAAGCCGCTGATCTACGCCTCCTCGGCCGCGACCTATGGCGACGGCGCGCAGGGCTTCGACGATGCCGGCGACCGCGCCGCCTTCAAGCGGCTGCGGCCGATGAACCTCTATGGCTGGTCGAAGCACGCCTTCGACCTGTGGGCGATGCGCGAGGTGGAACAGGGCCGGGCGCCGCCCTTATGGGTCGGGCTGAAATTCTTCAACGTGTTCGGGCCGAACGAGTACCACAAGGGCGACATGATGAGCCTCGTCGCCAAGAACTACGACAAGATCGCGGCCGGCGAGACGATCCGCCTGTTCAAATCGCACCGCCCGGACTATGCGGATGGCGAGCAGCGCCGCGATTTCGTCTATGTCAAGGATTGCACCGCGGCGATGCTGTGGCTGTGGCGGCAGGGCCGCGACAACGGCGTCTTCAACCTCGGCACCGGTGACGCGCGCAGCTTTCTCGACCTAGTGAATGCGGTCGGCGCCGCCTGCGGCCGCGCGCCCGACATCGAGTTCATCGATATCCCGCCGGCAATCCGGCCGAGCTACCAGTACTTCACCGAAGCGAAGATGGGCCGGTTGCGCGCTGCCGGGTACAACGCGCCGTTTACGACGCTGGAAGACGCGGTGCGCGATTACGTCGCCGCGCACCTGTCTCAGCCGGACGCCTATTTATAGCTACACCGGCTCGGGCACCGGGGCGCCGCCTATGACCGGCGCGGCACCTTCCGTCACCACTTCAAGCTGGCCGACCGTCTCGCGGCCGAACAAGACCGGAAGCAGCGCGCCGGTCGCGACGATGATCGCCAGTGTGCCGAAGAAGACGATCGCGGAACCGGTGTGCGGTTCGAGCAGGTACGGGATCAGCACGCCGGCGATGAGCCGGGCCGTCGACTCGTCGAAGAAATGGCCGCGGCCGCGCAACGCCGTCGGAAACTGCTCGGAGATGTAGACGCGCACCGCCGGAAAGCACGAGAGCACGGTAAATCCGGTGATCAAGACGCCAATGATGAAGACGGTCTGCGCGGCACCGCCGAAGCGATGCGCTGTCATCATCAGCAACAAACCGGGGATCGAACAGGCGAAGGAGAGAGTGATGGTCCAGCGCCTGCCGATCACCTCCATGATGTAGCCGTTGAACAGTTTGCCCGGGATGCTGGCGGCGAAAATCAATGTGCTCAGGCCGAAGCTCAAGCTGACCGCAGCGCCCTGGTCGACCAGCGCCTTCGGCAACAAGATCGCCGAACAGTAATAGCAACTGGCGCCGCAAAGGCCGCACAGGATGCCGACCACTGTCCAACGCGGCTGGCCCGGGCGGAACAACGCGCTGAACGGCGGCAGCTGCTCGCGCGCGACATCGAGGTTCGGGCCGAGATCGGCAACGGTCATCCCCGGTACGCGATTGCCGCAGCGCCGGATCAGCAGGTTGATGGTGTCGATCGCATCCTGCACGCGGCCGCGCCGCAGCAGCCAGCGCGGGCTTTCCGGGATGAAGAAATAGATCAGCACCGGCGCAACGAACAGGGTAGCGCCGCCGGGCAGGCCGACGAAGCGATATCCGTTCGCGGTGCCGGCGAGAATGAGGCCGGCAAACGGCAGCAGCGTGAAGGCGCTGGCGAGCATCACTTCATAAATGGCGCCGTAGGTTCGGCGATGCTGAGCCGGCATCAATTCGGCGGCGATCGGAAACGGCGCCGAGATCGTGAAGCCCAGACCGAACCCGGTGATGAGCCGCAACACGATCAGCACGGCCGCACTGTCGGCTAACAGGATTAGCAGCGTGCAGAGCGTGCTGATGATCACGCCGACCTGCATCACCGTGACGCGGCTGATGCGGTCCGACAGCGTTGCCGCTGTAAACCCGCCGATCACGACGAGGAGTGTCGGCCCGACCGCGAGCCAGCGGACCTCCTCCGGCGTCAGATGCAACGGATCTTTCGCAAGCAGGAGCAGCGAGCCCGACAGGGCCAGGTCGTAGCCTTCGACAAAGCCGACAAACCCCAGCACCAGGATGATCCCGATGTGGTAGGCGCTGAACGGAATGCTGTCGAGCTTGCGGCCGAGCGTCAGGCTCGCGGAGTTGCTGCCGATTGTTGAAGAGCCTGCCGGCGAAAAGCCTGTGGCCATGCGTTCCTCCCGGTTCGACCGATCGGAGGGCGACCGCCGGCCGGTATACCGGCCTGTTCGAAACTGCCCTGTTCCCGATTCTTTGGATCGATCTTCCGGCAGATTTGCCGGGTTAGGCAATAGCCTTTGAGGATAGCCGGCGCCCACCCGGTTTCCTGGCTCAGGTCACGGAAGCCTCGCGCAGGCGACGCAGCTCATCGGCGCCGACATCGCACAGCTCCGACAGCAA
>Ga0102924_1006099_pt1 | contig 11433 bp, 10 predicted proteins | sample PaiPotPPM11metaG_FD_80116 | JGI IMG/M metagenome (GOLD analysis project Ga0102924, IMG submission 80116) | Iron sulfur acid spring bacterial and archeal communities from Banff, Canada, to study Microbial Dark Matter (Phase II) - Paint Pots PPM... ...
CTACTGCTGCGGCTCGCGCTCCGGCCCCGGCTGCTCCCGCTGCCGGCGCGAGAGGCGCGAATGGGTATGCCGTTCAATTCGCAGCTTCGTACGACCGCGGGGTCGCCGAAGCCTTAGTGCGCCGGTTGGAAAGCTCGGGAGTCCAGGCTCGCATGGTCGCCTCGAGCGGCGACCACCCACTCTACCGAGTCGTGCAGGGCCCATACGCCACGCGAGCATTGGCAGACTCCGCTGGTCGCCTTACGCACGAGCCCTACTGGGTTCGAGCGGGAATGCCATGAGCGAGGCAACCATCCCACGCGTTGCGCTTAACTAAGCTCGAGCTGCACGGGTTCAAGAGTTTCGCGGACGCGACCACCCTCGCGTTCGAGCCTGGGGTAACGGCGATCGTTGGCCCGAACGGCTGCGGCAAGTCCAATGTGTCCGACGCCGTGCGGTGGGTTCTCGGCGAGCAGCGCGCGCGGGCACTACGCGGCGTCAAGATGGACGAGGTCATTTTTCAGGGCTCGTCCGCCCGCCGGCCTGTCAGCGTCGCGGAGGTCTCGCTCCATTTCGACAATGACGACAGCGCGCTGCCCGTCGCGTATCGGGAGGTCGTCGTGACTCGGCGCCTGAGCCGCTCGGGCGACAGCGACTATCTGCTGAATCGGGCACCGTGCCGGCTTCGCGACATCCATGACCTAATGCGCGGCACCGGACTAGGCGCTGATGCGGGTGTGGTCATCGAGAGCCGAATGGTCGACGCCCTCTTGTCGGATCGCCCCGACGAGCGTCGCGAGCTATTCGAGGAGGCCGCGGGCGTCGGCTTCTATCGTGACCGCCGCCGCACAACCGAGCGCCGCCTCGAAGAGACCTCCGTAGATCTCGCGCGGCTCGATGACCTGCTGAGCGAAGTGCAGACTCAAGTGCGATCGCTTTCGCGTCAGCGCCGCCGCGCCGAGCGGCACGCTGAGCTCACGGTTCGGCTGCGTGCTTTGGAGTTGACGCTCGCCACGCGCGAGCTCGCGTCTGCGCGGGCGGAGCTAGCATCGCTCGATGCCGTGCTCGCCTCGCTGGTCGAGCGCGAGCCGGGGACTCATCGGTCTGCGGCGGAAGCCGAGCATCAGAGATCCGTGGCGCACCACGAGCGCGCGTCAGCGGAAGGTCGGCGGGCAGAGTTCGCGCGTCTGGTGGCGACCCAGCACGAGGGAATAGCGAACCTGCGCGGCGAGATCGCGGTCGCCGAGGAACGCCAGCGCAACGCCGTGGCGCGGCGACAGCGCGCCGAGGATGAACGGCGCGCCGGTGAAGTTGCGGGCGGACGGGTTCGCGCCGAGCGTGCGGCGGCCGCCAGCGAGCGGGCGTCTCTGGAGCGAGATCTGCGGGCCGCGGAAGCCGCGTTGACCGAGGCGATGGCGCGTGAGGAGCAGGCGCGGCGAGAGGTCGCGGGCGCCCGTGCCGCGCTCGACGCCGGCGAAACGAATGCGCGCGCCCTACGGGACAACGTGGCGCGGCATGAGCGTGAGTACGCATCCGCGGAGCGGGAGCACGCCGAGGTCACCGCCCGTCTGGAAGCGCTGTCCGTGGAACGCGCGCGACTGGGGGACCGGTTGGCATCCGCCAGGCGCGACGCGCAAAGCGCGGCCGAAGGGTTGGCTGGCGCGGGCGCTGCGGCTGAACAGGCCGCGGACGAGCTTGCGGACGGAGAAAGCAATTTGCGCAGGGCGCTCGCGGCGGATGCGGACGCTCGCCACTCGGTTGCTCAGCATGACGAGGCCGTCGCCGCGCTGGACGCGCGGGTAAATGCGCTCGAAACCCTCGCGCGAGACCGAGTGGGCCTAGCCCCTGCGGCCGCTCATCTCCTGCGCGATCGTGAGCGATTCGGGGACGGCGCCATATTGGGCCCGTTGTCCGATTACATCACCGCGGGGACGGGCGATGCCGAGGTGATCGAGCGGTTTCTCGGCCCAACCGTGCACGCCATGCTCGTGCGGGACAGAGCCGCCGCGGACAGCGTGCGCGAGTGGCATCGCGAGGTAGACCCGGGGCCGCTGTTGCTGTTGCCGCTCGACGCGGCAGGTGGAGACGCCGGGGCGGCGCCTGCATCGCGGCCCGCTGCCGATTCACTCGTCAGTCGAGTCACACCCGCGGAGCGGGCCAGCCGCTGGGTGCGCACGCTGCTGCTAGGCGCGCACGATCTTGGAGACGGCGTCGCGTTCGAGGACGGCCGAGGCGCAATCTGGCTGCCGGGATCGGAGGAAGGCCCGGGACCGCTGCGACGCCAAGCGGAGCTCGTTGATCTCAAGTCACAGCTCGATCAAACCCGGGTGACGAGGGATCTGACATCCGCGAGCGCACACGCTGTTCGACGCGTGCTGGAGACCGCCCAGACGCGGGCATCGGCGGCTGCCGATAAGGCTGCCGATGCCGTGCGATCCGTCCGCACCCACGAAGACCGCAACGCGGACGCCGAGCGCATACTCCAGAGAGCCGAGCGCGATCTGCGCGACGCGGATGCCATGACCGCGACTCTGACCGAGCGAGCTGCTGTCTTGGCGAATCGCATCGAAGCCATCGCAATCGAGGTCGGGAGTGCGGCGATCACTGCGGCTGAGTGTGAATCCGGCGTCAGCGGACAGCGACGCGCGTTGGCCGCGACAGAGGAGACCAACGACGCTGCCCGGGATGCGCGGACCGCGTGCCAGGTCGCGCGCGCGCAGGTGCAGACTCGCGAGCAGATAATTCAGGATCGCGAGCGGCGATTGTCCGAGGAGCATGCTTCCGCGGCGGGGCGCCTCGAGGCCCTGGAGACAGAGCTGCTAACTCTGTCTTCTGCAGACGGAGCACTCGCGGAGCAGATAGCCACGTGGCGCGCCGATCTATCGGCACGCCAGGCGTCGCTGAATGACGGGGTGGGACGATTGGACGATGCCGAAGCAGACGTGCGGGCTGCCGACAGCGCCCTGGCCAACGCCGAGCAGGCGCTTGACACGGCGCGCCACGCGGGGTCAGAGCTGTCAGCCGAAATCCATCGGACCGAGCTGCGCCGGACGGAGCTGACCGGTCACGAGCGCGCTGTACGCGAGCGCGTCGAGCGCGAATGGGGACGGAGTTGGAGCTCGTTGATGGCCGATCTCGAACCTGTCGATGGCCCGGACGACGCACTGCGCACCGAGGCAGCCGATCTTCGCGAGCAGCTCACTGCTCTAGGCCCGGTCAACCCGCTCGCAATTGAGGAGCACGACGAAGAGGCCAAGCGGCTCACTTTCATCAGCGCGCAGCGTGAAGATCTCGCAAAGGCGCGCGCGTCGCTGCAACAGGCCATACGTGAAATCGACGCCACCGCGAAAGAGCTGTTCGTCGCGACCTTTGCCCAGGTACGCGAGAATTTTCGTCGGATATTCATGGTCCTCTTCGGTGGTGGCGAGTGCGATCTGCGCCTAGAGAATCCCGACGCGCCGCTGGATTGCGACATCGAGATTCACGCGTCGCCGCGCGGCAAGCGTACGCAGCGCATCCACCTGCTGTCGAGTGGCGAGCGCTCGCTCGTGGCCTTGTCGCTGCTGTTCGGCATCTTCCTCGCCAAGCCCAGCCCTTTTTGCCTTCTCGATGAGGTGGACGCGCCGCTCGACGACCAGAACATCGGTCGGTTCGTGCGGATGCTGAACGAGTTCAAGACGCGCACGCAGTTCATCGTTATCACCCACAACCCACGCACCACGACTGAAGCGGCCGACGCTGTGTACGGAGTCACGATGCAAGAGCCGGGTGTATCCTCGCTCGTCAGTGTTCGGCTGCGTGGTCCAGCGGACATCGATCGCCCATCGCGGGGCGCGCCGGACATCGAAACGGAAATCGCGCTGCACAGCGCGTAACTTTCCTCTCCGCCGCACATGCTTGTCGTAATGCAGCACGGCGCAACCGCCGCGGAAATCGACCTCGTCGTGCGCACGATCGTGGAGATGGGTTACGAGGCGCGTCCCATGCCCGGCGCCCAGCGCACGGCCGTGGGTCTCGTGGGCAACGACGGCCGCGTCGATGACTCGCGCATCGAGGCATTGCCTGGCGTGGCCGAGGTCATCCACGTCTCTCAGCCCTACAAGCAGGTCTCCCGTGAATGGCGCCCCGAGAACACGCTGGTGGAGCTGTCCCCCGGCGTTGTCGTTGGCGGCCGCGACGTAGTCATCATCGCCGGACCATGCTCCGTCGAGAGCGAACAACAGATACTCACTGCGGCGCGGGACGTGCGCGCGGCCGGGGCCGCGGCTCTTCGCGGGGGGGCTTTCAAGCCGCGCAGCTCGCCATACTCGTTCCAGGGCTTGGGCCGCCGCGGGCTCGAGCTCCTAGCCATGGCACGTGAGGAAACTGGACTCGCCATCGTCACCGAGGCCATGGATGAAGAGGGGGCTCGCCTCGTCGCCGAGTACGCCGATTGCATCCAGATCGGCGCGCGCAACATGCAGAATTACTCACTGCTAAAAGTGGTCGGACGACTGGGCAAGCCAGTGTTGCTCAAGCGCGGCATGGCGGCGACCGTCACGGATCTGCTGCTGAGCGCGGAGTACGTGCTGGCGGAAGGAAACGGGCAGGTCATACTCTGCGAGCGCGGGGTGCGCAGCTTCGATCCCGCCGTGCGCAACATGCTCGATCTCACGGCGATCCCGGTCGTCCACAAGCTATCGCATCTGCCTATCATAGCCGATCCAAGCCACGGAACCGGCATCCGGGACAAGGTGACGCCCATGGCGCGCGCCGCCGTGGCGGCGGGTGCCGATGGCATTCTGGTCGAAGTGCATCCCGCACCCGACCGCGCGCTATCCGACGGCGCTCAGTCATTATACCCAGACCAATTTGCGGAGCTGGTAGGCGAGCTGCGCCCTATAGCGGCGGCGATTGGCCGGCGCCTGGCGCCTGCGCCCGCCTCGCCGGGCAAGACGGCGGCCGTCCCCGGGTGAGCAGCGGCATGGGTCGCGCTAGGCCAAGGCTGAGAGTCGCATCCGTTCTCCTGATGGCTACATGGGCGGTCCCGCTAGCTGCGCGTGCGCAGACGCCGGATGCGGTGCTGACTCGCGCAATGTCGGCCTACGCCAACGTCAAGACGGCGCGAGCGTCGTTCGAGCAGACATTGACGAATCCCATTACCGGCACGACGGCGCAATCCCACGGAGAGTACGTCCAACAGCGACCCAGCCACTTGTCAGTTCGATTCACGGACCCGCCCGACGAGCAGCGCGATCGCATCGTGGCCGACGGGTCGTCGGTATGGGTATATGTGCCCAGCGCGACACCCAACCAAGTCGTAAAGATGCCGATCGGTGCCGGTACCGGTGCCGCGACAGTGGACTTCATCGGGCAGCTGCTAACTGGGCCACGTGATCGATTCGACGTGACCGACGCGGGCACTGACACGATACAGAGCCGCCACACTCATGCCATCACGCTTGTCCCGAAAGACGAGCAGGCACAGTTCGCCAAAGCCACCATCTGGGTTGACGATGGCGACGGCGTCGTCCGCCAGTTCGAGGTCACGGACGCCAACGGGACCGTCAGGCGAATACGCCTCACGACGGTCGCGTTCAATGTGCCCGTTGATCGCTCCGCGTTTGTCTTCACCCCGCCACCAGGCGTCAAAGTGGTTGACCACAACACCATGACGGGCGGCAACGGCTAGCTATAGGGACGATCCAGTACCGCTCGGATCGCGTCGAGCTGCTCCTGACCGGGCCCGCCCGGCGGCATGAGCGGCACCAAACGAAGCGCCAGGCGCGTCAGGGCACGGTACGCCTCGACCAACTCGGGGTCATAGGCGACCGCGGCGAGATTTACGGCAACGGCGTCGGCGTCACCCCGCGCCACCGGGCCGGTGAGCGCTTTAGCAGGATCGTTGGAGAGCAGATTGTCCACCGCCCCCCGGAGGAGTCGCAGCACCATACCCCGCGCGGATTCTCGATCAATGCCAGCGCCCTGGAGAACGCCCAGCGCCGCGGCCGCGAGTACGACTGGAAAATTCGATGCCATGACGGCGGCTGCGTGATACTGCGGCTTGACGCCAGCCGGAATCACGATCGCATGGGCACCCAACGCCTTGGCGAGATCACGGCCGGCCAGCTGTGCTTCGGCATCCCCGTCGATGCCCACCCACGCGCCGCGCAATTGCGCCGCCGCGCCCCTACTACCCGCGAGCGGGACCAACGGATGAAAGGTGCCAGCCGAGTGCCCTTTGACACGCAGCCGCTGCAGCGCCGGGCCGGGGTCCGCGTTCCCGCTCGCGTACAACACCACCGCCCGGCGCGCTAACGGAGCCTTTGCTATGGTGTCGATGACATCCATGAGCGCGTTGTCGGGCACCGCAACGAGAACGACATCAGCGCCGCCGATCGTGTCCGCGGTGAGCGAGGCGTCTCGTCCCGCGAGACCAACTATTTCCGAGCCGGCGGCCTGCAGCGCGGCCGCCAAGGCGCGGCCCGCGCGACCTGCACCGAGAATGAATACCCGACGGCGGTCGGGCGGCTTCAGCTTAGCGGCGCTCTGTCGCGCGACATATGGCGCGCCGCCACTCAGTGCTGCACCACGAGGTCGCGTGGCGACTTCGCCCGCGCCGCTAGCTGCTCGGCGGCGTGGACTACCGTATCGGTCTTGACGCGTTCGCGAAACTCGCCATCGGCGCCAAGCACATATCGCGCGATCTCGCGAGCGACGAGACGATTCACCGCCGGCGTGGCGGCGTCGTAAGTCGTACGCGGAAGCGTCACGTGGTGCGTCTGAAGCTGACGCCACAATTCGTCGCGCATGGCGGGAGTCACTACCACGTCGGACGTCGCGATCGCGTGGGTGGCTTTGAGCGAAAGCACGTATGACGTCAATGCGTCCCGGAACAATGGAAGCTGTGACCCGAGCGCACGCTGGAACGCGAGATCGGCCACGGCTATCGAGGAGTCGCCGACCACGACATCGGGCGTGATACCGCCGCCGCCGTACACTACACGGCCAGCGTCCGTGCGAAAGCGCGGCCGAGCTGTGGAATCGCGCGCCGCGCTGCTGTCTGCGGTTGCGGCGTTGTCATCGTCGCCGTCGTCTTCGTCCGCGTTGCCGCGCAGCGGTCGGTTGATACTGCGGCCTGATGGCGTGTACCAAAGCGCCGTCGTCAGCTTGAGCGCTCCGCTGTCGATTTTGAAGAGGCTTTGGGCGCTTCCCTTACCGTAGGAGGGTGTGCCCACGATCAGCGCGCGGTCGTGGTCTTGCAGCGCGCCCGCCACGATCTCGGCCGCAGAGGCAGTCGCGCCGTTCACCAGCACGATCAGCCCCATTTCGGGCCACCGCCCAGAGGTCTGATCCACGAACTGTTGTGTCGCGCCCGGCGTGCGCCCGCGCATGGTTACGATGGTTTGCCCGCGGTCGAGGAACAGCTCGGACACCGCTACGCCCTGGTCGAGAAGCCCCCCAGGATTGTTACGCAAGTCCAGAATGAGCGTACGCACGCCGCGGCCACGCAGAGAGTCGACCGCCTGCTGAAGCTCGCGTGCGACCGAATCGCTGAACACGCCGGCGTCTACGTAGCCCAACCCCGGCCGGAGTACGACGGCGTGCCGCACGGCGTGCAGATGAATTGCTTGGCGCGTCAGCGTGAACGGAATTCGCGTCTCGACGCCTGGGCGTTCGACGGTCAGTTTGACGAGCGAGCCGGGTGGCCCGCGGAGAGCCGCCATTGCCTCGTCTGGAGTCCATGCGTGCGTCGGCTGACCTTCGACCTCTACTAGACGGTCACCCGACTCGATACCGGCTCGCTCGGCTGGCGAGCCCGGAACCGGCGCGATTATGGTGATCCAGCCGTCGCGGATGTCGATCTGGATGCCGAGGCCCACGTACGTTCCGGTGGTACTCTCCGTCAGGCGCCGAAGACGGTCCGCCGTGAGAAAGACGGAATGCGGGTCGTGCAGCTCATACAGCATCCCATCCCGCGCCTTCTGGTACATCTCATCGGTGTCCACGGAATCGACGTAGTCGCGAGTCACATGTTGCAGCACGTCGTCGAACAGCTGGGCACCGGCAGCCGCCGGGCCACCTGACCCCCGCGCGAGCTCGGCTTGCCCGCGAACGAAAACTCGCGCGAGCAGCCATCCTCCGCACACGAGCGCGACACTCAGCGTACCGACTACGATCCGAACTCGTGACCGCATCAATTCCTCGCTATTTGCTCCGCCTCCCAACGCCCCACTGCAGCTGCGACGCGGCCGGCGACCTGGTCAACGCTTCCGCTCGCGTCGATCGCGACGATCGGGCCGCACTCCGGGTGCTCGCGCTGCCATCCAGAATGTGCGTACCCCGCAAACGCGGCTACGACTCGCGCCTGAAACTCGGCACCCATCGCGTGCATGCGATCGCCCGCTATGGTGGCTGGCTCGGCACGACCTAAACCGTCACGTGCCGGATACTCAAATAATAGAGTCAAGTCCGGCACCACGCCCGCGACGGCCACCGAATTCGCCGCCCGCACCGCCGCCTCCGGCAGCCCATGGCCCGCAACCTGGTACGCGTACGTGGACAGGAAGAAACGATCGAGGACGATCAGGGCTCCGCGCGCGAGCGCAGGCTGGATCACTCGACGGACGAGCTGCGCGCGCGCCGCCATGAACAGCATTGCCTCCGCGGCCGGGGCCACATCCCGGCCGGGATCGAGAAGCAGAGCTCGAAGCTCGTCGCCAAGCGGCGTGCCACCTGGCTCGCGCAACGGGAGAACCGGGCGGCCAGATGCACGCATCCGCTCGACCAGAAGAGCAGCCTGGGTCGTTTTGCCGACTCCGTCAGCGCCCTCCAGCACGATTAGCCGACCAGGCGGTCTGTGGCCGTCGCTCACCCGAGCGTGATAATGGGGCTCGTCGCGCCGCGCTTCATGCCGTCCAGTAAGGCCTCGTTGATGCGCAGCATGGTCTTGTCGAAGTTCTCTTGCGCGGCGACGGCGCGCTGATATACCGATTGTCGCTGAACTGTGGAGAGCAGCTTGTCGAGCTGCTCATCCATGCCGGGGCCAGGCTCCTCGCCGCGGTCGATCATGGATTGCGCCTGCCTGCGCAGTGCGTCGATCTGTCGAAGTAGCTCCGTCGCTTCGCCGTCCTGAGCGAGCGCATCGTTTGCTCGCTTGATCGCCTCGTACTCAGGGCTCTGGCCGATCAAGCGGCCGAGCTCAGTCGCCTTGTCTTCCAGCATCTGCGCACCGCCTAGCCGTGACGAATCGATCCCGGCCGGTCAGGTCTTGGTGAACGACGATGTCGGTGTAACGCCCGTCCGCGGCGACCATCGCCGCCGCGCGTTCCGACCGGCGCGAATCGACTTCGAGCGCCAGTAGACCGTCGGCGGTAAGCACGTCGGCAGACTCGCGGATGACTTCCGCGGTCGCGGCGAGTCCGTCATTGCCCGTGAATAACGCGACCGCAGGCTCCCACCCGCGCACCGCGCGATCCAGCGTCTCTGCCTCGCCGTAGGCCACATAGGGCGGATTGCACACTACGACGCACGCACGTAGCTCACGCACCGGTGCCAGCCACGAGCCCTGACGAAACTCCACTCGCGCGGCCGCTTCGCTCGGCAGGAGCTGTGCGTTCCGTCGCGCGACGGCGATCGCGTCGGCTGATATGTCCGTCCCTACGATACGCTCGAACTGACCCTCGAAGGCGAGAGCGAGAGCGAGCGCGCCGGAGCCGGTGCCGACGTCGATGACAGTACCGCCTGCCCCCAATGGCACGGAATTCAACACGAGATCGACCAATATCTCCGTTTCAGGTCTTGGGATGAGCACCCGCTCATCGACATTCAGAGTCAGATGCCGGAACGGTGCTCGCCCGACCGCGTATGGCATTGGTGCCCCCAGTCCGCGAAGTTGCGCGGCGCGTCGGGCCGCATGCGCCACTCCGGTATCGACCGTCTCGTGTGGGTGCATGATAGGCCACCAGCTCGGCATGTCCATGAGGCGCGCCAGAATGTCGTTCGCCTCGTGTACCGAGTCGTCCACGCCGGCACGGGACAGGTAGTCACACAGCTCCGCGATAAGATGCTCGACTACCTCCATGGCCGCGGCATCTTGCCGCACATCACGTAGTTCACCGGCGGGAAAGGCCGCTGCCGTCATACCGTCTCGCCCAGTCGCTCTTCGACATCGGCCAGCCGCAGCGCCTCTATCAGATCGTCGAACTCTCCGTTCAGCACCCGCTCCAGCTCGCCGTACATGTTCAACTCGATGCGATGATCGCTCACCCGGTTCTGCGGGAAATTGTATGTGCGTATCTTCGCCGACCGGTCGCCCGTTCCAACTTGGGTGCGTCGTATGCGCGAGCGTTCGGCTTCCTGTTGCGCAAGCCGCGCATCGAGCAGCCGGGCACGCAGCACTTCTAACGCTCTCAGCTTGTTCTGCAGCTGCGACTTCTGGTCTTGTTGCGACACGACGAGGCCCGACGGGAGATGCGTGATGCGCACCGCGGAGTCCGTCGTATTCACGCTTTGGCCGCCCGGGCCGGACGACCGGAAAACGTCGATGCGAAGGTCTTTGTCGTCGATCTTGACCTCGATCTCGTCGGCTTCCGGTAGCACGGCGACGGTGGCCGCCGAAGTGTGAATGCGACCCTGGGCTTCGGTGCGGGGCACCCGTTGCACGCGGTGCACGCCCGATTCCCATCGCATCGCGCCGAAGGCTCCGGCGCCATCGAGCTTCATGATTACTTCCTTCACTCCGCCGAGCGTGCCTGGGGAAAGCGACAGGATCTCGACTCGCCAGCGCCGTCGTTCGGCGTATCGCGTGTACATGCGATAAAGGTCGGCCGCGAACAGCGCCGCTTCGTCTCCGCCAGTGCCGGCCCGAATCTCGACGATTGCTGGACGGTCATCCAGTGGATCCCGGGGCGCCAGAAGTGGTTTGAGCTCGCTCTCGAAATGCGACACCTGAGGCTCCAACCGCGCGACCTCGGCTCGTGCTTCGGCCGCGAGCTCTGCATCGTCAGCTGAGAGAAGCTCCCGTGCCTGCTCGAGGTTTCCGAGGGCGCGCTCGAGGTGAACCCCCAAATCGACTATCGCTTGCAACCTCTGATGCTCGCGACCCAACTCGGCGAGGAGCTTGGAGTCGCGGACGGTCCTTGGATCAGCCAGCTCTCGCTCTACGTCGGCGGCGCGCGATCGCGCGTCGGCAAGACGATCGCGGAGACTCAGTTCGTCTTACCGTACTTCTGCCGGAAACGCTCGACGCGTCCCGCGGTGTCCACGAGCTTCTGCTTCCCCGTAAAGAAAGGGTGGCAGGCTGAGCAGATGTCTGTGTGTATCTCGGCCTTGGTCGAGCGCGTCTCGAACGTGTTGCCGCACGCGCATACGACCGTGGCCGTCGCATATTCGGGATGGATATCGCTTTTCACGATCGGCCTCGTCTATAATGTTCTTTCGAGCTGCTAAATATAGTCGTATCAGGACCAGTTC
>Ga0102924_1006100_pt1 | contig 11432 bp, 14 predicted proteins | sample PaiPotPPM11metaG_FD_80116 | JGI IMG/M metagenome (GOLD analysis project Ga0102924, IMG submission 80116) | Iron sulfur acid spring bacterial and archeal communities from Banff, Canada, to study Microbial Dark Matter (Phase II) - Paint Pots PPM... ...
GTCGATCGCCTCGCTCGCCACGTGTAGCGCGGTGTCGAAGCCGAACGTCACGTCGGTGGCGCCGAGGTCGTTGTCGATCGTCTTCGGCACTCCGATCACGTTCACGCCGTCGTCGAACAGCCTGCTGGCGGCGCCGAGGGTGTCCTCGCCACCGATCGCGATCAGGCCGTCAAGGTTGTGGCTCGCAAACGCGTCGCGCACCCGTCCCAGCCCATCCTCGCGCTTGTACGGGTTGGTGCGCGAGGAGCCGAGGATCGTTCCTCCCCGCGGGAGGATCCCCCGCGTGGACTCGATCGTCAGCTCGTCGACCGAGTCCTCGAGGACGCCCCGCCAGCCGTCGTGGAAGCCGATCATGACGTCGTCATAATGATCGATCGCCTTGCGAACGACGGCCCGGATGACCGCGTTCAGACCTGGACAGTCGCCGCCGCCGGTGAGGACCCCGATGCGCACGCACGAATCCTACGTTGCCGCCAATCCTACGCCGTTGTAGGATTGTGATCGCGATGCTCCGCAAGCCGCTCGTTCTCGCCGGCGCGGCCGGCCTCGCCGCAACGGCCGTGCAACGCCGCCATACAGCGCGCGTCGCCGCCGACCCAGAACGTGCTCTGCTTGAAGCACCGTTCACGGGCGAGCCGCTGACGATCACCTCCCGGGACGGAACCCAGCTCCACGCCGAGCGATTCGGGCTCGCCGATGGGCCGACGCTGGTGCTGATCCACGGTTGGACCGAGGCGCTGCGCTATTGGGTCTACGTGATCCGCGAGCTTCAGAACGACTTCAGGATCGTCGCTTACGACCTCCGTGGCCACGGCCACAGCGGCCGCTCCCCCGGCGGCGACTATTCGATCGAACGATTCGGAGAGGACGTCGAGGCGGTGCTCGGAGCGGTCGTCCCAGAAAGGGATCGAGCGATCGTCGCGGGCCATTCGCTGGGCGGCATGTCGATCGCCGCTTGGGCAGAGCACCACGACGTGGCCGGCCACGCGCGCGCCGCGGCGCTTCTGTTCACCGGGATCGGTGGCCTCGTCGGCGGGCAGCTCCTTGTACGTGTGCCGAGGTTCGCGCAGGTGCTCTCCGACCCGATCGCGAGACACGGCTTCTTCGGCCCGCGCGCGCCGCTCCCGCGCATATCGACCCCACTGAGCTATGCGGTGATCCGTTACGTCACATTCGGCCCCACGGCCACTCCGGCCCAGGTCGCGTTCTTCGAGAGGATGCTCGTCGCGTGCCCGCCTGACGTTCGCGCCGAGTCCGGTCTCGCGATGCAGGCGATGGACCTCTACCACGCATTGCCGCGTCTGACGCTCCCGACGCTCGTCATGGCCGGCGCCGATGACCGCCTGACGCCGCCCGCGCATGCGCGCCGCATCGCCGAGGAGCTCCCCGACCTCCAGGCGCTGGTCGAATTGCCGGACACCGGCCACATGGGACCGATCGAGCGACCCGCGGAGGTCGCCTCAGCTTTACGAAAGCTCGCTGGAGCTGCTGAGCCCGTCGGCCTGAGAGCCGCCTGAACCCCCAGCGCGCAGCGCGCCTCACCCTTCCGGGATAGAACATATGCATGACCGTGCAGCCAGAAGCCGACGGCGTCTGCCACATCTTGCTCGAGGACCCTGATCTGGCTGAGTGCGTGCCAGAGGAGCGCCGCGAGCAGGTCGCGCGGACTTGCACGGTCCGGGAGCTGCGTATCAACCGCGGATCGTGGAGTGCTCAGCGGCCCGACATGCCCCACGAGATCGGCATGCTGGTTCTCGACGGGCTGATGATGCGCAGGGTCGGGGTCGACGGCCGCTTCGGCGCCGAGCTGATCGGGCGCGGAGACGTGCTCAGCCCGTGGCACGACGAGCACGACGTTCGGATGCTGCCATTGCAGCTTGCCTGGACTGCGCTTGAGCCAACGAGGCTCGCTGTGCTGGACGAGCGGTTCGCGCGGCTCCTCGGTCGCTACCCGGACCTGACCACTCGGCTGTTCTCGCGCGCACTCCGGCGGTCGCGCAATCTCGCAATTGCCGTGGCGATCATCCACCACGCGCGCGTTGACGCCCGGATTCAGATGCTTCTCTGGCATCTGGCTGGCCGGTTCGGCCGCGTCCGCGGGGACGGCGTGGTCGTGCCGGTGCGCCTCACGCATGCTCAGATTGCGGAGCTGGTCGCCGCGCGACGGCCGACAGTTACGAGCGCCCTTTCGAACCTTGCGAGCGACGGGCGTGTTCGCTCGGTAGGCGGGGCGTGGCTATTGTCCGGAGAGCCACCAGGCGAGCTAGCCGAGGCTGGCGGGAACGGCCCGCACATTCCGCCGGGCAACTGAGTTGCACATCGACCCCTACATCGTCCTCGGCAGCGCGATCGTCGGATTGCTCGTGGGGATGACAGGCGCCGGCGGCGGAGCGCTCATGACGCCGATGCTGATCCTCCTGTTCGGCGTGAAGCCCGCTACGGCGATCTCGAGCGACCTGGTAGCCGCCGTCGTCATGCGCCCATTCGGGGCCGCCGTTCATCTTCGCGCCGGGACGGTCAATCTGCGCCTCGTGCGTTGGATGGTGCTCGGCTCGGTCCCGGCGGCGTTCCTCGGCGCCTACCTGCTGAAGCTGATGGGGCACGCGAAGTCCTCCCAACACCACATCGAGGTCGCTCTCGGCACGGCGCTGCTCGTCGGCGCGGCGGCCATGGTGCTGCGATACCTGCTTGACCGCCGGGACGGACAGCAACGCACCGCCAGGGTGCACGGTCTGGTTGCGCGGCCACTTCGGACAATCGCGATCGGCGTCGTCGGCGGGATCGTCGTCGGCATGACCTCGGTCGGATCCGGCTCACTGATGATCGTGATGCTGCTGTTCGTGTACCCCGCGATCGGCGCGAAGCAGCTGGTCGGGACGGACCTCACGCAGGCGGTGCCGCTGACGCTCGCCGCCGCGTTGGGGGCCCTGATCTTCGGCCACGTGTCGTTTGCGGTCACCGGCTCACTGATCATCGGCAGCGTGCCCGCCGTACTCGTAGGCTCGTGGCTTTCCTCGACCGTTCCCGACCGCTACGTGCGTCCCGCAATCGCGTTCGTGATCTTCGCCTCTGGGCTGAAGTACGTAGGCCTCGGCACTACCGCGCTCGGGTGGGTCCTGTGCGGAGTCCTTCTCGCTGCCGGCGCTCTGTGGCTCATCCACGCGCGGCCCTGGACCGCTCGGCCCGCGGCGGAGCCGCCGGCCGGCGGTCTGTGAGGTCGCTCACAGAACGCGTTATCGGCACGCGGTTTCGGGTTAGTTGGGGCAAGCAAATCCGCCGATGCCCCCGCCTGACGTGATCTAAAGCGGCGGGGCCGCGGGCTGGCGAGCGGTTCTCGCCCGATTCAGCCGACCCGTTCCTGGTCTGGCTGACGCATGCCCGGGTCGGTCTCGAACCAGGAGGGTTCACCCACGCCATGAACACCGTCATCCGTTCGCACAAACCCCTCGCCGCAGGTGCTATCGCGCTCGCTGCCGGCAGCGCCGGCGCCGTGCTGGCCGCGCAGGCACCCGCCCAGCCCGCGCGTGCCATCCTCACGCCACGCCTGCACCACATCATCAACAGGCGCACGCACCACCACGTCCATCGCACGAGATCACACGGCTATTCGATTCCGGCGAGCATCGTGATGTGTGAATCGGGCGGCAACTACCGGGCCGTGAATCCCAGCTCGGGCGCGGGCGGCGCCTACCAGATTCTCCCTTCGACATGGGCTGCATACGGCGGCAGTGGCCTTCCGCAGAACGCTCCTCCGGCAGAGCAGGACGCGATCGCGGCCAAGATCTACGCGACCGCCGGTCCGAGTCAATGGTCATGCGGCTAGGCTGCAACCCGTGGCTGTTGCGTTCGTCACTGGTGGCTCGGGTTTCATCGGTGGCAGGCTGATCGAGCGACTGCGCGCGGATGGTCACACGGTCCGCGCGCTTGCCCGATCGGACGATGCGGCCGACAAGGTCCGCGCGCGAGGTGCCCAGCCCGTCCCCGGCGATCTCGGCGACGAGACAGCGATGCGATCGGGGGCTGAGGGCTGCGAGTGGGCATTCCACGCGGCTGCGATGCTGGGCGACTGGGGAACGCGCGAGGAGTTCGAGCGCGGCAACGTCGTCGGTACCGGCAACGCGCTGCGCGCGAGTCGCGACGCCGGTGTCCGCCGCTTTGTACACGTCGGCACCGAGGCCGCTCTGATGGCGGGGCAGCCGCTGGTTGACGTCGACGAGACGGCGCCGCTGCGCCCCGACTCGCCCGCGCTCTACAGCGCGACCAAGGCCCGCGCCGAGCTGCTTGTCATGAACGCCAACGGCGACGGGCTCGAGACCGTAGTGGTTCGCCCCCGATTCGTGTGGGGTCGCGGCGACACGACGCTCCTGCCCGCGATGTGCGAGCTGGTGCGTAGCGGCCGCTTCGCGTGGATAGGCGGCGGCCGGCACCTGACGGCAACGACTCACGTCGACAACACGGTTGAGGGCTTGATGCTGGGGGCAACGCACGGTACACCCGGAAACGCGTACTTCGTCACCGACGGCGACCCGGTCGCATTCCGCGACTTCGTGACCGAGTTGCTCTCCACGCAGGGGGTCGAAGCCCCCAGTCGCAACATCCCTTCGGTGGTTGCGCACGGCCTCGCCGTCGCCGGGGAGACGGCCTGGCGAGCTTTGCCGTTGCCGGGACACCCACCCCTGACCCGCTTCGCGTACTGGGTGTCATCGCAGGAGTGCACGATCAACATCGACACGGCCCGTTCCGAGCTCGGCTACGAGCCGGTGCTCTCGCGCGCGGAGGGGCTTGCCGGGCTGCGCGCCCGATGACCGTCAAGTGGGGAATCCTCTCGACGGCCAAGATCAACGATCTCTTCCTGGCGGGGGTACGGGAGTCTCCCGCGGTAGACGTGGTTGTGGTGGCAAGCCGCGACCGTGCGCGGGCCGAGAGCTACGCGCGCGAGCACGGGATCCAGCGGGCCCATGGGAGCTACGAAGACCTGCTCGCCGATCCGGAAATCGACGTCGTCTACAACCCGCTTCCGAACTCGATGCACGTCGAGTGGAGCGTGCGAGCGCTTAAGGCCGGCAAGCACGTGCTGTGCGAGAAGCCGCTCTCCCGCCGTCTGACTGAGGTCGAGCGGGCCTTTGACAACGCCGAGCGCCAGGGCAGGCTGCTGATGGAGGCGTTCATGTACCGCCACAACCCCCAGACGCGGCGGCTCAGCGAACTCGTCGTAGAAGGGGCGATTGGTCGGTTGCGACTCGTTCGCGCCGCGTTCAGCTTCGCCGCACACGACCCGGCCAACATTCGCCTCAGCGCCGGCCTCGACGGTGGGGCTTTGATGGATGTCGGTTGCTACTGCGTGAGCGGTGCGCGGCTGATCGCCGGCGAGCCGCAGCGCGTGAGCGCCGAGCAGGTCCTGGGCGGGGACGGGGTCGATGTCGCGTTCGCAGCCACGATGCGGTTCAACGACGACGTCCTAGGGCACTTCGATGCGGGCTTGGCACTTGCGGCCCGCGACGAGCTCGAGGTTGTCGGCGAGGACGGCTCGCTGTTCCTCGACGATCCGTGGCACTGCCGCACGCCCTTGATCGAGCTGCGCCGCGACGGAGAGGTGGAGCGGATCGAGATCGAGGCCGCCGACTCATACCGGCTCGAGGCGGAGAACTTGTCCGCCGCGATCCGGGGCGACGCTTCTCCGCTGCTCGGCCGCGAAGACGCGGCCGGCCAGGCGCGCGCGATCGAGGCCCTCTACCAGGCAGCCGACAGCGGTAACAGCGTGCGCCTCACGTGAGGGGGCCCGCTCGCGATGGTAGGGACGTTCGCCTAAAGCGCGATCGGCGTATCGGCTGGCAGCACGAGCACCGAGGCGCGCGCGTTGTCGAGCTCGGTGCGAACGTCGCCACCGATAACGACGTGGCCCGCCGGCGCGTCCGGCTGCGAACCGACGACGATCAGGTCCGCACCCCCTGCGGGAGAGTCGACGACCGTGGCGCCGAGCTTCTCAGCGAGTGCACCGGCCGTCTGCCGCGCGGTGTCGTTTGTCGGTCCTGCCAGCGGAACGGCGATCGCATTGATCTCGCCATCGCCGTGTGTGCGAAGGCCCGCCGCGGCAATCGCCACGGCCACTCTCCCGCCGTTCAAGAGATGCTGCGCCGTAGTGCCCGGCTCGATGTGATTGGGCGCCGTCCGGTAGTCGGACCCGAAGATCACGACCGCCGCCTGCTCGTCAGCGGCCAGCTTCGCCAACCCTTCGGCGGTCGCCCCGCCGATGACCACGTGCCTTGCGATCCCGGGGTCATCAAGCAGACCCGCTCCGCGTTCGAGGCGCTGCTCAGCGTCGTGCTGTGCGACCTCTTCCCTCCGGGGATCGAACTCGTGCGAGTGGCGCACGTAGGCGAGCGCTAGCTCGATCCCGGCGCGCGCGAGCAACTTCCCCAGCGCTACGGCGTCGTCGTCGTTTGGAGTCCCGTCGTAGGAGATGATCGCCTTCGCGGCCACGGGATCAATCCTCGTCGACGCACGGCGGCGTGGGCATCGGCCGGGTGGCTAGTGATTGCGGGTGAGAGCTATCCATGTGGCAAAGAGCTCGGATCGGCAGACGCATAGGATGCCGAGTATGCAGCCGCTCGTGCTCGTCGAGGAGGCCGCCCCCCACGTTCGGCGGCTGGTTCTCAATCGGCCAGAGCAGCTGAACGCGATGAACTCCGAGCTGTGCGAGGCATTGCGCCACGAGCTCCACACGATCGCCGCCGACCGGTCGTGCCGGTCCGTGATCCTGACCGGCGCGGGGCGCGGGTTCTGTGCCGGCCTCGACCTGCACGGCTATGGCGCGGCTCCGGGGAACGACGGCAACGATGAGGCCCGCGACCGGCTCGGAAACCAGCAGCACATGTCGGGCCTGATCCTCGGGCTGCGGTCGCTCCCGCAGCCTGTGATCGCGGCCGTCAACGGGCCGGCGGCCGGTTTTGGTCTGGCGCTCGCGCTGGGGTGCGACATTCGCTACGCGAGCGAGTCGGCTGTCTTCAGAGCCGCGTTCATCAACATCGGCGTTTCGAACTGCGACATGGGCACGAGCTGGCTGCTGCCGCGTCTGATCGGCGCGTCGCGCTCTCACGAGCTGATGCTCACCGGACGCCGCGTCCAAGCCGACGAGGCGCTGCGGATCGGCCTCGTCGCGCAGGTCGTCGGCGACGACGGGCTTGTCGACCGCGCTCTGGAGGCCGCCAAACAGATCGCCGCGCTGGCGCCGTGGGGAGTGCGGCTGACGAAGCGCGGGATGTGGACGGCTCTCGAGTTGCCCTCAGAGCAGGCCGCCGTCGAGTTCGAGGACCGCCAGCAGATCATGAGCACGTTCGGCGTCGCGCCGCCTGAGGCGATCAGCGCGTTCCTTAAGAAGCGGCCCGCCGAATTCGCCGACTGAACGGCGGCACGCAGCGCCCGCGCCCGAGGCTGTCGATGGGAGCGACACATGTTGTCGCTTTTATCGATCGCCTCTACGCGCCAGGCATCGCGGCGCCCGCGCCGCGAGGTCCACGCCCGGCCTCAGCTAGGGGAGCGCCAGAAGAAAGAAGGTGCCGTTGACGACGAGCTTCCAGGTCACAGTGCTGGTGTGGACGAAGCTGGGCCTCTGGCCCGTGTAGGTGAGCTTCATCCGCGTGAAGACGTCATACCCCGCCTCGACCCGCGGGCGGAACAGCTTGATGTTGATCGGGTGCTTAAAGCTGTGGCTCTTCTTCGTCGACCCGGCGAGCAGGCCACTCCCGTCGCCGGCACGTGGCGCGGATTCTAAGTGGCTCCTGCGTCGCCGCGGCGCCCTACTTCAGCGCGCGAGCACCGCGGATCCACGTGGCGTAGCCGGCGAGGTTGAACAGCGCGCCGATGACCGTCATCGCATCGAGCTTCCGGCGCGCCCTGAGCTCCTCGGCGAGCGAGATCGAGTCGGTCACTTCGCAGAACACGTTCGCGGCAACGACCTCGCGACCGACCGCTCCCCGTCGAACGGCGGCGATCGTGGCGAGGGCGACCAGCAGGTCGCGACCACCAAACAGACGGTTGAAGTAGCGCGCGTCGTCGTTCAGATCGTTCTCCTTCATCCCGGGCGCCGAGGCGATCAGGACCTTTGGAGCTAGCATCGCCAAGATCCCGTACAGGCCGCGAACGATTGAACCCTGAATGAAGATTGCGCGTGCCACGTCGCGGCGATCCTATACGGAGGCGCGCAACACCGTCGACCGCGCCCTCCCTTCGCCGAAACAAAAACCCCGCGATTAGCGGGGCTTTTGTGTCATCGGGGAGACAGGATTTGAACCTGCGACCGCCCGGCCCCCAGCCGGGTGCGCTACCAGACTGCGCCACTCCCCGTGGTCGTATCGATGATACCCCCGGGCTGCACCGTTCAACGCGACGGATGCCTCGGTATCAGCCCTCGCCGGTAAGATCGACGGCCCCACGCGGGCGTGGTGTAATGGCTGCATTAGACCCTTCCAAGGTCTCGGTGGGGGTTCGACTCCCCTCGCCCGCTTCAGCTCAGGACCTGGCGCCTGGCCTGCTCAGCGCGACGCGCCCGGAAGGACCCCCGGCGCTGCGCGGTGCGCCGACGGTGGCAGTTCGCGCACACGACCTCGCACTTGTCGATTTCCGCAAGGATGCTGCTCCAGGCTCGGTATGTAAGGCCAGCTCCGATGTCGAAGGATTTCGCACCAGCGTCGAGATGGTCGAACTCGAGCACGACCGGATCGCTCTCGCCACAGTCCGCACATGGATGCGCCGTGAAGTAGCGGAATAGGTACTCCGTGCGCTCAGCGCGGAGAGCCTTCTTGCGGGCCTGGGCCTGGTCGATGTAGCGCTGCTTGTTCGCCAGATAGTGCTCCCGGTGGTACTCCGCCCGGCATGGACGGCACATGTTGTCCAGCTGGTCGCGGCGCTTTCGTCTCCAGGCGAACTCCGACTGCGGCTTTAGCTCTTGACAGCGCCCGCAGCGCCGCAGTTCTGCGTGAGGGTTTGTCGTCATGCTCGAACATATGTTCGCGCACGGTTCGGACGTGACCACTCGCATAGGCGGCGGACTGGACCGGGCGATCCGAGCGGGCCGCCGGCAGCCGGCCCTACTCCCCCATCACCTTGATTACGAGCCGCTTCGGCCGTCCGCCGTCGAACTCGCAGTAGAAGATCTGCTGCCAAGGGCCGAGGTCGAGCCGGCCATCGGTGATCGGCACGATCACCTGGTGATGAACCAGCAGGTTCTTCAGGTGGGCGTCGCCGTTGTCCTCGCCGCCGCGGTGGTGGCGGTAATCGCCGGGATCGGGCAGCAGTTCGCGGGCCACGTCATTCGCGGGCTCGTGCCAACTCGGCGGCGCGATCTTGTCAAGCCACTAGAGCGCATCCGCCTGGATCCCCGGCTCGTCGTCGTTGATCCATACCCCGGCGGTGATGTGCATCGCCGACACGAGCACCATGCCCTCACTGATCCCAGCCTCGCGAACGGCTTCCGCGACGTCATCGGTGATCCGCACGAATTCACGCCGCTGCTCGGTGCGGAACGTGCGGTAGACGGTGTGGGACAACAAGCAGGGGAGCCGGGATTCGAACCCGGATTGACGGTTTTGGAGACCGCCCGAATAGCCATTATCTCACTCCCCTGGGATCGGGCGGATGGTAACCGTCGCGACAGGCCACGATCACGGATCATGCGGGCGGAGGGATTCGAACCCCCACGGGCTCTCGCCCACCAGCTCCTAAGGCTGGCATGTCTACCGTTCCATCACGCCCGCGTGGCCGGGCTGATTCTAGGTCGCCTCCGGGAAAGAACTGCTGCAAACACCCGCCGCAGCTTGTATGTTCCGCAACATGCCCCCGGTCCGGATGCTCACTCCCGGCTACACGGTCATCCACCCGAACCGGGACAAGGCGATCTGCAAGACGACGAAGGCGATCATCGTCCTGATCCTGTTGATCTCGATCGGGCTGATGTTGATTGTGACCTTCGGCGGCTGGTCGAAGCTCCAGGGACTGAAGCCGCTCAACTTCGCGTGGTGCCTTCTGTACCTCATCCTCGCCTACTACACGTGGCGCTGGAACCGCGGAGTGCTGCCGATCGCGGCGGCCTTCGCGATCCTGCTGCTGATCGTTTCGTTGATCGCGGGGACCGGTGCAGCCGGCACCAGCTGGTTCGACCGCAGCCACAGCGGCTTCGCCTCGGCCCACTCGATCTTCGGTGGCGGCGGCGTCGACCCCAACTTTCTCGGTCTCATCACTCTGCTGCTCGCGCCGGTGCAACTCCTGCTGATCGTCTTCGCGATGCGTGGCTTCGCGCAGGGCTGGAACGTCGAGCTCGAGGTTCCGATCGAGGAGGCCAAGCGGCGCGGCAGCCCTCCGATCGTCCCGCCCCCGCAGCCCACAGCCGCTTAGGCGGGCAATCAGAGTGCGGCGGGTGGGACTCGAACCCACACGTCCCGGAGGACAATGCCTTTTGAGAGCATCGCGTATGCCGATTTCGCCACCGCCGCTTAGCGTGTCAGTGTACGAGCGCGAACAGCTCGTCCGCCAGCTCCTCGGGCGCGACGAGCACCCCGTCCGGCAAGTCGTCGGTCGCGGGCAGATCCCGGACGACCAATCCCGCACGACCGGCGATCAGCGACCCCGCCGCGAGGTCCCACGGCTTCAGCCCGCGCTCGTAGTAGGCGTCATAGCGGCCGCACGCGCACCAGGCGAGGTCGAGCGCCGCGGCGCCAAAGCGCCTGATGTCACGGGCGCGAGGCAGCAGCCGGGAGACGACCTCGGCCTGCCGGGAGCGCATCCCTGCGTCGTAGCCGAAGCCGGTCGCGACCATCGCGAGGGCAAGATCGGATGCCCGCTCGATGCCCGACAGCGCCGAGCCATTCAGCAGCGCCGGCCCTGACCGCGTGGCGGTGAAACACTCGACTGCAAGCGGGTCGAGCACGACACCGGCCACCGTCCCGGACGCGTCCTCGCACGCGACGCTCACCGCGAACACGGGTATCCCGTAGAGAAAGTTGATCGTGCCGTCGAGTGGATCGACCACCCAGCGAATCTGGCCGTCTGTCCCCCCGCTCTCGCCGCCTTCCTCGCCGAGGATCGCGTCGGCGGGGCGCCGATCGGCGAGTACGGCGCGGATCGCCCTCTCGGCGGCCAGGTCCGCGTCCGACACCAGATCGGTCGGCGTGCTCTTGGCACGCACGCCGTCTCTGCGTCCGAAGCGCGCTCGTAATTCGGCCGCGGCCGCGCGCGCGGCGTCGACGGCGACGTCGAGAAGCTGCGCCTCATTCATCGCGGCGGTTCTAGCATGCCCGCCTCATGCGCCCGGCCGAGACGATCACGACGCTTGCGAGCTTTAAGAATCGCGGCGCGGGAACCAATGAAGAACGGCGAGCCGCCAGCCGGCTGGCGGAAGCGATCGGCGACACGGCTCGCCGCAAGGCGCACACGGAGAC
>Ga0102924_1006101_pt1 | contig 11431 bp, 14 predicted proteins | sample PaiPotPPM11metaG_FD_80116 | JGI IMG/M metagenome (GOLD analysis project Ga0102924, IMG submission 80116) | Iron sulfur acid spring bacterial and archeal communities from Banff, Canada, to study Microbial Dark Matter (Phase II) - Paint Pots PPM... ...
CCACTACGCGTTCTCCCGGCTTCAATCCGTCCGCGATAATCCACAGGGAGCCGACTCGATCGCCAACCTTGACCGTACGTATGCTGACTTTGTTCTGCCCGTCCACAACAGCGACCTGATAAGCGCCTTGCAGCTCGGACACCGCACGCTGCGGTATCAGCAACGCATCTTTCTGTACGCGAACGGCCGTGCGAATTCTGCCGTAGCCGCCGGGACGCAGAATATTCCCCGGATTGGGAAATAGCCCAGCGATCCGAATCGCTCCGGTGCCCACGTTCACTTGGCGGTCCGCGAAGTAGAAAGTACCGTCGCGCGGGTAGGTTGAACCGTCGGCCAGAATCAGTTGGAGGCGCAGACTTTTGTCTGCCGCTTGCCGGCTGGTTTCCGTCGGGAACCGTTTGTTCCAATCGAGATATTCGCTCTCACTGACGGTAAAATAAACCTTGATGGGATCGACGGTGGACACGGACGTGACGGGACCGCTGCTCGGATTGACCAAGGCACCCACCTGAAGCTGGGCCTGTCCGGCGATGCCGTCGATGGGCGCAATCAGTCGCGTAAAATCGAGATTGATCTTGGCGGTTTCGACCGCCGCCTCGTCCGTTTTGATTTGCGCTTCCGCTGTCTGCACGGTGGCCTTGGCGGCCAAGTTATTCTGAACGGCGTTGTCGAGATCTTGCTGGCTTGCCGCCTGCTCTTTGGCCAGTGGAGTGTAACGGTCCACATCGAGCTGAGTTCTGCCCTGCTGCGCTTTGGCATTGGCCAGATTTGCTTTGGCCTGCGCCAATTGTCCTTCGGCTTGATCGAGTGCCGCCTGAAAGGGCCGCGGGTCAATCTGGAAAAGTAATTGGCCCTGCTTGACGAAGGCGCCCTCTTGGTAACCCTGTCGCATTAGGTAGCCCGTCACCTGTGCCCTGACGTCGGCGTTTGTGAATCCGTCGAGTGTGCCGATCCACTCGCCGTAAATCGGGACGTCCTTCTGCTCCACTTGCACCACCTCAACTTCCGGACTGGGAGGCGCCCCCGCGCCGTGCTTTGGTCGCGTGGCCGCAAAAATCAGGCCGGCGGCTACCAGAACAACCGCTCCGCCTATCACGAGGGTGCGTTTCAAAGTGGTGTTCATGTTCACCTCCAATGCGGTTCGGTTACGTGGGATTCGGATACTAGCATTTCCGGCAATATTAAAATAAAGGTTTCAATTTGAACAAGAGCGCTCGAGTTGAACAGTCGGAATAGTGGCGATGGCTGGTTGCCGAATCTCATCGTCGCGACAATCGTTATTACAACTGGAGAACCAATACGAAGAGATGCTCTATGTGAAGTGCTGGATTCTACTCCACAAAGCAGTTCACGGAAAACCATTCAGAGCAGTTTCGGCGGATCAGTGTGAATACTTTGGATCAGGTGGCGGTGCTGTCGCGAAGTACACTAGAATGAAGGGGCACTTCAGAGTCGGGGCGTAGCGCAGCCTGGTAGCGCGCCTGCCTTGGGCGCGGACCGACCGACTCCAACAGCTCCATTCCCTATTTTGCCTTCTCTGTGTTTTCAGTAATTTGGGGAATCTGCTTCTCGCTCAAAGCTAACCCCAATGGCATGAAGACTTCGGATTCTGGCACAGTTTTGGCACAGGGGACGCGCCTGCTTTTGTAGCAGAGGCGTCCTTGCGGGCATCTCTTAGCTGCCCAGGATCGATTCCACGAACATTTGTAGGACAGCAAACGCATCTTCAACTGGCCCGGATAGAGCGCACTCGCGGGCGAGTGCCTCGTACGGTTTCTGCCATTCAATGGGAGGCGCTGGAAGCGATTTCGGCAACGCGTGCGTCCTGCGGCGCTCGAAAGTGACGCGGATTGCCTCAGCGACCTTGTCATGGGTCAACGTGCCGGACTGAATCAATAGAACCATGTCTACGAGATCTCGCACGCGGGTATTCGCGGCACCGTGTCGTGGCAGAGTGTAGGCGTGAAGTTTTTCTGCAAACTGTTGTTCGCGAGGGATCATGTACAACGACGGGCTCGCAATACCGGCAAACCCCAACCAGTCACGCCCTTCGACGACTTCGAGCGGCTCCATCACAGCATCACCTATCCCTACGTCTAGGTGGAATCCAACGAATACGCGGCCATCAAGGCGAGCTTCGACCGGAAACCTCGCGCCACCATACGGGGCGGCATCTAGATCAGCAATTGGCTCACCTATCGTATAGACGAAGAAGTCGTCACTACTGAGTGCAGCGGCGCTTGTAGCTTCTCCAACACGGCCAGATTCTTCTTGTCGTCTTTCTTCTCGTCAGAAGAGACGACGCTGCGCATTGTCAGGTCAATATCCTTCGTCGTGCGCGCGGCCTTGATCCGCAACTCCATTGCGTACCCACCCTTCAATACCCAAGGCAGTACGTGAGGCTGTCCCCCTTGAAACAGTCGCGCCAGGAGCCGGTCAAAGGCAACCTGACGACGCAGTCGCTGCAAGTCAACGCCCTCCTTCCCGGCGATATCCTGAAGTCTGTCCTCCAGTGCCCTTCGAAAGGCTGCCGCTGTCGCGTACTTCTTTGTCTCCATCAGGCGGCTACTTTCTGAAACAAATTTCGCAGTTGCTTACTATCAGCGAGACGTTTCCTAGTCTCTGCAATTTCGCCTCTGCGAATGAGCCCTCGCCGTAGCCCTTCACGCACTGCTTGCCGAAGAGTCGCAGATGGCACCTCTCCACCTGCCAGCAGATCAAGAATTGTTCGCATAGGCTTTGTTACCCGCACTCCATGAGCAGTTCCGATGTCGCTCTGAGGGAGATCAGCGAAGTGCAGGACGAGCACGCGAGGGATTTTACTATTTCGCCGGAAGCTTCTCGGTACAGTCATGTGCAGCTTCGCTGGCATTACGTCCGAGAGCTCATGGAGGCTCAGAGCAGTTTGATGGCTGTAGACCCCCTGGGCGACCTCTTCCCGATTCCTGGACCAGAGTGACCAAAGCATCAGGTCAGGGCGCTCGCCTTGCGGAAAGCTAGCCAGCCGATAGATCCCCCGATGCTCACGAATCCAGTTTCCCGCCTGAACGTGGTACGGGTGAGTATTCTCCGCGAACCCCGCAGCCTTAGCCTGCTTGGTCGTGAAGAAACCCTGCTGGCCTTCCGCCATCTCGTAAAGCCGCTTGGCGGCTTCTTTGCGTTCTTTTCGCACAGCACAATACTACAACTTATTTGAGGTATTGTGTAGGGGGACTTAATTCCAGCACGGGTCCGACATCGCAGGAACAAATTCCGATGGTTGCCGGGTATCGGGAACTTCTTGAAATGAAAATACGATTAATTGGCAGGCTGATGCGCTGCTCAGTATTCATTCCTAATGTCTCCTGGGTCACGATTTCGCTCCCGTTTTGCGATGGGTTAATGACGGATGCAGACCAATTTCACCTCGACGTACGTTGATTTCACGAGTTTGGAACCGGGATTTGTGCTCCAGGAGCGGATTGCGGGCCCCGAGGTCCGTAATCGAGATTCGCAGATGCGTGCCCACCTCGGATTAAACCAAGTGGCGCATCGTCCGGTTTCATCAGCAATTCTACGAAGATGAAGGAATCATCAGCTGTCCTGAAAACTTCGGACAACTCCTTAGACGTGGCAACGACATGTGAGGCCACTTCGCGGCGGCTAAACACACGCGGAAGGTCCGCATAGTGCCAGTTTGCGACATCGTTGTACTTCGAATGCAAACCCATGATGGTGCATTCGATCGTATAGCCGCCATTGTTAATCAGGAAGATCACTGGCTTCAGATCATGACGCAAAATCGTGGAAAGTTCTTGTGCTGTCAGTTGAAACGAGCCATCACCTATCAGCAGAATATGCCGTCGGTTCGGTGCGGCCTTCAATGTACCGAGAAGAGCTCCGAGGGTGTACCCGATGGAACCCCAAATCGCCTGAGTTATGAAGGTGCACCCTTCTGGAAGGATCAGCTTGCTTCCGCCAGAGCTTGAGGTGCCATCCTCTGCGATAATCACGTCTCCGGGACGGACAAAATTCTGAAGCGCTCCCCAGAACTCCGCTTGTGTCAGGGGCGTGTTGGAGGTTTCGAGTGCGGAACTGTTCGCCACAGTGCGGTGGCTTGTGGGTTCGGCCTGGCGCACTGGAACCGAGTCGATCACCCGACGCAACACGGCGCGAAGGGTAATTCCTTCGTAATATTCGTTGGAAACGTCCGCCGAATACGCGTCGAGTCGAATCACGCTATCAGGTAGGCGGTCTGTGAAAAAACCGGAGGTGCTATCGACCCGGCGATAACCGATTGCAATAAGACAATCGCTCCCCTCAACCAAATCTCTCAGTTGCTGGCCGCTGGCGCTACCGAAGTAGACGCCGGCGAAGAGAGGTGATTGTTCTGAGAAGGTCCCCTTTGAGCTGCTCATCGTTGCAACGGGCAGTTGGAGCTTTTCAGTGAGCTCATTCACTTCCTGCAGGACACCAAACCTCTCTGCATCCATGTCAATGAGCACCGCGGGACGCCGAGCACTCGACAGGCGACCGGCGATGTGGCGAGCACACGACACGAGGCGCTCTTCGTCACTTTCAGGTTCCCGCAACACGAGAGGCTCGTCTGGAACCTGAATTTCGAGATAGGCGATGTCGGAAGGCAGTTCCAGGTAAACCGGACGCTTCAATCTCCATGCAGTACGAATGAGACGATCTACTTCTTCAGCCGCATTCTGCGGCGTTAGCTGCGCCTGCGCTGCCGTCACTTGACGGTAAGCTCGCAGGAATACATCCCGGCTACCATCTGCCAGAGTATGGTGCATCATTACTTGCCGCGCGATCGACCGCCGCGGGAGAGATCCACAGATACAAACGATCGGAAGATGTTCAGAATACGATCCGGCAATTCCGTTGATGGCACTGAGGGCTACTACGCCGTTCGTGACGACAAGAGCTGCCAGCCCGTTGAGACGTGCGTATCCATCTGCCGCATAGGATGCATTGAGCTCATTGCAGTTTCCGACCCACTCCGCTCGTCCGCGATTTTCGAGTTGCTGAACAAATTCAAGATTGAAATCACCGGGTACACCGAAGATGTGGCGAATCCCGACCTCTTCCAGTCTCCGCAACAGGAAATTACCGATTGTCTCTTTCATCGTTTTCGCCCTCTCGTCTCGAGAGGCTCTCAGTTCCGCGGCTCCGGGTGGTTGGGAAGCTTTAAGGCACAACCCGCGTATCGACGCGGCCATCCGAAATTTCGGTTCATCTCAACGCGAAGATCTAGTGCTTTCCGAGAGCGGCTTCGCCGACTTCGGTCTCGAAGCCCGCAGATTGAGCGCCAGCGATGCAACAGGCCTCATCGTTGTCAGGGAGATCTCCGCTCATCCCGATCGCACCCACCACCTTTCCTTCTTTCAGTATCAAGACACCGCCTGCGACGGGCGCAATGCGACCAGCCGAGATGGTATTAAGAGCCGCCCAGAATGCAGGAGTATCCGCCGCCCGCTTTGCCATGGCTCGCCCTGCAATCCCCATCCCCATAGGACCCCAGGCTTTGGCGAAAGCGATATCTGGTCTTAGCACGCCGCTTCCGTCTTCGCGCTTCATCACAATGGCAGCGCCACCGGCGTCGACTACGCAAACGGTCATCGGCTTGCACTTTATCTCTCGAGCTTTCGCCAACGCTCCCTGCACAATCGCGTCCGCCTCCTTCAACGTCAATCCACACATAGACCTTCCTCCTCATCGCAATCTTGGAGGCGGCCGAGCTGCGATGAACAGCTCGACCGCCGAAAAACGCAAGGGAATTGACTAAAGACCAGCCGCCGGATATTTGTCCCCAGGCCACGGGTTCGCATGCACCATCGTGCCGATGATCATGCACGGCTTGTCCGAGCGATTGCTCCACGCGTGGTTCACACCAAGCACTACGGCCGTGTCACCAGGTCGAAGCAGGGTTTCGTCCGTGTCGCTCGCCGCCTTGCCAAACGCCACGGATTGCAAAACCCGAACGACGCTCACGATTGGCAAATGGCCGAGAAAGCGCGAGCACTCTACAAAAAGGCAGATGCCCATGGACTCGCTGTGCTTATTTTCGAGGCTATGCTCATCGGTTTTGCCGGGAGCGCAATCGAAAACAAGGACGACGACCCACTGACGGAAGCAGCTTGACTTTATAAGGTTGATACGAAGGCAGTGCGCAGCGCAGTTGCCAAAGCCGAGAAGGAGAAAACACGGACGAAAGCAGAAGGGACGCGTGCGAAGGTGAAGTCAGTGTCCGAAACAAAAGTGGCCCACAAGTAGCAGAACCGCACGACCGAACGGGGCCGTCCTTCACTGGACGGCCCCGTTCTCCTCACTCTGCTTCACTTGACGATGCATCCACCGCTCTGCCGGGATTCGAGGGTATCCGACGGTCTCTGATGAGGTCGTAGCTCATGGCTGATTCCTCCAATTCCTATGATCCCGGCGACCTCTCTCCGATAATTCGCATGGCCACGCCTGTCACCCTGCCCACAATCTCTGCCTGCGAGGGGTACTCGAAACGCCGGACATCTTGGTGCGAGTGCGGATGAGGAATCACCATGAGCTGTCCACGATCAACTTGACACCAACTGCAGGCATATCCATCGCGCAATTCGGCGAGGTCCGCGGAAGCGAGGCCTTCGATCTCCTGCAACTCCTAAACACAGGACATTCGGGAACGCTATCCACCATTCATGCAAGTTCCGCGCAACAGGGCCTCGCGCGCTTCACCAGTTGTGTTTTGCAGAGCGGCGTGGAGCTGCCTTTCAGAGCAATCAAGACAAATATCGCCGATTCTCTCAACGTCGTCATCCATGTCGAGCGACGGCCCGGCCGCCGATACATTTCCGAAGTTCTCCTCGTCAACAGCTATGACCCCGATGCGGACCTGTTCGACTACGGCGCCGTTTTCCTTGCCAAGCAGGATCATCCGTGAGCGTCGATAGCAAATTCGCGCCGCACTCTCTCACTGCTTCGGAGTATGTCCGAGAGCTGTTCGGGCCTGAGGATAACGCCGCGATCCTTGTGCGGAATCGCTCGACCGGTCACACAGTTCAAACCATCGCCAAGGCAAAGACCATCGCAAGCCCCGATTTCCAATCTTGGCTCGCAGGTCAAAGTGCCAATGGTTACGACGTGTACGTGAGCATGAATCCGATTAAGGACGGCGCCTTCAGCCGGACCAAGGGAGATATAAAGGATATCCGCCACGTCTATCTCGACCTCGACAGAAACGCCGATCAATCGCTCCAAGCGATCCGAAAATCAAGCGAAGTTCCAGCACCGAACTTTGTGCTTGATACTTCTCCCGGCAAGCATCAAGTCGTCTGGAATGTATGCGGATTCAGCCAAGATGAGTCGGAATCGCTTCTTCACAACCTCGCGAATAAGTTCGGCGGAGATCTGGCGGCAACGGACTCGACGCGCGTGCTGCGCTTGCCGGGATTCGCCAACCACAAACTTCCTGAGGAATTTATCGTCCAGGCGCGACAAGAGAGCGATGCAGTCCACACGCTCCGCGACTTCACGATTGACGAAGACTCCCCCGAAACACCACGCCATTTTGCCGACGCTCAAGAGCGAAGACGGACGGTCTCGGGCGACCACAAAAGTCAATCCGAGCACGACTGGGCCTACGCGAAGCGCGCGCTTGCCCGCGGCGACGATCCCGAAGTCGTCATCCAGCGCATCGCCGATTACCGCGCGGACAACAAAGACGATGCGAATTATTACGCACGGCGCACTGTGACGAAGGCTCAGGCTGCGTTGCAACCCGAAACCGCTCCACCCCGAACGGATGACAGCAGGTCCGAGGACGACAGCAGAGGAACGCCATGAAGAAGAATGCCATAGTCGAGATGGCAATCCGAACACCCACGGACTGCGACGAACTTCCCTGGACGGTGCCACAAGCTGCCAATTTTCTTGGAGTGAGCGTGCAAACTGTGTATCTTTGGGTCGAGCGGAAGCAGATTCCCCATCTCCGCGTAATGGGTCGCAACATCCGGTTCCTTAAGTCGGATCTCGAAACATTTCGCGCGTCTTTCAAACAGGAGATGGAGAATGCCTAGATCACGCGTGCACGACGGTGTTGTCTTTCGGAGAAAGGAAAGCCGGGCCTGGTGGATTCGTTATCGAGACCGGAACGGCATTCGTCAAAGAGAGTCAACACTCACGGAAGACTGGGATGAAGCTCAGAAGAGACTCAGAGACAGGCTTCAGGCCAGAGACAACAACCTACTTGATGTCGTAAAGAAAGGGGAATCCTTGAGTTTTGGAAAGTGGGCTGACTTCTTTTTGGAAACTTATTCGAAGCCACCCATGCGAGCTGAGAAAACTCACGAGATAAATCTACGCGCTGTGAAGCACCTTAAAAGTGCCTTCGCATCGAGCAGTTTGGTAGACCTGACTGCCGACCACGTAGAAATCTACTTGCGAGATCGTCTCCGCCAGCGAGTCCGAATCAAGTCTTCCCTTGGATACAGAGAGAAAGGAGTTCTGCAACCTGCGACGGTGCACCAGGAGTTTCGCGTCCTCAGGCGCGTGTTGAACGTTGCCGTGAGGAAAAAGCTACTCCCCGCTAACCCTTGCTCCGGTGTCGAATTCCCCGTTCGTGTAAAGGGTCTGTTCCGGCCACACTATGTCAGTTGGTCCGAGCAGAAACGAATCGAATTACACGCCCAGCCACACTTGCGGAATATCGTGCGGATCATCACGGAGACCGGTCTTAGGGTTTACAAGGAACTGATGTCCCTGAAGAAAGACCAACTAGACCTTCCAAACGCAGTCGTTTGGATTCCGGACTCCAAGACTCCGAACGGAATCGCTGAGGTGCCACTTACGCCTATTGCCGTTGATGCATTCAGAGATCAATTGGCAATTTCGGGAGACGGAGTATTTTTATTCCCCAGCGATTTGAATCCGACCGGACACCAAGTAGAGTTGAAGACCGTTTGGCAAAAGTCCCTCCGACGAGCGAAAGTTCCTTACTTTCGGATTTACGATTTGCGATCGACGTATGCCACTCGCCTCAGTGCGGGCGGCGTCGCCGATGAGTGGGTGACACAATTGCTTCGCCAAGGGGACTCTCAGGTCTTCAAACGCTACTCGCAAATGAAGTTGCAGATGAAGAGAGAAGCTCTGGAAAAAATCAACCGCCAAGCCAACGAAATGCCGTTGGATTCTGGCACAGCGATGCTTCAGTGAAATCTATTTGGCACAGTTTTGGCACAGTTGACGACCAAATTGGACGGGTGGAGCAACAATTCTGTTGGGAAGTGCTTTACAATCTTTACGTACTTCATGTCGGGGCGTAGCGCAGCCTGGTAGCGCGCCTGCCTTGGGCGCAGGAGGTCTGGAGTTCGAATCTCCACGCCCCGACCACTTCCTTCAATCAGTTACATGCAGAACGCCTCAGACATCAGGACTTAGCGCAAAATCGGAACTGCGGCTGAATGTAGCTGAATGGATGTACTTGCTCGGACGGTCACTACAATTTTCACTACAGTAACTTCGCATAGCCTGGCCGCATCCAACAGAGACGCGAGTGAGCGCATTAGTGCTTGGAACGTTTATGTGAAATAGCGAAAACGAGAGTTGATCTTCTTTCCAGCCGGGACATGCTTCAAAATGTCACCCACGCGTCGAGCCGCCCGCACGGTAATAGGGTCACCGGAGTCGAACTGTGTAATGTTGAAATTCAGTTTCGACAGGCCCACGAGCTCTCGGGCAATTTCCGACGCACTGGATTCGCCATCCTCGCAAGCAAACTCGATCGCGCGAGGTATATAAGCGCCCGGATAAACTTTGAAATAAGGAACAGTACCCTTCAGATAGACGATGCCAGACTTGTCGTCGAACAACATCGCAGTGCCTCGGACCATAGGCGAATCTCCAGCCCGCAAGACGCGCGCTCCTGAACACCTCAAGATTCTCTAATACTCATAAACAGAAATAAAAAATAACGGAGACGAGCAAATTTAGTCCTCTGTGCTTTCTTCTCAGCGTTGGTTTCCGTGACTGATATCCAATCCATGTTATCGGCGATACAGCATACTGAAAGTTCGCATTCGGCCAAAAGCATCGGCCGTTGCGCCTGCAACCAGGCTTAAGCGGCATTCAATTAATCCACGACCCCGCGGGTGGGTTTCCGGCGGAGTAGGCTTGACGGTCTCCAATGGTTCCGCTTCCGCATCCCGCGCTAAAGCGCATCGGCGTTTGCGCACATTCGGCTGGCCCAAGCGCAGCGACAGCGGAACAGGTCTCTACCGCAGTCCTCCACGCCACGTTGGCCCTGGCTCCCGCCATTTTGGGCCATGTGGCGTGCTAGCAAGAGGCCGGAAGGAGCAATCACCACTTAGTCGGGGCTGGATTGCCCGACGAGCCTCAAAGTCTAAAATGTACGTCGGTCGTCTTGACGATGGAACATTTGAGACCGCGCAAATACAAAGCCAATCCCAGGATACCTACCGACGCGGACCAGATCCGCCAGCAGAACAACGCTTCGGCTCCTCCATGCAGTCCAGTAATGTCGAAGAGAGCGTTGAAAGCTGTCTCGCCCACCCCTAATCCCCCTGGCGTCAGAGGTAAACTGTTCGCGACGTAACCCATCGGGATCACCAGGCACATTTTCATATCCAGAGCCGAAGGAGTCATTATTAGTAGCCCAAGCGTCGTGACTCCGATCAGCGACAGATTGGCTAGCACAGAAGCTACAACCGCAGATACCAACATTCCCGGGCTGTAACGATAAACCCGAATCGTTCTGAGCCCTCGAATTGCGAGACTTCTCCACTTTCGGTACCCGAATGACTTCCGCTCGAGCCGGTCGAGGATCGAGTGATTCCACAAGCACACGAGAAACCCCGCTAGCATGGCCGTGGCAATGAGCGCCGTAGTAAAAAGCAGGAACCGCAAGACGAGCACACGTCGAATTAATTGGGGAAACATAGGAGCGAATAGCAGAGGCAAGAGAAGCATTGAGAAAAGTCCGATCAGACGGTCGAATATTACAACGGTCATGATTTCGGTTTTTCGTCCACTATTTTCCTTTGTCGCATAGAAAAGCTTTGCGATATCCCCTCCTGCTGAACCCGGAACAAAAGTGGCAAAGAAAAAGCCAACAAACGTCAATTGCAAGGACATTTGCAACGACAGATGCAAGCCCTGCGGGCGAAAAAGCCAGGAAAGGCGCAGCGACATTAGGAAGCCGTCAAATATTAAAAGTGCGATAGCGGCGACAGTAACGGGCCACGCTGTGACAAGTTTTGGCAAGGTATGGAGGTCGATAATCCCGGACCTGGCAAGATAGACGAGAAGCGCGATGCCGATCGCGAGGCGAACAAGCGTAAGCAAAACTTTGAGCGCCTGACTTTTGCCGGGCGTTGCTTCTTGTCCCAGGATCGATGTACTAATTGGCGGCATAATTCGCAACTCTCAAGAATGC
>Ga0102924_1006102_pt1 | contig 11428 bp, 8 predicted proteins | sample PaiPotPPM11metaG_FD_80116 | JGI IMG/M metagenome (GOLD analysis project Ga0102924, IMG submission 80116) | Iron sulfur acid spring bacterial and archeal communities from Banff, Canada, to study Microbial Dark Matter (Phase II) - Paint Pots PPM... ...
CTACAATTCGGGCGACGGTCCGATCGAATTGCCGGTGAAATTGCGCGTCCACGATTCGATTTTCGTGCCGCCCGCCAAATGGGCGCTGCTGCTGACCGGCAATTATCGCTGCGTCACCAAGGACGGCGCCATCGACATCAAGGATGCCGTGCACGGCGATCTCGAAGCATCGCGCTCGGTCTACAACTGGGTGATGGGGATCTGCGAGAAGCTCGGCGCGCCGGCCAACGATCTTGTGCCGTTCGAGAAATACGCCGCCGCCGCCAAGGAACTGGTGCGCCCGTCCTCGGCGGCGCGGGCGCTCAACAACGGCGCCCCGAATATCGAGCGCACCGACCGGCTGGTGCAGCTGACCGCATTGCAGTTCGGCATGAGCCATCCGATCGTCGACCAGACCGTCGCCCAGGTCGACGAGCGCCTCGCCGCCAACCGCAAGAAGGCAGCCGCCTGACCTGATCTGCGACGCCTTCCGCCACAACGAAACGGGGCGGCCGCGGCCGCCCGTTCGCGGTTCTCGCGGTGTCCGAGGCCTACGGCCGGAACAGCGCGAAACACTTGTCCGAATTGAAGATGTACGACTCGATGTAGTCGACGATCTCGGGCTCGCGGCCGAGCGCGTGCATCGCGCCGCCGAGGCAGACCCAGTTGAGGAACTCCTGCTGCCCGGCGTCCTCGATCTGCTCGGTCGTCAGCTCGCGCCAGCGCGCCAGCTTGCCCGACGCCAGCTCGTCGAAGCGGGCGCGGTCGCTGGCGTTGTCGGGCCAGATCCAGTGGTGCTTGCCGGTCAGGAAGGCGTGCGACCAGCTCGACGAGGCGACCAGCGCCACCCGCCACGGGCTGTTGGCAAACAGCCGCGCCACGGCGCCGCCGATGTCGAAGCAGCGGCTTGGGTTCGGGCCCGGCGGGTCGATCGCGTTCGGGTCGGCGCCCCCCGTCAGATGCGCGGTGCTGCCGCGCTTCGAGATCACCGACGAGCCGTAGCAGTTCACATGGAACGGCACGACCGGGTAGGGGAAGCCGTTGCGGTCGTAATCGAGGAACAGCACGGTGTTGATGAAGGCGTGCGGCAGCCCGTTCTCGTATCGCATCTTGTAGGCGTAACTGACGTCGAAATCCTGCTTCAGCAGGTTGGCGGCGAGGTAGCTCGCGGCGGCGTGGTGGCCTTCGGTGCGGATCACCGTGTCGCGCGGCAGGTTCCAGATGTTGCCGTTATCGGCCGCCGAGGCGCGGGCGAAGGGCTGCGACTCGACCGCATCGACGGCAAAGACGCAGAACGACGGCACCCCGTCCTCGCGGAAGTTCTCGTATTGATCGTCGCCCCAGATCAGCACGACATCGGGGCGGAAGGCGTCCAGCGCCTCGCGCACCTTGCGGAAGCCGGCGACGAGGCGGCGGCGATGCTCGGCCGCGGCGGCGCCGTTCTTGTTGGCCGCCAATTCCTGGCGCATCGGCTCGGGCCAGCGCGCCGGGTTTTTCATCTCCTCGGGCACCCGGTCGCTCGACAGCGTGCGGTCGAGGAAAGTGCTCATATAATTGTCCGGGAGCATCAGCCCGGGATAATGCGTGACGCCGACACCGAGAATTTCGCCCATCGTCCGCTCCTTCGCCTAGCGGCGAGGCGCCGCCATTCGCTGCAACGATCGTAGCAGAAAACACGCCGAAGCGGGGATGGCGCTGAAACTGACGTGAGCAGTCTTGGACGGTGGCTGTTTGCCGTTGCAGTCGAAACGGTTTAGGAGCCCGCATGCACCCGATCGAGCACGTTGTCGTCCTGATGCTCGAAAACCGCTCGTTCGACGTCCTGCTCGGCCGGCTCTATCCGAAGAGCGCGCAGTTCGATGGGCTTGCCGGCGACGAGAGCAACTCCTGGCACAAGCCCGATGGAACGGTCGAGACGATCCCGGTATGGAACAGCGACGAGGTGACCGCCGAGGCGGCGCGGCTTCCCGACCCGGAGCCGGGCGAACTGTTCAGCGACGTCACGATGCAGCTCTTCGGCCTCACCGCCGATCTCAGCGCGCCGCCGACCATGGACGGCTTTGTCGACAATTACGTGCGCCAACCGCCGCCCTACCATCCCGACGACCCACGCGGGGTCATGCACGGTTTTCTGCCGGCGCAGGTGCCGGCGATCAGCACGCTGGCGAAGGCGTTCGGGGTCTCCGACCGGTGGCACGCCTCGGCGCCGTGCGAGACCTGGCCGAACCGCTATTTCGCGCATTGCGGCACCGCCGGCGGCTACGTCAACAACGACCGCAGCCGCTTCCCCTCCCAGTGGCCGCGGACGATGCCGACGATCTTCCGGCGGCTCGACCGACACGGCTACGGCTGGAAAATTTATTTCCACGATTTGCCGCAAACGGCGACGCTGCTCGATCTGTGGCCCAAGATCCCGACGCGTTTCTGCCTGTTCGAGGCGGAATTCGAGCGGCACGCCCGTAGCGGTCGGCTCCCGGCTTACAGCTTCATCGAGCCGCGTTACTTTCCGTCGCTCCTCGGCAACAAGCCGCCCAATGACCAGCACCCGCCGCACAATCTGCTGTTCGGCGAACAGCTGATCGCCACCGTCTACAATGCCGTGCGCAACGCGCCGACCTGGCCTCGAACCCTGCTGATTATTACCTATGACGAGCATGGCGGCTGCTACGACCACGCGCCGCCGCCGGCCGCCGTGCCGCCCGGCGGCCCCTATCCGGACGGCTTCCATTTCGACCGTTACGGGGTCCGTGTCCCGGCCGTCATCGTCTCGCCCTACATCGCGCCCGGCAGCGTCGTCCGCCCGCCGCCGCAGCCCGACGGTGCACCGGCCGCCCCATTCGATCACGCCTCAATCCCGGCCACACTGCACAAATTGTTCAACATCGGAGCGCCGCTGACGCCGCGCGTCGCGGCCGCGCCCGATCTTCTGTCGGCGCTGACCCTCGACAGCCCCGACAATCAAGGACCCGAGCGTCTGTCCATAGACCCGCGCCCGCCGGATCCGGGCGAGGTCCGGGCCTATTGGCAGCGCCACCGCAACCGTCACCAGCGCAATCTGTGGCATCCGACGATTTCGCTGCCGGCCGCCGCGGCCGGGATCGTCGGGTTGACCCGCGCCGCGGGGGCGCGGCTCATGCCGGAAGGCTGGCGCCGGCGCTAATCGTTGCGATGGCGCAGGTGACGCCAGACGTACCAGGCGGCGCCGAGCACGATGACGGCGACAATGACGATGTCAAACTGGTGCATGACCGCGCGCAGCCGCGGATCGCTGTCCCAGCGCTCGCCGAGCTTCATCCCGACATAGGCCAGCGCGAAGCACCACGGCCAGGAGCCGATGAAGGTGAAGAGTTGGAACCGCAGCATCGGCAGCCGGGCAATCCCCGCCGGCAATGAGATGAAGGTGCGGATCACCGGCAATAGCCGTCCGATCAGCACCGCGGCGCCGCCGAACCGGGCGAAGAACCGGTCGCTTGCTTCGAGGTCGTGGCGGGAGATCAGGATGTAGCGGCCCCAGCGCTCGATCAGCGGCCGGCCGCCATAGCGCCCGGCGAGATAGGCCACGGTCGAGCCGACATTGCAGCCGACCGCGCCGGCGGTCGCGACGAGGGTAAGGTCGAACCGTCCGGCCGATACGAGATAGCCGGAAAACGGCATGATGATCTCGGAGGGGAGCGGGATGCAGGCCGACTCGATTGCCATCAGCGCGACGATGCCGGCATAGCCGCCGGCCGAAATCGTCGCCACGACAAAACCGGCGAGCGCGGCGGTGATGTTCTGCAGCATCGGCCGGTTCGGCCTAGCGCGGCAGCGTGCTCGCGCCCATCAGGAATTCGTCGACGGCGCGGGCGCATTGCCGGCCCTCGCGGATCGCCCAGACGACCAGAGACTGGCCGCGCCGCATGTCGCCTGCGGCGAAGACCTTCGGCACCGAGGTCTGATAGTTGCTTGTATTCGCCGCGACGTTGCCGCGCGGGTCGAGCCTGACCGCGGACTGCTCCAGCATGCCGGGCCGGCGCGGGCCGAGAAAGCCCATCGCCAGTAGCACCAGATCGGCCTTCAGCGCGAATTCGCTGCCGGGCATTTCCTGCATCTGCCAGCGGCCGTCGGCGCCCTGCGTCCACTCGACGCGTACGCAGTCGAGGGCCTCGATCCGGCCGTTGCTGCCGCGGGCACCCTTGGTCAGCACCGCCCAGTCGCGCTCGCAACCTTCCTCCTGCGACGAGGAGGTCCGCAGTTTCAGCGGCCACTCCGGCCAGACCAGCGCCTTGTTCTCGTGCTCGGGCGGCTGCGGCAGGATTTCCAGCTGGGTGATCGAGGCCGCGCCTTGCCGGGTCGAGGTGCCGATGCAGTCCGAGCCGGTGTCGCCGCCGCCGATGACGACGACATGCTTGCCCTTGGCGGTGATCGTGCCGTTCGGCGCCGCCCTGGCCTCGTCGTCGCCGGCGTTGCGCTTGTTCTGCTGCGGCAGGAAATCCATCGCGAAATGGATGCCGTTGAGGTCGCGGCCCGTCACTTCGAGGTCGCGCGGGTGCTCGGCGCCGCCGGTCAGCGCCAGCGCGTCGAACTCGCGCATCAGCGCGTCGACGCCGACATCGACACCGATCTCGACCGAGGTGCGGAACTCGACCCCTTCGGCCGCCATCTGCTCGACCCGGCGGTCGATCAGGTGCTTCTCCATTTTGAAGTCGGGGATGCCGTAACGCAGCAACCCGCCGATGCGGTCGGCCTTCTCGAACAGCGTCACCGCGTGCCCGGCGCGCGCCAATTGCTGGGCGCAGGCCATGCCGGCCGGTCCCGAGCCGACCACCGCGACGCGCTTGCCGGTGCGGCGCAGCGGGATCAGCGGCGCGATCCACCCTTCTTGCCAGCCGCGGTCGACGATCGCGCATTCGATGGTTTTGATCGTGACCGGGTTGTCGTCGATGTTCAGCGTACAGGCGGCCTCGCACGGCGCCGGGCAGATGCGGCCGGTGAATTCCGGGAAATTGTTGGTCGAGTGGAGAACGGTCAGCGCGTTCTTCCACTGGTCGCGATAAACAAGGTCGTTCCAGGTCGGGATGATGTTGTTGACCGGGCAGCCCTCGTGGCAGAACGGGATGCCGCAATCCATGCACCGCGAGGCCTGGGCACGCAGTTCCGGCTCGGGCAGCGGATGCACGAATTCCTTCCAGCTCTGCTTGCGCACAGCCGGCTTTTCATAGCCGCGGTCGTGCCGCTCGACCTCAAGGAATCCGGTCGGCTTGCCCATCCTGCCCTTTAAACTCCCACCGAAGCCGGTCAACAATGCTGTCTCATCTCGGATGATGCCCGAGCCTTCGCCCAGCATCAACGATAACGCAAAAATCTTGGGCAACAGCGTCATTTTGCACCGCCTGTCGCTACGGTGCGTGGCGCCGGGTCAGGAGGTCAGCAGGCGCTGCCCGATGAACTCGCCCGGTGCGACCCCGCCGGGACAGGCAAAGAGGCCGCCGCCGGTATGGGTGACGAACTGGTTCAGCATGTCGAATTGCGACAGCCGGTCGAAAATCTTGATGAAGCCGGTGCGCGGGTCGCGCTGATAACAGACGAAAAACAGGCCGGCGTCGTACTCCATGCCGCGGCGCCAGGGCGGCCAGCGCTCGGCGACGAAATCGATGCCGTCATTGTAGGAATAGGGTCGCCGCAGGATTTGTGCGCCGTCATTGCTGGCCGGCGCGGCGAGGCGGATATGGGCGCTGGCGGGGATCACCGGCTCGCCGTCCTCGCCGACTGCCTTCAGGTCGGGCCGGTCCAACTCCTCCTTCGAACCGAGTGGTGCGCCGGAATATTTGCGGCGGCCGAAGGTCTGCTCCTGAAAACCGACCGGCATGCGGTCCCAATGTTCGAGCGCAACTCGGATGCGGCGGAACACGACATAGCTGCCGCCCTCCATCCAGTCCGGGCCTTCCTCGCCGACCCAGACGAACTGTTCCATCGCCGCGGGATCGCCTACCGGCGGGTTGCGGGTGCCGTCCTTGAAGCCCATCAGGTTGCGCGGGGTCTGCTCCGGGCCGCCGCCGGAGAGGAAGCCGGGCTGGGCCCAGCGCAGCTGCGCCTCGCCCTGTGCAAGCCGGGCCAGTTGGCGCACGGCGTGGAACGCGACCTGCGGGTCGTCGGCGCAGGCCTGCACCGAGACGTCGCCGCCGGTGCGCGCCTCGATCAGCTCGTCGCCTTCGAAGACCGGGAGATCGACGAGCGCTGCCGGCCGCCGGTCGGCGAGCCCGTAGCGGTCTTTGCCGTCCTTGATGAACAGGCCGGCGCCGAAGCCGAAGGTCAGGGTAAGCCGCGCCGGCGGCAGGTCCAGGGCGTCGCCGCTGTCGGCGGCGGGCGCCGCAGCCTCCTCCGTCAGCGCCTTCGCCGAATAGCCGTAGCTCATGCGGCCGGCGGCGGCGGTCCAGCGCCGCAGCATCGCCACGACGTCGTCGCGCCCGGCGGCGACGAGGTCGAAGGCGGCGGCGTAGGTGTGGCGCTGCATCGGCACCGTGGTGATGCCGCCCTGGTGCGGCCCCCAGAATGGCTCGACCGGGTTCGGGGCGTCGGCGCGGGCGTCCCTTATGTCGAGACCCGCCCCTGCGGCGACCGCGAGGCCGGCGGCGGCACGTACGAGACCGCGCCGGGTCGGGCGCGGTCCGCTGCCGCCCATATCGTCCCGGCGCGGCACGGGATCAGGTGCCGCGGCGCATCGAAACCGGCGTCAGAGATCGGCCGGGTTGGCGATCGCGACCGCGAGGTGCTCGTAGGCCTCGCAGGTGCTGCCGCAGATTTGCTTGATCGCGACGAGCTGGGCCTTGGCGCTCGCCGTGTCGCCTTTGACCAGATAGGCCTCGCCGAGATATTCGCGGACCTGCGCGTAATGCGGGTCGAGCGCGACCGATTTCAAGTAATAGCCGATGCCCTCGTCGACCCGGCCGAGGCGGCGCGTCGCGTAGCCCCGATAGTTTAGCGCGACCGCGGTGTTCGGGTCCTTCATCACGTCGAGCACGCCGATCGCCTCGCCGAAGCGGCCGGCCTTGATCAGCGCATAGGCGTAGTCGGCCAACGCCGGGTCGGGCAGGACCCCGGCCTGCTTCTTGACGCATTTCGAATGCGCCGCATCGTACACCTCGCCCGGTGGGCAGGTCGAATTCGAGTTGGAGCCGCCACCGCCGCCGCCATCGGCAAGGGCCGGTGCACCCGTGGCCAAGCAAGCCCCGACAAGCCCGAGCGCCGCCGCAACCATCGTCCCGAGTTTCACGGTCTCCTCCCTGTTCCGGTAGAGATCAGGTGGGTGGAGCGGAAATCCTCCGGCAGGCGCGGCACGGAGTCAAATCACCGGTTCGTGCATGCGGCGGCACCCAAACCGCCGCCGGCGGTACCCTTCTTCACATTGAAATCGACGGTGGATCCGAACTGCCGCTTCGCATCTGCCGTTGCAGATCAGCTCGCCTCGGAGACGATTGCGTACCGCGTCCGCAGCGGCATCTCGGCCTGGGGATATCTCTCCCCGAAAAACCGCAACGTTCGCAAAGCGATGATCTGCACATCAGGAAAATAGTGCGTTCCCTATTTGGGAACAAATCCTGATCACTTCGCCGCGTCGGCCATTCTCGGCTCGCCGGCGAAGGCGGGCATGATCTCGCGCGCGAAGCGGCGGATGTTTTCGCGCGAGCCGCCGAAATTGACGATCATGTATTCGACGCCGTCCTGATGCAGCGCCTCGATCTTGCGGGCGATCTGGTCGAGGGTGCCGAAGATCGCGGTCTCGTCGCAAAGCCGGCGCACCGCCGTCTCGTCGTGGTTGGCGAAGCGCTCGCGCTCGTCGCCGCCGGGCCGCTCGGACAATTTGTTGATCCGCACATGGCCCTGGTAGCGCCGCTCCAGCGCGGCGGCGAGGTCGGCTTCGTCCTTGGCGATGTGGACGGCGCGGGCGACGCCGACCTGCATCGGGTCGTAGGCGCGGCCGCGCTGTTCGACATCGGCCTTGAACTGGGCAATGAAGCGGCGCACGTCGGCCGCGAGGTCGTATTGGCCGAGCAGCAAATTGTAGCCGCGCTCGGCAACCTGGCGCACCGAGCGTTCGCTACCGGCGCCCATCCAGAACGGCGGGTGCGGGCGCTGCGCCGCCGGCGGCTCGACGACGATGTTGTCGAATTGCCAGTACTTGCCGCGATGGCTGAACGGCGCGTCGGAGACGAAGGATTTGGTGATCACGTCCATCGCCTCGTCGAAGCGGGAATCGGCCTCCTCCATCTCGACGCAGAAGCCGGCGAACTCGTTGTAGCGGTAGCCCTTGCCAACGCCGAAATCGAGCCGGCCGCCGGACAGCAGGTCAAGGGTCGCGGCCTGCTCGGCGAGCAATACCGGGTTGTGCCACGGCAATACCAGCACGGCGGTGCCGAGGCGCAAGGTCGTGGTGCGGGCACCGAGCCAGGTCAACAGGTTGAGGCTCGCCGACACCTGGCCGAAGCCGGTGAAATGGTGCTCGACGACAAAGGTGCCGTGAAAGCCGAGCGTCTCGGCCTCGACATTGTTGTCGATCCACTCGCGGAAGCCCTGGCTGCTGTCGGTCAACTCGGCGCCGGGGGTAGGGCGCTTTGCCTGGGCGCTGCCGAACAGTCCGAACCGCATGCGTGCTCTCCTTCGATCGATTGGGGGGAGATTACGGGTTCGACCGCGATAGGCAAAATACCGGAAACCTATCGCCGCCATAACGAGACGGCATGGGTTATGACAGCAGCGCGTGCAGTCGATTTGGGGTGATCGGCAAGCGGCGCACCGCGCCGGGCCGGCCCAGCGCGTCGTCGACGGCGGCGGCGATTGCCGCGCCGGCGGCGTTGATCCCGGCCTCGCCGGCGCCCTTGACGCCAAGCGGGTTCAGCGGGGTCGGCGCGTCCTCGAACAACAGCACCTCGATCGCCGGAGTTTCGGCAAGCGTCGGCATCAGGTAGTCGGCGAAGGTAACCGACAGCGGCTGGCCGGCATCGTCGTAGACGAACTCTTCCAGTAGCGCGGCGCCGATGCCCTGGGCGGCGCCGCCGGCGATCTGGCCCTCGACCAGCATCGGGTTGACGGCGCGGCCGATGTCGTAGCCGACGACAAAGCGCTCGACCACGACCCGGCAGGTGTCGCGCTCGACCCGCACCTGGGCCAGGTGAACGCCGTAGGGGTAGGTCATGTGCTCGGCGGTGAAGGTTGCCTCGGCCGATATTTCGCCACCAGCCGCCCGCGCGACCGCAGCCAACTCGAGCGACGGTCCGGCCGGCGCGTCGCGCACGATGATTTTGTCGTCGGCGACGGACAGGCGCTCGGGCGCCGTTTGCAGCAAGCGGCCGGCGACAGCCAGAAGTTCAGTCTTCAGCTTCTCGGCGGCGAGCGTCACCGCGGCGCCGGTCATCACCGTAACACGCGAGGCAAAGGCGCCCATGCCCCGGGCGATGCGGTCGGTCTGGCCATGCGTCACCCGGATGCGGCCGAGGCCAATGCCCAGACCGTCGGCGCAGATCTGCGCCATCACGGTCTCGACGCCCTGGCCGAGCGAGGCCGCGCCGGTGACGATTTCGATATTGCCGTCGCCGTCGAGCACGATCCTTGCGTCGTCGAACGGGCCGAGCCCGCTCTTCTCGACAAAGAGTCCGAGCCCGAGCCCGACCGCTTCGCCATCCTGGCGGCGCCGCGCGGCGTCGCCGCGCAGCCGGTCCCAGCCGGTCTGCTGCAACACCTTGTCAAGGAGCCCCGCATAGTCGCCGGTGTCATAAATCATTTCGGTGCCGAGCGCCGCGAAATCGCGGCGATACGGCATCGCCGCTTTCGGAATGAGATTGGTTCGCCGCACTGCGACCGGATCGAGGCCGAGGCGGTGCGCGATCGCGTCGAGCAGCCGCTCGCGGACGAAGCTCCCCTCGAAGCGTCCGGGCGCGCGGTAGGTGCCGCACGGCGTCTTGTTGGTCAGCCGCATATGCCCGACCGAGCGGTAGGCCGGGATCACATAAGGCCCCGGCAGCATCGCCGCGGTCAGGTCGGGGACGGTGACGCCGTGGGTGCGGATATAGCCGCCCTGGTCGAACCAGAATTCGTCGTCGAGCCCGAGAATGAAGCCGCTACTATCGACCGCGGCGCGGATGCGGTGGGTCTGGCCGCGCGACTGATTGGCCGCGACCATGTGTTCGTAGCGGTCCTCGATCCATTTGACCGGCCGGCCGAGCCGCAATGCCGCGGCGCAGGCGAGCACATCCTCCGGGTAGAGTTCGCCGCGGATGCCGAAGCCGCCGCCGACATGGCCTTCGTGAAGATGGATGCAGTCGAGCGGCAGGGCGAGCATCTTGGCGAGCGCCTGCCGGTTGTAATGCGGCACCTTGGCCGCGCCGTACATCCGCAGAATGCCGCTCGCCGCATCCGGCACCGCGATCGCGCCGCGGGTTTCGAGCGGCACGCCGGCATGGCGGCCGACCGTCAGTTCCAGCGACACCACGTCATGCGCAGCCGCGAAGGCGGCATCGAGGTCCCCGTAACGCTTCTCGATGATTGCGGCCTCGGTGCTGAGCCCCGCAGCGAATTCACCGGGCGGCGCCACGGCATCGAGGAGGGGCGGCACCGGTTCGATCTCTGGTGTCACCAGATCGGCGATGTCTTCGGCCATGTAGGGATCGGCGGCGAAGACGACCGCGACCGGCTCGCCGACATAGCGCACGTAATCCTGCGCCAGGACCGGCTGGCGATACGGCTCCAGTCCCGGCACCGGGGTAAGCCGGAAATCGATCGGCGGGATTGCGGCAACATCCGCGCCGGTCCACACCGCGACCGTTCCGGGATGGGCCAGCGCGGCTGCGGTATCGATGCCGGTCAATCGGCCGCACGCTACCGGCGACCGCACTAGCCTCATGTACAGCATGTCCGGAAATGAGATGTCGGCGGCGAACCGGCCGCTGCCGGTCAGCAGCGGCCGGTCTTCGAGGCGCCTTAGCGATCGGCCGATCTGGCCCATGTTTTCATGTCGGCGGCGGCCGCAAGCACCGATTTCAGGATGTTCTGGTAGCCGGTGCAGCGGCAAAGATTGGATGACAGCGCCGCGCGCAACTCCGCCTCGCCGGCGTCCGGGTTCTTTTCGAGCACCCCGACCGCCAGCATCAGGAAACCGGGCGTACAGTAGCCGCATTGCAGCCCGTGGTTATCCCAGAACGCCTGCTGCACCGGGTGCAGTTTGCCGTCCTGCGCGAGGCCCTCCACGGTGCGCAGCGCGGCGCCCTCGGCCTGCACCGCGAACATCAGGCAGGAGCGCACCGAGCTGCCGTCGAGCAACACGGTGCAGGCGCCGCAGACGCCGTGCTCGCAGCCGAGATGCGTGCCGGTCAGACCGCAATCCTCGCGCAGCGCATCGGCCAGGGTACGGCGCGGCTCGACGGCGACAGTGCGGCTCTCGCCGTTGACGGTGAAAGTGACCTCGATCTTGTCGCTC
>Ga0102924_1006103_pt1 | contig 11426 bp, 13 predicted proteins | sample PaiPotPPM11metaG_FD_80116 | JGI IMG/M metagenome (GOLD analysis project Ga0102924, IMG submission 80116) | Iron sulfur acid spring bacterial and archeal communities from Banff, Canada, to study Microbial Dark Matter (Phase II) - Paint Pots PPM... ...
GGATAGCCCCGAACCTTCATTACAGAAGACACCAGGTCGTCCGCTTCCGCCACGGCGCCCTTCGGCGAATCGACAAAGCGGGACTGCACGGCCTCCCACTGCTTGGAATAACGCTGATGTTCCATCGCATCAAGATCACGAATGTTGAGTTTGTCAATCCGCTTCTCGCGATCCACCAGTTTCGCTTCTGCTTTAGAGCCATGGGTCAGGACCGCGCGGTCGTACTCGGGCCCAAACTTCTGCCGCAAGCCCGCCGTCGTGCCCTTTCGTTTTCGGACGTACAGCCAGGCACCAACTGCGACGATCACGATAACGCCGGCGGCTAGAGCTATGAGTCTCGGATCCATCAAATTCCAGTTCATCGAAACCTCCTCAAAAACGAGTCTGTTCACGACATTTGCTTTATCGTGGAACCCTGTTAACTCGTCAGTATCCGACTTCCGGCTTCGAAATACTGATCACAATTGACCGCCTTGCGAGCGAATGTTGCGGCGTCGAGTGGAAGCTATTGCACGAATGCGAAGAATTCGGAGAATTAAGGTCATCAGAATTCAACGCGGCAACACTCTTCCTCACAAAGTGGGCGATTCTCCACCGCACTGCCGACACATATGAGCGAATCTAAGTTTTTCCCGGATCAATTCAAATCCGATCGAAGGAAGACTCATGGAAACGACATCGATCAAGTTGTGAGTGCAATGGCCTGTTTTCGACAATCGGAGAAAGGTTGCCGCCGAAGAAATGGGGCACTGCAGACGAAAAGATTAGATATTGGGCTTCCCAGGCTTTGGCCGTCGCTTTGTATTGCGATCAGCAGCGAGTTTGGCTTCCGCTGCGAACATTCGTTGAGTACGGCCTTACAGGCGACTTCGGTTTATTCGTCTTGCCGGGCATCAGGAGTGGATGATAGTGCGAAACAGTTTTGCTCGTCTGTACGCAAGCGTACAAGAGTTCCAACCCTGATCAATATTGCACAGTCCTCAACTCGCCAAAAAGCTACGCTACCTCCTGACCCCTCCAACAAGGCGTCTGGGGAGGATGCGCGATGACAGAAAATCCGATTTCCAAAGCATTCATCCAGTTTCTGAACACTGCAAGCAATCATTGGGCTGCGAATGCTTGCCCTGGCTGCGGATTAAGCTTGGAATATCGAAATTGCACGTTCTTCTTTGAAGGGCAGACTTGGGAAATTCCACTTCCCCTCTGCGTCAAGTGTCACCCCATTTCGCACTTCGTCCAACCCTATGAAGCCTAAACACTCGGAATCAAACCAACGTGATGTCTCGGCTCATTTTAGTGATGGGAATCAAGGCTATTGGCCTGGAATTTTAAATGTGCCGAAGCGCATCGTAGAAATGTGGCCGTACGTTTTTATTTTCATTTCACTGGCAGGATTCGTATACCTGTTCGTTGGCGCTCGTTAGAGTGTACGAAAAGAGGAATCATTCGTTACTGAACAATCTACGAAACCTCGATTTCTGCAGGTGATTCAGGCGTTACGTCTTCACCGCCATCTCAGTCGGGCCTGGCATGCATGCTTTGGAACTGGCCGCAGGGTGGGCCGCCGTGGTCAATTCTGCTCAGTTTTTGTCCCGCCTTCCAACTACAGTATTTTGCAGTCCGAGGAGGCGTCTTTATGGAAAGGCTTCCACTCCTTGCAACAGGTCGAAGGCGAAAGTTGCCCCTAAATATCTGGCGAAATGTAAGAGCGAGAGTCCCGCAAATGGAAACCATGCTGGCAGCGCTGAAAGAATTGCCGGGACTTATGACGACGACGGAAGGTCTACAGGAACTTTCCAAAACTATTGAGCGCGCTGAGCCACAAGTCGCAGAACTGAGGCGGATGGTGGCGAATTGATGAAAATGGCAAACATCACGTCTAGGGTTCGCAAAATGGTGAACCATCGCCATTACACTCTAAGCCCATCAATCGGTGTAATTCACAACATTCCTAGTGGACCAAAGAAATTCAGTATGCCTTTATCTCATCACCACGGAGTGATTGGCCAGTGGACGCCTCCCAAAGAAGTCTCTTCAAGACGCGACTCGTGCTCGTGGCTTTCTTCCTGGTTGTTACTGGCTTACCCTTGGGCTTGCACAGATTGATCCGATAGCGTTTCCCTCACCCGCAAAGGTGTTCAGCCAGATGTTGGCGAGCCGATGTGTCGGTTCGCGTCAAGCCGCGGAGCTTCGCGGGGGTACTCTGCATTCTGGAGGCGTGTCTCCCTTCCGCTATTACGAACTTTGACCAAAGGGAGGCAACTCTGATCAAAATTGAGCATTGTCACATTGATTCTTGTGATCCAATTTACACCGTGCGCAGTAACGGCGGCCCGGTAGATGGTCAAGCAAAGACATACTTTCAACCCGAAGAGGTTTCTCACAACTGTGGGCGCTGGCCGGAGGTTGATCTTCTTCACGAAGGGACAAACAATCTACGCTCAGGGAGATGCGGCTAATTCGCTGTTTGTAATTCAAAGCGGCAGAGTGAAACTCAGCGTGAAGTCGCACGCGGGAAAGGAAGCAACCCTCGACATTCTGAGTGCGGCTGATTTTATTGGCAAAGATTCCATCGCCGGCCGGTCCACCCGTACAGCGTCCGCCAGCGCAATCACGGACTGCAGTCTCCTCCGAATTACCAAAACGGCCATGATGCTCGCGCTGTCACGGCAAGTGAAGTTGGCAAATCTGTTTTGGGCATACGTGCTGGCCAGGTATATTCGATACCAGCAGGATTTAGTGGATCTGCATTGCAACCTGAGCGAGAAGAGACTAGCGCGGATCCTGCTGTTGCTCGCCCACTATGACGGGAACGGAGGACCCGAAACTACGGTTCCGGCGATAAGCCATGAGACGCTGGCAGAAATGGTCGGGACCACGCGATCGCGCATTTGCTTTTTCATGAACAGGTTCAAGAAATCGGGCTTTATTTATTACGAACCTAAAGGCAAGCTATTGCGAGTTCATCGGACGCTTCTTGCCTTCTGCGATCAATAGCTTCCACACTTTGCAACCAGGCAAACAACTCTCTCAGCCCAACGATCTCCCCTCACGTTCGTCAGGCCCACGCGGTTGCTCCAACTTCCGCGCAAGTTCCCGGATGAACGGAGTGGTGCATGGCAAAGAGTGGAACCGTAGCTCGCATGTTGGTTCCGCGATCATCGGATTCTATTTCCAGCGTACCTCGCAACTCGTGCAAGCGCTCGCGCATTCCCGCCAAACCGACTCCGGTCTCGGCAGAGACTCCCTGAAGCAACCGCAGGCGCTCTTCTGGTATACCCTTTCCAGAATCGCGTATCTCCAGAATCACAGCGTCAGCTTCGTGTTGAAAATGGATGCTCGCGTCCGAAGCTCCGGAGTGGCGATGTACGTTGGTCAAGCTCTCCTGCAAGACACGAAAGAGAGCGATCTCCACATTCTTCGGCAAGCGTCCCCGCGACGGCGCGATCTCGGCCCTTACGTTAATTCCGCTTCGCTTGGCGAATCCCTCGATGTACCACTCAGCCGCGCATGCAAATCCCACCTCATCCAATAATGGCGGATGCAGGAGGTACGACATGGTTCGAATCTCTTCTATGGCTTGGTCCGCCAGTTGAGCAACGTCGGAAACCATCGCCAGCGTAGCCGGGGCGTCTTTGCAGTTCTCCCGCAGGAGCGCCAGACTTATTTTCAGCGCAGCCAGTGTTTGGCCCGTGTTGTCGTGCAAGTCGCGCGCTAGTTTTCGTCTCTCCTCATCCTGCACGTTGAGCAGACGCTGAGTAAGCTTTTGCAACTCTGCCGTACGCTCCGCAGTTAACGTTTCAAGTTCGGAATAGGCGTGTGACAGCTTCAAATGCTTTGCAATCCACATATGTCCTCCTGGAAGCGGCTTAGAGGAGACAAACAAGGTCTCGTATAGTGTTTCCATTGTGCCATTCTAGGAATCATGGGTCTGGTCAATATTGCACATGATTGAACATGGCACTGGGCGCGGTGTTTCGCTCGGATCCTCTGGAGATTGTAGAGACAAAGAAACGCGGAAAAACCTTGGGACCAAGAGCCGCGGTGCATGGCGCGCATTGCCAGGGGACAGCCAATAGAAGACTGTCAGCTGCGCGCTGCAAGCTTATTCAGATCCCTATCGATGCAACGGTTTGTCGCTGAGCAATTCTGCACAGAATTGAATCGCATTGCTCTGATAGATTCCACGTAACTACCGGGGGAAGTATGAACACATTTCGTATTTTGCTTGCGGACGAGCATCCAATCTTCCGTTTAGGTCTGCGCTCGGTGCTCGGCTCTCACCAAGGTTGGCAGGTTTGTGGTGACGCCGCTGACGGACGGGACGCCATAGAGAAGTGCATGCATTTGAGGCCTGATCTTATTCTATTGGACGTTTACCTGCCCAATCTAAACGGCGTCGACGGGGTGCGCCAGATCCTGAAAGACAATCCGAGCCAGAGAATACTGATTCTCAGCGAAGCGGATTCAGAGAAGGTGGTCCTGGATTGTTTACAAGCAGGGGTTCGTGGGTGGGTTCTAAGGTCCGACGGAATCGACGAACTGACGGCGGCGGTGGACGCTGCGCAGCAGACCCACTGGGTCTTGGGCATGCGAACGCCGGCTACCGTGGTGAGCGGCCGATGGAAAGGAAATCTTGGTCCCATCACAGTCCCGGCACGTCAACTGTCGCCTCGGGAACGCGAGGTGTTGCGGCTCCTGGCTGAGGGCAACAGATGTAAGGAGGTCGCCGTACTTCTGAACATCTCAGAGAAGACGGCGGACACACATCGAACCAACCTCATGTACAAGCTTAACCTTCATTCGATCGCCACGTTAGTGGCCTACGCGGTGAGAAACGAAGTCATCCAGGTTGCCAGGAGTTGACTGGATCGGAGAATCATCGATACATACCCTCGCGAGCGAACACTGACTGAATGAGTCTCGGGCACAATTCAGAAATGTACAAAGGTGAACAGACTTTGAGACCGCAAGAAATGTTGTGGTCAATCGAGCCTCAGCAGCCGTCTCCGTGAGAGACCGCCGTCGCAACAAGCCCGGCATCGCTGTGGCCGAAAGATTGCTGGTCAAAGATATTGAACCTGTCACGGCTCGCCACACCGTCAGCAACAACATCGTAGGACGAATGTCCGTATGGTCCAAGCACCGAGGCTTATCGGACCGTAACGGACCCACAAACTTCTGGAGGGGATTTGCAAGTTCTTGATTAGGTTTGGCGTCCCCGACGGGATTTGAACCCGTGTTACCGCCGTGAAAGGGCCGCAGTTTACCGTAAGTTGCTGAAACTACGCGACACGGATGGCTTCCGAAAGCAGTTTCAGTAAGGTATAGAAACGTTTCGTGGATCATGAATGGATCAAGATTCAGTCTGATCCGGAAATCAATGTGCCTTCTGCCGTGACAGGGAAATACAGGGCTGGCCAAAGAGACGAGCGAACTGCTAGTCCCGGTGGTGTCTGAAGGCGGAATGTACGTCTGGCCAGAACTCCCTGACAGCGAAGTTTGCTCCGTCAAGGATAACGTTGGTCAGCCAGCGTTGACCGGTCTTCGTCCACGTACGATATTGACTCGGATAATAGGCAGAGGAGATTCCTGCCGCCCCACCCGCTCCGATGATCTCGGATGCATTAAAGCTCTCAGTCCCCCTATCGGTCCGAGTGATAATCACGCGGCTTAAGGCATAGGCAGTGCGTCTGATGAATCCTCCGTGTCCTAAGGTGTAATACCTGCTGTCCTCATGAAACGCAGCCGGCAGAACCGATTCGACCAAAATATTCTCATCCGATTGATCTGCGAACGTATGCGAGTAGTATCGGCCGTACCCGCGGGCACCCTGATGAAATGCTGGATAAGAATTCGTCGCTTGACTGAGCCCAGCCTGTGCGCCCACGAAGATGAAATTCGAGTAGTCGAAGGTGTCCTGCAGACCAACTTTGAACTTGTCCCTGGCGGTTTGCGGCGGCAGAATTACGTCTGCGCTCACCGAGCGGAAGTTGGGTATGATTCCGAGGATGCGTTTGGTCTGTTGGGTATTGGCGGAGTTTGATGACGATGAGCTCATCTTATCGACAACCGAGCCGGCTCTCGGAGTGTCTGCCAACTGTGATTTGTCGGCCGCAGTTGTGCCTTGCGTAGAGGATGGGGAGGGCTCCTGCCCCCGAACAACCGTCACCAGCGAAAAAGCGATTGCGCATACGACGGCAAGTTTCATTAAGGTTACCTCTCTCAGTTCCTTCCTAAGAATGCACGAAATGGGTCAAGTTTGGGCCGCCAACGGTCACACCTAACTCTTTGCGAATGCATCTCGCGTTGGTGACACACGAGTCACGACTCGGCCCTTTCGGGGGCTAGGTCGGAGCATTGGATTCATCTGGCCCGATTGCATAACGTCGCACTTAGTCCGTACAACAGTGGAAGATAGACAATCGACGCCGTCAGCAGGCGGCGTGCAGCGGCTCTCGAACGATGAAACGCGAATTCCCATCCGAAGTACATGAATCCTGTTCCCAGAAAAACCGCTGCACAGTAAAAAGTCGCCGCGTGCCGCGTCGGAGATTGCAGGATGCTGATAGCGAGGAGAGCAAAGAGCGGCAAAAGAGTTTCCAGGATCACGAAAGGAATTCTTGACTTGCCCTTGGGTAGAACCAGATAGCTTGCGCGGTCGTAGTCTTCGCGGTACATCCATGCGATTGCCATGAAATGTGGGAACTGCCACAGAAACAGCATGGCGCACAGAAAGCCGGCCTGGAGATTCAATCGGCCGGAGGCTGCGGCCCAACCAATCAGCGGAGGCATGGCGCCCGGAAAAGCTCCTACGAGAACGCACATCGGCGTCTTTCGCTTCAGCGGGGTGTATACGAACAGATAGGTCAGCAACGTCAATGTTGCGAGCACACTCGCGAGCAGGTTGACAGCTATCGCGAGATAAATGCTGCCAGCCACCGCCGAGACGACTCCGAAGACGAGGACTTCAAAAGGTTTGAGACGCCCGGCGGCGGCCGGACGGCGGGCGGTCCGGCGCATTTGCGCGTCGAATTTTCGCTCGAGGTATTGGTTTAGCGACCCGGTTCCACTCGCTACTAGCAATGTTCCGAGCAAAGTGTTGAATAGCCCTGCGAATGAAAACGCTCGTCCTTCGCTTGCCGAAGCCAGATAAAAGCCTACAAAAGCGGTGATCAATATCAGGAAGTTCACTTCTGGCTTGGTGAGCGCCCAATAGTCTGAGAGCCGCGTCGATCCGCTCAAATGGGACGATTGCACCGCATTGGAAGAAGCCTCGACAAGTGTGAACCGTTGGGACATTTCAGGCCGCCTCCATCCTGCGCGGATCCGTCTGCCGTGCCGCCATGCACGGCGAGTCGAATTGCTGAATCGCGAGCTCTTCAAATCCTTGGGACGAGAGTAAACGCGCGGTGAAGACTGCCCCGGCGATTAAGTAGACGACGGTAACGCAAGTCCACATCAACGCACCGGCGCATTGCTGGTCTTCCAGAGCAGAGAGGCCAAAGGAGCGTGGAGAAGACAAAGACACCGGGTAAACCACCCGGTCGCAGAAGACCAAGAATCCGGAGAGAATATCGCACGGTAAGGTAGCTAGAAACAGATACAAGAGTATCGACGATTCTGGCCATCTCAAGGCGTTCCGCGAAGGCTCGACCACTGGCCACCAGAAAAGAAGCCCAGCTACGAGGAACGATGCTTGCTCGATTCCGTGCCACGTTGGCGATCGCAACCCGAGCATGAATATCGAAGGAATATGCCAAACCACTAACGTGGCAGTCGCTCCAATCCAGCCGAAGGTAGGGTGCAACATCATGCGCCCCAGTTGTCGCATGGGGGACCAGCGGTGTGGTCGAGCGATCAGTTCCACCAGTCTTTGCGCCGGGACTTGCGGCAGTAGTTTCAAGGGTGCGCCAAGCAAGATCAGGGGAGGCGCTAGTGTCATGAGCAATAAGTGTTGAACCATGTGCGCCGTGAGCAGATTGTGATCGAGCAGAGATAACGATGAACCTAGCCCAAGCCGGACCAGCAACAGCCCCGCAAAAAAACTCCAGGCGCGCCAACTTTTAACTCCGTCTGGGACAAGCCAGGCAACGCGCATCCATCGATCCAGGTACGCAATCGCAACGAAAGACAAAGCAACGGAAATCCATAATGACTCGACCGTCGGGTGATCAACATGTGACATCTATATTCCCCTTAGGGTTGAGGACCGATCTTCGTTTTGCTGTAGTCAACTACCATGTCCCGCGCGGCATCCTTTGCAGGTCTCTGCGTTGCAGGGTGCAAGGTCTCGAGGAATGCTACGAGCGCCGTCGTCTCCGCCGGCTTCAAATTGTTCCCATAGGCGGGCATGTTGCCGCCGCCTTGAATCACCTGCCGGATGAGTTGGTCTTGCGTGAGGCGGACCGCAACACTGTCTAGCGCGGGCCCCCTTTGCCCACCCGTGTCGTCGAGCGAGTGGCAATTTCGGCATTGCTTGACTTGAAACACGAGTGCACCCTGCCGCTCAAGCGCGGTCGTGCCATGAATGTAGCGCTCAGGCACGGGATCCCCGCTCCAGGCGTTCATGTGCGGACTCCAGGGCGTGAACTGGGCCATGCGAGTAAACGTGCCGAGAGTGATTGCGATCATCAGCACCGTGACAACCGCAATCGGACGGCGCTTCCAGCTTTTTTCTCCTTCTCCCGAAAGAAACGGCAAAAGTATTAAGCCAAGAATTACTAAAGGCGGGCAGATGAGAAGAAATGGCGTCTCCAGCGATGGAGGAAGAAGGGAAAGTAGTGCATAGAGCCACAGGAAAAAGTAATCGGGCTTGGGCGCGGTTTGAATGATTGTCGGGTCAGGCCGCCCTGTGGGCCCAAAGGGACCAAAATAGAAAGCGCAGGCGGCGACTGCAAGAACGATGAAGCCAGCAAAGAACATGTCTTTCCAAATCGCATATGGAACGAAGGGCACGCCATCTTTCTTCGTCAAAGCGTGGTACTCGGCCTCATAGGTCGCTCGCTTTACGATGCGTCCCGGCATCGGCCATTCATTGATGCCCAGCTTCAACACCATCAAGACATGGAGGCTGACGAACCCGATCAGCAATCCGGGAATCACAAATACGTGCAGCGCAAAAAACCGAGAGAGAGTTGCGCCTGCGATGATCGGGCCACCCAGCATCAGCTTCACGACAAAAGGACCGAGGATGGGAACTCGGCTGGCAATCGATGCTCCGATTCCTAGTCCCCAGTAGGCGTCCTGATCGAAGCGCAGGACTTGACCGGTAAATGCCATGCCAAGCGTCATTAACAGAAGAAACACACCGATAACCCAAGTCAGTTCGCGAGGAAATTTGTGAGCTCCAAAGAGAAACACCTGCACCATGTGAATGAGGACGACGGCGACCATGAAGTTGGAGCCCCATCCGTGCATGGCGCGGATGAACCAGCCGAAGGTGATCTGATGATTCAAGGCCTGTAGGCTGCTCCAGGCTTCGCCTCCCGAGGGCACATAAACGAGCGCCAACAGAATTCCGGTGACCAGTTGCAGAATAAATATGGTGAGAGCCGCACTGCCAAAAACGTAAAACCAACTCGCCGTGTTGCGCGGCACGGGATGTTCGGCAGCTTCACGAATGGGCGCTGCGAGCTGCAGTCGATGATCAAACCATTGGCCGATGTTCTTGATCACGCGCATCGTGGTTTCTCCGAGGTCAGACTTGCTACCGGGTCGCCGGGGGTCGGCAGCTGTCCGGCCTCAATCGTGAGCACACCGTTTTCGATCTTGTAGGGATATTCGAAAAGCCCACGCTCTGGTGGCCCGGACGCCCTCGATCCGTCGCGGTAATACGCGCCTCCGTGACAGGGACACATAAAAAGACCGGATTGCGCAAACCAGCGGACTGGGCAGCCAAGATGCGCACAGTTGATAGCAAACACCTGGAATTGATTGCCCGCGACGCGGCGCACCCAGCACGCTGTGTCCACAGTCTTTCCGTCGGTTGGCATGACCAGGGGATTGCGAAAAGTAGCCATCCGCGTCTCCCCCTCAGGAAAGTTGCTGACGTCTCCCAGGCGTACCCACGCAAGATAGCCATTCCCGCGACCACGAGTGATGGAGGAGAAAAGAAAGCGTGCAACCGGCAGAGCCAATACGATCGCAGCGAATCCGTTGAACAGGATTCCCAGCTTCATGAGGAATCCGCGTCGCGAGAAGCTAGCTGCAGCGGGCGGGGCGGTCATGGGCTTGGTCGACATCTTATTTCTCCGAGTGTTGCGCGTTTGAAGCGGAATAGGGCTGCCCCGGATTCTGAGCACGCCGAGATACCAGCCACGCAACTACATCCGTAATTTCCTGGTCGGTCATTGGACGTCCGGCGACATTGCCACGCCAGTCGGGCGCCCCTAATTCGGGCCGGCCGGTGATCACGATTGTGCGCAGTGCCTGATCGCTGACCAGCGCCAGGAATGAATCATTCGTGATGGCACTCCCCTTGGGCGTTCCCCCGCCCTCAGAACCATGGCAGGATGCGCAATAGGTTCCAAATGCGAGTTCGCCGTGATCGACATTCCCCGCGGCCTTTGCTGCGTAGGGAGGTGGATTGACTCCATCGAAAACCTCTTTGCGCCCCCAGCGAGAAAACATTCCACTCGTGATCACTGCGATCTGGTCATCGGACATCATTCCGCCGGCATGCTGCGCGAAGGCAGGCATTGATGTCCCTCGGACGCCGGTCGCGACAATATTGCGCATTACAGCTTCATCCACGACGGCCAGATACACAGGATTGGCGAGGGCGATCGCCGCTCCTACGCGGCCTTGCGCGCCATGGCAGCCGGCGCAGTTTTGTGCATAGAGAGTGCCGAAGTCCAAGACCTGGTTCGGAGCAATTTGTTCCGGATCGGTTCGCGGTTCACGACCCGGAGTGCTGCAAGCAGCGAGGATCGCCAGGCTGAGGATTGCGAGCACAGAGAGAGTTCTGACCTGACTCATCTTCATCAGTGGTTCTCCCCACTCTCTCGTGTTGGCATCGTTCCGGGAGCCTCGACTCCTGCCCGTAGAGCAAACGAAACATTCTCGCGCGTCGGAAAGCTCGGCTGGCGCACCACCACAAGCCCAGCAACGATTCCGAACGCGGCTTGCGAAGCCATGAACCAGAGCCAATCAATGCGACTCGCGAGCAATGGATTCAGCAGCCCAAGGGTTGTGTATAGGAGGCCTGACCACAGCGCCGGGGCGATGAATCCGCCAAGCAGAATCGGACGGCGGGGGAACATGGGCAGCATCGCGCCATAGAGCATCCCGACAAAGATGGACACAATGCCATGAAGGACAAAGGCAATCGCGAAAGCATCGGCGTGAAATGAATTCAGCTGTGCGGGCCCGAGCCTTATGGATTCTCGGTAAGCAACTGCGGCCAGCAGGTTGATGGGGTACCA
>Ga0102924_1006104_pt1 | contig 11425 bp, 8 predicted proteins | sample PaiPotPPM11metaG_FD_80116 | JGI IMG/M metagenome (GOLD analysis project Ga0102924, IMG submission 80116) | Iron sulfur acid spring bacterial and archeal communities from Banff, Canada, to study Microbial Dark Matter (Phase II) - Paint Pots PPM... ...
GGTGATGTGATGTCGAACTTGAATCCCGTCGACTTTTCCGCCTCGCTCAATTCGATCGCCAACGCCAGCAGCATGAGCGCACAATCTCAGCTGCAGGCCAAAACCACGACTGGCGGCATGACCGGGCAATCGGTGGAGCAAGTCAAAGCCAAGGCCAAGCAGGCGTCGGAGAACTTCGAGACGATGTTTCTCAGCAGCATGTTTCAGCAGATGTATGCCGGCCTCGACGGCGACGGACCGTTCGGCGGCAAGGGCTCCTTGAAGATCTGGCGCTCGTTCATGACCGATCAGATCGCCAAATCGTTCGCCAAAACCGGCGGCATTGGGCTGGCGCCGCAAGTCTATGCGGCGCTGCTCAGACATCAGGGGATTTCCGCATCATGACGCCGATCACGACTCCAACGGAGGCCGAACAGGCGATCGGCGAAATGACGCTTCTCATCGAGAAGCTGAGCGCGATCATCGAACAGGAAACGCTGTTGGTGCGCGCCGGCAAATTGCGCAACGCCATGGCGCTCGAGGCTTCGAAGTCGCAGCTTGCCGGGCAGCTCTTTGTCGCCGGCGAGCGGCTCAAGGCCGGCACCAAAGCGCTTGGCGGCCTTCCCGCGCACTGCAAGGGCCTCGCCAAAGTGCAGGACAATTTCCACGCCTTGTTGCAAAAGAACATGGTGGTGCTGGCGACCGCCCATGCCGTGTCCGAAGGCATTATGCGGCGGCTCTCCGGCGACCTCGCCCGCAAGGCCTCGCCGCAGGTCTATGGCGCAAGTGGACGCGCCGCCGCGCCCAATCCGCGGCATGGCCGGCCGCTCGCTGTCAGCCGATCGCTCTAGACCTGATCCAATTCAATTGAATCGGATCAAGGTCTAGATTTTTTGTTGGAGCATGATCTTTTCCGTAAACCGGTTTCCACCCTCGGATCAAGTCCAAGGGCATGCTTTTCGGGATCACGCTCTCAAGACGGCTAGCGCTGCGCTAACAGCCCAAGCTCTTTGCGAAGCCGCGCCAGCGGCGCGTCCCAATCACCGGCCACCGTCTGCCGGAACAGCCGCATGGTCGGATACCACGGACTGTCGGCGCGGTCGGTGAGCCATCGCCACTCCGCCGGATAGGGCAGCAGCAGCGCCACCGCCTTGCCGAGGGCACCGGCCAGGTGGGCGACGGCGGTGTCGACTGAAATCAAAACATCGAGCTCTGCGAGTACCGCCGCAGTGTCAGAGAAGCTCTCGAAGTCCTGGCCGAGCTCAACAACGCCATGGCGCTGCAGGATGGCCTGCGCCTCTACGTCGGCCTCCCTTTGCACGCTGATGAAACGAAGATCCGGCAGCGAGAGGATCTCGGCAAAGCGTGACAGCGCGATCGAGCGATTGTGGTCGTTCAAATGCGCGCTGCTGCCGGCCCAGCACAAGCCGATCCGCGGCCGGCCGGTTTGCGGCAGCCGATCGCGCCATTCGGCGACGAGTTCGGGCGACGGCCGGATATAGGGCACGTTCGCCGGGATCGTGGCGAGCTCGGTCGCAAACGCGAGCGGCAAAGTCATGAATGGGCACTGATAGTCGACCCGCGGCGCCGGTGCGTCCGTTCTCAGCACTGCCGCTACGCCATCCATGCCCAACGCGATCTCTTGCAGCGGCGGCGGCACGTCAAGAATGACCCTGGCGCCGCGCGCCGCGACCATCGGCACGTAACGGACGAATTGGATGGTGTCGCCATAGCCCTGCTCGGCTAGGAGCAAAATGGTCTTGCCCGCGATCGGCTCGCCGCGCCAGAGCGGCGCGTTGACCCGCCGCACCTGCGGCGCCCACTGCGTGCGCCAGCGCCATTCGTAGTCGCGCCAGCCGTTCTTGAAGTCACCGGAGCGCAGGCGGATGAGGCTTGCGCGGTGATGGGCTTCGGCGCATTGCGGATCGATGGCGATGGCGGCATTGAAGCATGCCAGGGCGTCCATGAATCGGCCGGCGGCAGCAAGCGCACTGCCCTTATTGACCTGGAGCTCCGCGACTTGCGGCGCGAGCGTAAGCGCGCGGTCGTAGCAGGCGAGCGCCGCTTCGATTTGGCCGAGCCGCACCAGGAGCCCGCCGCATTCGTTCAACACATCGATATCGTCGGGCCGCGCCGCGTGGACGGTGGCGAAGGCGGCGAGCGCTTCGTCATGGCGGCCCAGCGACTTGAGCGAAGCGGCGCGATTCTTGAGCGCGAGCAGATGGCCCGCATCACTGGCGAGCGCGTCTTCGAAACAGGCGAGCGCCTCCGCATGACGCTTGAGAGCGGAGAGGATCAACCCGTAATTGCTCAGCACTTCCGCAGATCGCGGCGCGCGCCGAAGCACGGCGGCGACCAGGCGGAGCGCTTCGGCATTGCGCCCTTGCCGATGCCGCAACAGGCCGAGCAGATGCAGGCTGTCGAAGTCTTCAGGTTGCGCCGTGAGGATGGCGTTGCAAATGGTCTCGGCGTCGGCGAGCCGCCCTTCTTGAAAACGCGCGAAAGCCTCGGCGATGCCGGGCGCCGGCTCGGCTGCCAACACAGGTTCTGCTGCTGCCGATTCTGATGTCATGGCTGCCTCCCGGGACGACTGGCGGCATCGCTGAGCTCTTGCCGCAAGAGTTGCAGTGGCGTCTCCCAATCGCCGAACGCCGGCTGCCGGAACAGCCGCATGCTCGGATACCAGGGACTGTCGCTGCGGTTCAGGAGCCAACGCCAATCCGGCGAAAACGGCAGCAAAAGTGCCACCGCTTTGCCCATCGCGCCGGCGAGATGGGCCACCGAAGTATCGACCGCGACCAAAAGATCGAGCATGGCGACAACCGCTGCAGTGTCGGCAAAATCCGTAAAGTGCTGGCCGAGCTGAAGCACGCCGTGCGCGTCGAGGATCGCCGACTGCGCTGCGCTGACGTCCTTTTGCACGCTGATAAAGTCGATCCCCGGCGCTGACAGGATGGCGGCGAAGCGCTCGAGCGCGATCGAGCGCTTGCGGTCATTGACGTGTGCGCTGTTGCCGGCCCAAACGATGCCGACACGCATGCGGCCGGTTTGCGGCAGGCGCACGCGCCATGTTTCGAGCCGCCCATGATAGGGCTGCAGATAAGGAATGTTCGCCGGGATGCTCGCTAGATCTGTCTTGAACGCGATCGGCAGGCCGAGCATCGGACAATGCAGATCGAAATCGGGCAGCTTTTCGCCGTCGACCAGCACGCCGGAAATTCCAGGCACGGTGCAGGCAAGATCCTCCAGTGGCTTCTGCACGCCGAGGATCACCTTGGCGCCGCGCGCCACGAGCAAAGGCGCGTAACGGACAAAATTGATGGTGTCGCCCAGGCCCTGTTCGGCGACCAGAAATATGGTCTTGCCGCCCACGTCCTCCTCGCCGCGCCATATCGGCTGCGCGAACTCCCACGGCTGCCAGGCAATACCTTTGCGCTTCCAGCGGTATTCATATCGCTTCCAGCCGTTCTCGAAATCGCCGAGACAGAGCCGGGTGACGGCGGAGTTGAAGTTGGCATCGACATGCTCGGGCTCAAGCGCGAGCGCGTTATCATAGCTGACCGACGCCTCCGCTAAACGCGCCATGCATACGAGCGTGTTGCCGCGGTTGACATGGGCCGGGATCAGATCCGGCTCGATGCGCAGCGCCTCGTCGTGGCGTGCAAGTGCTTCGTCAAGGCGACCCAAGGCGGTCAGCGCGACGCCGCCGCCCGAGATCGCAACGGAATTTCCCGGATTGAGCTCAAGCGCCCGGTCGTATTTGGCGAGCGCTTCGGCGGCCCGGTTGATCCTGACCAGCGCATTGCCGCAATTGATCAGGGCAATGACATGATCGGGATCGCTGGCAAAGACAGTTTCGAAGCTTGCGACCGCATCTTCGAGGCGATCGACCTCGATGAGCGTGGTGCCGCGATTGGCCTCGATGTCGATCCGATCCGGAGCCAGCGCCAGCGCGCGATCGTAGCTGTCGAGCGCGTCCTGATGGCGCTTGAGCTTGCCGAGAATAATGCCGCACGTGTTGAGGGTGTCGACATGATCCGGCGCGAGCAAAAGAACTTTGTCGCAGACTGCGAGCGCTTCGTCGTAGGATTCGAGTCCCGCCAAGGCGCTGGCGCGATTATGCAAGGCTTGCAGGTGATCCGGATCGAGCGCCAGAGCGCGGTCGTAGTTCGCGATCGCCTCGGCGTATTTTTGCTGAATAAAAAGCGCGAGCCCGAGATTGTTCCAAACATCGACCCGCCGCGGCTCGAGCCTAAGCGCCGCTTGAAAGCTCTCGACCGCCTCCTCGGGCCGCACCAGCGCGAACAGGACATTGCCGCGATTGTAGAGCGCGTCGGCATAATCCGGCCGCGCCTGCAGCGCGCGGTCGCAGCTCTCGAGCGCCGCATCGAGCTGGCCGAGTTTCGCAAGCGTGACGCTGCGGTTGCTGAGCACTTCGGCATTGGCCGGCTCGATCGCGAGGCCGGCGTCATAGGCGGCAAGCGCCTCGTCGTTGCGGTCCAGCGCCCGAAGTGCATTGCCGCGGCGGTTATGCGCCCGCACGTAGCGCGGCGACAGCGCCAGAACCTCGTCGTAGTCGGCGAGCGCCTCCTCATGACGATTGAGCGCGAAGAGCGTGTTGCCGTGATTATAGAGCGCATCGAGATGGCCCGGCGCGAAGGCAAGCGCACGCTCGTAGCTCGCCAGCGCCTCGGCCTGGCGGCCGAGCTTCTTCAGCGCGTTGCCGCGATTGTAGTGGGCGGTCGCATCCTCGCCGCGCAGCGCCATGAGCCTGTCGAATGCGGCCAGCGCCTCTTCATAGCGTTCGAGGGCATGGAGGATGACGCCGTAATTGGTCAGCGCGTCGGCCGATCCGGGCCGGACATTGAGTGCGGCTGCGACCGCGCGCAGCGCTTCGGCCGAATGGCCGAATTGATGGAGCAGCACGCCGGAGAGATGAAGCGCGTCGAAATTGCCCGGATCGTCGGCAAGAACCTGCTGATAGAGCCGGGCCGCATCCTCGGCCCGGCCCTGCTGGTGCAAGACCAAGGCCTGCTGAATGAATTCTGCCGCTTGCGGACGTGGCATCTCGGCGGGAAGGCTCATGACTCGCCTTGGCAAAACGCTGGCGCAATTGCCGACGGCGCGATCCATGCTGCCGCGGCGGTCACCACCGCGCATGGTCGCGCCGGAACAGCGTCGGCCAAGATGGTTAATCAAAGGTGATTGTCTGAGGCGATACGAGAAATTAACCGAACCGGGCGCATGAAGTGCAGGCCTGGAATCGGTTTGGCAAAGTCTTTGAAACAAGTCCTGGAAGTGCGTCGGCAATGGGTGGTGTCAGCAGTATCGGCCTGTTCTTGCAGTCGGCGGCAAACTCCTTCGGCTCCGTCCAGGGGTCCTGGAATGCGTCCGTCGGCGCGACGGATTCGCTGATGAGCTCCATAAGTTCGGCGTTCGTCACCGAGGCCAAAGGCAAGGCCTCGATCGCCAACGGCCAGGCGCTGACCCGCACCAACAATCAGATCTCGCAGATCATCCAGAACATCCTCAACGGCACCACGGGCGCGGCCGGCACGGGCACCAGCTCAACGGGAACGTACAAACCGGCCCAGGCGGCGACCGGCACCGGCAACAAAGCGGTGTCGGTGTCGACGCCACTGTCGACGCTCGGCGTTCTCAAGGGCGGCTCGATCTATGTCAGCGCCGGCGGCAATACGACGACCTACACCTCGACCGGCAGCGATACAGTCGGCGACCTCCTGAGCAACATCAATACCAACTTGCCGGATTTCGCCCAGGTGACCGCCTCGCTCAACAGCCGGGGCGATATCGTTCTCAAGAGCAAGAACACCAAGGATCAGATCAACGTCAGCGGCGTCTATGCCGGCAATATCGGCTTCGCCGTCGGCAACCGGACGTTCAAGCCGACCGCGGCCAGCGGCACCAAGCCCAGCGCGACGACGCCGAGCGCAACGACCACGACGCCCGCCAAGGCAGATACCAGCCTGCAGAAGTCGCTCGCAACGAATAATAGCAGCGCGGCTACGTTCCTGGCGGCTTCCGGCGCCAGCGGCAGCCTGGTCAATTTGCTCACCTGATCGCTTCCTGCGCCACGTATAGGCCTTGCAATTCAAGCGATTCCACGCGCGTTTCCCTGCGGCGGCTAACGGCTGAATGCGGGATCAAGCTCCGACGAATTGCGACGACAGATCGCCGGCAAAGGTCAGCGGGCCGACATGCTGAAGCTTGCTGTCGAGATCGGCCCAGATCTCGCCGCCCATATCGGTCCAGCGCTTGCAGAACGCGAAATCCTCACTGAGATAGGTCCCGCTCGCGTCGACCATGGTGTCGAAGAGAGCGTAGCGGTTGTCGCTCGTAGTCGTGGCGTCGAGCGAATGGTCGCGTTTGAATTTCAGCTGCGGATAATGCGCGCATATGCGCTCGACCGCCTCGCGCCGGATCATCAGGAAGCCGGTGCCGGCATAGCGGACTTTGACGAACCCGCCCTGCTGGGTGACGGCGTTGGGATCGTCGACCTCAAATACATAGCTGTAGGCAGCCTGCGGATGCGGCCGATCGGCGGCGATCGTCTCTTTGACCTTGCCCCAGTCGATCCGCTTGATCGGATAGACCGCCGCGCACATATCGGCGCCGCACTCGATCAGACGTAGAACCTGCTGCGGCTCGAAGCCGATATCGGCGTCGATGAACAGAAGATGCGTTGCGCTCGGATCGTCGAGAAATTGCGCGACCAGGCTGGCCCGCGCGCGCGGGATCAGTGCGTCGCCGTCCTTGAACTGGATCTTGAGGTTGAAGTCGCGATAGGTGCGCACCAGCTTTTGCAACCGCAGCAGCGAGGCCGCATAGAGCACCGAAATCTGGCCGCCGAAACACGGCGTGGCGACGACCAGATTGACCTGCGGCGGCGGCGCCGGCTGCAGCGGCACTGCTCCATCCATCACCGACGACTGCGCTGCACCGAATTCCGCTCTGGCTGACATCACCGATCCCCTGCCCCGCTCCGCGCGAATTGCCGGCCGGATCGAACTATCCGCGCGGCGCTTTCGATTTATGGTTAACGGATTTCACATGTTCATGGATAACGGCAGGTTAACGCGAACGGCCTTCGATGCCTGACTCGCGAAAACACCCACAGATTGGGCCAATCGCAAAACGCAGACGCAATCTGGATTAAGTCCATTGGTTGCGCTGCACAATTTGCCTTCGGCAAAAACTGCCCGGCTTTACCCGTCCTTAAATGGAATGCGGCAAACCTGTGCCAGCCGATCAGTCCGATCGGACAACGCACTCGTGCCTACAGAAGTAGCGTGAGTGCGCGCCAGTACGGCCTGTAACCAGAAGGGTATCACTATGAGTGACGTCACCTTAACCTCGGGCATTCGTTCGAACCTGCTTGCCCTTACGCAAACCTCGAACGACCTGACCACCACCCAGCAAGCGCTCGCGACCGGCAAGAAGGTCAACTCCGCTGCCGACAATCCGAGCTCCTTCTTCACCTCGCAGAATTTGACGCAGACCTCCAAGAACCTGAGCAACCTGCTCGACTCGATCGGCCAGGGCTCGCAGACCATTAACGCCGCCACCGACGGCCTCACCAGCCTGACCAGCCTGCTCCAGCAGGCGCTGTCGACGGTGCAGCAGGCCCAGTCTTCGAACTGGACCACCGCGGCCTCCACGACCGGCACGGTATCGGTCGGCACGACCGGCGCCGCCAGCACGCTCACCATCGACGTTGGTTCGGCGACCTATAGCGTCTCGATCGCGCAAAGCTCCACGCTGGCCCAAGTCGAAAGCGCCATCAACAACACGACCGGCCTTGGCAGCAACGGCTCGGTGACCGCGACCGACGACGGCACGGGCCACCTGATTCTGACCTCCAACAGCGCGCCGATCGGCTTCACCGTTGTGGCCAATTCCCTCTCCGGGACGACCCTTGGCGTCACGACCTCCTCCACCACCAACAATGTCGCCATCGGCCAGAGCTCGACGCGCGCGACCCTGCAGAGCAACTTCTCGACCCTGCTCACGCAGATCAACCAGCTCGCGTCTGACTCGGGCTACAACGGCGTCAACCTGCTCAACGGCGACAGCCTGACCATCAACTTCAACCCGACCGGCACCAGCTCGCTGTCCATCACCGGCGTGACCTTCAATTCCGCCGGCCTTGGCTTGTCGTCTGCCTCCGGCACGGGTGCGACGTCGTTCAACTCGAACACGGTGCTCTCGGGCCTGGTGTCGAACATCAACACCGCGCTCTCGAGCGTGCAGACCCAGGCCGAAACCTTCGGCACCAACGCGTCGACGATCACGACCCGTCAAAGCTTCGAGACGGCGCTGATCAACACGCTGCAGACCGGCGCCGCCAACCTGGTCGTCGCCGACCAGAACGTGGAAAGCGCCAACCTGCTCACCGAGCAGACCCAGCAGCAGCTGGAAATCTCGGCGCTGTCGATCGCCAACCAGGCGAACCAGTCGGTGCTCAAGCTGTTCGGCTAAGCGTCTCTGGTACAGGCCTTTACGTAACGGCGGCGGGGCGAAAGCCCCGCCGCTTTCTTTTTGTTTGCTCGTTTTTCTGCCGGCGAAGACCCGGTATGGTTACTACAGCGGCCTTTTGGCAGGGCGAAAGCTCTGCTTTTTTTCTTTCAAAAACAATGACTTGTGACAAAGGTCGGACCCGCAAGCGAGGTTTTTGGCCGGGATTAGTTCTCCATTAACTATGATGAGTAACCATGTTCCCCGCGGCAAGGATTCGCCCGTGCTCTCGAGCGTTCGAACTCAAGCCGAATGAACGTTTCGTGCTCGGCAGTCGGCACGGCCTGTAAGCGGAAGGTAAAACGATGTCTGATATTACTCTCACTACTGGCATTCGGCAGAACCTGCTGTCGCTGCAGCAAACGTCGACTGACCTGACCACCACCCAGGAAGCTCTGGCGACCGGCAAGAAAGTCAACTCCGCCGCCGACAATCCGAGCTCCTTTTTCACATCGCAGAATTTGAACCAGACGGCCCATTCGTTGGCCTCCTTGCTCGACCAGATCGGCCAGGGCTCGCAGACCATCAACGCCGCAACCGACGGCCTCACCGGCCTGACCAGCCTGCTGCAGCAGGCGCTGTCGACCGCGCAACAGGCGCAGTCGGCCAGCTGGACAGTGGCGTCAACCACGACCGGCTCGGTCTCCGTCGGCACCACGGGCGCCGCCAGCACGATCACCATCGACGTCGGTACGTCGACCTACAGCGTCAGCATCGCGCAAAGCTCCACGCTGGCCCAGGTCGAAGCCGCCATCAACAATACCGCCGGGCTTGGCAGCAACGGCATCGTCACCGCGACCGACGACGGCTCGGGTCACCTGGTTCTGACCTCCAACGAGCCGCCGATCGGCTTCACCGTTGTGGCCAATTCGCTCACCGGCCCCGGCGCGTCGAGCCTTGGCATCACGACCACCTCGACCACCAACAACGTCGCCATCGGTTCGAGCGCGACGCGAGGCACGCTGCAGACCAACTTCAACAACCTGCTCACGCAAATCAATCAGCTGGCGGCGGACTCCGGCTATAACGGCATCAATCTGCTGGCCGGCGACAGCCTGACCATCGACTTCAACCCAACCGGCACCAGCACGCTGAACATCACCGGCGTGACCTTCAATGCCGCCGGCCTTGGTCTGTCAGCGACCTCCGGCAGCGGCGCCACCTCGTTCCAGTCGAACAACCAGCTCGCCACCACGGTCGCGCAGATCAACGCCGCGCTGGCCACGGTGCAGACCCAGACCGAGACCTTCGGCACCAACGCGTCGACGATCACGACCCGGCAGACCTTCGAGACGGCGCTGATCAACACGCTGCAGACCGGCGCCACCAACCTGGTCGTCGCCGACCAGAACGAGGAAAGCGCCAACCTGCTCACCGAGCAGACCCAGCAGCAGCTCGAAATCTCGGCGCTATCGATCGCCAACCAGGCGAATCAGTCGGTGCTCAAGCTGTTCGGCTAATTCGCCCGGTAAAAGGCCACACTGGAAAAGGCGGCGAGGCAAAACCCCGCCGCTTTTTCTTTGTACGGTATGGGCCCCGGCGCTCGCCCAAGCCCATGACGCCGGCGTCGATCTGGTTAGACACCGTTAACCATGTTGCGCAACGATGCGCCTGCGTTGCCGGGATTAGCAGCGAGGAGCCGCCTATGGCCCTGAAGATCGAGCTCAAGCCCAAAGAGAGGATCCTGCTCGGCGATTGCGTCATCACCAATACCGGCCCGCGCACGCGCCTGCAGATCGACGGATATGTCCGGATCCTGCGCGAGAAGGACATCATGACGCTGAGCCAGGCCGACAGCCTGGCGAAACTGATCTACCTCGCCATCCAATTCATTTACACAGCCAACGATCCGAAAGAGCATCATGAGCTCTATTTCCGGTTGTCGGAGCAATTCCTCAAGGTGGCGCCTCGCACCAAACCAACGGTCGAAAATATCAACAACCTAATCTTAACAGGCGAACTCTATAAAGCATTGAAGGAAGCGCGTAAGCTGATTGCCTACGAAAAGGAACATCTGAAGATGCGTCACGCCGTCAACGCCTATGCCAAGACCACGATCGAGACGGCGACGCCGCGCGCGCTTGAGGCGAACCTGTTGCTGCAGGCTGCGGCGAAATTGCAGGCTGTCGCCGATACCTGGTCCGACGACGCGCCCGGCCTCGGCGAGGCGCTGCTCTATAACCGAAGGCTTTGGACGCTGTTTCTCGACGCGGTGACGAGCGAAGGCAACCAGCTGCCGCAGCAGACGCGCGAGAATATCCGAAGGCTCGGCGTCTATGTCATGGCCGAAACGTTCTCGGCGATGACCAAGCCGAAGCCTGAACATCTCAAATCGATCATCAAGATCAATCGTGGCTTGGCCGCCGGCCTGCGCGAGAAGAACTGACAGCGCGCCGCGGGCCGTCTCCTTCACCTCAAACCATCGGTTCAGTGACCGCCAGTTGTCCGCACGCCTCGTTGCGGCTTCGACAGCGCCGCTCAGGCGGCGCGCGGCATATCGAGGCGGAGCCGGCCGCGCAGATGCGGAATGCGGCTGACATCCATGCAGGCGGCAAGGCAGCGCATATAGAACAGCTCTTCCTTGGTGGCGATGCCGAACGCAGCGAACTGGCGCTGCCCGTCACGGAAGTCCTTGTCCGATATCGTCTGTTCGAACAGATCGAGCCAGCCCGATCGCTCGACGGCGCCGTCGGCGCCCTCATTGAACAACATCTTCTCGCGGTCGCGGATGGCGATCGGCAGCTGCGACGGATACAGGTCGTACAGCGCCCGCAGCGGCGCTTTGCCGACCGGCGCGGCGTTTCCGGACCGCCGCACCAAGGCCAACCGGTCGAGCGCCGCCGCGTAGCCGACCACGGTCTGGTCCAGGAACGGCTCACGGATCTCGAGCTGGAAATGCATGGAGCAGCGA
>Ga0102924_1006105_pt1 | contig 11423 bp, 11 predicted proteins | sample PaiPotPPM11metaG_FD_80116 | JGI IMG/M metagenome (GOLD analysis project Ga0102924, IMG submission 80116) | Iron sulfur acid spring bacterial and archeal communities from Banff, Canada, to study Microbial Dark Matter (Phase II) - Paint Pots PPM... ...
AACGCAAGGCCCGATTCGTTTCCACCAGTGGATTGGCGACGGCTGGGCTGTCCTGTTTTCGCACCCGAAGGATTTTACCCCCGTTTGCACCACCGAGCTCGGCTCAATGGCCAAGCTGCAACCGGAGTTTGCCAAGCGCAACGCGAAGATACTCGCTGTCAGCGTCGATCCGGTCAGCGACCACGTGAAGTGGCAATCCGATATCGAGGAGACGCAGGGTGCGAAGGTGAATTATCCGATGATTGGCGACCCGCAGCTGAAGATCGCCAAGCTTTATGGAATGCTGCCCGCCTCTGCCGGTGACAGTTCGCAAGGCCGCACGCCGAATGACAACGCCACGGTGCGCACTGTGTTCGTAATCGGCCCGGACAAGAAGATCAAGATGCAGCTCAGTTATCCGATGAGCACTGGCCGCAACTTTGACGAAATCCTGCGCGTAATTGATTCACTGCAACTCACTGCCAAGCATCAGGTCGCCACGCCTGCCAATTGGAAGCAGGGTGACGACGTGATCATCACTGGCGCGGTTTCAAATGAGCAGGCGAAGGAGAAATTTCCTGAGGGTTGGAAAACACCGAAGCCTTACATGCGCATAGTGCGGCAGCCGAAATAACTCGGCATCGCTTGTGGAATAAAACGGGAAGGTCTGGCACCTCAAGAGGCGTGTACAAAGACCATCCCGTTATTTTTGTCGCCCAACTCTTCTTAGCTCAATTCACTGCGATGCCGCTGATCTTCGGCTGATCTGCAACACCTTGCGTGAATTGGACAACAATCTGTCCCGCCGAATTGGCCGTTGCCTGGAACTGCTCCGCAATGGCTTTGTTCTTCGATCCAGTCGTGCCAACGATATCGAAGTTCGTCAGCACCTGTGAGCCATTGATCAGAACGTTGAATTGCCGTTGTCCTGGCTGGCTCCAGTAGATCTCATTGAAGTACAGCGTGACCGTGTGAGTGCTTCCGGCCGTGAAGCCGCCAATCGTATAGGTTGATGCCGCCCAGCGCTCGCTTTGGAAAACGGCTTGCGGCGGAACCGGGGCTGATATGAGCGAAGTGTCGACTTTCGTAAAGCTGCTCGCCTGGTTCCCGCCGGAATAATCAGTATCGGCGATGAAATTTCCGACGTCACCACCGCCGGCGTCGATAGACACCGAGCCACTAGTCGGTTCGTTATCGGTAGTCTGCGAAACCACGACGCCACTGATGAGTGGTTCGCCAGTGCCGCGCGGAGTCAGCTGGACTGCGAGATTTCCGTACTGGTCGGCGTTGGCCTCAAAGTTTCCCTCGACTGCTTTGTTCTTGCCTCCAGCGGCGGCAAAAATGTCAAAGCGGTTCAGGATCGTATTGCCATTGATGGTTACATTAAACAGCCGTTCTCCGGGTCCATTGAGCTGAGTTTCGGCGAAGTGCAGTTGCACGTTATACGGCGCATAAGGAACCAGACCCGTAGCCGTGTACGTCGATTCACCCTCGCGCGCAGTTTGATAAACAGCCTGCGGAGGCACTGGCGCCGCAATGAGCGATGTGTCTATCGCGGCAGCGGTTGAAACTGGCTTGGCGCCGCCCGCAAAATTCGTGTCTGCAAAAAAACTTCCTGCGGAACTTCCGCCTGCATTGATCGCTACCGGCCCAGAAACCGGCGTGTTCGGTGCGCGATAGACCCGAACATAATCCACTGTCACGACGGATGGATTGGGGGTCGTGGGGTCCGTGTACCCGGGGAAATACCCGCCCATCGCCAGGTTCATGATGATGAAAAACGGATGATTGAAGACCCAGTCGCCGGGTATGTCAGTAGTGTTCTGAATGGTGAAATAAGGATTGTTCGGGTCGTCCCGATAGAACTGGGCCTGGTTTGGAGACCAGGTCACGCCATAAGTATGGAAGTCGCTTATTGTGCCGCCGTTAGGAAACACATATGCCGAGCCGACACCGTTTCCTCCAGAGAACGGCCCGTGAATCGTGGACGAAGTCTTCGACGCGAGGAATTGCGGCACCGATTCCATGATGTCCATTTCGCCACAAAGAGGCCAGCCGGCGGTATTGATGTTCGACCCAAGGACCCAGAACGCCGGCCAGATGCCAGCTCCCATGGGCAGCTTCATGCGAGCTTCAATGCGTCCGTACTGCAGGTTCTCAACGCCTTCGGTCTTCATGCGCGCTGAAGTCCAAGTGCTGCCGTTATAAATGGCCGAGATAACTAGATTGCCATTGCCGTCGAGCGCGGCATTCGGCGTCGAGCTGCTGCAAGGGTAGGCGTTCGACCCGGCCGCACAATACACTTCTTCTTCGTTGTTGCCCCATCCCCCGCCGCCCACGTCGTACGTCCACTTACTGGCATCGGGCAGAGCGCCCGAAGCTCCGTTGAATTCGTCCGACCACACCAATTGCCACGTGTTGTTATTTTGTGTGGTTTGGGCCATGCCCAAGGTGGGAACTAGCAAGAGCAGGATCGCTGATGCCAGAATAATGATGCGGTAAGTTTTTACCGTTTCGCGCGACATAGGAAGCTCCATTCCTGGTTGAATTCACGGAGAATAACGTTTTTGCGGAGCTGCTGGAAATACAGGAAATCCTGTATTCGCGCGTCAGACACGCAAAACCCGCGTCTCCCTGAAGTGATTTGTGTTTTTTCTGCAAAGAACTGCATTTAGGAAGTCGAATCGCAATGTGTCCGGTGACGCTGCACTTTTCCACGCGATTTGCGGGGTTCGCCAATACGCTGATCTTAAGGGAGGGCGCTTCCACAGGGTCATGCGCTTTTGTTCGATGCCATACAGTTTTCCCTGTATTTACCTCCAGCAGCCGCATACGAGACCATCTCTAAGCGAGTGTTGGCACGGTGCGTTGCTGACGCCAAGGGGCCGCTTTGTCCACTGCTTACGAGAATATCCTGCGAAAAATCCGACCGGTTGCGCCTGCGCGGCCACTCATCCTGTGCATTGAGGATGATCCCATGTATTTGACCTTGCGAAAGGCGGTTTTGGAGCAGAACGGCTATAACGTGATCGGTGTGACCACGGCGGCTGAGGCCCTGAAAGTCCTCCGCGAGGCGACGGTATGCGCCACCGTGGCCGACCATATGCTCCACGGAACCACGGGTACACAGCTGGCGAAGGAAATGAAGAAAATCAAGCCCGATGTTCCGGTCATCCTATTTTCCGGCACTGTTCCGAAAAGGCTGAACGGAGTGGATGTTTACGTCAATAAGGGTGAACCAACTGCAGAGTTTCTCCGCATCCTCGGGGAAGTAGTTCAGCGATACCGCTCCTAACACCCGCCTATGGAGCAAGTGAAGCTCACTCGAAAGCGCCTTCTCTTCGTAGACGACGAACCCGCCATCCGTAAAACCCTGTCCGTAATTTTGGCGCGATATGGGTTTGCAGTGACCGTTGCCGACACGGTGGCCCAAGCCATCGAAGAAATAAAAACCAAGGAATTTGACCTGCTGCTTTCCGATCTAAATATTGATCGCGAAAACGACGGATACGAGCTTATTCGTGCCATGCGGGAGGCCAATCCTGATTGCGTCGCCATTGTTCTTACCGGATACCCCGATGTGGAAAGCGCAGTGGAAGGCATTCACTTAGGCGTCGACGATTACATAATGAAGCCTGCAAAAGCCGATGTGCTGGTCGCGCTGCTGGCAGAAAAGTTAGCGGCGCGGCAGCCGAGAGCGCGGATTCTGTCGGTCTCGTATGACCAGACGCTACTACGAATGCGGCAGATGCTGTTCGAGAATCAAGGTTATGAAGTGGTTTCGTCAGATGGATTAACCTCGAGCCTTGAACACAGCAAGCAAGGCGGCTTCGATCTCTTGGTTCTTGGGCATTCCGTTCCCGATGAAGAAAAACAGACGGTGGTGCAAGCTTTTCGGAAGGTGTGTTCCGCACCCATAATTTCATTGCGCCGAACTGCCGGGGAAGCGAAGGTTGACGGAGCGGACTACCACATCGAACCTGACCCTGAGCCGCTGCTGAAACTTGTGGCGGATGTCATTCGCAAGCGGTCCGCCGCCCATCAATAAGGATCAGCGAAACATCCGACTACCACGCTTACACCCAACCAGCTATTTTCCGTTAATCTGTTGGAGGCTGGAAGCGCAGGGGTCCGGTGACTCTCGCGGTCTTCAAAACCGTAGATCGTTATCTCTGATGGCGATGATGGGTTCGACTCCCATCCGCTTCCGCCAATAAAATCCGCACAGCGCGGATTGCCGCGCTCCGCGGTTTTGCAACAAAAAATGTAGAAGTAATTAAGGAAGTAAAAAAAGAAGAGGTCCATCTGGTGCTTCAGGCTGCCCGAAGTATTCTCCTGGTCGTGAGTGCGCTGTTTCCAATCGTGGATCCGATCGGGGGCAGTCCGTTTTTTCTCGCGCTCACCAGAAACTACAGCACCCAGACCCGGAGATTGCTGGCGCGTCGAATCGCGGTGAACAGTTTCATACTGATGATCGCGTCCTTCACCATCGGATCACACGTCCTTTCATTTTTTGGGATTTCGCTTCCCGTGGTGCAGGTGGGTGGCGGACTGATCTTGATTTCGACCGGATGGGCGATGCTGAAGCAGAAGGACGAAAATGACCGAGGCGCAGTCGAGCGTAAGGTGAGCAGCAACGATGTTCTAAGAGATGCGTTTTACCCCCTGACACTTCCGTTGACGGTCGGGCCAGGCACGATCTCGGTTGCAATCACCTTGGGAGCAAATGAACCGCGCAACTTTGGAGCAACCCTGGTGGCAACAATCGCGGCGGCGATCGGGTGCGCTTTCGTGGCGGCAACTATTTATGTTTGTTACGGCTTCGCAGATCGCCTGGCGATGGCGATCGGTACCACCGGGATGAATGTAATCCTCAAGCTTTCCTCGTTCCTGCTGGTTTGCATCGGTGTGCAGATTTTGTGGAACGGCGCGAGCCAGTTACTCAGGCCGCTGCTATAGTCCTCTCAAGCTCCGCGCGAGTGCGACGATTTTCTGCGCCCAAACCGACGACCTTGCGTCAGCACCCACCGTTGGTTCTAGCCGTTGCCACGTTGTAGAACTTGTTGACAAGGCTAAAGGCCGCCGGAACTTGGTCGATTCCTGTGGCAGCGCCGTTGATGGTGTTGCCGCTCGCTATGCCCGTGAAGCACTGAAACTCGATTCCGAAACTGGCTTTTTAGTAATAGCGTTGCTTTTTATTGTCGCGCCGGAAACGCCTAAGAGAATACCGTAGGGGTTGTTTACTATATGGTTGGAGGTGAGACTTCCTGTGGCATCAACGTATATCCCGGCAGAAGTTGCATTACTCACGGTGTTGCCCGAGACAACGGCGGCCGCTTCAACCTCGATGCCGAAGCTTCCACCGATCACGGTATTTCCTGACACCGTGGCAGAGTGAGAGCCGACGTAAACGGGGACATAACCACTCGCGGGAATGGTAATAAAATTTCCCGATACGCTGCCGCCAGCGTTGCAGTGCGTGAGAACGCCGTAGGCACTCCCCGTAATGTAGTTGCCCTTGATTGAGGCAGTGAGCGTTGACGGCGTCTGATCGCTGCAAGTGGTAATTCCAATAAAAGAATTGTCGTGGATGTTGCTGTTCTCAATCGTGACCGACTGAGGGCTGGCAGCAGCCCCATTTTCGGCCGCGATTCCGATGCCGTTGTAACTACCACAATTCTGATTGTGAGTTTCTATCTCGTTGACCGTGCCCGAGGAACCGCTGCTATAGAAGATTCCAACCTCGTAGGTGCTGGGACAGGTTGCGGTCCTTGCTGTTCCATCCACTGTGATATTGGAAATGTTTACCGGGCCGGCGGTAACCTCGACCTGCGCTGCAACCGTGACAAGAATTGAGTTCACGCTTGATGTTGTCGTCAGTCCGCCGCCAGGTACCGTTATTACCGCTTGAGACGAGTCGCCGCTAAAGATGCCTTGTATGGTCAGCGCCTTGTTGATGACGACCTGCTGGGCGTAGGTTCCGGGGCACACATCAATGACCGAGCCCGGTTGGACACTGGGGCTGGCCACCGCATCGTTAATAGTGTTAAAGAAGGCTCCACCCTTACCAGCCCCCCACATAGTAAGTAGCCGCGACCAATGGTTGAGCAGCCAGACCGAGCACCAGAGCCAACACAGCAAAATAGAAGCGTCGCATACGTTTGTTCCTCCTGTGGGTTGCGGATTTTAGCACGATTCGGCTGACGTGACGGGCTTTTCTCGCGGTCTGAACCCAGGCCGGTAGAAATGGTCAAGCGAGTAAACCCCGCGCCAGTCGCCCATTCTGCGATCTATCGTATTGAATCCAACTCGAACTGTTCGACGCCAGACGAAGTGTCAGCCTGTCGGTAGTGAAAACAATTGCTCTAAGGTCGACTCTCAGCGGCGGGCGGCAATCCCCTGCCTCCGTGCGGAGGAACCACTCCTTTACTTCATGGGATTTCTTTTTCCAGCCGAAACTTATTTTAGTTAGCAGTGTTTTGCAAGGGGAGACCCATCGAGGCTCACCCTCGGGAAGGAGCATTCATATGCCCTCACGCCTGTTGCTCGTCCTATTCGCCACTCTGTTTGTTTCAGGCTGTAACAACACTCTCAACCCGTTTTGCGGTAGCGCCAGGCCCGTGCCGTCAATCGGTTCTCTCTCCCCCAGCTCAGTGACCTTTTCTCAAGTGCAGCAGGGCACTGTGCTCACCGTGAACGGTAGCGAATTTGTGGCGGCGTCTGAAGTTCTGATTAATGGCAAATCTCTTACTGCAACCGCAGTGAGCAGTACCCAATTAAAAGTGACGCTCACGACCGGCGTGATCTCCGGCCCTGGATCAGTGAATGTGAGTGTGCTCACCCCGAGCGGAAATTCGGGTGACTTGGGTTGTACGAGTGGAGGCAAAAGCACCGTGCTCGTATTGACGGTTAAGTGAGAAGGCAGGCGGCACTCAGTTCTTGAAAAATCGTATTGCGCTCACTTCTCAATTGTGGTGCGCCAATTCGTTTTGCGTACAGCGGAGTGTGCGCAAGCGCACGGTGAGAGGTTTAAAGCGGTGTTAGTCTGTGTCTATTCGAGTCCACATCCTTCCGCCGCGCCCAGCCGGGCGTTGGGCTCTTAGGCAACGGATACTTCAACAGGAGGGCCGCAATGGCAAGCTCTTCAACTTCCCAATCTAATCTACCAATAATTCCTCATGGTTCACCCTACTGCTCTGATCCGAATTGCCAAAGCTGCAAAGAACTGAGGGAAGTGCAAGAGGCAATCAGGCTCCATCAACCGGTTCCCATCAAGAAGACAGCTTAATTCTTGCGCAGTCGCGTCACCGTCAAAAGCTCTCATGAGTCGTGGACGGGCGAGACACTCGCAAAAGAAATTTTGCTTTGCCGATTGCCTTCCCCGGTTCCTTCGCGCGGCTGGGCTCGTTACCGCTGAGCTGATCTCCGCGTGCGCTTTCACCCTGGGGTGTCTGAGTGTCAGGGTGCCAGTCCTCGGGTGGGATCTCGATTCCCCAAACATTGCCTGGCTCATCCAGCGCCAATCCAAGAATCCAGAACTTCTCGTACTCTCCAGGCGAAATACAGTTCACCACGTGCGCAGTGACGGTGCGTCCCAAAGGAAGGCCTTCCAACTGCACCGCAGCGCCAATCTCTAATGGATGACCGAAACGCGCAGCGCATCCCTGCGGATTTACCAGGAACGCGGTACACGGTCCGGAAAAGGGGCCAGCTGCATCGAGACTCCTCAGAGTCATCAAAATTTTGCAAGCAATTCTTGTGCTGCGCCGTCCGTCAGGCAAAAACGTTTCTCCGAACAATCTTGGACCGCCGATCCGGCGGAATCAGGAACGTCGAATTTTAACCGCGCGCTGTCTAACGTTGGCGGGAAAGTGCACAATCGTCGGTATTCCGACGATTAGAAGTAGTCGCTTAATTGCACACAACAGTGTGCTAGGTTTCAAAGCATAGACCCAACGCGAAAAACGAGCAAAAGGCCGGATGGCAGTTTTGTTACATCCCCCTCGAAACTGCTTCCGGCCTTTTTATTTTTCCGCTGGTACTCAAAGCTGATAGTTGGCTCAGATAAAGCAATCACTGGATGTGCGTCGCCAGTCAACTCTCATTCAGCACTAACTTCGGCGGGCCAGTAGATGGTCCAGCTTTTCTCCCGTGCAAGCTCTTCCAGATCACGATTCGGATTTACCGCAACCGGATATCTCGCAAGGGTAAGCATATCGGCGTCCCAACGAGAGTTGCCAAAGGCGGCATCTGGTACCTCGCCTATGACTTCAAGTATCGCTTTAGGTTTTCCTGGACCCGAAGGCATGCGGGTGAGATTGCCGGTAATAGTCCCGTCCTTCACTTCCGCGGAAGCCGCGAGGATTTTTTCCGCCGAAATTCCGACGTAAGCCATAGCTTCTCGGATCACCCATTGGTTCGTCGACGATACCGCCCACACATTGCAGCCCGTTGCCTGCAGGCGCTTGATCAGCTCTCGCATTTCACCAAAAATACGGCCTGCGAAGTTTTCCTTAAAAAACTGCCGCGCCAAATTCAGCACATCGGTTTCTTTCAGACCTTGATGTAGAGTCACCATCTCTCCACACATAGCATCTTCGCTGACTTTGCCTGCGCGATATTCGGCGTATCGCGCTCGAGCCCAGCGAACAACTTCGTCGGAGACGACGCCGCGCTTCAGCTCCCAGTCGAAAAAGCCTTCGCCTGCATCGCCGGACCACAGCGTCCCGTCGCAGTCGAAAACCGCGAGCCGAGGATTCAGGCCGAGCACTGAGTCGATGAGCGAAGAAGCTTGCATCTTTGAAGCTTGTTTCATTGTTTCCTTCGTGTACCTTCGTGCCCTTCGTGGTTCGTGAATTTTGATTCTAAGGGTGAAGGCCGAGGAGCACCAAAAGGCGCTAACCACAAAGGGCACGAAGGACACGAAGGAAATCTTTCGCTGTCTTCTCCAACTCAAGCTCATGAACGAGAGTCCCGGAGGGACGGCACCGAATCACGTCTGGAAAGACGACCCCAGCCCAGCATAGTCCTCAGGAGTATTGATGTTTACCGCTACCCGCGAATCGTCTACCGGCACGTACGCAATTCTCTGTTGGTTCGCGTGTTCAATTTCACGAGCGTTCGCCGTCGCTGGAGACCTAAGGAAGGCTTCGATCATCTCGCGGCCGATGATGATGGGGTGACCGTGTTTACTTTGAAATTCGGGAATCACGGCCCAGGTACTTCGGTCTCGTTTCTCAAAAGCATCCAGCAGTTTTTGCAGAGTCGCTGCCTTCGGCGGAGGCCGGTCTACCAGCGTAATCATGGCCGCGTCCCGCCCGCGACTCATCACCTCGTGTAGCCCGATCTGAAGCGAGCTAAATTGTCCTCTTTCCGGAGCCGGGTTCCGAACTAGAAATGCTCCGCAACCGTACGCTACCGAACGCAATGCGGCTTCGTTTTCGCCGGCAACGACGATCACCATATCGCAATAATCTTCGAGTACCTCGATAGCTGCTGAAAGCAGTGTGCCAGACGTGGGCTCCCTTTGAGAGTCTGCGGGCCTGGGTGGCCACGGCAGCAAAGCTTTGTCGCGGCCCATGCGCGTGGATTCGCCCGCAGCCAGAATGACTCCGCCGAGTCCCACGGCTATTCCGGCACTTCGCCGTTTAGCAGCTTACCCAGCCGATTCGCCAAACAGCGTACTCCGATATAGAAATGCCCGAATTGCGCGTAGACGGCACTCACCTCGTCGAAGCGCATTTCATAAATAAGCTTCTTGAACACCAGGGGATCATCGGCAAACAAATCCACGCCCCATTCCCAGTCATCGAATCCGATGGAACCAGTGATGATTTGCTTAACCTCTCCCGCATAGCGCCGCCCCACCAGTCCGTGTTCATTCATCTGGCGAGCGCGTTCTTCCATCGGTAGCGTGTACCAGTTCTTCTCCTCGCCGCGGCGTCGATCCATGGGATAAAAGCTGACATACCGGGCTTTTGGGATTTCCGGAAACAGCCGGGGCCGCATAGCTTCGCGCTGACGGTCCAAGGTTTCATTTACTGCCTGCTTCCATTCTTCCGAATGCGGCTCGATGCCTTGCTCAACCAGCTCGCGATAGGTCTTCAGGCTGGATTCGTAAAGCCCTAGCTCAATCACGGATAGATAAGAAGTTGAAGTTTCCAGATAATCGCTCAGACGCAACTGTGCCAACTGCATTTCCGCGCGGTTGAGATCATCGAACGAGTTCCGGAAGTGCACCAGCATCAGGTCGCCCTTGTGCCCGATGAGCGAATAGAGCGCTGATTGCCCAGATTTGCCTTGTTCCCAGGCGCCGAACAGCTGACTTGCTTCCTGCACAATCTCGTTCTTCTTTGCGGGAACAAGCTCCCGCCACGCGGGCCAGCGGAATCGCATCATCTGATGCAGGACGCTGTAGCCCTCAATGGTCAGCGGCACCGCGGGAATTTCGGCGGCGGCATTCTGGGGGCGCACTGTGCGGGTGGCGGTCACGGCAGCTCTAGTGTCAAGTGAAAACATTATCACGTCGGCGATAGGCCTGCGCTGTGCCGTGCACTGAAACTTTGAAACTCGAAGGGGAATGCACGAACGGAAGTTCTGCTGGTGAAATTTTTTGTGGGAAATCATTGACAACATTTCCACTCTCGCCCATTCTCAGAATATGAGCACGATTGCGCTGACGGAACTGCTCGGTGCCCCGGTGATGGATTCTTCCGGGATTCAGGGCGGACGTGTACGCGAGGTTGCTCTCACTCCCGCCGATGATCTGGCCTTGGTTTCGACGCTTATAATCCGCACAAAAAAAGGTGATCGCCTGCTGCCTTTCTCCGCGGTTTCGTCGATAAACGGCGGCATCCGCGCGACTTCGGTCGCGTCCAGTTGGACCGCAGTCGAGGGCGAAGGACTTTTCTTGCTCGAACGCGACCTTCTCGATCAACAGATCATCGACGTTCATGGCCGCAAAGTAGTACGCGTAAACGACGTCGATCTCTATCCCGAGACTAGTAATGGGCATATCAGACTGAAAGTGGCATCTGTGGACGTGGGCGTCCGGGGAGCCATTCGCCGCTTGCTGAAGGGCATAGTTCCCATGGCTGCGCTAAACCTGCTGCTACAGAAAATTCCGCCACGCCTGATTCCCTGGGAATTTGTGGATCTAATTGAAACCGATCCCGCCCGCCGGGTGAAGCTGAAAATCTCTCACGAGCGCTTGGCGAAGCTCCATCCCGCCGACATTGCCGATATTGTCGAAGAACTCACTCCGAGCGAGCGCGAGGCGGTATTTCAGTCCCTGGACGAACAGGTGGCGGCAGGCGCGCTCGAAGAGGTGCAGCCGAAAGTCAAGAAGTCCATTGTCGAGTCCCTGGATTCCGAGCGTGCGGCGGACATTGTTGAGGAGATGAATCCGGATGCGGCCGCTGACCTTCTCGCCACGCTGCCAGAGG
>Ga0102924_1006106_pt1 | contig 11423 bp, 9 predicted proteins | sample PaiPotPPM11metaG_FD_80116 | JGI IMG/M metagenome (GOLD analysis project Ga0102924, IMG submission 80116) | Iron sulfur acid spring bacterial and archeal communities from Banff, Canada, to study Microbial Dark Matter (Phase II) - Paint Pots PPM... ...
AGCCGTCACCTTTTGCGCTTCTTGCTGACTTACAGGTTGCACACCATTGCCTTTCAAAACACAGGGACATGCATTGATTGATGCATTGAGATGGGTCGCATTGCGTTCGCTACTATAGAGTATAGATAGTTCTCACCCAAAACGCAAACACGTGTATGCAAGCGAACCAGGGCGGGGACAAGCCCACGCCCTGGTTCAAGGGTAGGGGCGTGGGCTTGTCCCCGCCCTGGTTCAAGAGTAAGGCGTGGGCTTGTCCCCGCCCTGGTTCAGCTGAGTCGTCCAAAACGTCGCTGGCGGCGCTGAAAACTATCCAGCGCGGCGCGCAAATCTTCCTTGCCGAAATCAGGCCACAGGGTGGGTGTGGCGTAGTACTCGCTGTAGGCTGACTGCCAGAGCAGGAAGTTACTGACACGCATCTCCCCGGCGGTTCGTATCACCATTTCGGGGTCGGGCAAGTCGCGCGTATAGAGATAAGAGCTAATCATGTCCTCGTCGATGGTGTCGGGATCGCGCCCGTCGGCGATGATCTGGCGCACCGCGTCTACCAGTTCAGCGCGCCCGCCATAATTGAAGCAGACGTTGAGACCGATGCGGGTATTGTTGCACGTCAGATCAACCGAGTCCTGCACGGCCTTTTGAATATCAGGAGAGAGGTCTTTCAGGCGGCCCAGGTGGCGCAGCCGCACCCCTTCGCGATGCAACTTCTCAATATCAGAGCGGATCGTCTCCCAGAAGAGACGCATCAACCCCTCTACTTCCGTGTGTGGCCGTCCCCAGTTCTCGGTTGAAAAGGCGTACACGCTGAGCATTTCAATAGATTCATCAATCGCGCATTCGAGGACACGTCGCAGCGCATTCACGCCTGCCTTATGCCCGGCAAGGCGCGGCAAGTGACGTTTGCTGGCCCAGCGCCCGTTGCCATCCATAATGATGGCGAGATGGCGCACTCTCGGTGTCTGCTCGGATACAGGTTGTTCTGCGGTAATGGATTGCGACTGCGGCGCGCTATTTCCCTTCGTTGAAGCGAAATAGTTTTGAAGCCTGGCCAAAGTTAGACCTCCAGTATCTCCAGTTCCTTTGATTTGCCGACCTTGTCCATCTCATCGATGTAGCGGTCGGTGAGCTTTTGTAGCCGTTCGGTGCTGCGTTTCAGCTCATCCTCGGAAACTTCTTTCTTTTTCTCACGATCTCGTAACTTATCCTGAGCATCCCGGCGAACGTTGCGGATAGCAACTTTGTGTTCGTCCAGTTTTTTGTGGAGGGTCTTGACCATTTCACGACGACGTTCTTCGTTGAGCGGAGGAATTGCAAGGCGGATCACCTGACCATCATTGTTGGGATTGATGCCCAGGTCTGATTTCTGAATCGCCTTTTCGATGTCGATCAGCATTTTGCGGTCCCAGGGTTGAATGACCAGCAGGCGCGCCTCCGGAACAGAAATGGAGGCAACCTGGTTAATAGGCGTCGGTGTGCCATAATAATCAACCGTTATACGCTCGATCAATGCTGAACTGGCTCGACCAGTGCGAATCGAGGCGATATCCTGTTTCAGAGCCTCGACCGCCTTCTGCATACGTCGCTCTGCATCTCCGAATAAATCGTCTACCATAGCAATGCTCCCTTCGTTTTAGCGTTAGCGCAATGCTGCGCGCCCCTGTCTTTCCATTGGAGAGTGTACCATAAAAACGGCATCACCCTCTCTACGGTTTCAACGGCTGGCGCTCCATTCCGGTTCCTCCATATCATGCACCAGCGTGCCGCGCTTCTGCCCGCGCACAAGGGCTTCCAACGCGCCTGCTTCATTCAGGTTGAACACCACAATGGGCAGGCGGTTGTCCTTGCACAGGGAAAGCGCGGTGCTGTCCATGACTTTCAGTTCCATCGTGAGCGCGCGCATGTAGCTCAATTCCTCGAACTTGCGGGCCTTCGCATTACGCATGGGATCATCGTCGTAGACACCATCCACTTTGGTTGCTTTCAGTAACACTTGAGCGTTGAGTTCAACAGCGCGCAGGGCGGCGGCTGTATCGGTAGTGAAAAACGGGTTGCCGCTGCCCGCTGCCAGTATTACGATGCGCCCCTTCTCCAGGTGACGCACCGCGCGGCGGCGAATGAACGGCTCGGCAACAGGGGGCATCTCGATAGCGGTCTGCACCCGTGTCACCATCCCCTGCTTCTCCATCGCATCCTGCATCGCCAGGGCATTCATGACGGTTGCCAGCATACCCATATAATCAGCAGTAGCGCGGTCAATGCCCGTGGCGGCGGCATCAGCGCCGCGCCAGATATTGCCGCCACCGATAACAATGGCGATTTCGATGCCCAGATCATGGACCCGTTTGATCTCGCTGGCGATACTGCGCACCGTCCCGGCATCGATGCCGAAGCCTTTGCGCGTGCATAACGCCTCGCCACTCAACTTTAACAGGATTCGCGAATACACCAGGTTCGACGTGGATGAAGTCTCTTGTGACATGTGTAGGAATTCTCCCATGCGAAAAGGTGGAGACAACCGTTGCGGCTGCCTCCGTATGCGCTACTCGCCCAGCGCGAAACGGCTGAAGCGCCGCAGCACAATGTTTTCACCAGTTTCGGCGATCACCTTTTTCACAAGGTCGCCCACAATCACTGCTTCATCCTTGACCCAGGGCTGCATCATCAAAACCTGCCCGCCCAATTCCTTCTTCAGTTTGCCGTTGATGAATTCGTCACGCCTCTCCTGTGGCACCCGCGCCAGCGCGGGGTCCTCCAGAATGGCTTTGCGAGCCACTTCGACAACTTCAGCAGGCACGTCCTCGAAGTTCACGTATTTGGGGCCTACCCCCGCGATTTGCAGGGCCAGGTCGTTTGCCAGGTGACGAAACGCATCGCTGCGCGCCACAAAGTCGGTGCTGCAGTTGAGTTCCAACAAGACGCCCACTCGGTGGTTATGATGCACATAGGAAAAGACGCCACCTTCTCTGGTTTCGCGATCCGCTGCCATCATTTTCTCGGCCTTGCGGGTGCTGCGAGCTTCGAGGTACTTCACCGCGTCGCCCCAACTTTTGGCCTCGGTCAATGCGGTTTTGCAATCGGCAAAGCCCGCGCCCGTCTCTTCGCGCAACTTCTTGACATCTGCGGCAGAATAGTCCATGATCTGCTTACTCCTCAATCTCATATATGATGATACCCAGGTCGGGAGGAAAAGCACAATCGCTTTTGACCACCTTTTTATACACCTGAGTGCTTGACAAAATCGCTTTCGCATGTTTTTGTTTACAAATTGAGGCGGGAGATGGGAATATCTTCCCTCTCTCCCGCCTTCTCAGTTGTTTCTTGCCCCAACAAATCGGGAGGGGGGCAATACGCCAACCCTATAATGCTTCTTCCGGCACCAGTTCAGGTTCCGTGGCCTCTGCCGGCGCTTCAACGGAGTTACTCGTCGCGACATCCGCATCGGTCGAGTAAGCTATCTCCACCGGCTGCTCCGCGGTTGGCACAACCTCTGGTCCGGCAGCAACTTCAGCATCGGTCGGTTCGTTATCCTTCTGCCGGGCATCCAGTTCGCGGCGTCCTTCGATAACAGCATCTGCTATCTTGGCGCACAGCAGGCGCACGGCGCGAATAGCATCATCATTAGCCGGAATGGGATAGTCCATCTCGTCGGGGTCGCAGTTGGTATCAGCCAGCGCCACGATAGGAATGTCCAGGCGGCGCGCCTCTAACACGGCGGTGCGCTCTTTGCGCGTATCAATGATAAACAGCGCATTTGGCAGGCGGCGCATATCTTTGATGCCGCCCAGAATGCGCTCCAGGCGCGCCATGTCATCCTGCAAGCGCTGCACCTCTTTCTTAGGCAGGCGCTCGAAATCCCCACGATCGCGGCGCGCTTCCAGGTCCCGCAGGTAGCGGATGCGCGACTGGATGGTCTGGAAGTTGGTGAGCATACCTCCGAGCCAGCGCTGGTTGACATAGTACATGCCGCAGCGTTTGGCCTCTTCAGCAACGGCTTCCTGCGCCTGTTTCTTGGTACCCACGAACAGGATAGTTCCCCCACTCGCCGCGAGTTGTTCGATGAACTTGTAGGCGTCGTTCAGGCGAGAGACCGTCTGTTGCAGGTCAATGATGTGGATGCCGTTGCGGTCCATAAAAATGAACGGCTGCATTTTGGGGTTCCAGCGACGGGTCTGATGCCCGAAGTGAACGCCCGCTTCGAGAAGCTGCTTCATTGAGATAACGTTTGCCAAAAACTAGATCCTCCCTTGTGATCCTCCGCTCTTTTCACATCGACAAATGGGTTCCCTTAGCTATGGGTGAAGTGTAGCATCGAGTTGCGCCGCGTTCTTCACGTAACCCCAACCACAGTAGCTCCAAAAAGTTTGAGGTACACCAGGGCTTTCGTCGATCAAAGAGCGTGTGTATTTAATCTTTGTTCCATGCGCGGAGTAAGTTCTCCGCTTCTATTGCTAGCTTGGAATTATATCACAGTCGGGGGGAATATTCAAGAAAATTTTTTTGCGGATCTATATCCTTCCTGGTGAAAAAAGACGCACATCTGTAGGGACGCGATTGATCGCGTCCGCGTTTGGCGAGTATCAACGTGAGCGGACGCGATCAATCGCGTCCGCGTTTGGCGAGTACCAACGTGAGCGGACGCGATCAATCGCGTCCGCGTTTGGCGAGTACCAACGTGAGCGGACGCGATTGATCGCGTCCGCGTTTGGCGAGTATCAACGTGAGCGGACGCGATCAATCGCGTCCCTACATATCACCCGGAAGGACGGAGACCCCCTTGTATCACTTCCCGTTCTTACCGCTATTCATCTTCGCGCTCGGAATCACCGCCGGCACGTTGTTTTCGCGCAGCAGCGAGTTAAACGCCGCCACGTCACTGTCCAGTACCTCCTGCAACTGGCGCAACTGGGCATCGATACGTTTGGAAACATCGTCGAAGACGGCATAGGCTTGCGTCGTGGGAGCAGCGGGCGCGCTGGAGATAATCCCGGCAACGTAGGCCAGCTTGCCATTGAGCTTCGCCGGATGGTTCAGCGTATCCTGGCGCGTTTTGGCCTTCGACTGGATCAGCTCGTCCTCGATGGCCTTCAACTTCTCTTTGGCGGCTTTGCCGGTGCGCGTCAACGCCTCGTTGACGGGCGAATCCTGCGTGCGTTTCTGCCAGTCATCGATTTGCTGGCGCACGTTGCGCAGCGTGTTGATGGCATCGTGCGTCTCCGAAAGCTTGTCGCGCACCTTGAGATGCAGGGCAAGCTGAGCCTCCAGGTCTTCCTGCGTCGCGCTCACTCGCGGGTCTTTATGCACCTCAAAGGTTTCACCCAGCGATTGGTCGCCAACGGTCAGCCGTACCTGGTAGGTACCGGGAGCGACGACGGGGCCGGACATCGCGCCATCAGATGACACATAACCATCCACCTTGTTGGGGTCAGAATAGCGCATATTCCAGACGAAGCGATTCAGCCCGGCCTCTTTCGGCGCGTTGGGCTCGCCCTTCTCCTGCTCCTCCTCTTCATCGGTGGGATCGGCCAGTGGTTTGCGCTCGGCCTCGCTGGTATAGCTCTTGATTTCTTTGCCCTCCATATCAAGGAAGGTCAGCTTGACCTCGCCCTCCGGTTTGCTGGCAAGCGTGTAGTAGACGATCACGCCTCCCGGTGGATTCTGCCCGGCATTCAGAGGACGTTCCACCATGATATTGCCTGGACGCTGCTCGCGCTTCGCTACAATCTCTGAATTGTCGGTATCGCGATAGAAATTGCCAGCCTTCGCCGCACGCGAATAGCCATAATTGACCATGAAGCGTACAGTCGGGCGCGGCTGGAACAGGAAAAGCGGCAGTTGTTGTATCTCCGCGCTGGCTGCACGCAGCGGGGTAACGTCATCCAGTATCCAGAACGAACGGCCATGCGTTGCCACGACGAGATCGCTCTCCTTCACCACCAGGTCATGGATTGGCACAACGGGCAAGTTCAATTGGAGCGATTGCCAGTTCGCGCCATCATCAAACGAGACATGCATACCCGTCTCGCTTCCCGCGTACAGCAAACCGCGTCGCACGGGGTCTTCGCGGATGGCACGTGTGAAGTCGTTCTCGGCGATGCCGCCGGTGATTTTCGTCCAGGTCGCGCCGTAATCGCTCGTCTTATAGAGGTAGGGCTGGAAGTCGTCCCACTTGTAGCGCGTGGCTGCTACATAGGCAACGGCGGGATCATGCGGCGAAGGCTCGATAATGCTGATTAAGGCCCACTCGGGCAAGTCAGCAGGCGTGACGTTTTGCCAGGATTTTCCATCATCGCGTGAGATATGCACCAGCCCATCATCCGAGCCAGCCCAGAAGAGGCCGCGCGTGACGGGCGATTCGGCAAAGGCAAAGATGGTGCAGTAATACTCCGCGCCCGTATTGTCCTTCGTGGGCGGTCCACCCGATGCTTCCTGCTTCGTGACATCGTTGCGCGTCAGGTCGGGACTGATCATCTCCCAACTGCTGCCTTCATCGGTCGAGCGGAAAACATGGTTGCCGGTCGTATACAGTACATTGGGATCGTGCGGCGAAAGCACGGTGGGCGATGTCCACTGGAAGCGGTATTTCGTGTCTTTCGCGCCCCAGCCCGTGGATGCTTCGGGCCATACCGAGATATTGCGTTCGTGAAACGTGCGATGATCGTAACGGCTCAAATAGCCGCCATAGCTGCCCGCATAGACGATGTTGGGATCGTCAGGACGCACCGCGATATAGCCGCTTTCGCCGCCGCCGACCTCGAAGGTCTCCGCGTTGGATATACCGGCCACATGCGAACGGCTCGGCACGCAGATAGTGGAGTTATCCTGCTGCGCCCCATACACCTTATAAGGAAACTGGCTATCAGTCGTCACATGATAGAACTCGGCTGTCGGCTGGTTATAGATGCTCGACCAGCTCGCGCCGCCGTTGAATGAGACACACGCGCCGCCATCGTTGCCCTCGATCATGCGCTGCGGGTTGAGCGGGTCGATCCATAGATCATGATGATCGCCATGCGGTATCTGCACTTCGCTAAACGTGCGCCCGCCATCGATGGATTTCCAGGCCTGTACGTTCAAGGCCCAGATCGTTTCAGCATCGTGGGGGTCGGCGATGATGTGCATATAGTACCAGGGCCGGGCGCGAATATTGCGGTCTTCAGACAGGCGTTCCCAGTGTTCGCCGCCATCATCCGAACGGAAAATGGCTCCGTCCTCGGCATCGACGATAGCCCACACGCGCTCCGCTTTAGCAGGCGAGACGACCACGCCGATTTTACCCAGCATCCCCTTGGGCAAGCCTTCATTGCGCGTGATCTCCTTCCAGGTATCGCCGCCATCCGTCGATTTGAACAGGCCGCACTCCTCGCCGCCGCTCACCAGCGTATAGGGCTTGCGGTGCGCCTCCCAGAAGGCCGCGTAGAGTATACGAGGGTTGTTGGGGTCCATCGAGAGGTCAATCGCGCCCGTTTTCTCGCTGCGAAACAGGATGCGCTCCCAGCTTTTGCCGCCATCAGTAGTGCGATAGACGCCGCGTTCCGCGTTCGGCCCATGCGCGTGTCCCAGCGCGGCCACATAGACCAGGTCGGGATTGCGCGGGTGAATACGCACTTTAGCAATATTGCGCGTATCGGCCAGGCCGAGGTGCGTCCAGCTTTTGCCGCCATCGGTTGAGCGATAGACGCCATCGCCGTGCGAGACGTTGCTGCGTATAGTCGTTTCACCCATGCCAACATAGACGATATTGGGGTCGGACTCAGCGACGGCCAGCGCGCCAATCGATGCGCGTTTGAAATAACCGTCGGATACATTCTCCCAGAGAATGCCGCCATCGGTCGTCTTCCAGATGCCGCCGCCCGTCGAGCCAAAATAAAAGACCTGCGGATGCTGCGCATCTCCCGCGACGGCCACCACGCGCCCGCCGCGATATGGCCCGATACAACGCCACTCAAGCGATTTCAACACGGCTGGATCGAGCGCCTGATGCCGGTGAGAATGGCCGTGAGTGGTGTGGGGCTTTACTGAACCATTGTCCTGTGTCAATTTACTTCGTCCTATTCTAGCTAAACTAGCCTATAAAGCGAACTAAGTCAGTATATCATATTGTTCAGGGCAACTCATGACCTCGTTCTAATGACGATGCTCCGCATCTGTAGGGACAAGGGGCGGATGAGGGGATGGGTGGGGGCCTTGTGCTTGTCCTCGTCACAATTCGATTCGTCGGGGTTCCGTAATACACCATGATCATAGCCCATCGAGGACAAGCACAAGGCCCCCTCATCCACTCCACCCCTCCCCTTGTCCCTACAGATGCGGAGCGATCGCTTCGTGCTATGACCGGTTATGATCGTATACATTAGGGACAAGCAAGATGGTACTGACTTGTCATTCTGAGCGCAGCGAAGAATCTCGCTTGCCAGGCCGAGATTCTTCGCTGCGCTCAGAATGACAGCCTCTGGCGGCCGCCACCTCTACCCTATCCGCTCGGTTCCGGCACTCCGTAACAGGGTACGGGCGGGGCTTGCCCCCGCCCTGGTCGTTCATGCAAAACCCGGGCGCCACTAAATTATAGTGAGCATCGTCATAGTACTTTTGTAAATATTCTTCAATGTATATAGACAAATGCATGGGATATTGGACATAATTGACATAAGTTGGAGAAGTCAGAAGGTACCCTATGCCACCAGAACTAATGACGCTACCTATCGGAGCGACCGTGCAGGACGCCTATGGAGACCGCTACCACATAAAGGAGCTTCTCGGCAGAGGCGGTTTCGGGGCTGTCTACCTGGTAAATGACCGGCATATCCAGGAACACGAGTTTGCGCTGAAAGAGCTAATCGAGCCGAGCGGACACGACCTTGAGCGTCTCATCTTCGAGTGTGAGATTCTGAAACGGCTCGATCACTCGTCGCTGCCCCATGTCTATCACGTCTTTGAATATGAAAGACTCAAGCGTGTGTACCTGCTCATGGAATACATCAAGGGCAAGAATCTGGAAGACTTACGCGAGGAGCAGCCCGACAAGCGTTTTCCTCTAAAACTGGCGCTCGCCATCATAACACCCATCGTCGACGCTCTCAGCTATTTGCACCATCAAGAACCACCTATCGTGCATAGAGACATCAAGCCCGACAATATTATTGTGCCCATGGATGGCGGCGAAGCCGTGCTTGTCGATTTCGGCACAGCAAAAGAGTTTATCCAGGACGGCACAACCACCGTTTTCCGCCACGGCTCCCCCGGTTACGCGCCGGTTGAACAATACAGCCCCGGCAGCAGGACCAATCTACGCACCGATGTGTATGGGCTTGGCGCAACCCTGTATACCTTATTGACCGGAGTAACTCCTGATGATGCCATCGCGCGCATCACGGCGGAAAATGGCATAGACCCCCTCCAACCGGTGAGCGCATTCGTGCCAGATATTCCAAAGCCCGTCAGCGATGCCATTCAATGCGCTCTTTCCATCTATAATCACAATCGCTTCTCCAGCGTAGCAGCCTTCTGGGAGGCGCTGCACAGCGATTCATTCGAACTGCCATCCTCATCTCCCTTGCCTGAAACTCCGCTCCCCGCCACGTATGAGATCGCTACGAGCAGTGACGCTCCTCTTTTGCTCCCCGCTCCAAGGAGCGTCTCCCCGCTCAGAAATAAAAAATTACGCTCGCTCGCCCTTGCGGTCTTAATGCTTCTAGCTCTAGGACTGGGTTCTCTGGGAATTTTCCTCTCTGCTACTCACCATAGCGATAAAACTACTGCTCCCCCGGCGACTCAGACCCACCCACTGAAAGCCAAAGCATCGGTTTCTCCTTCCTCTACTGCATCGCCCATTTCTAACCTACCACAACTTGCTCAGAACTATGCCGGGAGAATCGCCGATAGTGGCGTCGCCAGAACCGTCACCAATCTATACCTGTCGAACATCAAGCAAAACCAGGGCGATATCACCGGTAATTTTAATGGCCTTTACCAGGTAGGAACTTTCACAGGCACAGTATCCAGCGATGAAACGATAAATTTCTCAGTCAAGATCTCTGCAGGCTTTTTGAATTGCACGGGCAAGATCAAAGTGGGAGGAGAGTTGGAAGGCTCCTTCAAAGTCGTCGATTCGCAAGGCAATAGCCTGAGCGAATATGGCCTCTGGATCGCCGACCCTACCTCCTGATCCCATGCAGGTATGATGTTGCATTGCAAACATTACGATACCGTTTCGCTTTTATCCTGTAACGTATGTTACTCAAGCCCAGCAGTCACGTTACATAGTCGAACATCTAATTTTATCTCTACATCGGGTAGCCACGTATCACAACAAGGGGGACGATTTCGTATGCGCGCAAAACATGTTTTCATGCTGTTAAGCCGCCTATCGCTTGTGTTCGGAGGGCTTGCGCTCCTGGTCCTCCTGGGTACGCAGGCAACGCGTGCTTCTGCTGCCACCACACCGGCTTATATCCGCGTCATTCACGCCTCACCGGCCGTTGGAACGGCAGATGTGTTCGTTGACGGCAATCTGTTGCTGAGCAGCTTTGCCTTTGGATCTGTTACCGACTACGTCCCCCTGCCAGCAGGTCCGCACAAGGTACAAATCGCGCTGGTCGGCAAAGGCATCGGCGCCTCAGTGATTACAGAAACGCTGGCCGTCCAACCCGGCCTGGTTTACACCGCCGCAGCCATCGGCTCGCAGGCCACTGGCCTCTCCATCGAAGTATTCATTGATAATAATTTCCTGGCTAGTGGACAGGCCAAAACGCGCATATACAACCTTTCGCCCGATGCTGGTTCGTTCAACGTTTCTGCCAATGGCAACACCCTGCTCAGCCAGATCAAGTACCAGCAGGCAAGCGCATATATGACGCTTGCCGCAGGATCATATAATTTCTCCCTCGCAGCGTCCAATATAAATACTCACCTGCCCCTCGTCATGACACTGGCAAAGAATACTGTCACCAGCATCTTTGCGGTAGGCATGGCAAACGGCACTCCTGTGATAGAACTGGTGCCTGCGCAGGTCAGCGGAGTACCGGGCGTTCCTTCTACCGGTAGCGACCCGCGCCCTGCCATCGATACCATGCAGTCGCAGGGCCTTACCCCCTGGCTCCTATTCATCGCAGCCTCGTTGTTCATCGGCGCCGGCATTATTTTCCGGCGCAGAGTGCTAGTTTCAAACTGATATGGGTACTTCTACTATGCGATACTCGCGATATATCTGTGCGCTTCTCATCAGCGCAGTAGCGCTTTTTCTGGCCGGGTGCGGCTCTATCAGCGCTGCTCAAGAGGCGTCCATCGCAAAGCCGCCAGAGCAAATAAGTTCTAGCCTCGCCAGCACGCCGACCATAACAATAACACAGCCACCGGTCGATGAATTACTACCCGTTCGTTTGAGCGTTCCCTCCATCGGCATCAACTCCTATATTGAGCCTCTGGGAACG
>Ga0102924_1006107_pt1 | contig 11422 bp, 8 predicted proteins | sample PaiPotPPM11metaG_FD_80116 | JGI IMG/M metagenome (GOLD analysis project Ga0102924, IMG submission 80116) | Iron sulfur acid spring bacterial and archeal communities from Banff, Canada, to study Microbial Dark Matter (Phase II) - Paint Pots PPM... ...
GCACACCTGTCTGCACTGCCCGATCACGCCAATCTACCACGGACGCTTCTTCGCCATTCCGGCTGAGATCGTGCTGGCCGATATTCGCGCGCAGGTTGCCCAGGGGGCGCGCCACATCACCTTTGGCGACCCCGACTTCTTCAACGGCCCGACCCACGCGCTGCGCATCACGCGCGCGCTGCACCAGGAATTTCCCGACCTGACCTTCGACGCGACGATCAAGATTGAGCACCTGCTCAAGCATGCGCATCTCTTGCCTGAATTGCGCGAGCTAGGCTGCGCTTTTGTGGTTTCGGCGGTCGAGTCGCTCAATGAGCAAGTCCTGGCGCATCTCGCCAAGGAGCATAGCCGGGATGACGTGGCCCGCGCGTTCGCGTTGATGACTGAGGCGGGTATTCCGCTGCGTCCATCGCTGCTACCTTTCTCGCCCTGGGAGACGCTGGAGAGCTACCTTGAGCTGCTCACCTTCTTTGAGGAGCGCCACCTGATCGAGCACATCGATCCTGTGCATCTCAGCATTCGCCTGTTGATCCCGCCTGGCTCATCACTGCTCGCGGTGCCAGAGGAGAAACCCTGGTTGGGCGAACTGGATGCCGCGGCCTACACCTATCGCTGGCACCATCCCGATCCGCGTATGGATGCACTGCACCAGGAGGTCGCCGCGCTGGTCGAGCAGGCCCAGGTTGCGCGCCAGGACCCGGTGACGACCTTTTTCCAGATCAAAAGCCTGGCGCTGACCGCCTGTGGGCAAGAGGTTTGTGCTCGCGACGAACACGAGCAATACGGCACGCGTAAAGTCTTGCCGCACCTGAGCGAATCCTGGTTCTGCTGAGCGGAACCAACTGCGGACCAGTTGGGTCCTGCTCACTCATAGGTTGTATGGCTCTCTAAAACATGCCGCCGCACATCGTCACCAGGCGCGTCCACTATCGGCAACTGGCTCTCTGTATCTGGGCCGCTCTGTTGAGAACGTCCGATCGGACGCTCTCTGCTACTCACGCGCTCGGATGTGTGCAACATTCTGAAAACCATCATCACAAAGATAAGCAGTGCGCAGATGATAAAAATCCAGCCCATATTCATAGCTGATCCCCTTTGTTGATCCTTCAAAGGTCATTCAACTGCCGAACTCGCGGAACAAAACGCTGACCCGTTTCTTCGCTCGCGCACTCAGCTTTTCGCGTAGATTCGCAAGCAGTAATCAGCGACGCGCAGCGCCTGCACGGCGAGGAAAAAGATTGTGAATAATTCCGTCATATTTATTATACGCTATCGCTAGAGATTTGCTATAATAGCAAAAAAACTGATTGCACGTACAGAGAGCAGCCTGGAGGTTTCGTCCTATGAAAGCAGTGCTATGCAAAGCCTATGGTCCACCAGAGAGTTTGGTGATTGAAGAAGTCGAGCCACTCAAGCCAGGATCAGGGCAGGTGGTTATTGGCGTCAAAGCCTGTGGAGTCAATTTCCCGGATACATTGATTATCGAAGGAAAGTATCAGTTCAAGCCAGAGATGCCCTTCTCACCCGGCGGCGAAGTAGCTGGTGTCATCAAAGAAGTTGGTGAAGGAGTCGAGCGAGTCAAGATCGGCGATAGAGTCATTGCGTTTACCGGTTGGGGCGGTTTCGCTGAAGAAGTTCTGGTTGAAGCAGAAAAGCTGATCCCTATTCCCGAACAAATGGATTTTGTGACAGCTTCAGCCTTTGTAATGGTTTATGGAACTTCCCATTACGCGCTGAAGGACCGGGCAAAGCTTCAGCCCGGCGAGACACTGCTTGTGCTGGGCGCTGCTGGTGGCGTGGGGCTGGCCGCGGTTGAACTGGGCAAGGCCATGGGTGCGCGTGTGATTGCCGCCGCTTCCAGCGACGAGAAACTGGCCGTTTGCCGAGAACACGGTGCTGATGAGTGCATCAACTACACGAGCGAGGATCTAAAAGAGCGCATCAAAACGCTGACTGTGGGCAAGGGCGTCGATGTAATTTACGATCCGGTCGGAGGCAACTACTCTGAAACTGCGCTACGTGGCATGGCCTGGGAGGGTCGCTATCTGGTAATTGGTTTCGCGGCAGGCGCCATTCCGCGCATTCCGTTGAATCTCACCTTGCTCAAAGGCTGTTCGATCATGGGCGTTTTCTGGGGGTCATTCGCCTCACGCGATCCGCAGCGCAACCAGGAGCATTTGCGAGAGTTGGTGAGTTGGTTCCATGAAGGTAAGATCAAACCGCGCATTTCAGCCACTTATCCGCTCCGTCGGGCTGCTGACGCGCTCAATGATCTGCTTACACGAAAGGTTACAGGTAAAGCGGTCCTGCTCGTAGACGAATCAGCCCAGTAACGCTCGCAATTCGGGAAGAACCTCCCGTATTTCCACCAGGGAGGGCCTCCCCAAAAAACTTGTGAGGGTAGACAAAGATCTTTCCTCCTCCTTAGAGGTTTTTTGAAGAGATTCCTCCAGAAGTCCCTTGATGTGAGAAGGGCTGTTCGATCATGGGCGTTTTCTGGGGGTCATTCGCCTCACGCGATCCGCAGCGCAACCAGGCACATCTACGTGAACTGATGGCCTGGTATCTGGAAGGAAGAGTTAAGCCGCACGTCTCGGCTACCTACCGTTGCTAAGAAGTCGGTCTAGGAAGATCAAGCGGTGACAAAGGACTGCTATCCGCACAAACGCAGCATCGTGTCTTGGGACAACGCGGAATGCAGGGTCACCGATTTGATCCACCCATTGACGAACAGCTTTCCTGCATGAAGCAGGCGGCCCCGAGGGGACGTTGGCGGCAACCGTAGCGCCAGCCCGGCTCCCTGGTAGGAAACCGAGTTGAGAGGTTTCGTCTTCATGGTGGGACGGGTGGGACGCGTTTCGTGCTCTTGATGTGCGCTTTCCTGCAACAGAAAGCCGACGCCCAACAGGGCGATGTTGATGGCTGCGGCATAGTCCCTGGCCCCGTTCCAGCCGCAGGCGAAGCAGCGCAGCCAGGGACCGCCATCCAGCTGTTTGGCGTCGAGAGCCGGGTCCGCGTAGGTATCGGCGGGCTTGCCACAGCGGGGACAGGAGTGGGTCGTGCCCCTGGCGTGCTGCCAGATCAGGTGCAGCCCGGCCAGATGGCATTTGTAGCGCAGCACCCGCCAGAGCGCTCCCCGGATCTGCGAATTGGTGCGCCAGTGAACCCACCTTCCTTTGGCTGAGCGTCCCCGACCTTCCGACTTGAGTGATTTGAGGGACTCACCGGCAATTAGCTCGACGTCCCACACCGTGGCCAGGAGAATGAGGATGTTGGCGGCCAGGTGGGCCAGGTCGTTGTTGCGGGCTTCATATTTCCTCCAACAGCGCGCGATCTCCCGGCGCAAGATGACCAGCTTGCTTTCCGACGGCCCTCGTTTGGGATCCCCCATCGGAAACCGATCCCGTCTAGCTTCCAGTTTGGCCACCTTCTTTTTCAGGCGGTCGATGTGCCGCCGGGTGTGGGCCTGTCGGCCATCCAGGCCGCCGGTATCCAGGAACAGCGGGGGAGCCAGCCGGTTGCCCTCAAGGTCCACCACCGTCGCCGTCACCAGCGTCCTGACGCCCCAGTCCCAGCCCAGCACCCGCTGCACCCGCTGGAGATCAGGCGAGGGAGTGACCGGGACCTCGAGGATGAGATCGAGGACGGCGCAGCGGGTGCCACCGGGCTCGGCGATCTCGCGCAGCGTGGGGGCGAGACTTTCCCCTGCCTGCAGGTGCTTCACGACCGGATCGGGCAAGGGAAGCCGCAGCTGGGGCTCTCTCCACCCCCTGGCCCACACGCCCTGCGCATCGGGGAAGCGCAAGGCCAGGTAGCAGCAGCGCCCATCCGGATCGACGCGGAATCGGTAGGCCTGGCCGCTCGCTCCCCCATCGTCTCCCGCGTACGGCAAGATCCCGACTTTGAGCACGGGAATGGCTTGCATCTCTTCATAGAAAGCGGGGAAACACCCGTTTGTGAGGTAGAAGTTGCACGCTTGCTCGATCAGGCTTTGCAGTTCGACGGCTTTGCCCCCATCGCTGTCCTCCTCCCGCAGCGCGACCAGCGCCGCCTTGATAGCTTTGCGGTTCTTGCGGGCAGGCTGCTTCTCCAGCTTGGGCAGGATCATGCCCTGCTCCAGCAGAGGCAGAATGAGGGCACATTGCTTCTTGCGCTGGGCCTGAGCGCGCAGGATGCGACCGGCTTGCTCGGCTTCGCAGCGCCATTGCCGCTCTCCGTGAGGCGAGCCTGGGCCAATCAGCGCCGTGACCTGTTGGTAGGCGTACGTGCTCTCCTGTGTCCCGAAGGCATCAAGCTGGGGCCACAGGGCGACGAGCGTCGCGTTGATCACCTCACGCGCCACATCCAGTAGGCGCAGCGCATCCGCCTGAACCGCGTCAGGCAAACGCAGAGGGTAACTGAGCATGTGCGAAGCCGCCATCGTTTTCCTGTTTCCTTCTCGGCCAGAAACTCGAACATTTGTTATAGACAGTATACCAGGCTTCTCGCTTTTCCGCAACTGTTACATCCCCATGGACCGGGCGGCAGATGCACTCAATGATCTGCTCGCACGCAAGGTTACGGGTAAAGCGGTCCTGCTGGTGGATGAACGCATATAGAGCGCGTGGCGCTTCTCTACATGAAATCCGTTTGAGTCAGTAGTGTGGGTGGTGGTCATGCCTATCGAGTCACAATGCTCTCTATGTTCAGCGCATCAGTTGCACAAAAGCATACAGATGCGAGGGAAGCGTTCAGCTCGCGAAGTCTTCCGTGATCCAGACGATCCCTTTGGAGTCGATATAGATGCCAACGCCGACGCGGTGATAGGACGTATTCAGCAGATTAAGGCGATGCCCATCGTCGGGAGGCTGCTCATTGAGCATGTCCTGTTCAATAGCCTGTACTCCAGCCCAGTCTGTGGGATTCGGTCCTGTATAGCCGACATTTTCGCCGCAGCTCGTCCAGAAAATGCCCTCGTTCGTCACGCGCGTGCAGGGGTCAGGCTCGCCGGGACACTGATGGCTCATGCCGCAACTGGGATTGGCCATCTGCAAATCATGCTGTCGCGCTCCAGCAGACATTGTGCTGTTCAGTACATAGGCGTACAGGCCCTGGGCCGCGCGATCGTGATTAATGAGATTAAACAGTTGCTGCTCTAGCTGACCCGTTGCGCTCGTCACCGGGGGCAGCGAGCCGCCACCAGATGCGGGAGGAGCTGGCAGACGTGTGCTCATCGGATGAGGCGTTGGAGAAGGTGTAGGTATCGTGGGCGTAGGCATAGGTGTGGATGTGGGCTGATTCGGTATCTGGATGGCGATGCCTGGGCCATCCGTTGGCGTGGTCATTGTTGGAGTCGGGCCTGGAGCACTCGCGGCCTGCTGATTCTGGTCCCCGACTCCGCAACCGGCCAGCAACACAAGCAACACAATAGCCATCAAAGACCAACCGATCCTACGCATACGTCACATTTCCTCAGATATCCAACTATGCTACAATCTGTTCCATCATGAACTGTAGCATAGCACAGAGAGGGCCTCTCCAGAGAGTTGAGCGCACTAAATAGTACCTTCGGGATGCGTGAATATGGGCTTCAGGAATACGAATTGAGCTGAGATAAAGGAGGGCTCAACTCGCGAAATCTTCAGTCACCCAAACAATGCCAGTACGATCAATATAAATACCAATACCCAGGCGATGATAAGACGTATTCAACAGATTTACACGGTGCCCGTCATCCGGGGGTTGCTCGTTGAGCATATATTGCTCTATGAGCTGCAACGCAGCCCAATCGGTTGGATTCGGTCCGCTATAGCCAATATTTTCACCACAACTCGTCCAGGAAATTCCTTCATTCGCTACTCGTGTGCAAGGATCTGGCTCACCGGAACATTGATGACTCATCCCGCAGTTGGGATCGGACATCCTTACACTATGCTGCCAGGCCCCAGAGGCGAGGATGCCGCTCCACGTATAGGGATACAAACCCTGGGCTGCACGGTCGCTATTAATGAGATTAAACATCTGCCGCTCTAGCCAGCTCCTCCCCAGGCTCACCACGGGGAGAAACGACTCGCTACTTGCATCGGATGATAGCAAACGCGTACTGGAAGGAGTGGAAGTAAGTTGAACTGGTACAACGAGCAAAGGGCTTGATAGATGCGTAGTTTGCTGCTTCTGGCTTACAACTCCACATCCCACCATCAACACAAGTAATCCTATAGTCAGCAAAAGCCAGCCTATCTTGCGTATAGACATATAACACCTCATCCTCAACTTAACATGCTTTCAAGCTATTATAATAGAAGTATACTGTGCTGAGTATAACACAGAAAATTTTGTAAGAGAATCGCATAATGCTAAATAGTACCTCCGTAATTTATAAAGGAAAAATATCCTTTGACATCTATCCATTGAAATATACTCAAAACGCCACTACTTAATACGCCAACAGCTTTAAAAGAGCGTTTGCCTGTAACTGATTGTACTCTTCGCACGTATTATTTATACGGACGTTTTCACCAGGAGGGACCTCGCACATGTTGCAACAAACAACCAGTTATACAAAGCCACGAAAAATGGCTCGCCCCAAACGCCGGGATATCTTCTTGCACGTCATTAAAACCGGCAAGTTGATTGGCGCGCTTGGCAAAGATCGACGCATCTCCATCGTACGGAAAATTCTCTTTTTTGGCATCATCCTGGGTCTGCTGGCTGTGCTGTTCTTCCCAGATTTCTTCGGTGAAGTTTTTTTGAGCATCGTTTTGCCATTTCTGGGAACTATTCTGGGTATTCCACTGGACGCTGGCTTCGATTGGGTTGCCTTCGCCGTGGTCGTCGTCAGCCTCCTCAACATCTTCCCCGCTGAAATCGTCGCGGAACACTATCAGTCTATCTTCCACAAGGTCTAGCGAGCCTTTTTTTCTGGCATGAGAGCTGGGCTGGCAAAAAGTCGTTTTGCCAGCCCAGCTCTCATTGTTCCCTCTTCATCGATATAGGCATATATGTATACTGTTGTATTCTATTTGATCGTATTCTGATGTATACTATCAAATATAGAGATCATTTACTACGTTTTTTGCTCTAAGGACTGGAGGAATATGTATGAGCCTGTTCAAACAGGGCGGCAAAAGAATCGGTATGCTTCTTCAGGCGTGCTTGCTGGCCTGCACCCTCGCGGTGCTCGCCGCATTGCCTGGTGTCTCGTCGGTGGCGGCGGCTACCAATGTGGCATATGGCAGCAACTGCCCGGTCACGCCTCAAGAGGCCCAGTTTCCTAAAAGCCAGATGCGGGCGGTGTGGGTCTCCACGGTTGCCAACATCGACTGGCCAACGGCGAAGGGTCTGTCAATCGCTGAACAGCAGCAGCAGTTCATTACTATTCTCAACAAAGTGCAGCAGATGCACATGAACACCGTCGTCGTGCAGATCAGGCCAGCGGCTGACGCGCTCTACCCATCAAGCTTATTTCCCTGGTCGCAATATCTGATGGGCGTGCAGGGCCAGAATCCCGGATACGACCCACTGGCTTTTATGCTCAAGCAAGCGCACGAGCGCAACATTCAATTCCAGGCCTGGTTCAATCCGTATCGCGTCAGCCTGCAAAGCGACATCACCAAGCTCGCGCCCAACAATCCCGCGCGCCTGCATCCTGACTGGGTAATCAAGTATGGTACACAACTCTACTTTAATCCCGGCTTGCCGCAGGTCAGAGCGTACATCACTAAAGGCATTATGGAGGTGGTAAACAAGTACAACGTTGACGGAGTACACTTCGACGACTATTTCTATCCCTATCCCATTGCCGGACAGACCTTCTCTGACCAGGCTACCTATCAGCAGTATGGCGCGGGCTTCTCCAATATTGGCGACTGGCGACGTAATAACGTCAACCTCCTTGTGAAGCGTGTGCACGACGCCATCAAAAAGGCCAGGCCGTATGTGAGCTTTGGCATTAGCCCCTTCGGCGTTTGGCGCAACCAGTCGACCGACCCAACTGGTTCCGCGACTCACGCTGGTGCGCAGGACTATGATGATCTCTATGCCGATACGCGCACCTGGATCAAGAACAACTGGCTTGACTACATCACCCCGCAAATTTACTGGAGTATTGGCTTCGCACCGGCGGCGTATGATGTACTCGTACCCTGGTGGGCACACGAGGTCGATGGCACGCGCGTACAGCTCTATACCGGTATGGCAGTTTACAAAATTGGCACGTCAACCCAATCGCCAGCGTGGTCCGATCCAAACGAGATGCCAAGACAACTCGCGCTCAATAACAAGTATCCTGAAGTCAAGGGCAGCATGTTCTTCAGCATGAAGGAACTGTTCCAGAACCCTCTCGGCTTCACGGATAACTTGAGCAAAAACATTTACAAGCATCCAGCACTGGTCCCGCCTGCGTATTCAGCCGACCCCGGTGCTCCTCACCGGGTGATCCTCTATCGCGCGGATCAAACGAGCAAAGGCGTTCAGTTGAAATGGGCTGATTTCCCTTCCAACAAATCAGCCTCCTACGCGATCTATCGCTTTGCTAGAAATATTCACACACATCAATGCGATTTCCAAGATTCGGAGAACCTACTGGCCACCGTTCATCGCGCCAACGGCTTCTTGCAGTCGTTTATCGATACCACGGCGGTCGCTGGGCAAACGTATACCTACTATGTCACGGCGCTCGATCGCTTTAACAACGAAAGCAAGCCGAGCGACGGCCTGACCGTTGGAGATAGCCATCACGGCAAGTAGCGAGCGCTAGAGGCTAGCTCTGGGGTCAGCCCGCAGGGCTGACGAAGTAGGCTTTCGTTAGGGGAAGCCAAAGCTGGCCTCTGGCTTCCTGGCGTGTAGAGATGAAGCTCGCCTTCATCTCGTTCCCCCCGCTCGCCTACGCGAATTGGCGGCCATCCAACAATTGGTGAAATCTCATTCTTCTCTAACATTTGTCATTCTCAACTATACAGTGTATGGTATTAGAAGTGAGAGGCAAAAACTCTCCCCTATTTAACTGAAAGGTTGTATTTTATGCGTAGCAAACTCCCCCCCATTTTTCCAGAACGAAAGAGACCATTGATGCTGACGCACCAGGGTGGTGAGTTACTAGCGCCGACCAATACCATGGCCGCGTTTGATAATGCTGATAGAATCGGCGGCAGCGACTTTTTCGATATTGATGTGCATATGACCAAAGATGGCCACCTGGTTGGGATACACGACGAGACCGTGGACCGCACGACCAATGGGCAAGGGCGTGTGGACTCGTATACGCTGGAAGAATTACAGAAGCTGGACGCGGGCTACAATTTTCAAGATCTGGCAGGCAAGTATAGCTATCGCGGCCAGGGAGTCAGGATTGTGGCGCTGGAAGAGGTGTTCAGCAAATATGGCGAGAAATACTATCTCCACTTTGAGGTCAAGGATACCTATCCGAAAAATGGGCCGTCGCAGATCGAAGCGAAGCTCTGGCAGCTCATACAGAAGTATCATATGGAAAAACGCGTGATCGTAGCCTCTTTTCAGCAAGGTATCGTCGACCGCTTCAAGCAACTGTCCGGCGGGCAGGTCGTGATGGGAGCTGGCAAGGCGGAAATCACGCAATTTGTCCTCGCACATAAATGCGGGCTAGCAGGTTTCTATCGCCGCAAATCCGATGTGCTGGAGATACCGACTGCCAGCAGTGGCTTTAATCTCAAAGACCGCAAGCTGATCGCGGGCGCGCATCGCCTGGGCATGGAGGTCTATTACTGGACGATCGACGATCCAGCCGAGATGAGAGAGTTAGTTGACCTGGGCGCGGATGGTTTGTTCACTAACCGGCCAGATCTCTTTAAGGCAGTATTAGAAGAAAATAATGGTTGAGTTTTTTGTGTGAGGGTGAGCGCGGCGCGCTCACCCTCACACAAAAAACTCAACCATTATTATTTCTTGACGCTACGAATGAAGTGTACGGTAACGGTGCCGATAACGCAATAGATAATCGCCATGCTGAAAAGCACCTGGAAGCCCTGCACCGGATGGCCGGCCTGGGTAAACGAGTCGATGATTGGCCCGCCTATCACGGGCGCGATTACCTGGGCCATCGAGATCGCGATATTCCAGACACCCATATCGCGGGCAAAGTTCTGATTAGAGGGCAGTACATCGACGACCAGTGCCCAGTCAACGCTCTGATACGCGCCATAGCCGAGGCCGAAGAGCGCTCCCGACGCCAGAACGATAGGCAGCGAGTGCGTGATCACGAAAAGTAGGCCAACCAGTGCCATGAGAAAGCCAGAAATATAGACCATGCGTTTGCGTCCGAAATGGTCCGAGAGCCATCCAGCAGCGAAGGCGGTAACCAGGCTGGTGAGGGAGACCACGATGCCAAAGGTAGTGGTCGCTTGCGCAGGATTTGCAGCGCCCACGGCATCGCGCATGTAAAATTCTAAGAAAGTCTGAATGGTATAGATACCCAGCATTAAGATCAGGCGCGTGGCCACGACCCAGGCAAAGTCGGGATCGCGGCGAGGATTAAAGTCGAACAGGCGCAAGATGCCCACCGTGGCGAGCAGTTCCAGAACAACCTGTTGTACAGGAGCGCTGATCTGAATGCCAGCGACATTCCCCCTATTCCAGAGTGTCATGAGGCCCCAGACCAGCAGGATCGCGACCAGCGTGCCCACGATTGTCACCAGCACCGATCGCGAAAGCCAGAAGCTGCGCGGCTGCCATCGGCTACGCGCCTCACCGGGGTGCATCTCGCTGCTCACCTCATCCTGCTGCGTCTCAGAACGTTGGGTGCCTGATTCTTCATCAAGATGAGCGGATTGTGAAGCAACAGGTACGCGATCTTTCACGGAGAAAATCGTGACCAGCATCAAGACAAACATCACCACCATGATGGTCCCGTAGACGATCCACTGGCCATGCAGATAGGCAGCGAGTGGTGCGTTGGTATTGATGAAGATAGCCGCGACCAGCAATCCGCCGACATTGCCAGCGATCAGCAGCAAGCCCATCACGCCTGATGTCAGGCCGCGCTGTTCGGCAGGCACGATATCGGGGAGCAGCGCGTGGAATGGAGCCTGGGCCATGTTGCTGGAGAATTGGGTGAGCACAAATGCCAGGGTAAGGGTAGGAATATCACGCGCGCTTGCCATCCAGAACAGCGCCGCGATATTCACCAGGGTGCCGATGAAGATGTAGGGACGGCGGCGACCCCAGGAGGCCAATCTGCCGCCCGTTCGGTCGCTCAGCCAGCCAAATAACGGATTAGAAAAGAGCGCAACAAAGGCGCCGGGCACCAGCACGACGGCCAGGGCAGTGCCCTTATTCAGATCGCCGACGATTTTGAGTACCTGGCTGGGCACCACAATAATGCTCAGCGCGGCCCAGTGAAAATTGAAGGCGAACGCGAAAATGCTGATTGCAAGGATCTGCGTCCAGCGCAGCCGCGGTTGGCCGCTGA